>Ga0233364_1000055_pt1 | contig 17850 bp, 14 predicted proteins | sample ElkDunMinimDraft_19_FD_180675 | JGI IMG/M metagenome (GOLD analysis project Ga0233364, IMG submission 180675) | Fecal eukaryotic communites from dung pellets of Tule Elk in California, USA - Elk Dung C2 | ecosystem: Host-associated > Mammals > Digestive system > Large intestine > Fecal | place...
GAGCAAGCCGCCGTATTCGCGAGCGAAAGGAACACCTTGAGCCACACATTGGTCGATGATGCTGTTGCTCACCTCAGCAAGACGATATACGTTTGCCTCACGAGCACGGTAGTCACCACCCTTGATTGTGTCGTAGAAGAGGCGATAAACAGAGTCGCCATCGTTTTGGTAGTTCTTAGCCGCGTTGATACCACCTTGTGCAGCGATAGAGTGTGCACGACGTGGAGAGTCTTGGATACAGAAGTTGAGGACATTGAAGCCCATCTCTGCGAGTGAAGCAGCAGCAGATGCACCAGCCAAACCAGTACCAACTACGATCACGTCAAGACGACGCTTGTTGGCAGGGTTGACCAACTTCTGATGGTCTTTGTAATTGGTCCATTTCTTCTCGAGTGGACCAGCAGGGATCTTCGCCATTTCAGGCGTAATAACCTGCGCAGTTTCTTTTTTTGTTGCCATATCTTAATGAAATTTTTATCAAAATTTGTTGAAAAGTTTCAAAGTTTCAGAAGTTTCAATTATGCACAGCATGCATGGTAACTCATAGCACCTATTCCATAACCTAAATAGTAGACAACTACTACAGCGAAGAGACCTACTACGAGGGTAGCTACGATGCAACCGATCACTTTCACACGCTTCATCCATACGAGGTTGTTGAAGCCCATGGTGTGGAGAGCAGACCATACACCGTGACGGAGGTGGAACCACAATGCTACCAACCATACAAGGTAGAGCACGCAGTACACTTGACCCCAGATAGGAGTGGTGAAGAGTGCCTTAACGAGGCCAGCACCATCGGTTGGAGCGAACTCAGATACAGAGAAATCGTGTGCACCCAAGATGTGCATAATCTCAGTGAACTGCATCTTGAACCAGAAGTTAGCCATGTGGAGAACGAGGAAGCCGATAACGACGAAACCGAGCACCAACATGTTCTCTGACTCCCACTCAACGCCTTCGCGTTTAGCGGTAACAGCATAGCGATCTTTACCACGAGCCATACGGTTTTGGATGGTGAGGTAAAGTGCGTAAGCAAAGTGCAACACTACCAAGAAAGCAAGGCCAGCAGTTGCGATCAATGCATACCAGTTAGCTCCAAGAATAGAGCAGATTACGTTGTAGGCCTCCTCCGAGAACACCAACGCGAGGTTCATCGCGCCGTGGAAAAGCAAGAAGAAAACCAAAGCCAAACCGGTGATACTCATCACCAATTTACGGCCAATAGATGAATCTTTTAACCACATAAGTTTTTTGATTTTTGTTTTAGTTTGTTTATAATTAGTTTTTTGTTGTTCAAAAGATCTTGTAGTTGCGATATAAACATGGCATACCAATCAACGTGCAAAGGTACAAAATATTATTAATTTATCCAAATGTATTGAACGTTTATTCCCAATAATTAATACAAAAACTAAGTTTTTTGTAAAAAAATTTGGCAGAAACAAAAAAAAATAGTACTTTTGCAGGCTATTATTTCATTTCTATCAAAAGCTATCAAATAAATAATATAACTTTATGTATAACAAAAAAAATGTACTCATGAAAAAACTTCACTTGATTTGCATATTTGTTGCAACGAGTTTTTGCGCTGCATGGGCTCAAACAAATGTGTATTTCCACCTTAAAGGTGGATCAGTACAGCAATGGCCTTTAGAGGCGGTTGACAGTATTAGTTATGTTGCACCAGCAACAAGTGTATTGCTTCCTGCTGAATTGACATTAGGGGTTGGAGATTCTCTCGCTCTAGGTTCAATCTTGGATGGCAATGGTAATTCATCTATTCAATGGCGTTCTTCAGACGTTCGCATTGCTAAATTAAGCGGTGCTAATTTGTTAGGTGTAAAACAAGGAAAATGCTTCTTGTATGCTACTTCTGGAGATGTGACAGCACAAATGTTAGTAAGAATTACAGCAACCTCTGCACAATTGTTAGAAGATGTTTTTCCTGTTGTTCCTCGTCAAGCATTTAGTGCTGCAGAAATAGGAGCTTACATGGCTCAAACATTAACATCTGGTGATTCCTTGGAAACGTCAACAGGTTTCCCTTATCGTTATGGTTGGGGAGGATTCTTGGAGATGTCAAAACAACCTCTTTGGATTCAACACTGCCAATACATTGCGCCTATGTATGAAGATGTTATCACCCGCGATAACGAAGGTAGTAATGTCAAGTTGCTTGCGACTACTATTTACCTCCACTCCTTGATGTTAGTGATTGACATGTATGGTGTAGCCCCACTATACGGCTCTTATGATTTGGTTCAACCAGTATTCTATTCACAAGAAAAAGTTTATAGTTATATTGATTCTTTGTTTACAGAAACAAACAAACATTATGCAGATCCTGCATGGTTAACCGACGCCAAAAATGTTACGATAACTGATCCTTTTTATGGTGCTGATTTAGCCAAGTGGGGAATGTTAACCAAAGCTTTGCAAGCTCGCTTTATGATTCGTAAATTGCCTAATTGGGAAAACAATGCTGAAACATGCAATAAAATTATCTCCTTGGCTAACGAAGTACTAGAAAGTTCTAATTGGCAAGAACCACGTTATCAATATGTAGGCGGTTCTGCTGCTTTGAGTTCTCCATGGGGACCTCAAACTAAATTAGTGAATGCATTAGAATGCGTGGGCAATTATTTAGATCGTATGGTGCCTGCCACCTTCTTTTTACATGCAACATTGGGAAGTATTGATGGAGGATTCGTAGCAAACCGTGGTTATTCTTTAGACCCTCGTGCACAACAAATGTTAACACCAATAGCTAATACAGCAATGCTTCATCATGAATCTAATAGAGGTATCACTACAGGTGTAAAAACAACAGATTATCCATCATTCTATTCCGCAAACAATCCATATACTCAAGATGCTGGTTATGTAGCATTGATTACTCAGGAAGAGTTAATGTTTATTAAGGCAGAAGCTGAATATTGGGCAGGGAATAAGGCTAATGCATATAGCGCAACAGTCGAGGCTACCAAATACAATATGAATCGTTATGGATTAAATTATGAATCAATCATGTCAGGCGTAGAAGGTACTAATAAGAAGAATTGGTATAATCGTTTCTTGGAGTTAAAATTACCTAGTGCTGATGCATTTACCATTGCTGATTTGATGCAACAAAAATATGTAGCAATGTGTTTGCAACCTGAGCAATGGGTAGATATGCGTCGTTATAATTATAGCTCAGACACAAATGGCATTCTATATGACAACACATACGTATACACTGTAAAGAATGTACACAATGGAAAACGTTCTGCATTCAAGCAAGATGGTGCGAACTATACAGAAACATATTCTTTACGAATGCCTTATCACTTAGATTCTATAACAATTAATCAATTGAATAATAATTGGATTAATCGTATCACGATTGAGCAAACCACTCAAAAACAATACTTTGAAGAAGAACTTAAACGCTTGAATATTGAACAAAATGTTCAATGGTTAGGCACTAAAATGATATGGCAATGAAAAAGATCAATTTAATAGCATTAATGCTCTTGAGCGTAGGATATGTAAGCGCTCAAAATCACGTACATGTGTATCAAACAAATGATATTGTGCAATCAATTGCTGTTGAGCAAATTGATAGTGCAGGTTTTCAAGATACAGACAAAGGTCTTCATATTACAGGTCCTAAGGATTTTGTTCGTGAAGATCAAGTATTAGAGTTGACAACTAATTGGGAGGTAAATGGTAAACGAGCAAGTGTCCAATGGTCTGCAGAAGATCCCACACTAGTTTCATGTAGTGGTGATAAGTTTGCTGTAGGATACATCACTGGTGTAAAGGAAGGTAATACTGTTATTACCGCCTCTTGCGATGGACAAGTTGCAACCTATCCATTAACCATAATTCGCCGCACTACTGCAGATATCTCAGTGCTGCCTCAAGAAGGTGCTCCATTGTTGTATGAAAAGAATAGCCTACAATTCTCTGCTGCTTTGAATCAATCTGCATTGTGCAGTTGGGATTTTGGCGATGGTAGTCCTTTGCAAGAAGGTAATTCATTGCGCCACACTTACGATTCTATTGGACAATACACTGTGTGTGTATATGTGGACGATTATATGTATAGCACACGTATTGATGTCGTAAAAGTATTGCCAATCGTTACTTTGAATCCAGAAAGCAAACCTATTCAATTAGGAGTTACAAAGGTAAATGCATCAGCCACACTATACAACCCAGAGAATAAAACTGAGATAATCACATGGATTTTCCCTGAAGGAACAACAAATGAGGCTGGAGAACCCCTTAGTACTTTTGTTGGAAAAAATCCAGGTGTGATTAAATTCAACACAGAGGGAACCAACGTTATCAAAGTGGCAACTAATTTAGGAGGGGTAGAATTAGATACCGTATTAGCATATGCACAAGTAGCTGGAAATGGAGGCGTTGCTCCTACCTTGTATCTTGCTGCAGCTCAAGGCAATTTCATGGCATATAAACTAACAGCAGATGGTCCATCTTCTATCTTCAACTTAGGAGTACCTTCTGGTGATCACCCATTCTCATTGCACTATGATACCGCACATTCAAAACTCATTGTTTTGGATGCAGGTAAAGCATTCTACTATCAAAATGAAGATGCTCAAAAAGTAGGTGGTGATGGTATGATTAAAGTATACTCTTCTGATTGTTCAGAATCCGAGGTTGTGATTTCTAACGTAGGTGGTCCAGCGTTCCAAGATCCATTCTATGGGTATCTTGAGGGTGGAGACTTGTATTATACCGATCGTAACACTGGTATTATCAAGATTAAAACAACTGATCGTAATATGGTTTATAAAGCAGAAACACATCCTTATCATGTACAACATGCTTTGTTAGGCTACTATAACAACGGTTGGGGATATGGAGCTATCGGTGGCACAATTAGTAAAATTAATGATATTTGGCACTGGGCTAAATTCTATAATGCAAACGGCATATTCCGCTTTAGAGATAGTGACATCTTACCTGCTACAATTACTGGTGGTGATGATTCTAACAAACCTAAAGATGGCATATTCTTGAGTGGAATGACACCAAAATCATTTGTTTACCACAATGGTAAGTATTATTTCACTTTGCTTGATGCTGGTTATGAAGGTTTCTACGTATGTACTGAAGCAGACTTTACAACCATAGGAACCTCTAAAAGCAAACTAAAAGCTTATAAGAGAATGTATGAGGATAAAGAATTTATCCCTAATAAACTTGGTACACTGCCTGCATTAGAAGGTTCTGGATCTGAAGCTATTGGCATTTGTCAAATGACAGTGGATGAGGCAACAGGATGTGTATATTTCGGTTATCGCAACACATATAAAACAGAACCTGCAGATCCTGAGAATCCAGATAAAGATAAAGCAGAGATTGAAACTGGTGCTAAATGCGCGCCAACAGGACTCTATTGCTACAATCCAAAAACAGACAAAATCACATTAGTTCCTGGAAGTGAAGGTATCTATATTTATGGTGTAACAATCAATAATATTCCAACTATATTATTCTAATCGATATGAAACGTATATTTTTATCAATAATAATGGCAGGACTATTTTTAACGAGTCATGCTGCTACTCACATCATCGTAGAACGTCTTGCTGGCACCCCTATTCAAATAGATTTGATGACTGTTCAAACACTCAAGTTTTTGAATGGCAATAAGATTAGTTTTAATTTAAAAAATGGTAATAGTCAAAATGTAGATCAAGTTCGTTCGTTAATTTTTTCCGAATTATCTACTGCTATTGAAGATGTCAAATTTGAAACAAACATCTCTGTATATCCTAATCCAACAGTAGATGCATTGATGGTTAATGGCGTTCAAGAGAATAGTAAAATGGTTGTTTATTCCATGAATGGAATAATGATTCTTTCTCAAAAAGCGCAAGACGGAATCAATAAGATTGACGTATCAAACTTGCCTAATGGTATGTATCTATTACACATGGATACAGAAACATTTAAGTTCGCAAAAGAATAAGTGAAGAAAATTAAAGTATTCACCATACTCTTTTTCCTTGCATCAAATATGCAAGCACAAATTCAAGGAGCTGGAAGCAGTGTCTTCCACTTCTTGAATTTGCCTACATCTTCTCGCCTCAATGCGTTGGGTGGCGAGAATGTGTCTATTGCTAATGATGACATCAGTATGGCATTTGTAAACCCTGCTCTATTGACTGCACATACTGATAAGGTATTGCAACTCAACTATGCATACTACCTCGCAGGCACCATGTTCGGTAGTGCGATGTATGGACATAATTATAAGAATAATTATTTTGCTGCAGGCGTTCATTATCTTGACTATGGTCAAATGGCACATGCAGATGAGTTTGGCAATTTGCTTGGTACGACTTTTACCGCCAAAGATATTTGTGTCAATCTGATATATGCCAGACAATTAGGACCAATGTTTCGTGTGGGTGCAACGCTTAAACCTATTTTCAGTGTATACGAACGCTACACTAGTTTTGCATTAGGTGCTGATGTGGGTGGACATTTTCAAACTGCTGATAGTACATTCCAAATGGGTCTGACTCTCCGCAATATCGGTTGGCAACTCAAAGCATTTTACGAAGAGGATTATGGTCAACATACCGAGATGCTTCCGCTCAATTTGGAATTGGGATTGAGTTATCGTTTGGCACATGCTCCACTGCGTTTCTCGTTGACGGCACATAACTTGCAGCGTTGGGACATTGCCCCTGCTGGTGAAGACGTGGAGTGGTATGATATGCTCTTTCGTCATACGATTTGGGCACTAGATATAGTACCAAAAAGTGAAAAATTCTACCTCACGGTGAGTTACAATCACCGCCGTCAAGCGGAAATGAATATGACAAATATTCGTAGTTTGGCAGGTTTTGCATTTGGTGCAGGCGTGAAGATTTATAAATTCCGTCTTGGTTTTGCGATGAGCCAATACACTAAAAGCAACTTTACTTACCAAGTATCGCTATCTACCGATATTAATAGTTTCTTGAAATAATACAGCCTACCCCCGTCCCCTCCCTAAAGGGAAGGGAGTAAAGTCTGCTATGAAATTAGGTCTAAATATGAATAATAAAATTATCGTAGCCATCGACGGCTATTCGTCTTGTGGAAAATCCACAATCGCTAAAGCCCTTGCAAAACATGCAGGTTACACCTATGTTGATACAGGTGCAATGTATCGCGCAGTGGCGCTGTATGCATCAAGGCGATTAGGCAATGAGGCGATGAAGCAAGAAGCTGTAATTTCTATTTTAAAAGATATCCAGATAGGTTTTGTTCTAACTTCAGATGGACAGCACGTGACGCTAAATGGAGAAGATGTAGAAGCATGTATCCGTACCCTTGAGATTGGAAATTTGGCTTCGCAGATCTCTACCATTAAGGAGGTGCGTGCGTTTTTGGTTGCTCAGCAACAAGCCATGGGAGAAAAGAAAGGTATTGTGATGGACGGTAGAGATATTGGTACCGTGGTATTTCCAGATGCTGAACTAAAATTATTCTTGACGGCTTCGCCTGAAGTGCGCGCAGAGCGCCGCTTTAAGGAATTAGAAGCCAAAGGAGAGAGACCTATTTGGGAAGAAGTCTTAGCAGATGTCAATGACCGCGACTATCGCGACACTCATCGCGCGGAAAGCCCTTTGCGTCAAGCAGATGATGCTGTGGTAGTGGACAATAGCTATATGACTCGCGAAGAGCAGATGGAGTGTATTATAGAGGTGTTTAGAGGATGCTCACAAAGCAAACTATAGGACGCCGCAAGCGGTTATAGGTTAAAGGCGTGGGATGAAAGTAACGATAGATGAGAATTCGGGATTTTGCTTTGGTGTGACGACTGCGATAGAGACTGCCGAACGCGAATTGCAGAAGGGGCAACTGTTCTGCCTTGGGGATATTGTACATAATGGACAAGAGGTAGAGCGATTGGATAAGTTGGGCTTAGAAACTATTGATTATGATGATCTCCGCACTTTGCGCAATGTCCGCGTGCTGCTGCGTGCACACGGTGAACCGCCATCTACTTATCATATTGCTAAGCGCAATAATGTTGAGATTATAGATGCCTCGTGCCCTGTGGTATTGCACTTGCAAAAACGCATTCGTGAAACTTACCAAACATTACATGGCAAGAACACAGGGTCTCAGATTGTTATTTTTGGTAAAAAGGGGCATGCGGAAGTAATTGGTCTTGAAGGTCAAACCAACAATACTGCCATCGTCATTGAATCTATCAATGATATTAGCAAGCTGAATTTCACTTGTCCAATCTATCTCTTTTCACAGACGACTAAGAGTGTGGAGGAGTTTGAGGCAATAGTGGAAGAAATAAAAAGGCGAAGAATAGAAGTCAAGACTTTAGAGTCGGGAATCGGCAGTCAGGATACGGTATTTGAATATCACAACACCATTTGTCGCAATGTAGCCAACCGCGTCAAGCGTTTGCAAGAATTCGCTCGGAGTAATGATGTGGTGATTTTTGTAGGAGGAAAGAAATCTTCCAATGCCAAAGTATTATTCAACAATTGTTTAGAAGTCAATCGTTGCACACTTTTTGTTAGCAGTACGGATGATATCACTTCAGAGATATTGCAACAATGTCATGCAGCCGAGCGAGTTGGTATTTGTGGTGCAACATCTACTCCAAAATGGCTGATGGAGAATATAAAACAGTATATAGTTGATAGTTTATAGTTTAAAGGCAAGGATATATGGAATACAGACCTAAAACAATTGGTGTTCTCACCTCTGGAGGTGATGCACCAGGTATGAATGCAGCATTGCGTGCGGTGACACGCGCTGCGATTTCTAACAATATCAAAGTCAAAGCCATCTATCGTGGTTATAAGGGACTCATAGACGGCGAAGTAAAAGAATTTACGACCCAAGATGTGAGTGGTATTATTCAACGCGGAGGCACTATTATTAAATCTGCTCGCTGCCCTGAGTTCACCACAAAGGAGGGTCGTCAACAGGCTTATGATACGATCCAACGTGAAGGTATTGAGGCGCTTATTGTAATTGGTGGTGATGGGTCTTTTACGGGTGGTCGTCTTTTTGCACAAGAATTTAATATTCCTGTGATTGGTATCCCTGGCACGATTGATAATGACCTATGGGGTACAGATGCTACTATTGGCTACGATACTGCGCTTAATACGATTATGAATTGTGTGGATATTCTGCGTGATACCGCAACTAGCCACGAGCGTGTCTTCTTGGTGGAAGTTATGGGACGTGATGCAGGTTTCTTGACTCTGAATGCGGCCATTGCAGCAGGTGCTGAAGCTGCTATCATTCCTGAGCGTGCTACAATCATTGAGCAGATTGAAGAGGCCATTGGTCAAGGCAAGCGCAAGAGTAAAAACAGCAGTATTGTGCTGGTGCAAGAACATGCTATTGAAGGTGGTGCACAGGCAGTTGCCAAGATGATGGAAGAGGCACACCCTGAGTTTAGTTCACGCGTAACTATTTTAGGTCACTTGCAACGCGGTGGTTCGCCTACAGCCAGCGATCGTATATTAGCTTCTCGTATGGGTATTGCTGCGGTACAAGCACTACTAGACGACCAACGCAATGTCATGGTAGGATTGCAAGAAGATGAAATCGTATATGTGCCACTGAGCAAAGCTATCAAACAAAAGAAGGATGTGAATGATGACAAGTGGGCAGCGATGCAAGTGCTGAGTATCTAATCTTAATCTTATCAATTATAATTATAGAAGACTAATTCTCATAAATTAGGGTGTATCCGAACGATACACCCTAATTATTTAATTAAGATAAATTGTTAGAATATTTTTTATTGTCTTCATAAAATATTTTTTACACAAATTTAAAAAAATCACTCCTACATATTGCATTTATGCATTTTTTTTTATATCTTTGCAGCCTAATTTAGGATAGTTGTGTTTTTTATATGAAAAAGGTATTTTTGATAATCATTATTGCTCTATTTGGAATAACAAAAGTGACTAATGCCCAAGTGGAAGTGTTGTTAGAAGAACCGTTTGCTGAGTCTTTAGGTTCGTTTACGTTGGACGAGCAGAAATATCCTGGATGTACCTATGCATCTATGTGGTACGTAGATCGTACTCATCAATATGCCAAAGTGACTGCCAATAAAGGTGGTCAGTCCTTGGGTGCTAGTGATTGTAAGTTGATTTCGCCTATTCTGAATACACAAGGTTGTACGAAAGTAGTATTGCGCTTTGAGCATACGACATACGCTGCCAACAGTACTTCGGACGTGGCTTATAGTATGGTCAAAGTGAGTAAGGATGGTGTTAATTGGACGCAGGTCGCTATTCCGACATGGCCAACCAAACGTTGGGGTTTTGTCGCTTGTGAGATAGATTTGACTGCATACGCTTCAAACAAGATGCAATTTATGTTTGAATATGTGTCCACTGTCAGTTATGCAGGTACTTGGGAAGTAAAGAATGTGGTGGTTGAAGGTTGGTGGCCAGGCGAGCCTGATTGTCCATACGAGCATTTGGATGGCATGACTTCATCCGCTTTACGTAAAGCCTTATGTGAAGATATCTCACAGCATACCATGTTGAGTTATAATCAGATTCGAGGAGATAAAGCCAAAGTGGATGTACGTGCTGACGGCAAGATTTGGGATATATATTCAGGTTATGATTTTTATCTGTCGGACTATTGCTCAAATATTGATATCGTGGAGGGAGAGTGCTATAATCGTGAGCACGTGCTGCCGAAATCATGGTGGGGTGGTTCCACCTCCGAACCCATGTACACCGATCTCCACCACGTGTATTCGGTAGATGCAATGGCTAATGACAAGCGTTCGGCATGGATATATGATGAGGTGAAAAGCATAAGTTGGAGCAACAATTTAGGATCTAAGTTAGGCACTAGCGCTAATTGGAGCGGTGAAACTGCCTTTGAACCTGTGGATGAATACAAGGGAGATGTAGCTCGTGTGTTTTTTTACATGCTGACTTGCTATATGGACAAAGATTTTACGCAAGGAGGCAAGGGCTATCGCTATTTTAGTTATAGCAATGGTGTGTGTGATTTTCAGTCTAAATCGTTAGCATTGATGTTGAAATGGCATCGACAAGATCCTGTATCCGACAAGGAGATAACTCGCAATGCGAAAGTATCTGATCTTCAGGGGAATGTGAATCCATTTGTGGAGCAACCAGCCTTGGTAGAATATATTTGGGGAACGATGAAAGGCAAACCGTATGACTGCGATGGTGAAGTGTTGCCGCCTGATCCAGGTGTAGTGGATGGGGCGATTACTTGTCAAGAGGCTAGAGAGAAAGCGCTGGCATTGGCGCAAGGCAGTCAGTCTTCGGCTGAATATGTGGTAGTCGGGTATGTGACATCGCTGAATGGATCTTATAGCACGCAATACAGCAGCCAAACATTTTGGGTGGCAGATACTCCAAATGGTGGAAATGTATTCTATGCATATCAATGTTATAACGATGCTCCTGTAGTGAAGGGAGATAAGGTTTCATTGACAGGTAAGTTGCTCAACTACAATGGTACTCCAGAGATGAAATGGGGACAAACCGAGGTGTTAATACCTGCTATTGAAGCTGCTGTGGAGAGTACTGGTATATTAGATTGGAATGATAAGGACGTGGATATATATTCGGTAACAGGTCTGCACATGTCCGCTTCGCGCGAGAATTTACCACAAGGTGTATATATATTGCGTAGCGGAAAGCAGACACGCAAAATGATTGTTCGATAAATGATAGATAATCAGATACAGACATATTATTTCTTGGGGATAGGTGGCATCGGTATGAGTGCGTTAGCACGTTACTTTGCTGCTAAAGGGGCACGTGTGTTGGGATATGACCGCACGCCATCTCCATTGACTAAAGCATTGGAGACAGAGGGGATTGTTGTGCAGTATGACGATAGTTTAGATAAGGTCAAGGAACTAGATATAAGCAGTACTGTGGTGGTGCGTACTCCTGCTGTGCCAGAAGATATGGCTGTGTATATGTGGTTGAAGGAACAAGGCTTTCATATATTAAAACGGGCTGAAGTGTTAGGGCTAGTGACACGCTCGGAACGAGCATTATGTGTCGCTGGTACGCATGGTAAGACAACTACCAGCACGATGTTAGCGCATATCTTGCACCAATCGCATGTGGGAGCAAATGCCTTTTTGGGCGGTATAGCTAACAACTATAGCACGAACCTGTTGTTAGATCAAGAGAGTGATTTGGTGGTCGTTGAAGCAGACGAGTTTGATCGTTCTTTCCATCACCTGACACCATATATATCCGTGATCACTAGCATGGACCCTGACCATTTGGATATTTATGGTACAGAGGAAGCCTATCGCGAGAGTTTTATGCATTATGCTTCGTTGGTACAAGAGGCATTGGTGGTGAAGAGTGGATTAAAATTTAATGTTGAAAGTTTAAAGGCCAAGGTGTACACCTACGCGGTAGGTGAGCAAGCTGATTTTTATGCGGATAATGTGCAGGTACTAGATGGAGAGATACGATTTGATTTTTACACTCCTATGGGGAAAGTGGCTGATATTCAACTGGGGGTACCTGTTTGGGTAAATATAGAGAATGGTGTGGCAGCTATGGCTGTGGCATGGTTGATGGGCGCGACCGATGAAGAATTGCGCAGCGGAATGAACACTTTCTCAGGTGTTTATCGCCGATTTAATATGCATATAAATACTCCGCAAGTAACCTATGTGGATGATTATGCACACCATCCAATGGAGTTGAAGGCAAGTATTGAATCGGTAAGAAAATTATATCCCAATAGACATGTGATAGGTGTATTCCAACCTCATTTATTTACGCGCACGCGTGATTTCGTAGATGAGTTCGCGGAAGTGTTGAGTACTTTGGATGAGGTGGCATTATTGCCTATTTATCCTGCTCGCGAAGAACCAATTGCTGGGGTAAATAGCGAATGGCTGTTGGAGAAGATTGCTACCAAACGAGCCTTAGTGTTGCCTAATATATTAGCGAAATACTTACGTGAGCGTGTCAAGAACTGTATAGCGAAAGGCAAACCCTCGGTAGTAATCACTATGGGAGCTGGAGATATTGACCGATTGGTGAATGACATAACTAAATCCTTAATGATATGAAAAGAATAATAAAGAAAATCGTGCTATTGTCCGTAGCGATATTGTGCTGCGGAGCAGTAGTGTTGGGCGGGGCATGGTGTTCTGCTCAGCGTGATTCCTCGCCATGCACAGAGGTGCATATTGTGGTGCAGGATAGTATGGAACGTCAGTGGGTGGATGCAAACGAATTGGAGAACTATCTGCGTCGTCACCATGTGTATCCTTCTGGACTGACGATGGAGCAGATTGATTGTCATGCCATTGAGCAGTGCTTGCTGGGGCATGAGATGGTGCGAGAGGTGGAGTGTTATAAGTCCCCTTTCGGTCATGTGTGCGTAGATGTAACTCAACGCATACCAATGCTGAGTGTAGTAACCAATGATGGGTGTTATTATGTGGATTCAGATCGCCGTGTAATGCCTGTGCGTAAGCAGATTGATGTAGATGTGCCTGTGTTTAGAGGTGCGGTTAGTCAACGTGCAGCCACAGAAGAATATTTCGATTTTGTGTCTTGGCTCTGCGACAATCGCTATTGGAAATCACGCATTCATGATATCCATGTATCAAATCCTAAGTCGCTGGTTTTGAAACAAGAGGGGCATGATGCTAAGATACTATTGGGTGCCTTGGATGGGTATGCAGACAAGTTGAATAAGTTGCAGAAATTATACACCAAGGGTTTTGATGAAATTGGGTATCCAGAGTGTAGAGAATATGATTTACGCTTTGAAGGACAGGTGATTAGTAGGAAGTAGTGAGTATGGCAAAGAAACGACAAATATTACAATCAGTCCCTCTCGTAGCAGTAGATTTAGGCAGCCATGGTGTACGAGCAATGGCGGCAGAGATGACTACTGGCGGGTTGCTCCGCATATTGGGAGTGGAGACCTCGAATAAGTTTGAGTGTGTGGAGAGAGGTATCGTAACCAATACTTCGGATGCTGGTTTTATGATCAACGAAGTGTTGAAAAAACTATCCAATCGCGTGCGTGTAGAGGCACTACCTTCTGCGTTTGTTTGTGTAGGCGGACGCACCATGCAGGTGGTGGCAGTGCATTCTACTCGTGACCAAGTACGCAGAAAAGAGATTGCTCAGCCTTTGTTGGATGCGATGGAGATAGAGTGCAAGCAAAAGATAGAAGCGCGTAATCCCGATGTGGCTGTATTGGATCTGGTCCCATATTTCTATAAGTTGGACGGTGTTGAGCAAGAACATCAACCTACCGAAAATCAGCGTGCTGCATTGGTGGAAGCTCACTTTATTGCTTTTGTTGGCAAAAAGGAGTTGGAACAAAAGATTGTAGATAGCTTCAATCGCTCAGCTAAGCGTTTGGAACATATCTATGTGCGTCCTGATGCACTGATGAATGCCATCACTACCGACGAAGATATGGCTAATGGTTGCGCAATCTTGGATATGGGCGCGCAGACGACTACCTTGACGGTGTATAAAGGTAATCAGTATCTATACAACAAAGTGGTACCTCTCGGTGGATATGATATCACGCGCGACATTGAGCAGATTGGTATTTCCTTAGCATATGCAGAGCAGTTGAAGTGTAAATATGGTTATGCATCTGCAGATATGGTGTCCACCAATCATCGCTTCCGTTTGCCTGCGCCTACCATGCCTCAAGGTGAAGTGGCGGTGATGGCAACCGAGATAGCAGATATTATTTCCGCTCGATTAGAGCAAATGCTCACACCCTTATTAGATGTCCTCAACGCAGAGGCTAGTCGTTTTAGAGTATTGTATGTGACTGGCGGTGCTGCCATGTTGCAAGGTCTAGTAGAATATATTCAGGCTAAGACTTCTATCCCTGTAATGTATGGTTCGCATGCATCGTGGTTGACTACGGACACGCCAGACGAGATGTGTATGCCTACGTATTCTTCCTTGGTAGGTACCTTGCTCTTAGGGGCAGATTATCGCAATAAGCACCCTGAAGTCACCACTTCTGGGGAAGGAATATTGGATATCATCAAGGAGAAAACATTAACGATATTTACCGATCAAACAGGATATTAATCAATGTGTAATTAATAAATCTACAAGATATATGATAGATGTAATTGATGCTTTGGGTTTGGATATAGCTCAAGATTCCATTATTAAAGTGATGGGCGTAGGTGGTGGTGGCTGTAATGCTGTCAACTATTTGTACTCCCAAGGAGTGAAGGACGTCACCTTCTTAGTTTGCAATACCGACAAGCAGTCCCTCGAGCGTAGCAGCGTACCTGCTAAATTGCAATTAGGTCCTGGTCTTGGAGCTGGTGGCAAACCTGAAGTTGCACAAGAATATGCCGAGCAAAATCGTGAGCGTATCAAGGAGTCCTTAAATGATGGTACCAAGATGCTCTTTCTTACCGCAGGAATGGGTGGTGGTACAGGTACTGGTGCTTCATCAGTGGTGGCTTCTGTAGCGCGCGAGATGGGTATCCTGACGGTTGGAATTGTCACTATTCCTTTTACCTTCGAAGGTCCAAAGAAAATCAAAAAGGCCATGATAGGTGTGGCGCAACTGGCAGAACAGGTGGATGCCATCTTGGTGATTAACAACGAGAAATTGCGCCAAATATATCCTGACCTCAATATGCTCAATGCCTTTGCCAAGTCGGATGATGTGGTGGCAAATGCAGCGCGTGCAATTGCTGAGATTATTACCGTTCCTGGTTATATCAATACCGACTTTGCCGATGTGTACAATACCCTCAAGAATGGCAATGTAGCGATTATGAGCGTAGGTGTGGCTAATGGCGAAAACCGTATCACTCAAGCTATTCACGAGGCATTGCACTCGCCATTGGTAAATAGTGATGTGCGTGGAGCAACACGTTTGTTGTTGCAGATTTATACGACTACCGAACATGCACTAATCATGTCCGAGATTGACCAAATCCACACTTTTGTCAGCGAGATAGGCGAAGATGTAGAGGTGCAATGGGGCGCATCACTCGATGAAACGCTTGAGGATAAAGTGCGTGTTACCATCATTGCTACGGGGTTTGAGGTATCCAATATCCCTGGCTTGGACGATGTCGTCGGTAAGAAGACGGTAGAGGAGGCTATCAAGATTCATTATGAAGATGCCAAGACGATAGAGCCTGCTGAGGAAGAAGTCGCTCCAACTAATGATACTCCTGCACAAGTTGCCGAAGCACCTTCACAAATGACTCCACAACCAGTTGTTCATGAGAATGGTGATATTGTGCTTGACTTTGGCGACGATTTTGACTCGCCAGAGCCAGCCGATAATCCATCAACGGGGTTAGGTGGCTTTGCAGGTTGGATGCGCGGACGTAGATAATGCCCAAATCATGTCATCCATTCTTTCCACATGCTCACGAGCAATCTTGGAGGTCTTATTCCCTTCTTGCTGTGTGGCTTGTGGGCATAAATTAGTACAAGGGGAGCAGGCTATCTGCTCCTCTTGTCTTAATGCAATTGTGCGTACTGAGCACATGTTTTTGCCCAATAATGGTATTGATATGCTCTTTGCTGATTGGATAAAAAAAGAGCGGCGAGCAGTCCATTATGAGCATGGAGTAGCTTTTGCTTTTTACAATCGTGAACGTGGACAATTGCTTCGCTCACTCATAGAGCGTGGTAAATTTGGTGCTTTTCCTAATCCAATGGTCTTCCTCGAATTAGGTCGTGTTGCGGCGATGGACTATCTGGACTCAGAGCTCTTTGATGATGTAGATGTCTTAGTGCCAGTTCCTTTGCACCCTCGTCGGTTGCGACAGCGAGGCTTCAATCAAGCAGAATACATTTGCAAAGGCCTACATTCCATCACTAAGATTCCAATAGATACTTCGCATCTTGTTCGTACAAAAAATAATCCACACCAATCACGCGCCAACTTCGACAAACGCTATGAGAATGTCCGAGATTTATTCGCTGTGCGTTATCCCGAAGAATGGAAGAACAAACATATCCTATTGGTAGATGATGTCATTACATCAGGTGCAACATTGTTTGAATGTATGAAACAAATGACGCCTATTCGAGGATGTCGAATAAGCATCTTTGCACTTGGTTGGGCACATAATTGATGCGTTAGTCCCTTTTCTTTCTCGAAACCACACCGTTACCACTCCAGTACCACTTCGTTAGTATCCTAGTGTTTCCCTATTCTTTGCAAGAACCATACTTATAAACTGATTACGTTATAGAATGATTTTTCTATGATTAGTTAATAACATTATCCTTGATAAAAAAGTACATTTCTCTTGCAGAACTGCATTTTTTTTTGTAATTTTGCACGATTTTTGTGTTAATATGCAAAAGTGTGCCATTTTGGCAGCATAAATCTCTTTTGGCGCGAAATTTGTGGTAACAAAATATAATTGCAACAAGCACATAGCGCGTGAAACTTTGGAACATTGAAACAAATAGAATAATGAAAAAAGAAGTATCAACAAAGAAATTAGTAGAGACGATTGTAGAAGGAATTCAAAATCGTAAGGGACAACGTATTGTAACAGTAGATTTGCGTAAGCTGAAGGATGCTCCAGCGGAGTATTTTATTATTGCAGAAGGTGGCTCGAACGTACAAGTGGTAGCCATCGCAGATGAAGTGGATAGCTATGTGCGCACACAAACTCATGTGCACCCATTGGGTATTGACGGACGCGATAATGCAGAGTGGATAGCGATGGATTATGGAACCATCTTTGTACATATTATGCAACGTGAGCCACGTGCCTACTACGACATTGAGCACCTGTGGGCTGATGGAAAAATTACGGAGATC
>Ga0233364_1000056_pt1 | contig 17818 bp, 8 predicted proteins | sample ElkDunMinimDraft_19_FD_180675 | JGI IMG/M metagenome (GOLD analysis project Ga0233364, IMG submission 180675) | Fecal eukaryotic communites from dung pellets of Tule Elk in California, USA - Elk Dung C2 | ecosystem: Host-associated > Mammals > Digestive system > Large intestine > Fecal | place...
TCAAAGAAAAATATAATTTAGATTATATCATTGGAGGTGTACATTTGGTAAAACCTCATCATAGTGACGAATTGTGGTTTATTGATGGACGGGATAGACAGATTTACGATAATGGTTTGCAACATCTTTTTCAAAACGATATTCGAAAAGCTGTAACTGCCTTTTGGGAACAAACCTTTGAAATGATTGAAACACAAAAGTTTGACATTATTGCCCATTTCGATAAGATTAAAATGCATAACCAAAATCGTTTCTTTAAGGAAGATGAAAGTTGGTATCGTACATTAGCTGAACATGCTGTTGAGTTGATAAAACGCAATGATTTGATCGTGGAAATTAATTCAAGAGGCTTATATAAAGGTCGTTGCGATAGTTTTTATCCGTCGGACTTGCTCGTGGATTTGGCAGCAAAAGCTGATATTCCATTTGTGATAAGTAGCGATGCCCATAAATCGGAAGAGTTGATATTTTTCTATACTGAAGCTCGTCAGAAATTATCTGAATTGGGGGTTCGTCGTCTATTCTATTTTGATGAAGGTTGGAAAGAGGAATTGTTATAAGCGAAGATTTAAAAATCAATAAGTATAAATTTTGATTTTTATAATTCATAATATATGCAAATTTCGAGTTTGTAAGTCTCTAAATCAGAAGTTTTTAAGACGGAAATTTGCATATTGTTTTTTTATAATTTCGCACGCTGAAAAATAATCAAAAATTGATGATAGTTATGAGAAAATCTATTCTTATTTTGATGGTAGTTTTATTTTTACCATTCACCATTTTTTCACAAGTTGATATTATGGTTGGAACTCGTTCGGGAGCGGACAATAATTTCCCGTTTTCTAACTATTATAGTCATTCTTACACGCAAACTATTTATCCAGCTTCCTCTATCAACCAAGCAGGTGACATTTTGTCTATAGCGTGGAATTGTGATAATGCCTCCTCGCTAACCCTTGATTCCCTAAAAATTTATATGGGTGTGAGTGCTACTATTGGCAATTCACTGTCGGGATTTATTCCAGCAGATAATTTGACGTTGGTCTATTCAGCTGCCAACGTGACAATTGGTGCGAATACTGGTTGGGAAACTTTTGTGCTGACAACGCCTTTCTTCTATAATGGTACCGATAACTTAGTTGTTGCCGTTTCTAAAAGTACTGGTAGTTACCAATTTTCATTGAGTTATCAATATTTTTCCTTAGGAAATATCTACTCATCTATCTATAGAAGAGATGATTATGATATATCTTGTGCAAATAATCCCTATCCTAATTCACCTCAAGGAACTTCTGGAAATCTTCCTGTTATTAAGTTGTCAATGGGAATGGATGATATTACTTGCATTTCTCCTACAGAATTTACTATCAATAATATAACAAGTCACTCTGCAGAATTGAGTTGGAATGCGGGTGCTAACGAAACAACTTGGGACATCTATCTTACCACAGAAGAGAATGATGTTCCTACTATGGAAACGCAGCCTACTTTTACGACCACCACAACTCATTATACGCTTACAAATTTATCAGCTTCCGATAATTATTATGTTTATGTACGGGCTAATTGCGGCGGTGGAGAGTATAGCTTTTGGCGTTCAATTGCTTTCCAAACACCTCAATTACCGGCTCAACTTCCCTATTTTTGTAATTTTGAAGATCCTTCAGAGGTTTCTCAGTGGACAATTTCTGGTGAGCAGACCAATCGATGGGCAATAGGAAATGCTGTAAATGCTACTGATGAAGGTTCTTCTGCACTTTATATTTCAAATGATAATGGAGTTTCCAATAACTATACAACAACCTCAACCTCAACAGCTTGGGCATATCGAGATATCTATTTAGATAGTACCTACGGGGAGTATTTTGTTACATTTAAATTTAAAGGAGCTGGTGAATCTCAATATTATGATAACCTAAAAGTTTATTTAGGTTCACGAGTAACGCCACCTGCCACGGCAACGCTTTCTGGCGCTAATCTTGAAGGTTCAGTGTTATTGGGAACTTTTGTAAATAGTTTGGAATGGACAGATTGCTCTTTTAATATAAATTCTTCATTTTCAGGAGACAAGCGACTCTATTTTTTATGGTGGAACAACGACTATAGTGGTTCCTCGCCTGCCGCAGCGGTAGATGATATTGAAATTGTAGGTTTAGATTGTGGAAGACCTTATCATTTGACAATGGATTCAGACTTGCTGACAGAAACAACAATAGGTTTTCATTTTACCCCTGCATTGACAACCGACAATAATTGGGAAACTGTAATCTTGGCGCCTAACGAATTATTAGAAGAAGCCTCTGTGATTTCATTATCTGACACAAACTATCTTTTTGCTAATCTTACGCCAGATACCTATTATCGCATCTATGTTCGCACACTTTGTGGTGGAACTTACAGCGATTGGTCAGAAGTTTTAGGTGTACGAACAGCGTGTCCTGCGTATATGAACATTCCTTATGCAGAAAACTTTGATACATACGGAGGTACGGGTGCTGGATATTTCCCAACATGTTGGACTCAATATCCGCAGAGTGGTTCTTATCCACGTATTAGCGGAACTACACCAAATTCGGGTATTGGTTGCTTGCAATTATATAGTTCTATTTATTCCTATTCTCAAAATTATTCGGGTGCAATTTTACCACAAATTGATACAGCAACTTATCCACTTAATAGCCTGACAGTCAGCTTTAAAGTTAAGCGGACAGGTACAACATCGGGAGAAGGTGCTTTGCAGTTAGGAGCGATGACCGATCCGAACGATTTCAGTACGTTTACCCTAATTCAAAACTTTTCTGGTTCTGAATGGGAAACAGCCAATACTTGGTATGATGTTGAAATTCCGCTCGTAGATTATGAAGGTTATGGATCTTACTTAGTACTATATAAAAATTCTACAACAGGGAATAGTACTTATATTGATGATTTGAGTATTTATCCTTCACCTACTTGTGTAAAACCTGTTGCAGTAATGGTTTCTCAAATTACGGATCAAACAGCTGTTGTTGAGTGGACAGCTCGTAACGAGGAAACAGAATGGTACGTGGTGGCAGTTCCGTCAGGTGCTGATGTAGAGGAGGGAATTATGGAACAGGTTACCGAAAATCCTTGTCTTATTACAGGACTTACAGCAAATACTTTATATGATTTGTATGTGAAATCTATTTGCAGTAATGATGACGTGAGCGATTGGTCAACTGTGGTTAGTTTTAAAACCCAATGTGCTGCTACAGATGTTATTCCTTATATCGAAAATTTTGACACCTACCAATCTGGCTCTGATCAATTTCCTGCTTGCTGGAGAGGCTATAGTAATGGATTAACCAGCAAACCTTACGTTACGCAAACCTATTTCTTTAATGGTGATGGTTCGCTTTATTTGCCCCAATCTTCTACTAACTATTCTTTGGCAACTTCACAATCTATCGACCTATCAACCTACGACGCACAAATGTTACACGTAACTTTTTTGGCGCGAAAAGGAATGAGTTATGCAGGGCGTTTAGATGTTGGTATAATGACCGATCCAGGGGATCTTCGTACATTTACTCTTTTGCGTTCTATCTATCCTACCGATTATTCTGATACATACGCTTGGGATTTTTTTGATGTTCCGCTAATATCTTCTTCTGAAAATATTTATATTGCTTTCTTAGCACTTCAAGGAGAACAAGGTTATATTTGCATAGATTCCGTAGTTGTGGATTATGTTCCGCTTTGTACTCCTCCTTCTAATCTTGTTGCTAACAATGTGTTAGGAACATCTGCACGCCTCACTTGGGAAAGAGCACCTTACAACGTTTACGATTATAAAGTAGAATATGCTGAAGTGGGTAGCGATAATTGGACAGAAGTGGCGTCCTCCATTTACGAAACTTCCTACATTCTATCAGGTTTGGCTCCTCAAACTCAGTATATGGCACGCGTCTCTTCAAATTGTGCCAATGGTGCGCAGATGAACGATACCGTAATTTTTACTACTCAATGTTTAGTTGGTGGTGACATCTCTGTTGGTAATGGTACTAATAATTCTTCAGAATTACCCTCAAGAACAAATTCTAAATTTGCTATTTCTCAGCAATTATTTACGGAAAATGAAATGATTAGCGCAAGAAATATTAGTGGAATTAAGATTTTCGTTTCTACTCCTAATTCACAGCCCCGTAATTGGGATATCTATTTAGGAAATACATCACAAACCGATTTATCTCAAAGAACTTATATTCAAACAACTAATCATTCTAAAGTTTTTTCTGGTCAAGTGGCTACAACTTCAAATGGTTGGCTCGAGATTACTTTTGATTCCACATTTTTCTATACTGGTGATAATTTAGTACTAACTATTGATGATAATTCTAATAGCACGGCAGGAATAGCATATTTCAGGTCCCATCCATCAGTTAGATCTTTATATGTTTACGATTATTTGGATATAAATCCAGCAACCATTAGCTCTGCATATGAAACTATTTATAGAAATGATGTGGTTTTTGTAAGTCCTTGCGATACAACGGCAACTTGTATTGAACCCGCTGTGTATGTAACAGAGGTGGGTTCTGAGTCAATAACTATTGAGTGGGCACCAGGTTATCAAGAAAATTCTTGGGAATTGGAGTATAGGGCATTGACAAGTTCTGCATGGACCAATATGGGTTCTGTATCAATTTCTCCATACACTATCAATAATTTGCTTCCAGAAACGACCTACGAAATCAGAATGCGTTCAGAGTGTGGTAGTGAACAAAGTATTTGGACCACCGTAACTGCTGTAACAGAATGTGACCTCATCTCTTTGTTACCCTATGTTCAGAACTTTGATAATGCGCAAGGGTCAGGTGCTCAGTATTTTATAGATTGTTGGGGTAGAGGATTTAATGGTACAATTTCTTATCCATTTACCAATGCTACTCATGCTAATTCTCCTTCCTATTCACTCTATTTCAAAGGTTCTAATACAGAATATAGTTATGCAGTAACTCCTCGCATTGACGAATCTATTGATATTGCTAATTTGCAAATCTCTTTCTATGCTCTAAAATCTGGAAATAATAGTTTTATTGAAGTGGGAATTATGAGCAACCCAAATGATTATAGTACTTTTGAAGTAATTGGTTCTTTCTCACCAACTGCCAATATGACGTGGGAGTTGGGTGAAGTTAATACGAGTCATTATAGAGGAATGGGAAGATATATTGCTTTTAGAGCTCCACAGTGGATCTATAATCTTATCTTTCTTGATGATGTTGATATTCACGAAATGCCTTACTGCGGTCGTGTTGATGATATTACAACAGATAACATTACAGCTACTGCTGCAACAGTTTCTTGGTATCCTGGTGGAAATGAAAATAGTTGGGAATATCTATTAGGAGAGGCAGGTACTATTGATTACACAAGTTTAGTGCCAGAAATGATAATTGGAACTCCTGAGGTCATTTTCTCGGATTTAACCCCTAATACTCTTTATGAATTTGCAGTGAGAATGGTGTGTGATAATGGCGATTTTGGTGTGTGGTCATCCACTACATTTAGAACAGGCTGTAGCGATATAGATAATCTTCCTTTTATAGAGGATTTTAATGATATGGAACTCGGCACATCTGTTCCAATCTATTGTTGGAATAAAATTTCAACTTATGGAGAAGGTTATCCGTATGTTCAAAATCTATTCGGTGAAAAATCTTTGTATTTCTATGGAACAAATTCTTCTTTCAGTTTGATCTCTCTTCCTCCTTTAAGCGAGAATTATAATGCGAATACTTTGCAAGTTACTTTTAAAATGCGTGTGAACGAATTAAACGCTAAAATGATTGTAGGAGTGATGACAGACCCTAATGATATGGCAACGTTTGTTCCTATTGATACAATTGCTTGTACTACTACCAATACGTGGAATTTGCAAGATGTATTACTCCATTCTTATAGCGGAAATGGAAGATATATTGCATTAAAAAGCTTACACCCCAATACGTGTGCTTGTTACATCGATGATATTATTGTAGATTTGATACCGACTTGTCCAAGACCTACAAATTTGAGTGTAGTTTCTTCAGAAACAGATGTTATAACTCTCTCTTGGACAGATACTACTGCACACGAGTGGGATTTGATTTATGCACCGCAAGGTTTCGACCCTAATAACGCAGAAATAGCAACCCTTATTAGTGGCTTGACAACAACCTCTTGCAGTGTTTCTAACTTGATGCCTGGGGTAGTTTATGATTTCTACGTGCGTGCTAATTGTGAAAGTGGCGATGAGAGTCCTTGGTGTCACGAGCCAGCAACTACAGCACCATTTACCATTGCTATGGAAAGAGTGGGTTCCAATGTTGTTGAAGGTTGTACCCTTCATATTGTAGATGACGGAGGCTTAAATGGAGATTATTCCCATAATAGCCATTATGTACTTACCATAAATCCTGATGAAGGATATGTTATTTCTTTATCTGGAACATTTGCTGGAGAGGCTAACTACGACTATTTAAGAATTTATGATGGTGATGAGGTGAATGATGAAAGACATTTGGGTAGCGTAATCTGTGGAATCAGTGGAGAAACGGTTACTTTCGGTCCTTTTGTTTCAGAGCGTGGTCCTATCACAATTCTTTTTAATTCTGATGGTACAAATGCTTACGAAGGATTTTCAATGTTGGCAACATGCGTAGCACCTGCAGGTTGCGGTAGAGCTCTCGATTTTGTTACGGATGGAGTTAATGCTACCGAAGCTGATATACGTTGGACTACGATCGGTGATACTCCAAATAGTTTTACGTTAGCACTTAGTACAGAAGCAAATTTTCTCCCTGATACTTGTACAAATTTGTTCACTACAACATCTTCAAACTTCCATTTTACTTCTCTTACCCCAAATACAATTTATTATGTTCGAGTGCAATCTCAATGTGTAAGTGAAGTTAGTAATTGGTCAGATATTCACTCTTTTATGACCTCTGCATATCCAGCACAAGTCCCTTATCTTAGTAACTTTGCTGATAGTTTGGAGGTTGAAAATTGGGTAATTTATAATGATACTTACGTAAATAAATGGTTTATCGGACAACCCAATGGGGCTACTGCACCGCAGCTCTATGTGTCTAATGATAATGGCAATACAAATGCTTATACAAATAATGAGACTTCTGTAGTTTGGGCGTGTCGCGATATCGCATTTGGAAATTTTGCTGAGTATGAGCTTTCTTTCGTCTGGAGGGCAAATGGTGAATCTTGTTGCGATTTTATCCAACTATTTATAGATGACCCTGCTGTGCCAATGATATCATCCTATTCGACTCCTAAACCAACAGAAACGGCAGTGGCTCTCTCTGGAAAATTGAACCAAGATGTAACAGGAAATAGATATTCCGTAGCGTTAAATGCTCAATATGCAAATAGCATTAAAAGATTATATTTCTTGTGGAAAAATGATTATGCAAATGGTACAAATCCTGCAGCAAGTATCGACTCTATCCAAATAGTAGGAACCATTTGTGGAAGACCTTATAACCTAAATGCTAATAGTCTAACTACTACTGCTGCTGATATTCAATTTACACCTGCAAATGAGTCTGATGTCACTTGGGAATATCTTTTCGGTCTCGAAAGTAGCGATCTTACAACGCAATTTCCAATCCAAATTACAGATACAATTATCTCTTTGTCAGGACTTACTCAAAATACTGCTTATAAACTTTATGTAAGAACAGTTTGTGGTAATGGAGAGTTTTCAGAATGGTCAGAGCCTTATTATTTCCAAACTGCTTGCGGAATAATTTCAGAGATGCCTTACACTGAAAATTTCGATAACTATGGTGTGGGATTTAGTTCGTCATATCCTACTTGTTGGTCCAAGTTGTCAACCCATGGAAGTTATCCTTATATCTATTCAACTTATAATAGTGCACCTGGTGCTTTATATTTTCTTGCTAATAATGTTGGAACTTACAATGTGGCTATTACGCCCGAAATTGATGAGGTGTTATATCCTATAAATAGTTTGCAAGTAAATTTCTGGTATCGTTCACCAAATCAAAATGCCCAATTGATTGTGGGTGTGATGTCGGATGCATCTGATTATTCAACCTTCATTCCTGTAGATACAATTGGTGGATTGGTGAATAATTGGACAGAATATACAATCTATTTTTCTGATTTTATTGGTGATGGAAATAGAATTGCATTTTTAAATCTCTGTACAGAGACTGCAAGTCAAGGGTACCTCGATGATGTAACCATTGATATTGCGCCCGCCTGCTTACCCGTGAATGATCTAACCGCTATGAATGTAGATATTACAGAAGTAACTCTTGGGTGGGATGAACTCGGAAATGCAATGTCTTGGAATATAGAATATGGCCCAGAAGGTTTTATACAAGGAGAAGGTGTTGTAATCTATAATGCTACCAATCCTTATCTAATTACAGGTCTAGATGCTTCTACAACGTATGATTTTTATGTACAAGCCAATTGTAATCTATTTGAACATTCTGAATGGACCTCTGCACTAACGGTTACAACACTTTGTGATGTGATTAGTGCATTGCCATACGAAGAGAGTTTTGATGTATATCCTGATAATGTTGATTTTCCAATGCCAGAATGTTGGTTGAGAAATTCATCTAATACAGCATCAGCACCTTATCCACATATCACAACTACTTCTACTGCTTATAATTCGCTCTATTTTTATACTTCTCCAAATAATTTTACTATGGGAACAACTCCAAAAGTCGATTCCTTAATTCCAATCAATACTTTGATGGCATCGTTTGAATTGATGAAAACAGTAGATGAGTTTAGTATTGTAGTTGGAGTTATCTCTAATCCAGAGGATAAATCAACCTTTGTTCCTGTCGATACTTTATCGCCAAGTGTTGTTGGACATTGGGAAGAGTTTGAAATTCTTTTTGATACCTATGCTGGGAATGGTCAATATATAGCATTTTTATTAGAAAGTTCTTCTTATGCTGCTATTTATTTAGATAATTTTGTATTGAACACAATTCCGTCTTGCTTTGCCCCTGTAGATGTTATGACTTCTAATGTTACAGAAACTTCAGCCACTATTTCGTGGACAGAAAGAAACAACGCAACATCTTGGAATGTGGAATATGGCCCTGCAGGATTTGCGCAAGGTACGGGTACATTGTTACAGGGAGTTACTCAACCTTGCTCTATTTCATCTTTATTACCATCAACCGTATATGATGTTTATGTACAATCTGTTTGTAGTTCAACGGATGTATCCGCTTGGTCTGATATAGTTTCATTTATTACAGATTGTGCACCGAAACCAATACCTTACACCGAAAATTTTGATACTTATCCAGGTACAACACATTCAGATGCGGGTGTTGTTCCGCTCTGTTGGGAAGCTTTTACTGATAACACTACTCGCCCTGCACCCCATATTATTGGAAGTGGAAGTTATCATTGGCCTACATCGCAGCCTAATGCGTTGTCGTTTGTTGGTGGTGCACCAGCAACTCAAGCTTTTGCTATTCTTCCCTCATTTTCGGCATCTCTGAATACACTCCAAATCAGTTTTGCGTATGCAATGGAAGATGTTACCAAGGGTGTTTTGAAAGTGGGTTATGTAACAGATGATAATGCTCCGGCAAGCTCTTTTGTAGAAGTGGCAACAATAAATTCTTCAACAACAATTGCTAATGATACAATTAGTTTTGAAATTATTACTGCTACTAACGGTAGAATTGCTTTCCAATGGAGCTATATAGGTGAATTATATTACTCTTGTAATATTGATGATGTTGTAGTTTCGGAAATTCCTACTGCGTGTGCAATACCTACAAATGTTCAGGTAGCGCCTGCTGCTACTACAGCAATAGTTTCGTGGAGTAGCCCCGAAGAAGCTTGGGTAGTGGAATATAAGGCGGTAAATACTAATAATTGGAATACTTCTGCACTATTGAGTATAACAAATTATACAATTTCTAATTTGCAACCCAATACCGATTATGTTGTACGCGTAAAATCTGTCTGTGGAAGCAATAACGAAAGCCCTTGGTCTGCAGAAGTGCCATTTACTACTTTGACAGAATCTGAAAACACATATACTATCATCGCATCCGCATCTGGTCCAGGAACGATTATGCCGAGCGGGGAAATTACCGTGAATGCAGGCGAAAATATGACTTTTACTTTTGTTGCAAATGTGGATGCAGTTGTTGATAGAATTTTAGTGGATAATATGGATATTGCAACTCCTGACGATAATAGTTACACTTTCTCTAATGTAGTTGCAAATCATACCATTGCAGTTGAATTTGTGAATGAAACCGATATTGATGAATTTAATCCTGAGGCAGTGCTTCTTCTATATCCAAATCCAGCTACTTCTCAAGTTCAAATCAAGTGGACCGACTCTCGTTTCGTAGGTGCTGAAATGCAAATCTTCGATGTGTATGGAAAATTAATCATAGTTGAAAAAATTGAGAAAAAAACATCTCAAATCGACATTTCACAGTGGGCAAACGGAATCTATTTTATACGAGTAAATAGTTCAGAAGGCGTTGTTACAAAGCGATTTGTAAAACAATAGTTCGTGTCAATAATCAAAAGGAGACGTTTTTGAGCGTCTCCTTTTTTTCTATTATATCCAAGTTTCTTCTATAACTTTACCCTGAATGGAGATGACAATTTTCTTAATAGGAATTTTCCGTGATGCTTTTTCTAAAGCGATTTTTGCTAATTGTAGCAATCCATTGCAACAAGGAACTTCCATAACAGCAATCGTAAGTGTGTTGATTTGCGCATCTTCAATCAGTTGCGTAAGTTTGTCAATATAAGATTCTTTACCATTGTCAAGTTTAGGGCAGGCAATTACCAATTTTTTGTTTCTTAGTAGTTTGCTATGAAATCCCCCTAATGAAAAAGCAGTACAATCGGCCGCCAGCAGTAAGTCTTCTCCACGGAAATGTTCACTTTGTGGATTGATGAGGTGCAATTGTATCGGCCAATGTGTGAGTTCAGAGTTTATTTCTTCACAATTCCTTGTTGCATGATTTTGCGTTTTAGAAAATACTTTTTGCGCTGATCCTGGGCAACTATGTTCTATAATAGCCATCGGATTGTATGCTATTTTATGTTCTCTGAGATATTCAATTGCTTGTTGAAATAGTTGATTTTCTCCGTGTTTCTTTAAATGTCGTAGGTGAGCCTCAATCACCTTGGCGCCTTGTGGAGCAATTCTATCCATTACAGCAATTTCGTCGTATGGCTCAACCTCTTTTTCTACAATACTGATAGCTCCTACAGGACATTCTCCAATACACGCTCCTAAACCATCACAGTAAAGTTCGCTTATAAGTTTCGCTTTCCCATCAATGAGTTGTAATGCTCCTTCGTAGCATCCTTGTGTGCATAGTCCGCAACCATTGCACAATGTTTCGTCAATGTTGATTATGTTTCTTTTGATTTTCATAATTTTTCTTTTTGGGGCAAAAATAATGTCATTCTAACAAATAATGTGTAACATTTGTTACCCAAAAAAATTATTTTAAACAAAATCCATGCTCGCTTTTTTCTAGAATCCCTTCTTCAACCATTTCTGAAATTATTCTTGATAATGATGGCCGCGCAACTCCCAAAATTAATGCACTTTTCTGAATGTTTTTAAGGTATTTATTTTCAGTGATATAGCTGATAATTCGTGTGCGAAGGCTTTCTACAGCAAACATTCTTACCTGCTGACTGAGAAATTGACTACGATCCGAAATCTGTTGCAGAAATGTGCGCAGGACACTAGGATTTTGCTGCATAAAACAGAAAAATCCCTCTTTGTCTATATGCCAAACAATGCACGATGTTGTTGTAACGACGTCAACAGGGAAGTGATTGTTACTCCCGAAAAGGAATGCAGGCGCTAAAATTTTAGGTGCTTCAATCCGTTCAATTGTTACCTCACGACCCTCCAAACCAATCATCTGAGTTTCTAAAACTCCTTCCGTTAAGGCAATCAGCGAACGACAAGGGTCGCCTTGGTGAACTATAGTTTCACCTTTTTTATATATGCTGCGACGGTGTGGTGCATTAAGTAATGTCGTAATTGCTTTCTCATCGCATGTGGAAAATAGAGTAAGTTGTATAAGTTCGTGCATCTTTTTTTTTGTGCAAAAATAGTTTTTAAGTAAATATCTTGCTCTATTTTCGATGGAAAAATTATTGTTGGAGATATGAAATAAATATGTACTTTTGCAAGTTTAGTATGCGATTCCTTTTGTGATAAAATCTACCCAAAGAAAAAATAATTTTTATCATTTTGAAAATGAATCACTATTGAAATGTAAGAATTAAATAGAAATTATGCATAACGTAGCTGAAATGGAAATCCTTGCCAACATTCTATTTATTATTATAGGTATGTTGTTATTAGGTGTTGTTGTTTTGTCTGTTGCGGGCGTTGCGGCTATTTTTGGCGCATCTTTCCGTCTCTTTTTCCTAAAAGGCTTATGGTGTTTATGGATTGTCCCTTTGTTATGGGGATATGGAACTCTAATAGAACGTAACCAATTTAGAATTAATAAAGTAGATATTGAAAGTGAAACTCTTCCAGAGTCATTTCATAATTTTACTATTGTTCACATTTCAGATTTACATCTAATTTCTTTTAAGAAAAGAGGAGAATTTTTGCAGAAGCTTGTAAATAAGATTAATGAACAAAATGCAGATATTATTGCTTTTACGGGCGATTTAGTCTCTTTCGGTCCCGAAGAATTAGATGGCTTAGATACGATTTTAATGAAGATAAAGTCTCGGGAAGGTGTTTTTTCTGTGTTAGGAAATCACGATTATAGTGTTTATACAGATCTGTCGCAAAGTGCTCAAAAGGAGAATGTCGAGCAATTAAAAATACGTCAAAAAGAGATGGGGTGGCATCTGTTGCTGGATGAAAATTTCTCTTTATCACACGATGATGGAAAAATTTCGTTGATAGGTGTTGAAAACATTTCCGTGCATTCGCATTTTAATTCCTACGGAAATCTTCCCCAAGCGATGCAAGGTGCTGATGGCGATTATAAAATTTTACTCTCGCATGACCCAACCCATTGGCGTAAAGAGGTTGTGGCACAAACCGATATTGATTTGACACTATCTGGTCACACTCATGCGATGCAATTTTCCATTAATGGCTGGTCGCCCTCCTCTTTTATGTATAAGGAATATAGAGGGTTATATACACAAGGGAAACAGAATCTTTATGTTAACATTGGTTTAGGTGAAACCGTACTCCGTCCCAGAATTGGTGCTAAGCCAGAAATTACAGTGCTAACTTTAAAGCGGAAGTAACAAGTTTTTTGCCGTACAATTTTGCGTCTATTTTTGGGGTAATGCTTTCCCTAAGTTAAATTGTAGGATAATTTGCTGTTGATGTCCTATTTTATCGTTTGGGGTATAGTGGATATTCCAAGCAAAACGGCACTCTACAAAATCCTTTCTAAAGAGATATACAATTAGATCAGTGCGATTATATATTTTACTTTGGAAAAAGGGATTTCCGCGGTGAAATTCTGCGCCTAACTCTTTAAAAAAAGGCATAAAGTTATTGCCGTAGAAGAAGTTATTTCGCAAAGCTAAAAAACGCCATTGTAGGTAAATATCGGCATGTACACCATGAGAGATATGTTGTGTAGCAGTTTCGCGTTCGCGATTGTAACCGAGTATGTAGCCCGCCTGTACGGTGAAAGAATCGAGCGGAGTGATAGGGGAGAGGTTAATACCAACAAGAGGGTTTACGGAAAATTTTTCGCATACTCCTAATCGAGGCTCCGGTGCTGCCTTGTTCGCCAAATGCGTCAGGCTGATGTAGCCGCCTGCATAGAAAATTTTTGCGCGAAATTCGCCATCTACCATCAATTGAAACGCTTCGCGTGTTGTACGACTTTGTAATCCATACCAATCGCAGTATAACTCCAAAAATCCACGTTTCCCCGTAATTTGAACCAAAGCACCATAAAGATTGGGATGTGCGTAGTTTATCGAGTCTGAAAGGTAAAATTCAGGTAGAGTGTGCATCAACTTTCTGTAGGGAACGGCGCCAAAATGAAGGTTATAGCCCTTTTTTTTGTACTGATAGTAAAGTGTGGGCATCAATTTGGCATCTAAAAAGTTCTTGTTCAAAGGCTGACAATATTGTGCCCCTGCCATCAGCCGGTGCACTCCTTGCGTGTTGTCATCAATGGAAACTCCAATTTCAGGAGAGAGTCTTGCCCCTAAAAGGGTTTGTGCATCGCTGTATGGCGAGTGATATTCTCGATTATCAAAATAGAAAAGAAAGTCTAAGTCATAGACAAATTTTTGTGCTTTAGCAGATAGTGCTACTCCAATAAGGCAGAATGTGCAGAAAAAAAATCTGAGAAGAGTTTTTTCCATTTTTAAAAATTTGGAATGTGTTTTATTGGCTTTTTTTCGCTATATTTACTAATGTTCAGTAAAATGCCTAATAGAATTCCCGTAAAAACAATTCCCATACCTCCATTGCTAATAAGGGGAAGTGTTTCGCCCGTAGCAGGCATCATTCCGCTGTTTACAGCGATGTGAACTATGGCTAAAAGACTAATCCAGAGCCCAATGCTGGTAGCAAGCAGTTTAGCAAAAATGCCTTCCGAACGTTGCGCAATTCGTATAGCCCGAAATAGCAAAAAGAGATAGAGGGATAAAACAAAAATTCCGACTAAAATCCCAAATTCTTCTACAATAACGGCAAAAACATAGTCGTTTTTACCCGCAGGAATCTCATCTTTTAAGTATGCTTTGCCAACTTTGGTGGGAAACCAACTCGCACGCGCAATCATCGCTTGAGAATAGACCATCTGTTCGCCGTACGCTTTGTAATATTTTTCACGCTCTTTTAGTTCGGCAGGTGTCAACTCTTCACCATCTGTAATCTTTTCCATCGACAACTCACCTGTCCACCAATAACTGATACGGTTTTCAAGCGTTGAGGAACGGAAAAGTCCTAAATTGACAATGATGAGTACTAAAATCAAGCAGATTCCTATGAATGATGTAATATATTTAAACTTAACTCCACCCAATAGTAGTAAAATGGTGCATATTATAAAGAGGATAATGCCCGTAGATTGTTTCGAGGTGAAAATACCTGCACAAATAATTGAGATGATTATACATTGTATAATGCTTTCTCGGAGCGTAATCTCTTCACCTGTCCTAACTTGATTGTTAATCTTTACAGCTAAATACTTTGATAAATAGAATGTTAGTAAGAATCCGATAAAGTACATAGTTTGAATTTGATGTGAACCAATTTCAATGGAACGAGCATCAAATCCGCCTGTAACACGTGTAAATAAGAGAAGTGCAAAGGCTAATAAAAGACCGATGTTAGAGAATATTGAGAGTTTCTGATAATTGATTTTTGAAAATATCCACATCAATACACCAGCTGCAATAAGAAAAGGAAGATGTCCTGCCCAAACTTGAGTGGATATACTTGTTAGTAGGGAGATAATGGCTAAAAATCCAGCAATCAACCAGATGCCACTATCGGTCCCATGTGTCAATTTTATGGTAGGAGTAGCCATTGTTATTTCTTCCTTTAAAGTTGTGCAACAGCGTTTTTAAAAGCTTTCCCTCTTTCACGATAGGTTATATAGTTACCTCCACTTACAACACCTGGTGAGAATAGAATGACATCGTTGGGTTTTGATTTGTAAAAGGCTGCTCGTACTGCCTCTTCCATATTCATTGAGGTGATGACCTCTTTTCCCATTTTTAAGAAATAATCGTGAATTGAGGTGTCATAAACGCCCAATAAAACAACTACTTTTACTTTCTCTTCAATTTGCGAATGTAAACGGCTAACAATACCATTTAAATCGTTGGCAGAGGTAATCCATGTGGTATTACGTGTCATTGAACTCAAAGCAAACCAAACGCCATTGAGTGTTGTAGAACTTGAATCGTTGATAAAATCTATCTCCTTAATAGTGGTTACCATCTCCAATTTATGCTCTGAACCTTCAAAATCAGAAAGTGATTCTTGAAGACCTTTATTTCTCATTTTTAACAACATATTCTTCATTGATGATGCCATATCATCATTGCTTTGAAGATTGTTTACAATTTGATAGATGCTTTTATTTTGTTTTAATGCCATTTTTATCTAATTTTGAGGGTTGCTAATGTTAAAACTAATAGGAGCATTCCAACGATGATAAAGCGTTGAACGATACGAGTTTCTGGAATGCCTTTTTTCTGATAATGATGGTGTAATGGAGCCATCAAGAAGATTCTTCTTCCTTCTCCATATCTTTTTTTAGTGTATTTAAAGTAGGAAGTTTGAAGAAGTGATGATAAAGATTGTACAAAGAATATTCCGCACAATAGAGGAATAAGTAATTCTTTGCGAATGATAATGCAAAGTACAGCTATAATTCCGCCTAAGGTAAGGCTTCCTGTATCTCCCATAAAAATAAGCGCAGGAAAGCAGTTCCACCAATAGAAACCAATACAAGCTCCAATAAGAGCAGCAGAGAAAACTACTACCTCGCTGATGTTGGGTATGTACATGATGTTAAGATAAGAAGAGAATACCGCATTGCCCGAAACGTATGACAATAGCGCAATACCAACCGCTATTATAGCAGAAGTCCCTGTTGCTAAGCCATCAAGTCCATCGGTGAGGTTGGCACCATTGGAAACACCTGCAATAATAAAAGTGAATATCGGAATCAAAATCAAAAATACCCATTTCCCATCAACATCTCCTAACCAACGTGTAAGCCAACCATAGTCAAATTCGTTGTTCTTTACAAATGGAATGGTGGTTTTGGTAGAGTGTTGCGGTTCCGATTTCTGTGATAAATGACTATCCTGAACCTCGTTGTCAAGTGTAAAAATAGTGTTTGTCTCGATATTCTCTTTGAATTTCATGCCAGTATTTTCTTTTATCACAACATCAGGACTGAAACAGATAACACTACCAACAACTAAACCTAAAATTACTTGACCTGCCAATTTCTTTTTGGGTGATAATCCCTCTTTGTTTTTCTTGAATACTTTGATATAATCGTCAATAAATCCTAATCCACCTAACCACAAAGTGGTAAATATCATAAGAAGAATGTAGATATTGTCCAATTTGGTAAGCAAAATGACAGGAATCAGTATGGAGGCAATGATGATAATTCCACCCATAGTCGGAGTTCCTGCTTTCTCTTTTTGTCCTGCTAAACCTAAATCTCTAATCTCTTCACCAATCTGTTTCTTTTTGATAAATTGGATAAATCTTTTACCAAATACCATCGATACAATCAGCGAAATGATAAATGCAGCGGCAGCACGAAAAGAGATATAATGTATCAATCCTGCACCAGGAAGATTATAAGATTCATTTAACCAATCAAATAGATAATATAACATAATTACTCCTTTCTGCTAATTGATATATTTTTCTACTACTTCAGAATCATCGAAGTGGTGTTTTACATTTTTAATTTCTTGATATGTTTCGTGACCTTTCCCAGCAATCAAAAGAACATCGTTTCCCTCCATAATCATACAAGCCGTTTTGATGGCGTCCTCTCGGTTTTCAATTACCACAACGTGATTTTTTTTGAATTCTGCAGGAACGCCAGCTTCCATATCACTAATAATGGCGCGAGGATCTTCGTTACGAGGGTTGTCTGACGTAAGGATTACTTTATCACTATATTTACACGCAACTTCTGCCATTACAGGGCGTTTTAGCGCATCTCGGTTTCCACCACAGCCCACAACGGTAATCACTTTTACGCTATTTTCTGTAATCTCCTTGATAGTAGAAAGAACATTTTTT
>Ga0233364_1000058_pt1 | contig 17576 bp, 11 predicted proteins | sample ElkDunMinimDraft_19_FD_180675 | JGI IMG/M metagenome (GOLD analysis project Ga0233364, IMG submission 180675) | Fecal eukaryotic communites from dung pellets of Tule Elk in California, USA - Elk Dung C2 | ecosystem: Host-associated > Mammals > Digestive system > Large intestine > Fecal | place...
CTTCGGTCGTGCGCCAGATGCTGCACCGAGTCAATGGACTGCACCAACTCCACCACATCCTTCGCCACATGCTGGTCTGCCAACACATCCTCGTTGTAGCGGTCGAACTCCATATCAAAGTCGATGAGCATCTGCTTCTGCGCAAAGCTCTCGCGACGGTATGGGATATTCTTCTCAGAGTGTGTAGCGCGTTGTTGGTTGCGGTCCAAGTTCTCAAATGACTCGCCACTATATAGGTGCAAGAGCAGATACTTCTTGTCATCGGTAAAGAAGATTCGCCCTGAATCAGCGACCATGACACTGGCATTGCGGAAGCCTTCGGAGTAGTCGTAGATCATCATATCATAGAGCATACCCGTCTGCGGTGCCTTACGGCGGACGTAGATATTGTAGCCCTCGATACCGTCGTAGAACTCGCCCTGCGGAATATCCAATTCAGGCGATTTCTGCTTGAGCGAGAAGATCAGCGCCCATAGTTTGACTTGCGACACGGGCAAGACATAGTTGGAGAACATAAACGCTCCTACCGATACAAATGCGATGGCAATGGCCAACGGACGCATGATACGGAAGAGGCTCACGCCAGCCGCCTTCATGGCGGTGAGTTCGAACTTCTCGCCCAGGTTGCCGAAGGTCATCAGCGAAGCCAACAAGATAGCCAATGGCAATGCCAATGGCACCACCGATGTGACGGCATAGATAAAGAACTCCGCCAGCACCTTGATTTCAACGCCCTTGCCAACGAGGTCCTTGACATGCATCCAAACAAACTGCATCAGCAGAATGAAGATGCATATCAAGAACGTCATTATCAGCAATCCAAGAAACTGCTTGAGCAGATATATGTCTATTTTCTTAATCACCCTTTCAAATTATCCGATACAAAACTGAGTGGCAACAGGTCTGTTGCTTTGTGGAAGACATAACATCCCTCTTCGCCGTATAGTACCACTTGCATATCTTGTCCGTAGCGGTGCTCGGTCTCCAGCATCACTTGTCGGCAAGCGCCACATGGGGTGCCCGCTTGTTTGGTAAAATGCCCATTGGTGTAGCACGCAATCGCCAACGCTTTGACTGGCGTATGGGGATGATTGGCATTGGCTGCAAACAATACGGTACGCTCTGCGCAGATGCCGCTTGGGTATGCTGCATTCTCCTGATTGGCACCCGTGATGATAGTGCCATCATTGAGCAAGGCTGCTGCACCTACATGGAAATGCGAGTATGGGCAATAGGCATCTTGCGTCTTTTGCTTGGCAATCTCCACCAGTTGGCGGAGCTCCGCATCAAGTTCATCCACTGTGCAAGCAGTGATCTGGGTTTGCAATGTAATTTCTTTCATGTCATATCTGATTTATAAATTTGCTTATCTATCTTTCTCGTATATTTCTCGAAACCACTTCGTTAGCATTGCGTTACCACTCAATTACCATCTAATACTTTCCCCGTAGTTTGTGAGGTGGTTTCAAGCTATTTCCTGAGTCCTTATTACAGCATGATCTTATGCGCTTCAGTGCCTGCATGCAGCAAGTAGCATCCGCTATTCAGTTCGCAGTCCACGGCCTCTTTGCCTGCTTCGCAGCTGTAGATCAACGCGCCATTGAGCGAGTAGATGCTGAAGGCTTGCCCCTGTGGATATACGGTCAAAGTATATCCATCGACGGTATATGTCAGGTGGGATTCATTGCCCTTCACAGACTCTACGGCTGTAGCTATGTCATCGCGCAGACGCACGCTCATACGCGCTGGCGCACCACTTTGAGCGGTATATGGCATCACGTAGCACTCAAATGGGTGCAAGGTTGTCGTGGTCTTTTGCAGGATAAAGTCCAAACCACTGCGTAGCATATATACTGGTTTCTCCAATAGCTGATCCTGCAAGGTGGTATTACCCGCAATCTGCATCCAAGTGCTGCTGCTCAATACCTCGAAAGAGGTGCTCAACTTGTTCCATGACTCTTTGCCGTAGAACGTAATAATTTTGTCACGATAATAATCGTATACAAATTGAATGATATAAGGCGTATGGGCTTCTAATTCGTCTGTAAAGTCGAAGAGAATCTCCAGATTCAACATACCGTTAGGTTTTGCCAAGTAATAATCTCCACCAGTAATGATATTCCATGGTCTCAAATCGAATTCTTCGCCATCCTCTAGCACGGTTACTCGGTCCACCTCGAATGGCAGATACAAAGTTTCCCAACGATATGGAGTGAACTGACGGCGGTAGTAGATACTTGCTACCAACGTGTCTTCGGTGGTATGTACGCCATTCGCACCCAATTCGGTATTGTAGTGATAGATATTGAGGCAGGCATCGCGCAGGCGACTCTTGAGTGAAGACCAGTTGGTAGCCACCTTGTAGTCATCCATCGCCTCGCAACTGATATAGAACAATGCATTTTTGTTGTTACCAGTGAAGACGTCTTCTCCCAATACAGGAGGTGTCATTGCTTGAAGGAGATACTTCTCCACATTATCGCAATAGGAGAATGCACGCTCTCCGATGGTTGTGAGTGTAGTTGGAAGTGTGATAGTTCCTTTCAAGCCATAGCAACGCACAAAGGCACGCTCGCCAATGTGCTCCAGACCTTCGTTGAAATAGATGGCTGGCAAATTGTCACAATCTGTGAAAGCAAAGTCGGCCACCTCGGTCACGGTACGTAGCACGCCATCTATCACCACAGCCGATGGAATGACGATGGTGTCGGTAGGATTGCTGTGGTAGGTCACCGCACGCGCTGTATGACCATCGATTGGATAGTAATATACATTGTCTTGCAGCAGCTCGCACATCTCCAGATTCAGCATGCCCCATTGTGTATGCTTGCCATAGACATGTCCGTAGCCACATGGCACGTGTATAGGGGATACTACATAGTCAAAAGCTTTGTCTTGTAGCGTAGGTGGCGTAGTAGCCTCGATATGGAATGCTGTCACAGCCTTGCAGTTGAAGAACGCACGTTCATCAATAGTCGTAAGCGAAGCAGGTAATGTAAGCTCGCCTGTGAGTTTGGTATCTTGTGCAAATGCTTTCTCGCCAATAGCAGTAAGACTGGTAGGCATGTTAATCGTGGTCATTGCGGTACACTTATAGAACGCATTTTGACCAATCTTAGTCATGGCATCAGGCAAACTGACCGTCTTGATATTACCACGCACATCATACCAAGGTACATCGGTATCAGCAGCGTAATCGTACATATCGCCTGTACCAGTGATGGTCAATACACCATCCGCATACTCCCAATAGAGGTCATCACCGCACATCTGAATAACTGGACAACCTTCTTCTTCAAAACTATCCACTTGACTTGCCCAGTCAGATGCTTCGTATGCGGCAAGTGAGCCACAAGGGATGTGCATGCTAAAAGAGGCTGCACCATCGAATACCTGATTTCCTAATGTAGGTGGAGTAATTGCTTCCATATATATAGCATCAAGCGAATCGCATTCAAAGAACGCTAAGTATTCTATACTCGTCACGCTGCTTGGAATGGTAATAGAAGTAAACGTAGAACCTCTAAATGCACGCTCTCCAATAATTGTTACGCTATTAGGGATTATCGTATTCTGACAACCCACTACGAGTGTATTAGTTGCAGTTTCTATAATGGCATTACAATTCTCACGACTATCGTAAATACGATTATCACTATCTACAGTTATCGAAACTAGTCCACAGTAATTTTCAAAAGCACCTTCGAATGCACCCTTTCCAATACCCGTCACACTACTTGGGATAGTAATAGACTTTAGGGAAGAACACTCTCTAAATGCATGACTTTCAATATTCGTGACACTATTAGGAATAGTGATAGAACTCAAGCATAAGCAACCTCTAAACGCCAAATTACCAATGCTCGTTACGCTATTGGGGATAGTGATAGAGGTGAGGGAGGAGCAATATTGGAAAGCTTCTTCTCCAATACTCGTTATTGGAGCATCGAAAGTGATTGTACCTACTCCATTTTCGTAGATATTGCTTACAATGTTTGCATCAAAAGCATTTACATTATATGGCATAACGATACTATCATTAGTAGAGGTGTAGTAGATTTGTTGTCCTTCTACACAATCCTCCACAAACTCGCCCATATAATTTGCCCAATCGGATGCCTCATAAACAGCGAGTGTGCCGCAAGGGATAACGCAGAGAGAAGAAGGAGTAGAAGCAAATACAGTACTATCCTCTAATGCTGGAGGAGTGGTTGCTTCTACGTAAATAGAATCAAGATAGGAGCAATTCAAGAAAGCATAATATCCAATGCTCGTTATGCTATTAGGAATGGTGATAGAGGTGAGGGAAGTGCAATTACGAAAAGCCCTATCTCCAATACTTGTTACCCCATCAGGGATAGTGATGGAGAGGAGAGAGGAGCAACCAGCAAAAGCATAAGATCCAATACTAGTTACGCTATTGGGGATAATCGTATTGTGGCAGCCTGCAACAAGTGTATTGGTCGCTGTTTCGATAATTGCATTGCAGTTATTGCGACTATCGTATGTTGTATTATTTTTTTCTACAACAATAGAAGTAAGGGAGGAGCCAAATGCGAAGACCCAACGTCCAATGTTCGTTACGCTATTGGGAATAGTGATAGAGGTGAGGGAAGTGCAATTACGGAATGCATAATCTCCAATACTTGTTACCCCATCAGGGATAGCGATAGAGGTGAGGGCGTCGCATTGACAGAAAGCCCAACGTCCAATGCTCATTACACTTTCGGGGATAGTGATAGAGGTGAGGAAAGAGCAACGATTGAAAGCCTCATCTCCAATGCTCGTGACTGGACCATCGAAGGTAATAGTACCTACTCCATTTTCGTAAGTATTGCTTACGATATTAGCACCGAAGACATCGGTGGCATTAGGTGTAACGATATTGCCATCAGTGGAGGTATAGGTGATTTGCCAGGTTGGGTCGATAGGCTCTGGGCAATCTTCCTCGATGAACTCACCCACTTGACTTGCCCAAGCCGATGCCTCGTATGCCTCCTTTGTGCCGCATGGGATATAGGCGGTGGTGAGTTCGGATGGGAAAGCATATGATCCAAGTGTAGGAGGCGTTGTAGCCTCGCAAGTGATGGAGGTGAGGGAGGTGCACTCATAGAAAGCATACGCTCCAATGCTCGTGACGCTATTAGGGATAGTGATAGAAGTAAGGGAGAAGCACGAAACGAAAGCCCACTTTCCAATGGTCGTTACGCTGTTACCAATAGTAACAGATGTAAGAGATTCACACTCAAGAAAAGCATCTATCCCAATGCTCGTTACGCTGTTTGGGATAGTAATGGAGGTGAGGGAGGAGCAACCATAGAAAGCCTCATCTCCTATACTCGTTATAGTATTGGGGATGGTGATTGTAGTTAACTTACTATGATTAAAAGCACTTTCTCCTATGCTCGTTACGCTGTAGGTAATGCCGTTGTAGGAAACGGATGCAGGGATAGTAGCGGTGGTGAGACCAGAGTAGTTGTCGGAACCAGATTCTTCATATGTCACCTCTACGGTATAAGGTGCAGAACTACTGGTGATATTGTAAAACAAATCACCTGATTGGAAATCATACGCAAATACTGATAATGCAGCAAGCAATGACACACAGAATGTAAAGAGTTTTTTCATCGAAATCAATATTTTGTAATTATTGTTAGCATCTATTTCGCCATTTTACACAAATAGCGCGCAAAGTTACAACAAAAAATGCATATACGCAAGTAAAACGAGTTTTTTTTCAAAAACTTAAACTAGTTTAACAACCTAGTAAAATCACAATTAGTTGCAGTTAGCCTAATTATCAGACGGCTACGCTACACTTTATCTATCTTCGGGGTATCTTCGGGATATCATCAGGGAGAAAATAATTGTAAATTATTCTTGCATATTTCAAAAAAAAGTATTACCTTTGCGTGCTAATTTTGGAATATTAGGCAACAAGCTATTATGACAACAAATTTTGGATACGTTCGCGTGGCAGCTGCAGTGCCACATATGCGAGTGGCAGACTGCCAATACAACGCTAGTGAAATCAAGAAACAAATCACAGAAGCCGTACAAGAAGGCGTACAAGTGGTTTGCTTCCCAGAACTCAGTATCACAGGATACACCTGCGCTGACCTATTCTTCACACAGCAATTGCAGAAAGATGCACTCTGCGCATTAGAAGATGTATGTGCATTCACGCGCGACTTACCCATCATCGTGCTGGTTGGTGCACCACTAAAAGTAGACAACAACCTCTACAACTGCGCCTTCGTGATGACCGACGGCGAAGTGGTGGGCGTAGTACCCAAAATCAACCTACCCAACACAGGCGAGTTCTACGAGAAACGCTGGTTCTCCAGCGGACGCGATGTGCTGGAAAACAACGTCAATAGCATCCGCCCCCGCATACCAACCATAGAGCTATGGGGCAATGATGTGCCTTTTGGCATTGACCTGCTGTTTGCTACCAAGGATTATAGTTTTGGTATTGAGATATGCGAAGACCTGTGGTCTCCCCTACCCGCCAGCACACAACTTGCAATACAAGGTGCGGAGATTATCTTCAACCTCTCCAGTAGCAACTGCGTGACAGGCAAGCATGCCTTTCGTCAGCGCATGATCACGCAGCAGTCAGCACGTGTACACTGTGGCTATGTATATACCTCATCAGGCATCGGCGAGTCAACGACAGACATCGTCTTCTCAGGTAGCACATACATCGCCGAGAATGGCGAGATGCTGGAGATTGGCGAACGCTTCCAAATGGAGAGTAGCATGATTATCTCGGAGATAGATGTGGAGCGTCTGCGCATTGACCGCCAACGCAACACCAACTTCACCCATGATAAGCATGGGCATTATCGCCATATTCAAGTGGCACCTCTCGACGAGGCGATTGGCGAAGAGGCAATAAAGCGTGAGGCGAGAAGCGAGGGCCCATTGCATCGTCATTTCACCAAGACACCATTCCTGCCCAAGAAGAAAGATAGCGATGATTACTGCGAGGATGTGCTGAACCTGCAAGCCAACGGACTGCTTCGCCGTTGGCAACATACCAAGGCAGAGTCGCTAGTGATTGGTATATCAGGCGGATTGGACTCAACCTTGGCATTGATTGTGAGCGTGTTGGCAGCTGATAGATTGGGTTATAACCGTAGCCAGATCATTGGTGTCACCATGCCTGGCTTTGGCACTAGCGACCGCACCTATAGCAATGCCATACAGATGATGGAAGAGTTGGGCGTGAGCATGCATGAGATACCTATCCGTGAGATGGCTACACAACATTTGAGTGACATTAATCATGATATTGATAACCACGATATCACCTACGAGAATGCGCAAGCACGTATCCGTACTTTGGTGCTGATGAACCTTGCCAACAAGTACAACGGACTGGTAGTCGGCACAGGCGACATGAGCGAGTTGGCACTCGGTTGGGCAACGTATTGTGGCGACCATATGTCGATGTACGGTGTGAATGCAGGTGTACCTAAGACGCTCGTGCGCTATATGGTACGCTACGCAGCGGAGAACCTATTTGGCGACCGCTTGCGCGAGATATTGATGGATGTGATTGACACCCCTGTATCGCCAGAGCTATTGCCTACCGATGAGGATGGCAATATCGCACAGATTACCGAAGATAAGGTGGGACCATATGAGTTGCACGACTTCTTCATGTACTACTACCTGCGCTATGGTTTTACCCGCGAGAAGATAGCCTACATGGCAAGTCTAGCATTCGAAGGACAATATACCGAGGAGGTGATCAACCACTGGCTCAACGTATTTATGCGCCGTTTCTTCACGCAGCAATTCAAACGCAGTTGTCTGCCCGATGGACCAAAAGTGGTGGGCGTGAGTCTATCGCCACGAGGGGATTTGAGAATGCCGAGTGATGTGGCGATAAATTGATCATAGTGTCCCGACTCCCGATACTAAAAAACAACGAATATGAAACGTTTAGCGACTATATTATTTGCGGTAATCGCGATAGCATTGACCGCAACGGCACAAATCGTGCAACCTATTAAGTGGACTGGCGCCGTAGAAGGCGACAGCGTAAAACTGACTGCCACCATTGAGCAAGGATGGCACCTCAACATCATTGAACTGGGCAACGGATTCTACATGGATGAATACGAAGGTACGTTCACCGAAACCGTAGCCAAAGCCGACACCATCCGTGTGCGATACAACGCTTGCGATGACAAGATGTGCACCGCTCCTGAGACATGGGAGTTCGTATCTAACAGCGACAGCGGTCTAGCTTCTAACAGCGATAGCGGTCTAACAGCCGAAGGCGGTCAATCCATCTGGTGGATATTTGTGATGGGATTGCTCGGCGGTTTGCTGGCAATCTTTACTCCATGCGTATGGCCAATCATTCCGATGACAGTATCGTTCTTCATCAAGCGTGGTGGCGCAGCCAAAGGTACTACCAACGCACAAGTAGTACGTGATGCAATCCTTTATGGATTGAGCATTGTGATTATCTATGTGGGGTTGGGCTTGTTAGTGACGCTGATCTTCGGTGCCTCGGCATTGAATGCACTGAGCACCAATGCGGTGGTGAATATCATCTTCTTCTTGATCTTGGTACTGTTTGCAGCATCGTTCTTTGGTGCGTTTGAAATCACCTTGCCAAGTTCATGGTCCACAGCACTCAACAGCAAATCCAGCAATACCACAGGCTTTCTTAGCATATTGCTGATGGCATTCACATTGGTGATTGTATCCTTCTCTTGTACCGGTCCAATCATCGGCACCCTGCTCGTAGAGGCAGCAGGTAAATCACTCCTTGCCCCTGCAATGGGTATGTTGGGCTTTGCGATTGCGTTGGCATTGCCTTTCTCGCTGTTTGCAATGTTCCCATCGGTATTGAAGAAATTGCCTAAGTCTGGAGGTTGGATGAACACCTTCAAGGTCACCCTCGCCTTCCTTGAGTTGGCATTGGCATTGAAGTTCCTCAGCGTGGCTGACTTGGCATATGGATGGCATATCTTGGACCGCGAGGTGTTTGTATCACTATGGATTGTGATATTCTCGCTGCTGGGCTGCTACCTATTAGGATTGATTAGTTTCCCACATGATGATGAAGACCAACGCAAGACCAGCGTACCACGATTGTTCTTGGCAATTATTTCGTTGTCGTTTGCGATGTATATGGTACCAGGCCTGTGGGGTGCACCACTCCGTGCTATCTCTGCATTTGCACCACCTATGACCACCCAAGACTGGGTAATGACACCAGGCGCTACAACTGGCAACTATCAATTGTCAACTGTCAACTATAAGACTATGACCAACCACGGAGGACAAATCACCTTCACCGACTACGAAGAGGGTATGGCATTTGCGAAGGAGAACAACATGCCAGTGTTCTTGGACTTCAACGGCTTTGGCTGTGTCAACTGCCGTAAGATGGAGGCAGCTGTGCTGAGCAAACCAGAGGTGGCAGAGCATATGCACAAGTATGTATTGATTTCACTCATCGTAGATGATAAAACGAAGTTGGAGGAGCCAATCACCGTAGAGGAGAACGGCAAAACCGTTACCTTGAAGACAATCGGCGACAAGTGGAGCCACATGCAACGCGCTCACTATCAATCCAATGCACAACCATACTACGTGCAACTCGATGCTGATGGCAACCGTATCGTGGAAGGCAGCTACGCCTACGATGAAGATATCGAAAAATTCCTCAATTGGCTGAAATATTAATTAAGTATTTTTAATTATGAATTTTCAAGATAAAAAAACATATAATCCAACAGCGCAGCGGTCTAACAGCGCAGCGATCCGACAGCGTAGCGGTCTGACAGCGCAGCGATCTAACAGCTCAGAAGGAGCGTTTCCCACCCGTCGTCCTCCTGAGAAGGAGATGATCTTTGGTATTCGTGCCATCATAGAGGCGATTGATGCGGGCAAGACTTTGGACAAGATTCTTCTACGTCGCGATATGACCTCCACCATCGGTAAGGAGCTGCTCAAGCGACTGATGGGTACCACTACGCCTGTGCAAAAAGTACCTGTGGAGAAACTCAACCAATATACGGATAAGAATCACCAAGGTGCAATTGCATTCTTAAGTCCAATCGACTTTTGCTCTTTAGAAACGCTCGTCCCTACCCTCTTTGAGGAAGGTAAGACACCACTATTGATGGTTCTGGACGGCGTGACCGATGTGCGCAACTTTGGTGCCATTGCTCGCACATGTGCGTGCGCTGGCGCGGATGCGCTAATCATAGGTTCGCACAGCAGTGTAGCAATCAATGGCGACGCGGTGAAAACATCGGCAGGCGCATTATACCATTTGCCTGTTTGCAAGGTGGATAATCTGCAACACGCGTTGCAGTTCCTCCGCGATTCAGGGTTTACGGTATTGGCAGCTACCGAACATGCTACTGACAACTATACAGAAGTAGATATGACCATGCCAACAGCCATCGTGATGGGTAGCGAGGAGAAAGGTATCTACGAAGGTAACCTGCGTATATGCTCACACCAAGTGCGCATCCCGATGTCAGGCGTAATAGAGAGTTTGAACGTAAGCGTAGCAGCAGGAGTAATGCTCTACGAAGCAGTGAGACAACGCGGATGTTAATAATTTTTGACTTAGACGGCACACTCATCAATACGATTGATGACTTGGGACAAGCATGCAACCATGCTCTGTCAGCATGTGGTTTCCCTACGCACAAGATTGCGGACTACCCTCGCTTAGTTGGCAATGGCATCAACAAGCTCATTGAGCGCGCCCTGCCCGAGGAGCATCGCAACGAAGCTACGGTGCTGCGTTTGCGTGAGTATTTCGTGCCTTACTACGATGCACACAACTGCGATCTTACCCATCCATACGATGGTATTTCCGAACTGCTACAGGCATTGAAAGCCGCTGGGCATACACTGGCAGTGGCGTCTAACAAATACCAAGCAGCCACCGAAAAGATTGTAGCTCAGCTATTCCCTGGTATCTTTGACGTAGTTTTAGGAGAACGTGATGGTGTGCCCCGCAAACCCGATCCGCAAATCGTATACGATATTCTATCAACTGTCAACTATCAACTATCAACTGAAAATTGCCTCTATATCGGCGATTCGCTGGTGGATGCGGAAACTGCTAAGGCAGCAAAAGTTACTCTTGTGCTCTGCACATGGGGATTCTGCACAGAAGAACAGTTGGCGACAGCACAGCCTAATTACATGATACATCATCCAGCAGAAATAGTAAACATCATACAAGCACATGAATGAGATTATTCAATATATCATCACCTTTTTGCTCTATGACAATGAAGTAGCAGCGAATCAAGTGGGCTATACCGCTGACGAAAGTCAATGGAGCAACTATCGCGTGGTGATTGTGCCTAACGGACATTTGGGCAAAAAGATTGTTATGCCTAATTTGGAAGAAGTGAAAGTAGATCCATTGGGCGAAACAGCACAAGATGGTAAAAATAGATGGATTATTCGCACAGATATCATCTACAATACGTTCTTCTTCATCTCACGCGCAGAAGAGTTAATCAACAACCAGCGCGACGAGCACGGTCGATTCTTGGCGAAACATTCTATTTTGGGGCAGAATAACCGTCTGATGATACCTACGGTGGATGAATACGCTCGCATGTTGATGAAGTTATTAGATTTGCCAATGCCTACTCCATCATTCAGCCGTATTTTCCTTACCCATGATATTGATTCTATAGAACAATATCGTCATTGGCGCGGAGCGTTAGGCGGCATACTTCGTGGCAAGGTGCGCGAAGTGTTGGCATCGCTCAAAGACATACACAACGACCCCGCTTTTACCTTCTCATGGTTCATTTCGCAAGACAAGAAAGTGGAAGGAGCTAAATGTATTTACTTCGTAAAAGATACACTAGGCAAAGGATATGATTATCCACAATACCAACTGTTTGGAAAAGACTTTGAAACGGTTAAAGATATGATTGAGCAAAGTGGAGCGGAAATAGGTTTGCATTCGAGTTATTATGGTCATGAATCTACTCTTTCAGAAGTGTATGGTCGCTTGCTCCTTCAACAAAATGAGCAACCTGAAAAGCCAATTTGTCATCGTAGTCATTACCTCAACTGCTCCATTGACCAAATGCAATATTGGGCAAAAATAGGTATCACTGATGACTTTACTATGATGTTCCCCGATCAAGTAGGATTCCGCTTGCAAACCACACGACCTGTACGTTGGATTAATCCTAAGACTATGACACTCACCAACTTAACGTTGCACCCACTGACCGTGATGGACTGCACGCTGAGTAATACCAACTATATGAATCTCAACGAAGATGAAGCATATTTCGAGTGTCAACGATTATTCGAAAAGATACATCAGAACGCAGGCGAAGTAGTACTCTTATGGCATAATACCATCATTGCAGATGATGGTTATCATCGCTCGTTGTATCCTAAATTATTGAGTTTATTGAAATGCGAATAATCACCATCATAGGAGCTCGCCCACAGTTTGTGAAAGCAGCGATAGTTAGTCGCTATATTCGCCTTCACAACGACAATTCCTCTATTCATATCGAGGAAAAGATTCTACATACCGGGCAGCACTATGATTACAACATGAGCCAAGTATTCTTTGAGCAGATGGGCATCCCTACCCCAACTTGGCACTTGGGTTGTACTAATGACATAGCATGTATGCGTGATGCCATTATTCCACTTATCGATGGTCAAGCAGATTATATCATGGTATATGGCGATACCAACTCCACTTTAGCAGGTGCCCTCGCAGCAGAAGCATGCAATATCCCATTAATACATATAGAAGCTGGTTTACGTAGCTACAATATGGAGATGGCAGAGGAGTACAATCGTATCGAAACGGACAAACGCGCAGCATTATTGTTCTGCCCAACATATACTGCGGTAGAAAATCTGCGCAAGGAAGGCATCACGCAGGGCGTATATCACGTCGGCGACGTAATGTATGATGCTACATTGTATTTCGCCCAACAAGCAGACAATCGATCTACCATTTTACACCAACTGAATATCTCTCCGAAACAATATTATTTAGCAACCATTCATCGTGCTCAAACTACCGATAACATCAATCGATTATCCAATATTCTATCGGCCTTCCTGCAAGTGCAAATGCCAATTATACTCCCACTTCATCCCCGTACACGCAAAGTGATTGAGCAATCCGATACGCTGACACGACTGGTACAAGATACCTCCCACTTGCACATCATCGATTCGGTGAGCTATTTAGATATGTTGCTTTTAGAAAAACACGCAGCATTGATTCTCACCGACTCTGGCGGAGTGCAAAAAGAGGCTTATTTCCACCATACTCCTTGCATTACGATGCGTGATGAAACCGAGTGGATAGAGACTATTTCTGCTGGGTGGAATACGATTGTAGGTACCGACACCGCACGTATCCTACATGCTATCCAACACCCCAAACAACCACAAAACGAAATTACCGAATATGGCTGCGGCAAAGCGGCTGCCAATATAATACAGATACTATGTCAAAACGAATATTGATATTATGTGAAGCCATTGCTCCACCAGCCTTCAGTCCGCGTATCCTTACGCTGATAGAATGGTTGCAACAAAGCGGTTGGCAATGTACTCTCATCACAGAAGAATGTGCTGAGCAGGCATTTCATACGGATATATGTCCGATATACCAAATGCCTGCATACCATCATCTCCTGCTTGATAAATTATGCTGGGGAAAAGATAAGGCACTGTATCAATTTGCAAAGCAGATGGTGGATATCAATACATTTGATCTAATATTCTGCTCTTCATACTATTATTTCCCATTATACGCTGCCCATTTGTTGGCACAAGAGTATCATATTCCTTTAGCTATTGACTTACGCGACATCGCAGAGCAATGGGGAGAGACTGCATACTTCACTCGCAAACTGACACCATTCAACAAACTCAATTACTGGATAGGAAAGATATACGAACGCAAGCAACTGCGTGTACGCAATCGCATACTTCGAAGTGCCAATATAGTAACATCTGTTTCACCTTGGCATCAAAACATATTGGCAAAATACAATGCAAATACGCATCTGATTTATAACGGCTACGATGCGAATGTATTTGTTCCTAAAGACCTTATATGCGATTATTTTTACATCACATATTTGGGCAAACTCTACTCCACCCAATTACGCGATCCTCGCTTGCTATTTGAAGCACTCAGGCAATTGACATCGGAAGAAAAAATTGATTCTAAACACGTTAGAGTGCTATTCCATACGGATCCTAATGGTATGCAACAACTTCAAGAGTTAGGCGAATACTACCAAATCGCACCATTGTTAAATATCAATGGGTATATCCCTCGTCAAGCGATTTTGCCTGTTATGTATCAATCGTCTATTCTCCTTGTACTAACGACATTATCTACCCCCACAGGCACACACGGCATTATGGGTACAAAGTTCTTTGAGAATATCGGTATAGAGAAACCTATTTTATGTGTACGTTCCGATGAAGAATGCCTTGCTGATGCAATCCAAAAGACCAATGCAGGTTTAGCAGCAACCAGTGTGGATGAGGTCAAAACATTCATCATGGAGAAATACCAAGAATGGCTACAACAGGGCTATACCCGACAAACAGTCATCAACAAGGAGCAATTTACTCGTCAACATGAGGCTGAGCAGTTCGAACAACTATTCATTCAAACATTGAAATCCTAAAACGTTGAAAACATTGACCACCATATCCGTCATAGTACCCATATACAATGCTGAAAAATATTTGGCAAAGTGTATCGAATCCCTGATACAACAGTCACATACAGCATTGCAAATCATCCTTGTCAACGATGGTTCCACCGACCAAAGTTTGACTATCGCTGAGCAATATGCTCAACAAGATGCACGTATCCAATTGTATTCACATCCCACTAACCAAGGGCAATCCGCTGCACGTAATCTTGGACTGCAACATGCCACAGGCGAGTTCATCTCATTCGTTGATGCCGATGACTATGTGGATAACGATTTCTATGCGTATATGTTGCACCATATCGGCAATTTAGATTGTGTACAAATAGGTTACAGACGTGTCACCAAACAAGGGAAAGTATTGATTCAGAAGCTGCCTAAGCATTTCCACCAATTCACCTCGCCGTGTATGCGTTTGTATCGACACGAGTTTTTTGCTAAACACAATTTGAGTTTCCCTATGGGTATGATCTATGAGGATGTCATATTCTCATTGGATTTCTGGGCAGCTAAGCCCACCTACAAAATGCTGCCATACACTGGCTACAACTACCTTGCAAACACCAATTCTACGACTGCCACACGCAATCTCGTAGCCAAAGAATTGCTATTTGCCACACTCAAGGAAAAGCGCCAAAAGAGCAAAAACATCGCTCACCGCTTGCTCATTCTCTATACCATCATCCGACTTAAATTCCATTTTAAACGATATGACTAATTAATAGCTAATCAATGTCTTTCTCCAGAAAAAATATTATACACATAACATTGCTATTCATTCTATTGCTCATCCCTAATCTCTGCGCTTTGGTTATGGCTATAGATCTGGAAGGCTCATTGATTATGAAAATTGGTTATTTAGGAATGGTCATGGTTGGCTTGCTGTTGCCAGCACTCATTCTCAAAATACGTACATATTTTATCTTTGAAGGATTCTTAAGCTTTCTCTTCATGCCTATTGATATTGCTAGTTTGTATCTAAACAAGCAATCGGCTTCTAAATTATTTTTAAATTCCATTCTCAATACAGATGTATTAGAAGCATTCGAACTATTGCATACTATGTGGCCAATATGCTTAGCCGTTTTTTTAGTATGGGGAATATACATCTACCTTTGCATAACTATTCCAAATCTGCCTTTATTTAACTCCAAATTACGCTATTGGGGAGTTTTAGCAATAATCACTACGACAATGGCAATATATGGAGGGCAAACCTTGTTGATTAGAAAAATCAATCCTACTTTCACTTTTCAGGAAGTAATGAGCCAATCAACGGAAAAGTTTGGCATGAAATTTCTAAAAATATATCCATATAATTTGTATATTAACACGCACCTACTTTGGCAAGACAACAAAGCATGGAATGAGGCACAAGAGGATTTATCAACCTTCTCTTTTGGCATCAACAAACGCGATTCTATCGACAACACTCTATACCTTTTATATATCGGCGAAGCTACAAGATACGACCACCTTAGTATTAATGGCTACGAACGCAACACTACACCACACCTTTTGAAAGAAAATAATATCATTTCATTTACATCAATATACACCCAAGCTAACCTCACAAACTATTCCATTCCATACATGCTCACAAGGGCTTCAGTTAGCAATTCTGATATACTACATAAAGAAAAATCTTTATTAGAAGCATTTCAAGAAGCTGGATATCATACTGCATATATTTCTAATAGTTCTTATTTTCCATTCACCATGCGTATTATGCATAATTGTGACTATCATTATATTTTTAATCGGGGCATGGATGCTGTAAATAATTATGATATAAATCTGGTGAACAAAGCCATAGAGCACTACAACAGCAACGGCCAAATAATATTACTACATTCTTTAGGCAGTCATTTCAAATATAGCATACGCTATCCAGCTGATTTTTCATACTTCTTACCTGCCTCAAAGCCTACGGATGGTTATGATATTCTCAAGGAAGAAAATAAATCACTATTGATCAACACCTACGATAATAGTATTCGATACACAGATTACGTGCTACACGAACTTATATCTTGGATGGATGCATTGGACAATGCGGCTGTCTTAATCTATATCTCTGATCATGGTGAGAGTTTCTGGGATGATGAAAGAAAGTTATCACTACATGGCTCATACGAACTTAGCGAAGCAGAATATCATGTCCCTTGTTTTATATGGTATTCTAACGAGTTTCAACAACAACACCCACAAAAAATCAACACATTAGAACAAAATAAACATATAACACAAAACTCAAGTACTATATTTCACACACTGCTTCACCTAGCTGATATCGTTGAGATTGTAGATTCTACCAAAAGTTTATGTTCAACCTACGTCCAACCACTAGACACTTTTCAGGTTTTAAGTGGAGCTGGAGAAATTAAAACATATGTTATCCAATAATCATCGTAACAATATGACTAACCAAGAACTCCTTCATCTACTCCGCTCAGAGGTTATTCCTGCCATCGGTTGTACGGAGCCGATTGCAGTAGCATTATGTGTAGCTCGCGCGAAAGAACTCCTTGGCTGCGAACCCGATGCGATAACGGTTTACCTCTCAAAGAATGTCTATAAGAATGCCCTCGCGGTAGGTATTCCCAATACGGGTATGACGGGTTTGCCTATTGCCATCGCACTGGGCGCCACAGTGGGTAAATCTGAGTATATGCTGGAGGTGCTACGCGATGCCACACCAGAAACGGTAGCGTATGCCAAGGACTACATGTTGCGCGTGCCTGCACGGATTCATGTCAACTACGAGGCGCCAAGCATTCTCTATATCCATGCCGAAGTGCGCAAAGGCGATCAAACGGCACAAGCCACCATCATGGATGA
>Ga0233364_1000059_pt1 | contig 17565 bp, 13 predicted proteins | sample ElkDunMinimDraft_19_FD_180675 | JGI IMG/M metagenome (GOLD analysis project Ga0233364, IMG submission 180675) | Fecal eukaryotic communites from dung pellets of Tule Elk in California, USA - Elk Dung C2 | ecosystem: Host-associated > Mammals > Digestive system > Large intestine > Fecal | place...
GTTGTTTGCTCGTCACTTTTTTGTTCGGTTATTTTTTGCTCTTTGACAGCGGCTTTTTCCAAACTCCATTTTTCGTATGATTCGATAATTTTTGTCACCAATGAGTGTCTTACCACGTCGGATTGATCCATATACACAAAATCGATACCTTTAATATCTTTTAAGATTTTAGAAGCATGAATCAAACCTGAGTGTTGGTGACGTGGAAGGTCAACTTGTGTTAAGTCTCCGGTAATAAAGAATTTAGCATTTTTCCCCATACGAGTCAAGAACATTTTCATTTGACTTTCGGTAGCATTTTGTGCTTCATCTAAAATGACGTATGCGTTATCGAGCGTTCTACCGCGCATAAAGGCGAGAGGTGCAATTTCAATGGTTTTATCTTCAATATAGCTTAGTAATTTTGCCATAGGCATCATATCCCACAGCGCATCGTATAGCGGTTGCAAATAAGGATCTAATTTGTCGCGTAAGTCACCAGGTAAGAATCCCAAATTTTCTCCTGCTTCAACGGCAGGTCTCGTGAGTATGATTCGGCGTACTTGTTTGTTTTTAAGAGCTCTAACCGCTAATGCAACAGCAGTATATGTTTTTCCTGTTCCGGCAGGACCAATTGCAAAAACCATATCATTAACAGCAGCACTTTTTACCATTTTCTTTTGGTTTGGCGTTATGGCTTTGATAGGACGCCCCTCCTTACCATGTACAATTACTTCCATATCCATTCCACCTTTTTCTAATCGATAGAAGGAATCATCTTCTGCTGCCGTGATGTTCAGAATGTCGTCTTCCGAAAGTTTCCCAAAGCGTTCATAATGAGTGATTAATAATTGAAAACGTTCAGCAAATAGTTCTACGGAAAAATCCTCACCAATCACTTTTACTTCGTTTCCTCGTGCAACGATTTTTAAAGTAGGGTATATATGGCGAAGGAGATCTACGTTACAATTGTTTTTTCCATAAATACCTACAAGGTCTGTATTTTCAATAGTGATAATTTTTTCCATAAATAACTAGTTGATAGATATATAAGAGGTTGGATTAAGTGGATGTCCATTATACCAAATTTCAAAATGAAGATGGGATTTTCTATTATTTTTATCAGCATTTCCCATTAAGGCAATATGTTCGTTGGCTTTCACTGTGTTACCTGTTTTCTTGAGAATTTTTCCGTTGTTCTTGTAAACAGAGATTATATCACCAGTATGTTGTAAAATGATTACGTTACCCTCGTCAGGTGTTAATCCTGCAAATAGTACAACTCCGTCAGCAATAGCAGAGATAGGAGTTTCTTTTTTATTTTCTATATCAATACCATAGTGCTTTTCAGAGATATTGAATGGGGTGCTAATCAAACCGACAGTAGGAGGTGTGAATGTAAAAGAATAAAATGTGGCTCGTTGTGTAAGAGGAATGGTGTATTTGCTGTTTTGGTCGTTGATTTGTTGGATAATTGATTCCTCTTGATTCCATAAAAATTCCCGACCCGAAAGAAATTCTTCATCAGAATATTTGGTTAAAGTAGAGTCGGTTTCATTTTTTTGATTTTCACCTTCAGTGCTCACAATTTCGTTGACAATATTTTGAAAATTCTGCATGTAATTGGTATTCTGAGCGCTCATCATCTCTAAAGAATCTAGTTTAATGGCCAATTCACGATATTTATGATATTCGTCCGAACTTGTGTATCCAGGAACATATACGCGTAAAGGAGTAAATGCAATTAAAAAAGCAGTAAAAGTAATGAGCACAAAAGCAGACACCGTAACTCCTACAAAAATATTTCGAGGGCTTAACCTAAATACAAATTTATCTTCGTGTGTGTTCTCGTTTTTAATAACCAACTTATATTTGGTTTTCCAATTGTTGCGGACACCTTTCCAAAGTTTTTTTATGAATTGTAAATTGATTTTTATCATAGATAGCTTTGGTTTTTAAGATAATGCTTGGTTAATATCTTTAGAAGATTCTAAAATTTGGTTATACTCTTCAGGAGTGATGTCAGAGAAGAAAAAGTGTACAGGATTAACAGGCGTTCCATTTTTTCTTACTTCATAATGGAGGTGAGTTCCCATAGAGAGTCCTGTATTTCCAACGTAACCAATTAGTTGTCCTCTTTTTACACGTTGCCCAGATTTTACAATTTTTTTTGAGAGGTGGGCATAAACGGTTGAGTATGAGTAGCCGTGTCGGATTATAACGGTAATTCCGTAGCCAGAACCTCCTTGTTCATTAGAAATCGTTCCATCTGCCGTAGCGTAAACAGGCGTACCTTTAGGTGCAGAAATGTCGATGCCAGTGTGAGGGCGAAGTGTTTTCAAAATTGGGTGATAGCGTCTGCCAAATCCAGAGGTAATATGATACATATTTTTGATAGGACGAATTGCGGGAATTGCAGAGAGCATTTCTGCTTTATGAACGGCCATCTCTTTCACGGAATCTAAAGAGCGCATTTCGGTTGCCATTCGTAAGATAAGTTTATCACTTCTTAAATCTAAATTCTCAAGAAATTTCTTGGATTCAGAAGCGGTAATATTATCATATTTTGAGTTGTATGTAAAAGAGGGATTTCTAGCTTCGTATGGAATAGGTTCCGCTTCAAAAATAGTACGATAAACGTTGTCGTCACGGTTTTGAATGTCAGTAAGAATAATATCCATTTTATTCAACTTATGGTCAAGTTGAGAAATCTGTTTTTTGAGTTCGTTATTTTCTTTCTGAAGCATCTTCTCCTTGGGCGAGTCAATAGCATAGAAAAATATCCATACAAATGCTAAGGCGAAAGAGAGGGCTGTAAGAAGAAGCCATAGTAAACGTTTTATAATTTCCTTAACACTAAGCTTTGCTTTCTCGAAAGAAAGTGTCTCAGAATTAAATATATAAAACGTTCTTTTCATAATTTCTATTAGTGGCAGGAGATGCAAATCTCTTCATTGAGACTATAACCGCTTTCTCCATTGTTTTTTAAAATGACAATGAGTTGAATTGCATATTTTTGTGCAATATAACGCAGGGTTTCACCATATTTTATAGTGTGAAAATCTACGTTACATTTTCTATTTTTCATTTCAAGGTAAACCACTTCGCCTGCTTGTATTTCCGTTTCAGAATCATAAACATCGTTGTATTCTCTGAGGCGATTTTCTGTAAATTGGAGCTCTTTTGCTAAATTAGAAAAAGTGTCTCCTGCTTTGGCGATAATAAATTTAACGCCTTCTCTTTCATATACATTTCTGTCGGAAAGTGGATAACGGACCAATTTCTGTTCAGCTTCATTAACAGAGAAGAATAATATCTCGTTTTTTTGTTCAGGAGTCTCTTCTGTTTTTTCAGGAGCGGGAGCAACGGATAATTCTTCTGCTTGTTTGGATTTTTCTTTCTGAACGATTTGTGAATATGCGAAAATTGGTTTCTCTAAAAGATTCTCTTCTGAATCTTCTTCAGTAAAATATGTTTCTACCGTATCTACTTCATGTTCAAGAATAAATACTTGCAATGTATCCGATTTTTGTTCAGCAGTTTCTTGAATTTCTGTTGTGTTATTTTCATCAGGAGAGGTTGCGGGTTCGGTTACAGCAGAAATTTGTGGTTCTACTTCAGCAGGAGTTTGTTCAGGATGGTCGTATTGAGTTAAGTTATATGTTTCGATAATGTTGATAAGATTTTGAGCATAGTTTTTAGTGATGGAGTAGCCTAATTTATGAAGTTCTGTTGCCCAAGCTTTATAGTCGTATATATCTAAAGAAAATAGAGATTTGTAATGAGCTTTAGTAGAAAGATAAACGCCGTGGTCGATATAGGAATCACGTACTGTTGCATATTTGCGAAAGCAAAGGTTTTGCATGTTATTATCTTGGTGGTAGCGATTGTCAACGTCAGTTTTTGCGCAAGTAATACTGAAGTGGTTATTCGCAAATTTTGCTAAGTGATTGGTTGCTAATTTTGTATGAAAAATACCTTGTGCAAGGGTAATACTTGCAGGTACTTTGTGAAGTTGCATACTTTCTATGGCGTACGCTTTGTTTTCATCAACATATTTTTTTATTGCAACTGGATCGTAATTTTGTGCATTTAATGAAAAAATGATACAAAAAATATTCACTAAAAAGAAAAATGTGGATTTCATAGGAACTATTTTGTAGATAACTTGATAATGTCGTTAGGTTTGATTATTGAGGTTTCTGTTAAATGATTCATACTCAATAAAGAAGATAGACGAATGCCATATTTCTGAGAAATAAATCGTAGGGTTTCACCTTTTTGAACGATATGTTCTTTTATTGGATTTACATACTCTTTTTTTTCAATGTAGATGGCTTCTCCTTCTTGCAATTTTCTCTGTTTTCCTAATGCGTCGTTATATTGAATTAACTTTTTCTCTTTTAATTGTACGTCTTGGGCAATTTTTGCATAGGAGTCGTCTTTGGTAGCTATTACAAAAAGTGTACGATTGTTTTCGTAAACAGTGCGGTAAGTAAAAGGATATTCCACAGGTTTATATTTACTAATATCTGGAATAAAAACAGCGTACGAGGTTATGTTATTGTTATTAGGAGTGACTTTTTGATTTTCATTAGGTTTTTTATCGACAACTTCGGGTTGTGTTTGTGGTTTTGTAAAATATCCACTTTCCAAACGTTGTTGATAAACAGTGTCCCATTGCGCAATATTAAAGCGTTGAATTAGACTGATAAGTCGTTCTGGATATTTTGGGTTTGTAGCATATCCTGCAGCTTTTAATCCTTTTGCCCATGAACGATAGTCCATGATATCTAAAGTAAATAGATCGCTGTATCGTTTCCGAGAGGTTAGAAATAGCGAGTGATCGTTGTATGAGTCTTCTACGGTTTCATAAACGCGAAAACATTCTCCTAATGCATCATCATCAACGTGAATGGTATCGCCAACCCATTCGTTATGGCATTTAATGCCGAAGTGGTTTTTGGCAACAGTTGCTAATCGGCTAGTTCCGCATGCACTTTCGAAAATTCCTTGCGCAAGCGTGATACTTGCAGGAATTTTATATTCATACATCTTTCTGATAGCCAATTCTTTATATTGATCTATATATGCATAAATATCCTTTTCTGTATATTGTGCAAAAAGATTAGTAATGATAAATAATGGAAGAATTGCAATTATTTTTCTCATATCTCTATTTCTCCAAAATTTCATAGATTAAACCTGCATAGAAATCGCTAAGCTCTATGTTATTCATTTTTACTTGTTTAGGGATCAAACTCATAGCGGTTTGTCCTGGAATGGTATTGATTTCTAAAAGGAAAGGTTCCTCTTTTTCTGTAACAATGAAATCGAAACGGATTACGCCTTTGCAACCAAGTCCTTGGTATAGCTTTTCAGAATAGTGTTTGATTGTTTCTTCAATATTTTTATTGATTTGTGCAGGAGTAACTTTTTCTAAAAATCCTTCCGTGTATTTCGCTTCAAAATCGTAAAACTCTTTTTTGCTAAGAATTTCTGTAATTGCTAATGCTTTCGGCTTTCCATTAATGGTGGCAACACCGCAGGTGAGTTCTCGTCCTGGAACAAATTTTTCTACCATAATCTGGTTATCCACTTGGAACGCCATATCAATGGCCTCTTGTAGCTCTTTTGTATTATGAGCTTTGGTAACTCCTATGCTCGAGCCTGAATTGCAGGGTTTTACAAAGCAAGGTAAACCGCAAACGTCAACAATTTGCTGTAGATTTATTGGGTCATTAGCATAGAAATGTAGTGCTTTAGAAATTGGAACACCCAATTTTTCCGCTACAACATTACAGAAAAATTTATTGAAGGTTAGTGCTGAACAAAAGCAGTCACAGCCCGTATATGGAATTTCCATCATCTCGAAATATCCTTGTAGCAAACCATTTTCTCCAGGAGTTCCGTGGATGGCAATAAAAACAGCGTCAAAAAAAAGTTTTCCATTAGGAAGAGGTAATGAAAAATCATTTTTATCAATTAAAAATTTTTCGTTTCTCTCATTCAGATAGAACCATTCTTTTCCTTTAACATAAATAAAATAGGTGTCAAAAATGTTTTTATCCAATAAGTTATAGATGTTTTGTGCGGTTTGGATGGAGATTTCGTATTCTCCAGAGTTACCACCAGCAAAAAGAGCAATTTTTTTCATAAAAAGAAGTTTTAACGAGCAAAAATACATCAAAAAGTTATCATACAATATTAATATATGTCATTTTTCAAACATTATAATGTTAATATTGAATGATATAATAAAACGAAAAAATAGAAATTTATTTTATCCTTTGCATGATAAAATCGATTTTTTGCTCTTCACTCCAAGCTACATCTAACCAATTGATTTCAAATCCCTCTCGCTCCATTTTTCGGAACCATGTCATCTGTCTTTTTGAAAATTGATGAATAGCAATATTCAGTTTTTCAAACATAAAATCATACGAAATTTCATTTTGAATATATAATGTAATGAATTTATACTCAAGCCCGTATCTAATAAGTTGTTGAGGGTCAACGCCAGAATCGATTAGAGATTTAACCTCTTCAATCATTCCATTTTCTAATCGTTCTTTTAATCGTAATGTGATTCGGTTTCTAATCAAGTCTCGATCTCCTTTTATGCCGAAAAGGAGAGATGGATGTGCCGTAGAAATTTCTTGTAATTCAGGGTGTTCTGCATAATACTTTTCTAAAATAATGGCGTGAACCAATCGATTGTGCTCGCAGGTGTCGGTGTGATTGTGGAGTGGTCGATATGAGGCAAGCATCTGGATAAGTTTCTCTTCAGGAGTATTGTCAAGTTCCGCTTTAAGTTGCGGATTTTCAGGTACAGGAAATAGTTTATACCCTTTGACAATCGCTTCGATATACATTCCGCTGCCACCGCACATAATGATAGGTTTTCCCTTTTTTCGAATTTCATCTATAGCAGCGTGTGCAGCTTGCTGAAACTTAAATAGGTTGTACTCTTTTCCAGGGTCTTCAATATCAATGAGATGGTATGGAATCTGTGTGCCATTGTACGTGTAATCTTCAAGGTCTTTGCCTGTTCCAATATCCATACGACGATATACTTGCCGCGAATCAGCACTTAATATTTCACCACCTAACTCGTATGCTAATCGCGTGGCAATACGAGTTTTTCCTGTAGCAGTAGGACCTAGTATTGTAATCAGTTTTTGTTTCCTATTCATGTTAATGTGCTTCGTACCAACTATTTCCAAAATTCATACTTACTTCAAGATTTACCTCTAAATGCATAGCATTTTCCATCAAGTTTTTTACAATGTCTTGTACTTCGCTCATTTCATCTTTATAAACTTCAAATACCAATTCATCATGAACTTGTAGAATCATCTTGCTTTTGAGATTTCGTTTCTTAAATTCACGATGGATATTAATCATTGCAATTTTAATGAGGTCAGCAGCTGTTCCTTGTATCGGAGCATTAATGGCGTTTCGTTCTGCCGCTTTACGAAGTAAACCATTCGAAGAGTCAATGTCTCTAATATAGCGTCGTCTGCCCAAAAGGGTTTCAACATATCCATTGGCGCGGGCGTCTTCCATCAATTGATTCATAAATTGGCGAATTTTAGGAAAACTTTGGTTATAGTTTTCAATCAAGGCGCGCGCTTCTGCTTGTGAAATGTGTAGCCGGTCAGCTAACCCGAATGCAGAAATTCCATATAAAATACCGAAATTCACGGTTTTTGCGTGTCGTCGTTGTTCAGAAGTTACTTCTGCAGCAGGCACTTTATATACCAATGCGGCTGTTGCTGTGTGAATATCTTCGTGTCCACGAAATGCGGAAATCATATTTTCGTCTTTAGAGATCGATGCCGCAATGCGTAACTCTACTTGTGAATAATCAGCAGCCATAATAAGGGCGTCCGATGTTGAGGCTACAAATGCTTTGCGTACTTCTCGTCCCTGCTCGGTCCGAATCGGAATGTTTTGCAAGTTGGGATTTGTGGAACTTAGTCGCCCCGTTGAAGTTACAGTTTGCTGAAAGGTTGTGTGAATTCTGCCCGTTTGAGCATTGATAAGTAATGGTAGAGCATCAATATAGGTGGATTTTAATTTGGATAAGGTACGCCATTCCAAAATTAATGAAATAATAGGGTGCTTGTTGATAAGCTTGACCAAAATTTCTTCCCCAGTTTGATATTGTTTGCTTTTTGTAAGTTTTGCATTTTCAATAATTTGCATTTTCCCAAATAGAATTTCCCCTAATTGTTTGGGAGAGCCTACATTAAATTTTTCTCCTGCAAGTTCATATATTTGTTCTTCTAGGTTCCGTATGTAGTTTTCGATGCGTTGAGAATTTTTTGTCAACTCCTCAGGATCAACTCTTACGCCTGTCAGCTCCATTTCTGCTAAAACTTCTGATAACGGCATCTCTAAATCACGGAAAAGAGCATCTATTTTTACTTTCTGCATCTCCTTTTCAAAAATAGGGTAGAGTTCTCTGAAGATTTCAATCTTTTCGCAAGTAATTTGTGTAGAGTGTTCAATGGTTGCCTCTTTGCTATTAGGTAGAAGTTCATATTGTAAGTATCCTTCGGAAAGGTTTTCTAAGTTGTGTGCATTTTCTGGTTGAATAAGATAGTGCGCAATTTGTAAGTCAAAAAATGATGCTAATGAATTTATTTTTAGTATTTTAAGGTATTTATGCGTTTGCTTTACTTGATAGGTCACCAACGTGCGCTCTTTGCCAAAAATAGCAGGTAAAATTTCACGAAAATATTCATGTTCTTTTTCTAAAAGATGATAATAGATTGCTGAAGACTCTGTTGCGAAAGCAAAACCACCAATTTTCTGGTTCAAGATAATCCATTCAAAGAAAAGTGTTTGAGTGTTTGCTATAGGAGAAAGTTCTGCTAAAGAGTTGATTTTTACTAAGTTGTGTGTGATATCCTGAAAACGACGAAATGCTGTTGTAGTTTCGGGTTGGGGAAGATTGACTTGCGGTGTAAAAAGGTCTGGTGCGCTACTTGCTTGTGGCGCTATGTCGTTAAATATACGTTGAGATAATGCTTTGAATTCAAGTTCACTAAAAATCAACTTTAATTTTTCAATGTTGAATTTTCCTATTTTCATATCATCGAAATTTACTTCGATAGGAACATCTAACATTATAGTAGCTAGATTCTTAGATAACATTGCAATATCTTGATTGTCAATCAAAGTTTGACGTAATTTGGCATTATCAACCTCGTCAATATGTGCATAAATGTTTTCTATGGAATGAAATTGACCAATTAATTTTTTGGCTTTTACTTCGCCAATAGTGGGTACGCCAGGAATATTGTCGGAAGCATCACCCCAAAGCCCAAGTATGTCAATCAGTTCTTCTGGTTGCGCAATATTATACTTTTCGCAAATTTCTTTTACGCCTACAACCTCTGCTTTTTGACCAAATTTTCCAGGTTTATACATAAAAATATTCTCCGAAACCAATTGGCCATAATCTTTGTCAGAAGTCATCATATAAACCTCAAATCCTTCAATTTCAGCACGTTTAGATAGAGTTCCAATGATGTCGTCTGCTTCATATCCTTCCATACTAATAATCGGAATATTAAATCCTTCCAATATTCTTTTGATGTAGGGTATGGAGGTGATAATTTCGTCGGGAGTGGCTTCTCGATTGGCTTTGTAATCCTGAAATTCTGCGTGACGTAAGGTAGGTCCTCCCGTATCAAATGATACCGCAAGGTGAGTGGGCTTCTCATTTTTGATAATTTCGTACAAAGTGTTGGTAAATCCAAGTATAGCAGATGTATTAATTCCCTTTGATGTGAATCTAGGAGAACGTTGCATTGCATAATAGGCTCTGTAAATGAGAGCCATCGCATCTAAAAGAAAGAGTTTTTTTTCCATAATTGTCAATTTAATCAAAGCGAATAGCATTGATTGGGGTGATTTTTTGAGAAATATATAGTGCAGGAATAGATAGTGTGCCTAAACAAAGGAGTAATATTCCAAGGTTTATCAATAAAATGTTGCCAATAGGAAAAGCAATTGGAACGTAGGAGAGATAGTACGTGGCAGCATCTAGTTTTATAAAGTGAAAGTGGTATTGTAATAAGCATAAAGATAAAGCGATAGCATTTCCGTAAAGAACTCCTTTCCCAATTAGTTTTAGGGCAATCATTAGAAAAAGGTGGAAGATTTGTTTTGTTCCCATTCCTAAAGTTTTCAAAATTCCAATGGTTTTAGTTTCTTCTAATACGATGATAAAAAAGGTGGAAGTTATAGTGATTAAACAAACCACAATGATAATCACCATTAGTACAATTACATTGGTATCGAAAAGCGCAATCCATTGGAAGATGTTGGGATATAATTGTTTAATAGTTTCTGCCTTTAAGTTATATCCAATATTTTGATGGACTCTTATTCCCATTTCATCAATATTCTGATAATCAGAGATTCTAATTTCCATTCCTCCCACTTGCGATGGTGTCCAACCATTAATCTCTTGTAGCATTTTAAGGTCCACAAGAGCTACGTGATTGTCGTAATCAGGTAGCCCCGTTTCGTAAATGGCACAAACGGTTAATTTTCTTTGTCGTGGTGGGTCTTGCACAAAATATGTGATAAGGTTATCTCCCAATTTGAGATTAAGTTTGTTGGCTAAACGTGTAGAGATAATAATCTGCCTGCTGGTAGAATCTTCCGAAAAGGAGAGTGGGGTCCCTTCTATAAGGTAGTTGCTGAAGTTGTTCCAAGCAAAATGGTTATCGATTCCTTTCAGAATGGTTCCCTCTACGGTTTGGTTCGATTTGACAATAGCTACTTTTGTAGTGAAGTAGTTAATATTCTCTATATTAGAGTCTTCTAATAGTGAACAGCGTAGATTTTCATCTTTGTTGATAGGAATAGGGTCGAGAGAGGTGTTTCGGTCGTAGTTGGAGATTCTGATATGAGAATCTACGCCAATAACTTTATTACGAATAGCTTGCTTGTATCCAGATGTTATGGCAACAGCAATTATCATTATAACAATTCCCAACATTACACCTAAAATTGTTAGACGTACAATAGGTTGGGAAAAGTTCCCTTTTTTCTTATTAAGCAGTAGTAAAGTTTTAAAGTGTCCCAAATTGATAGAGAACTATTTCTTTAAGAAGGAACTAAATTTATCAAAGTTCTTCAGTGCAATACTTGTACCACGAGCAACAGCTTTCAATGGGTCTTCAGTAACGTGAACCTGAAGTTGTGTCTTCTTGGAGATACGTTTATCCAAACCTCTTAGCAGCGAACCACCACCTGCCATATAGATACCGGTTTTGTAGATATCTGAAGAAAGTTCTGGAGGTGTATTTTCTAATGTGTTGATTACTGCAGCCTCAATCTTTGCAATAGAACGATCAAGAGCTTGTGCAATTTCAGTATATGAAACTTTTACAGCACGTGGAATTCCATCGAGAAGATTTCTACCATAAACTTCGTAATCTTCAGGTGGATTTTCAAGACTATCCACAGCAGCACCTACGTTGATTTTTACCTGCTCTGCCGTAGCTTCACCAATAGCCAAATTATGGTGCTTTCTCATATATTCTATAATATCATCATTGAATTCGTCACCAGCAACTTTAATAGATTTACTAGTGACAATACCACCTAATGCTAATACAGCGATTTCGCTAGTTCCACCACCGATATCAATAATCATATTTCCACTGGCATCCAAAACGTCAATACCAATTCCAATAGCGGCAGCCATCGGCTCGTGAATCATTCTAACCTCTTTTGCGCCGGCTTGTTCTGCAGAGTCTCTAACAGCACGCTCCTCAACATTGGTGATTCCTGATGGAATACAAATTACCATTCTCATAGCTGGAGGGAAAAGATAATTTTTTGTGCCTGTCATCTTAATAAATTCGCGCAACATCAACTCAGTCGCTTGATAGTCAGCAATAACTCCATCTTTCAACGGACGAACAGTGAGAATATTCTCGTGTGTCCTTCCATGCATCATTAATGCTTTTTTGCCAACAGCCATCACAGCTCCCGAATTCCTTTCTAAAGCTATAATGGATGGCTCGTCAACCACAATTTTATCATTATGCAAAATAACAGTGTTTGCTGTCCCTAAGTCAATTGCAATTTCTTTCGAAAAGATTGAAAATAAACCCATCTTTAACCTCCTTTTTTTAAGCCTGCAAATATATAATTTTTTTCGTTTTAATTTGATTCTAAAATCAAAAAAATATGAGAAAATGAATTTTATTTGTGATTTTGTAAAATGTAGATTTAAGTTTCTTGATATTAATGTTTTGTCCCTTCTGTTAGTCAGTGAAATATTTTCTCTGTTAAGATCTTGATAGTTGGAGATAAAACTGCAATCTTGTGTCCTAGGGAAGTTTCATAAGCGAAAGTAAACCTTTGTCATTCGTTTTTGTTGTAACAAAATGTAATAAACTTTGTAAAATTAACGTTTTTTAATTTGCAAACTAATGTTTTTAAGTGTTTATGTAAAGAAAGAATTGTATTTTTGCACCCTTAAAAGTATAAGGTGTTTAGTATAAAAAGAAATATAGATTAAATAATAACAACAAACAAAAAAATTATGAGAAACTTGAAAAATTTATTGATTTTTGCTCTCGTTGGGCTGATTTTTGCAGGTTGTGGATTCGGAAAGATGATTCCTCGTTATCCTGATATTACTATGCAATTAGAAAACCCAGATTTGGAAAACAAAGGCGGAAAAGTGGAATATGCAGTGAAAGGAACCGTTCCACCTAAATATTTGAAAAAGAAGGCAAGTATGTTAATTGAGGTGCCTGTTGTAGCTCAAGATAATATGCAAAATCCTGTTTCTTTTAATACCATTAAATTAGTAGGTGAAAAATCTAAAGAACAAGGAACAAGAATCTCCTGGAAAAATGGAGGAAAATTCTCAACTTCTGGTTCATTTGATTTTAACCCAAATTACGAAGATCAAAATATTTATGCAAAGTCAACCGCTACTTTAGGTAAGAAAACTCACGAATTTCCTGCTGTTTTGTTAGGTGTTGGTATTGCAAATACAAGTTCTCGCGTGGGTATTAACCCAACTTTGAGCGATGCTGCTGACAAAAATAAAATTGGTGAAAGCAACGGAACTTTACTACTTTTTGCTCCTCATGATTATAAAGATGAGTCTATTTCTCAAGTAGCAGATATCTATTTCGAAGTAAATACTTCTACTTTGAATTGGGGATTGAAATTGAATAGAGATAAAGCAGCAAAACAAGTAATTACTGATTTTAATAACTTCTTGATGCAAGTACTCGAAGAGGGACGCGGAGTGAAAAAAGTGGCTATTTCTGGTTGGGCTTCTCCAGAAGGTGAAGAGTCTTTGAACCAAGGTCTTTCTGAAAAGAGATATGAGCAAGGTAAAAAATGGTTTGAGCAACAACTATCTACTACAGTTAGAAATTATGCAAGAAAACACAAAATGAAAGTGAAAGATGTTGTAGTTCCTGAAATCGTTTTCGATAATCAAGCTAAAGGAGAAGATTGGCAAGGTTTTGAAACAGCAGTTGAAAACTCAACAATCGCTGAAAAGAATAAAATTTTAAACGTTGTTCGTTCTCAACCTAATGATAATTTGAGAGAACAAAGAATTAGAGAGATGACCGATATCTATCAAGAAATTGCTGATATTATCCTTCCTCCATTGAGAAGAGTTGAAATAGACCTTGTATGTAACAAACATTTATATACAGATGCTCAATTAAAAGAGTTTGTAAAAGGTGATTCTGTAAAGCTTTCTCTTAATGAAAGATTATATGCTGCTTCTCTATATTCAGATTTAACTGACAAAGAAGTTATATACACTGCAATTGTAAATGATGCAGAGTTGCAAAATGATTGGAGAGCTTATAACAATTTGGCAATCTTAGCACTTAACAAATATATCGCTGCTGGTGATGCTGCACAATTATCTGTTGCTGCTAACAATCTCGAAAAAGCACAAGCTATTTCTCCTAATAATGGTATTATTTTCAATAATTTGGCAATCCTCAATTTCTTGAATAACAATATCACAGAAGCACGTGCTAATTTTGAAAAATCTATAACCGCTTCTTCATATCCTGTAAATCAAGATTATAATATGGGAATGTTCAAAATTTTAGATGGAGATTATGTTGGTGCTGATGCTTTGATGAAAAATAGAAGTTGCGAGTATTCAGTAGCTCTTCTTCAATTACTAAATAAAGATTATGCTGCTGCAAAAAATACTTTAGCTTGTACACCAAAGGATGCAAAAGCTTACTATTTGATGGCAATTCTTGCTGCAAGAACACAGAACGAAGCTGAAGTTTATACGTATCTCGAAAAAGCAGTTTCTTTAGATGCTTCTTATAAAGCTGCAGCTAAAAAAGATGCTGAATTCAAAAAATATAAAAAATCTGAACAATTTAAAAATATCGTGAAATAATGAGCGCTGATCTTTTAAAGAAGCTCAGCCGCCATCAAGAGTGGGATGAAGCTCCCGTTTTCTGCTTCACCACCGATATTGATTGGGCATCAGAAGCTGTCATTTCTCAATTCTTGAAATCCTTACCGATACAAGAGCTGAAAATGACAGCTTTTGTTACTCATTTTTCTCCTATTATTGAAGAATTATATGCCACAAAAGTTTGGGATAGAGGTATTCACCCTTTTTTCTTAAAAGGATCTTCACATGGAGATAATTTTAAAGAGATAATCGAAAATTGTATAGCATTTGCCCCAGAAGCTGAGTCCGTACGTTCGCATCGTCTTTATAATGTTTCTGATACTGCCCATCTACTATTTAACGAATTTGGTTTTCGATATTGTTCTAATACTATTATGACATTGTCAAGCCATATTCGACCCTATCTGCACGAATCTAAGATGATTGATATTCCTATATTTTGGGAAGAGGGAACGGCTCTCTATAATCAGTTGGGACTTTCTATAGAACCTTATTTAGGTTATTTTACTTCTCCAGGATTGAAAGTGATTAGTTTTCATCCCATAAATGTTGTTTTTAATACACCAGAAATTGCATGGATGCGTAAAATAAAAGATTCTATGAGCAGAGAGGAGTATAACCAAATCTCTTCTGAATCTATTCTAAAAAATAGAAATAATGCTATAGGAATCTACCATACAATTATGGAAATTGTAAATCTTGTAAAACAGAAAAATTATAAAATATTGTCTCTAAAGGAGATTTATAACAATATAGTAAATTAATTATGAGAGTTTTAGAGAGTGATAGAATAGTGCTAAAACCAATTGAAGAAGAGGATTTGCCACTCCTATTAGAATTGCGTTGGGACGAAACACTGACTGATTATCTGATTCATAACCCTATTTCAATGGTACATCAAAAAAAATGGTTCGAAAAGGTGTATAAAAATGGAGATTTGGCGCTTTCTATATTCTATAAAGAGAATGAGCAATTGAGACATATTGGACTGATAGGTCTTTATGATTTCAATCAAAGACATCGTCGTGCAACTTGGAAATCGTTACGGATTATTCCTGAATATCAAGGAAAAGGTATTGCTATGGAAGCATCGTTGATGTTATTGGACTATGGTTTTAACACCTTAAATCTACATAAGATAACATCAGATTCTTTTGAAGAAAATAGTTCAATTCTCAAACTTTTGGAAAAATTGGGCTTTAAGAGAGAAGGAGTACTTATAGAACACTATTTTCATCAGGGAAAATATAAGAATGCAGTGATTCATAGTGTTCTGAGAGAGGAATTTAATGAGAAATTTAAATGCAATAAGTAAAAAAGATATTCGTTATTTAACCTTTGGAAGAATTTGTTGTCATACAATTATGAATTCAAAATAAAAGGAGGTTCATTATGAAAAAGTTAATGTTATTATTCGCAGTTGTATTATTTACCTCTTGTCAAATAGGTACTTTTGTTTATTATGATGACATTTATACCTCAACAAGGGATGAACAATACAGAAGACCAATACCAGTAGAAAATACTAATACATACACGGAAGCACAAAATTATAATTCGTATCCCGATGATACGCAAAATAATTACAATGATAATAGTTCAGAATATTATTACGAAGGTAATTCTGGTTATAATGATGAGGGATATTCCGAAAGTTACTATGATGAAAATGGTAATACGTATGTAACCAACAATTATTACTATGATTCTGATGATTACTACGACTATTACTATACAAGTCGTATCCGTCGTTTCCATACCAACGTTTATGATGGGTGGTCATATTATGACCCCTATTTCACAAATATGTATTGGTATGATTATAGTCCAGCAAGTTGGGGTTGCAGTATCTATTTAGGTTACAATTGGTGGTGGCCAACCTATTACTATCGTCCTTATTACTACGATTGGGGCTATTATAACTATGGTTTCTGCTACGGATGGGGCTGGGATTGCCACCGTCCATATCACCATCATCACCACCACTATTACTCAGGCTATAACCATGGTTATTATCACGGTTTTAATGATGGATATTATGCAGGCTTTAATGCGGGTTATTATCATAATAATTTCGATAGTAATCACTCCTTCTATTATGGTCATCGTAATAATGTTATTGCATCGAATAGTGTTCGCAGACCATTAATCACTGAAGATAAAGAGAATGACGGAAGAGAGAATGGTGCATCTTCTTCTCGTTCTGTTCTTCCTACAACTTTCAATGAAAATTATGCTACCCTTGTTGCTAACACACCTAATATGACTACCTCGTCAGGAAGAACAAATAAGATAGAAAATACAACGTCAACTTTAGACAGAATTCCTAATACCTCCAATAATGTAGGAGTAAAACAACCTACAAATACAGGAGATAGAGTAAATTCAAATAATACTACTAATAAGCAACCTTCTACACCAACCTATAACAATAATACCGGTAACAAACAACCTGCAAATCCCAATACTCGCCCTGCTTACAATCCTAATTCTAGTAATACAAGTAATAAGCAACCTGCAAATACAGGAAATCGAGTAAATCCGAATAGCACTAGTAATAAGCAACCTGCTACTCCAACTTATAACAACAATACGGGTGGTAAACAACCTGCAAATACCAATACTCGTCCTACTTACAATACTAATAGTAATAAGCGACCTGCAAATACTACCACAACACGACCTTCTAACACTAGTAAACCATCAAGCACATCAGGATCTTATACTCGTCCGACAAATCAAAATAGTTCAAATAGACCTACAAATAGTAACAATAGTCGTCCTACTTATAACAATAGTACTAGTAATAAGCAACCGGCTAGCACGCGACCATCTAATAATTCGTACAATAATCGACCCTCTAATAGTAGTGCGCGACCTGCCAATACCAATTCGTACAACAATAAGCCATCAGGAACAAGTAGAGGTAGTTCATACAATAGCAGTTCAAGACCTTCTAGTAATAGTAGTTCTTATAGCCGTTCTTCAGGCAGTTCTTCAAATCGTAGCAGTTATTCATCATCATCCAATCGCAGTTCCTCTTCTAGTAGCACAAGAGGCAGTAGTTCGTCAAGTTCAAGAAGTAGTTCACATAGTAGAAGATAGTTAAAAGAAATGCTATGAAAAAG
>Ga0233364_1000060_pt1 | contig 17558 bp, 12 predicted proteins | sample ElkDunMinimDraft_19_FD_180675 | JGI IMG/M metagenome (GOLD analysis project Ga0233364, IMG submission 180675) | Fecal eukaryotic communites from dung pellets of Tule Elk in California, USA - Elk Dung C2 | ecosystem: Host-associated > Mammals > Digestive system > Large intestine > Fecal | place...
CCATCGGGCGCAGGTTTGCATGTAGGTCACCCTCTCGGTTATATCGCCAGCGATATCTACAGCCGTTACAAACGTCTACAGGGCTTTAATGTCCTCCACCCAATGGGCTTTGACTCCTACGGTTTGCCTGCGGAGCAATATGCTATCCAAACAGGCCAACACCCAGAGAAAACAACCATGGAGAATATCGCTCACTATATTGAGCAACTCCAAAAGATTGGTTTCAACTACGACTGGGATCGCGAGGTGAAGACTTGCAACCCTGACTTCTACAAGTGGACACAATGGGCATTCATCCAGATGTTCAACTCCTACTTCGATACCTCTTTGCAAAAGGCTCAACCTATCAGCAAACTCATCGAGAAGTTCGAGGCTACCGACCCAACATGGGCAACCCTCTCCGAGAAAGAGCAACAAGAGCGCCTCATGAACTACCGTATCGCCTATCTGGCTGATACCAAGGTCAACTGGTGCCCACAACTTGGTTGTGTGCTCGCTAACGACGAGGTGAGCGAAGGTCTTTCTGTTCGTGGTGGCTACCCTGTAGAGCAACGTGTTATGCGCCAATGGAATCTCCGTGTGAGTGCATACGCGCCACGTTTGCTCCAAGGTCTTGATACTGTGGATTGGACTGACTCCCTCAAGGAAACCCAACGCAACTGGATCGGTCGTAGCGAGGGTGCTGAGATGCGCTTTGCTATCAAAGGACAAGATGAACCATTCACCATCTTCACTACCCGTGCGGATACTGTGTATGGAGTGACTTTCATGGTATTGGCTCCTGAGAGCGAGTATGTGGCTCGTGTGACTACCGAGGAGCAAAAAGCAGAAGTAGAGGCATACCTCCAAATGGTGAAGAACCGTACCGAGCGCGAGCGTATTGCTGACCGCCGTGTGACAGGTGTCTTCACAGGTTCGTATGCTATCAATCCGCTCACCAAAGCCGAGATACCTATCTATATAAGCGACTATGTATTAAGCGGATACGGAACAGGCGCTATCATGGCTGTGCCTGCACACGATAGCCGTGACTATGCTTTCGCTAAGCACTTCAACTTGCCTATCATTCCACTCATTGAGGGTGCAGATATAAGCGAGCAGAGCTTTGATGCCAAAGAGGGCGTGATGATCAATTCGGGCTTCCTCAACGGCATGCAAGTGAAAGACGCTATCCAAGCAATGAAGGAGCATATCACCAACACTGGCCTTGGCCGTGTGAAAGTGAACTACCGCCTCCGTGATGCGGTATTTAGCCGCCAACGCTACTGGGGCGAACCATTCCCTGTTTATTACAAGGACGGTATGCCATACATGCTCCCAGAAGAGTGCTTGCCACTCCTCTTGCCTGAGGTATCTGACTTCAAACCTACCACCACAGGCGAGCCACCTCTTGGCAATGCCGACCTCTGGGCGTGGGACGAGAAGAACAAGCAAGTAGTGAGCAAGTCGTTGATTGACAATGTCAATGTCTTCCCACTCGAGCTCTGCACCATGCCTGGTTTTGCAGGTTCTTCTGCGTACTACCTCCGCTATATGGACAACCACAACGATGCCGCGCTTGTGGGCAAAGAGGCCAACGACTACTGGCGTCAAGTCAACCTCTATATAGGTGGTACTGAGCATGCCACGGGTCACTTGATCTACAGCCGTTTCTGGAATAAGTTCCTCTTCGACCTCGGCTATATCTGCGAGGACGAGCCATTCCGCAAACTCATCAACCAAGGTATGATCCAAGGTCGCTCTAACTTCGTTTATCGTTATATTGGCGAAGGCGCAACGGGCAACCTCTTTATCAGTTACAATCTTATCGACAATCCTGAGTACAAAGACAAGGTACAACCTATCCACGTAAACGTGAATATCGTGAAGAACGATGTTTTGGACATTGATGCCTTCCGCAACTGGATGCCTGAGTTCAAGAATGCGGAGTTCATCTATTCGGATGGTACTACCGACATTGACAACCCTTACATGGGCACTCCTACCGACAAACAATACATCTGCGGTTGGGCAGTAGAGAAGATGTCCAAGTCTATGTTCAACGTGGTTAACCCAGACGACGTGGTGGCTAAGTATGGTGCAGATACCTTGCGTTTGTACGAGATGTTCCTTGGTCCTTTGGAGATGTCCAAACCTTGGGACACCAATGGTATCGATGGCGTTCACCGCTTCTTGCGCAAGTGGTGGAACATGTTCGAGACCCTCTCCAACGACGAACCAACAGCAGAGGAATTGCGTAGTTTGCACAAACTCATCAAGAAGATCACTTGGGATATTGAGAACTTCTCGTTTAATACTTCTATCCCTGCCTTCATGATTGCGCAAAACGAGTTGCAAGCCCTCAAGTGCAACAAGGTGGAGATTCTCAAGACTTTCGCTATCTTGCTCGCGCCATACGCTCCACACATTGCCGAGGAGGCATGGCATCTCTGTGGCGAAACAACTTCTGTTTGCCACGCAGAGTGGCCAGAATGTAATGAGGCATACTTGGTAGAAGCGACGCAAAAGTACCCTGTTCAGTTCAATGGTAAAGTGCGCTTCACCATTGAGGTGGCAAAGGACACTCCACGCGAGGAGGTAGAGAAGATTGTTATGGCTCACGAGCTGACCGCCAAACAACTGAACGGCACCGCTCCAAAGAAGGTTATCGTCGTTCCAGGCAAGATTGTCAATATCGTGATGTAAGGTTACACCTTATATATATTATAGAAAATGCACTCCCGAAAGAGAGTGCATTTTTATTTATGAAATAACTTTTTATTTCAGAACATCACTAAGTATAACGCTATATTCAATATGTCTTTGCACCGACGCTTCGGTGCGACTGATAAACAACAATCGCTTACCATCAGGCAAGCGATTGTTGATATATTCCTAATAACTGTATCTTTATTGACGAGCTGCAGCTTTCTTAAGGGCGATAGCGTAGGCTTCACGATAGTAGGTAAAGAAGTTCTTCCATTCGGCTTGCAGTGCCAATCGGACTGCTGCCTTGCGGATAGCTGCCGTCTTCTGTGGGGAAAGTGAGAGGTAATACTCAATTGTATTGACAATATGCGTAATCACATCATGGGTATTGCTATCGTTGCGGTAGATGACCGCTACACCCTTATCAATGGTAGTACAACCTTGTTCCTCGCACCAAACGCCATAGCCACTCAAACTGGTGGTGATGGTAGGCACATGGAATGCCATACTCTCCAATGGCGTATAACCCCATGGTTCGTAGTAACTTGGGAAAACGGTCAAGTCCAAACCAATCAACAAATCATAATAAGGCAAGTTGAGTACACCATCATTGCCATTGAGATAAGTAGGCACGAAGATGACATGCACATTGCCCACGGTGAAGTCTTGGCGGTCGAGGTATGGGATCATGACAAAAGCGATGATAGATCGCTGCGCTGTTAGACCGCTTCGCTGTTGGCTTTCGCCGAGGCGAGTGAGGGATTCGAGGAAGACATCGATACCTTTGTTCTTCCACTCAAAGCGACCTGCTGTGCCGATAAGCATATCGGTAGTTTTGGCATCAATGCCCTTTGCGCGTGCAAGCGATATTAAGGCATTGCGTGTACGTTTGCGTGCTGCATCAAAGTCTTCACCTTGTGGCACAAAGCCTTGCTCAAAGCCGTTAGGGGTAACTATATCCACAGGTTTATCAAGGAGTTGCTTGCACTCGCGTGCGGTGAGGTCACTCACCGTGGTAAAACAGTCGCATAGGTGCGCTGCTTTCTTCTCAGCAGAATGTTTGCTGACCATGTTGAGTTCCTGTGCCATTTGGTCGCCTTGGAAAGCATCGAAGCAGTCATACAATGGTTTTCCATTGCCTGCGATACTGCGCCCGATGCTGGTAGCATGGGTGGTGAAGAGTGTACCAATAGCTGGACAATGTTCGCGCAAGTAAAGGATAGTGAAAGCCGTTTGCCACTCGTTGCAATGCATGACAGTGGTAGGCATATCAAGGTGCTTGTACAGGCTCTCTGCTACTTGACCGACAGCATAGGCAAAGAGGCAACTCTCGTCGTAATCGCCATAGGCGGCATGGCTCTGGATACCAAATCTCTCCCACATGTGGCCGAAGATTTGGTCTTTCTCTGCCCAGAGTTCATCCCATTTGAGTAGTACAGCAATAGGCTTGCCAGGCACTTGCCATCGACCTACGCGTACACCTTTGGGGCGCCAACCTTTTAATAAGGTCTTGCTCTCTTTGAAAGTGAGGTTGGAATGGTCTCCAAAATCAGGACCGAAGAATACGACTTTGTCTTTATGTTCTTTTTGCATGGAAGCTGCACGCGTAGAGAGCACGGCATAAATACCGCCTACACGATTGCAAACCTCCCAACTCGTTTCGAAAATATATTCAGGTTGCATATATAATTATTGAAATTTGTTGTTGACAGTAATCAAGTCAACATTGCTAAAATCGTTGTACGATATAGGAGTAGTAGAAAATTGATTATTTTTGCTCTTTACCAATGGCATTGCCATGACGCCTTGCTTGGTAGCCCAATAGATACGATTGCGCAAATCATCTACATAGATTGCTCCGGTGGCATTGGCATCAATAGCAGTAAGATTACTACCATCGAAAGAAGCCACAAACAAGCCATCAGGCGTGGTGATATACCATTTCATTTGCATAGCATCAATTTGCAAATGCTGGATATTTATCCCCTGGAAACCAGCAATCTGGTTCACGATTTGGCTAGCAGTAAAAACAGTGCCATTGAAAGTAAGCATGGTATCACATGTTTGCTCAATGAGATACACGTCCTCACTATTCGCCATACTAGGTTGATCTAAACGGTCGTTAATCATTCGCTGACGGAACACTTTGTTATCCGCAGTACGTATAACTATCGCTGGTGCTTGGGCAGGATGAATGGTGAATTGGCGTGAGATATTATACTCCTTGCCATTTTGAATGATGGTTAATTGTATATCTGTTTGTCCTGGAGTTGTAAAATATAACGTCACGGAAGCGCTATTCAAATCGCCAGCAGTGATGACACAATTATCGGGCATAGTCCATTGATAAACTAAATCGTACTTAAACGGGTTGTAGATATTCGCCTTTAGCGTGACATCATGGAAGTACAAAATAGAATCAGATGAAGCAACGAAAGTAGGAATCGTGTCGTAAACTGTAATTAGTTTGCTATGCGTAAAGTGCTTCGTACTATCCACCATCAAGGTTACCATGTATTCACCTGGTTTTTTATACACCTTGCTTGGATTTTTACTCATACTTGTACTGTTATCACCAAATGTCCATGCCCACGATTCACCTGCAGAACTATTGTTGGTAAATTTAATCATTTCACCCGCTTTAGGATCGGTTGGTGAATAGGAAAAATCTACATCTATCTTTTTGCAACCTACGATTAACGTAAGTACCAAACACATTGTTATTATCTTCTTCATATTGTATTGATTGCTCAAAAATTAAATCCTTTTGATCGCCACCATGTCATTTGTCGCTTAGCGTAGTGACGGCTATTCTGTTGTATCAATTCAATGGCCCTTTCGAGTGTATATTCGCCTTTGAAATAGGGGAGCAGTTCTTTGTAACCCACTGTGTTTAGGCTATTGGGTAGCATCGCTTGTTCGCCATCTGCCATTGGTTGCAGCGAGATGCCCAACTGCTCAAATGCGCTACGCGCTTCATCCAGCAAACCTGCCTCTATCATCTTGTGCACGCGCAAGTTGATTCGTTCGTATAATTCTTCTCGTGGACGAGTAACTACACGATATTCGACGTCAAATCCTCGTTCCATAGCGGTTGCACCACGCTTTCTGAAACTGGAATAGGGTTTGCCTGTCGCTCGACATATCTCCACGCAATGCATCAATCGTTGCGGATTTTGTTGATCCACCTCCGCCCAATACGCAGGGTCTAAGCGCTGTACTTCGGTTTGCAACCACTCCAATCCGTGTTGGTTATACGCTTCGCGCACCTCTTGACGAATAGCAGCTGGCACATCGGGCATGTCATCCAGTCCATTGCATACTGCATCAATGTACATCATACTGCCCCCCACCATCACCACACGTTCGTGCTTCGTGAATAGATTGCTCAGCAATGCCTTGCAATCGCGTGCGTACTGCCCCGCATTGTAGGTCTCGGTAAGTGATTTACATGCAATGAAATAATGCTCTACCTGAGCTTGTTCCTCTGCTGTTGGCGCTGCTGTACCTATGGGAAGGTCACGATATATCTGGCGCGAATCTGCGCTCACAATCGGGCAACCATACTCCTGAGCCAGTTGCAAACTTAATTCAGTCTTTCCTACCCCTGTAGGCCCCAATATGACTACAAGCGTGGGCATTAGAACATAGAGCCGTCGTCGAAGCTCAAATCTTGGAATCCGTCGGCATCTAAGTCTTCAATGTCAAACTGACTATCGCCAAAGAGATCATCGTCCAAGCCCCAATCTTTAGCATCTTTTGCGCGTGCCGCTTCAGCCATATCTTCGGTTTGCAATTGCTTAGGCGCATCTCCGCGTGATTCAGTACATTCCACACCATTGCAATAGCCTGGCATAATCTCAGTGAGACTACCAAAGAAATAGCGCTCGTACATTGGGTCAAACACGTAGATGAGACGTTGACCACGCTCCTCCATAAGGTCGCTAAGACGAGTAGATTCCATAATCATATTATCATACTCGAAGTTGCTACCCATCTCTACGAGCGTCACTTCTTGTTCTTTCTCCCAACGGTCGTTGCACATAAAGAACGACGTCATTTGGTCATCAGGGTAACCTGCACTCTTCAAGATGGCTTGATGCAACTCAAGAAACGTAGCTTCACTATCGGCTTCAAACACGCGACGAAAATCATCCGCATCGTCGCAAGAAAAGGTGATTTTATATACCATAATTGAATTATTTTTCACAACATCCTATATGCAATTTGCAATTTAGAGCGCAAAGGTACAAAAATATTTACATATTACCAAATTTACTTCCATTTTTTTCATTTGATAACCATACCAACAATTTGCACAACCAAGAACCTTCTACCGTATTATCCACCAATGGTATGGAGAATCACCCTAAAATTGGCTATAGCGGCTTCGCACCGGGATTGATATACGTTGCTAAATACAAGAAATATGCAATGTCTTTTCGCTCAAAAGTAAACTTTTTGCAATTTTGCTTGTTTATTTGCATTTTTTGTTGTACCTTTGTCTGCCATTTTGGCAGATTACACACCATTAAACGATCAAACCTGGATACTTTGAAACATTTAATTCAATATGGAACAAAAAGACCTACAGCGAATAAAACAGCAATTTAGCATTATCGGAAATAATGCACAACTCAATCGCGGAATAGAAATAGCAGTACAAGTGGCACTCACCGACCTGAGTGTGCTCATCACGGGAGAAAGTGGAGTGGGAAAAGAACATTTCCCTAAAATCATTCACCAATACTCCGCACGCAAACATGGACCATACTTTGCCGTGAACTGCGGCGCCATACCCGAAGGCACCATTGACAGCGAACTCTTTGGACACGAGAAAGGAGCATTTACCGACGCCAAAAGCGAACGAAAAGGTTACTTCGAGATTGCAGATGGCGGCACACTCTTTCTAGACGAAGTGGGCGAATTACCACTATCCACCCAAGCACGATTGTTGCGCGTACTGGAGACTGGGGAGTTTATTCGTATGGGTAGCTCGCACGTACAAAAGACCAACGTGCGCGTGGTCGCTGCCACCAACCTGAATATACCCAAAGCCATCGAAGAAGGACGCTTCCGCGAAGACCTCTACTACCGATTGAACACGGTGGAAATCAAAGTACCTGCGCTGCGCGAACGAAAAGAGGATATACCGCTGCTATTTAGAAAGTTCGTAGTGGATTTCGCAGAGCGATATCGCATGCCTGCTATTCGATTAACCGATGAGGCAACCGACATGCTCAAATCCTACTACTGGCAAGGCAATGTGCGCCAGCTCAAGAACGTGGCGGAGCAGATTAGTATCATCGAACAACGCAGAGAGATCACACCCGATATATTAGCACATTATTTGCCTGCTCATCAGATGCACCGCGGCTTGGCAGTCGTGGGACACGCACAACAAGAGATGTCCATGGAGGAGCGTACCATGTTGTACAACATGATGGGAGCAATGAAGCGGGAAATCAACATGCTGAAAGAGCAAGTAGAACTGCTGCTCAAGAACAACGACCCTCGAACGCCAATAGGAGAAGAGATCGTAGCATGGGAACAAGGGCAAGTATTAGCACCCACAGATGAGATGGTAGAGCCCGAGATGGCACAAGAGGTAACCATCGTAGCACCTGCAAAAGAACTCAAACTGAGCGACTTGGAACGCGAGACCATTCGACAAGCATTAGAGCGCAACGGAGGCAATCGCAAAGCCGCTGCAGCTGAACTAGGACTGAGCGAACGCACTTTATATAGAAAAATAAAAGAGTACGAGTTATGAGAAAAATAGTATTATTGCTGTGCATGGGATTGCTCAACGCCTGCGTGATCTCATATAAATTTAATGGTGCTTCGATTGATTACTCTACAACCAAAACCATTTCGATTGCTGATTTTCCAAATGTGGCAGCCCTGGTATATGCCCCACTATCGAATAACCTGTCAGACGGAATACGAGACCTCTTTCAACGTCAGACACGACTGGAACAAGTACGACGAGGTGGTAATCTGGAGATTGAAGGCGAAATCACAGGATATGCGCTCACACCTATGGCGGTATCCGCAGATAGCTATGCCGCAGAAACCAAATTAACGATTACCGTGAAAGTGCGATTTACCAACAACGTGGCACCCGAAGAGAGTTTTGAGAAAACCTATACGGCATACCAGACATTCGACTCGTCGCAAATGCTCAATGACGTGCAAGACGATTTATGCACTACCATGATTGCAGAAATAGCCGACCAAATATACAACGATACCGTTGCTAAATGGTAAAACTCTTCCCCCAATCAAGCTGATTGGGGGCTATTTTTTCTTCAGGATGATCCACAATATAATGGGTGCACCAAAGAGAGCACTCATAGTGGAGATAGGTAGAGAATAGGTGCCGAGATTACAGAGCACATCGCATATTAGCAAGATATTAGCACCGATAAGCAAAGAAGCAGGCACGGTCAGACGATGGTTGCTAGTAGCCAACACACCTCGTGCGATATGAGGCACTGCCACACCAATAAAAGCTATTGGACCACAGAAGGCTGTTACGCTACCCGCCAACAAACATGATGCCACTACCATCATCCAACGAGTGCGTTCTACATGGATACCCAAACCACGAGCATAATCTTCGCCAAGCAACAAACCATTGAGCGGCTTGATGAGGATTAGCACAAGAATAAAGGCCAGCAGCACACCGATGGCTAGTGCAGGAAGTTCCTTCCAACCAACACCATTAAGACTGCCTAACGTCCAGACAATAAACAGCTTCAGCGAATCAGGATTGGCAAAGTTCTGAATCATATTCACCAACGCGCCAGCGATATTCCCCACCATCATACCCACAATCAGCAAGGTCACATTGCTGCGTATGCGCTTGGCTATCATCATCACAAGAAGCATCACCAAGATACTGCCCACAATAGCTGCGCCACTGATTAGACCACTACTACCTAATGCTACACCACACATGGTCACCAATGCTACGCCGAGACTGGCACCAGAGGAGATACCTAATATATATGGTCCTGCCAGCGGATTGCGGAATAGGGTTTGCATCATCAATCCCGCCACCGACAACGAGGCGCCCGCAAGAATAGCGGTAAGCATCTTCGGCAAGCGAAGCTGCAATAGAATCTGCTCCTGCATAGGTGATAAGGCGAACAGGCGATGGGGCGATATCCACACCGAACCACTGCAAGTATCGAGCAACGCCAACACCAGCAGCAAGAGGGTTAAACCAAGGAATATATAGACATTCTTTCGCATTCAGGGCGCAAAAGTACACATTTTTTTGGATATATGCAAAAAAAGCAGTAATTTTGCAAACTAAATCGTAAAATGTAAATAGTCAAATCGTAAAACTGTATGTCAGTACATGTTCAAAATAGTCGTATGACGACCACGCGCTTGCGCAAGATGAAGCAAGAAGGCGATAAGATTGCTATGCTCACCAGCTATGATTTCACCCTCACCCGTTTGTTGGACGAAGCAGGCATTGAGATGATTCTTGTGGGTGATAGTGCATCGAATATCGTATGTGGTAATCGCTACACATTGCCTATCACTGTGGATGAGATAATCTTTCTCACCAAAGGTGTGGTGCGCGCGGCGGAGCACGCATTGGTAGTGATTGACATGCCATTTGGAAGTTATCAAGTGAGTGAGGAGCAGGCAGTTACCAATGCGCTGAAGATGATGAAAGAGTCGGGTGCTGATGCTGTGAAGTTGGAAGGTGGCGAGGAGATCTTGCCTGCTATCCGCCATATGGTGCAAGCAGGTGTGCCTGTGATGGGACACCTGGGATTGACCCCACAAAGTGTGAATCAACTGGGTGGATATGGCTTGCGCGGCAAAGGCGAAGCAGAGGCAGAGAAGTTGCTCAATGATGCCAAGTTGCTGGACGAGGCAGGCTGTTTTGCCATTGTATTGGAGAAGATTCCTGCGGAGTTGGCAAAGCGTGTAACAGAGGCGGTGAGTTGCCCAACGATTGGTATTGGTGCAGGTAACGTGACCGATGGTCAGGTGTTGGTATTGCACGATATGTTGGGCCTGAACGAGGGCTTTAAGCCTAAGTTTTTGCGCCAATTTGCGCACTTGGGCGAAGGCGTGAAGACTGCGGTGAGCAACTATATCGCAGCCGTGAAAGACAGCAGTTTCCCCAACCAAGAGGAGAGTTATTAAGAATATGAAGGATATTATTATTCTCGCAATAGAATCTAGCTGCGACGACACCTCTGCGGCAATTATTCGCAATGGCATATTGCTGAGCAATGTCACTGCTTCGCAAGGCGTGCACGAGGAGTTTGGTGGTGTAGTTCCCGAACTGGCGAGTCGTGCGCACCAATTGAATATCGTACCCGTAGTGGATGCGGCACTGAAACGCGCAGGAGTAGCGAATAAAGATTTATCAGCCATTGCATTCACACGTGGTCCTGGATTATTGGGCAGTTTGCTGGTGGGAGTAAGTTTTGCCAAGGGACTAGCCTTGTCGCTCAATATTCCGCTGGTGGAAGTGAATCACTTGCAGGCACATATTCTCGCACATTTCATCACGCCATCGGAGGGTAGAACTACTGCACAACCACAGTTCCCATTCCTATGCCTATTGGTCAGTGGTGGCAATAGTCAGATTGTGCTGGTGAAATCACATTGCGAGATGGAGATTATCGGTCAAACCATTGACGATGCTGCGGGCGAAGCGTTTGACAAGTGCGCCAAGATTATGGGACTACCCTACCCTGGTGGTCCTTGGATTGATCGATTGGCAAAAGAAGGCAATGCAGACGCGTTCCAGTTTGCCAAGCCCAATATCCCTGGGTACAACTACTCTTTTTCAGGACTTAAGACATCCTTCTTGTATTTCCTGCGCGATAATCTCAAAGAAAATCCGAACTTCATTGAGGAAAATAAGGCTGACCTATGTGCCTCCTTGCAAAAGACGATTATTGACATCCTCATTAACAAACTCAAGCGTGCTGCTAAAGACTTAAAAGTCAACGAGATTGCTGTAGCTGGTGGAGTGAGTGCTAATAGCGGACTGCGCGACGCGTTGTTGGATTTGGGTCGTCGTCATCGTTGGACGGTGCATATTCCTCCGTTCTCCTATACCACCGACAACGCAGCAATGGTTTGTCAGGCTGGATACTTCAAATATATGGATGGCGAATTCTGTCCTATGGACGCAGTACCATATGCAAAAACTAAGATTTGACATACTCAAACCATATACCGACATCATCTTATTTGTGGTGGCATTGTTGGTGGCAAACTACTTCTGGAAATTCACCGTACTGGGTGACGAGGGAGGAACACAAGTCACGTGGTTTGGATTGGATATCACACGTCCATTTGATTGGATGGCGCACCATATCAGCAGTTTGGTGTATTGGATTATATCACTGACCAACGAACATGCGCATTTCTTCGAGCCCAACCTCATACGTTTCGATACAGGCACTGGCACACGCATTGTATGGAGCTGCACAGGGCTAAAGCAATCATTTATTTGGATCGTGATTATGTTGGCGGCACGGGGTAGTTGGCTACGCAAATTATGGTTTATCCCGCTTGGATTGGTGTGTGCTTATTTGTTCAATATTTTGCGTATTACATTGATTGCTATAGCACTAGAACAGCACCCCGAGTGGTTTGACTTCTTACACGAGTACTTATTCAAGTATCTTTTCTACGGCATGCTTTTCTGCCTATGGCTCTGGTGGACTCATAAGATTAGTGGATTGCATTTGGAATATTAAAATATAAGATTTTACCGACAATGGTAAACTATAGCAACAACATACTCATTACTGGTGCACGCGTACACAATCTAAAGAATGTAGATGTGCAGATTCCGCGAGATAAACTCGTGGTAATCACTGGTTTGTCGGGCAGTGGCAAATCATCACTTGCCTTTGATACCATCTTTGCAGAAGGTCAACGCCGCTATATGGAGACCTTCTCCTCCTACGCGCGCGGATATATAGGTACGATGCAACGTCCCGATGTGGATAAGATTACTGGTCTATCGCCAGTCATCAGCATTGACCAAAAGACCACTTCGCGCAATCCTCGTTCTACTGTTGGCACTGTCACAGAGGTCTATGATTTTCTGCGATTGCTTTTTGCGCGTGCTGCGGATGCTTACTCTTATGTTTCGGGTGAGAAGATGGTGCAATATACCGACGACCAAATCATCGACCTCATTCTCCGCGAGTATGCTGGGCAAAAAGTGCTCGTCCTTGCTCCTATGGTCAATAACCGTAAAGGTCACTACAAAGAGCTCTTTGATACTATCCGTCGAAAGGGCTATTTGCATGTGCGTGTGGATGGCGAAGTACAGGAGATTACGCCAGGCATGAAGCTTGACCGCTATAAGAACCACACCATCGAAGTAGTTGTAGATCGCCTCAAATTAAAAGGCGAAAACGAAGAAGACCTCAAACGTCTTCGTGCCACTGTGGACAAAGCCATGACACAAGGCGATGGTGTGATGGCGCTGACCCTCCCTAACCCTTCCTCCAAGGGAGAAAATACTCCCCCTTCGAAGGGGGAGCGAGAGGGGGTCCGCTACTTCTCTCGCCACCTCATGTGCCCCTCTACGGGTATGAGTTATGCCGAACCTGCACCGCATACCTTCTCATTCAACTCCCCACAGGGTTGGTGTCCTACATGTAGAGGATTGGGAAAAGTCAAATCGGGACTCGAGACTCGGGAATCAGATAACGGCGAATTGGATAATATCCTTCGCGATGATGACAACTGGTACACACGTATGTTGGAGTATGTGCAACAGCCTGAGGACGAGAAAGAGGAGAAGGAAGAGGTTTGGTGCGAGTGTCCAACATGTAAAGGTCAGCGCCTCAACCGCGAAGCACTCAGTTTCCGCATTGCGGATAGGAATATAGCCGAACTCTCGGCAATGGACATAACCGATCTTAGGGCGTGGCTGATGAATGTGCCTGCCAAGCTAAGCAATAAGCAGCGCGCTATCGCTGAGCCGATTATCAAAGAGATTACCTCTCGTTTGGGCTTTATGCTCAGTGTAGGACTATCCTACTTGTCCCTTTCTCGCTCGTCCGATAGCCTTTCGGGTGGAGAGAATCAGCGTATTCGTCTGGCTACACAAGTAGGTAGTAAGTTAGTCAATGTACTATATATTTTAGATGAACCAAGTATTGGCTTGCACCAGCGTGATAACCAACGTCTCATCGATTCACTCAAGCAACTCCGTGATATGGGTAACTCCGTCATCGTAGTTGAGCACGACGAGGATATGATGCGTCAAGCGGATTATATCATAGATATTGGTCCTAAAGCGGGTCGATTGGGTGGGCATATCGTCTTCAGTGGTACCCCCGCTGAACTACGCAAAGCTGATACGCTCACGGCTAAATACCTGCGCGGAGAACTCTCCGCTACGCTGGAATCGGGAGCCGCGAGTCGCGAGTCAAGCCCCGATTACCTCACCCTCAGCGGTTGTCGAGGCAATAACCTCAAGAACGTAGATGTCTCTTTCCCTCTTGGTCAGATGATTGCTATAACGGGTGTGTCGGGGAGTGGCAAATCCACCCTTATTAATCAAACGCTCTATCCTATTCTTAGCCAGCACTTCTACCGCAGTCTGCGTAAGCCTTTGGCATACGATAGCATTGAGGGCTTGGAGCATATTGATAAGGTTATTGCGGTGGATCAGTCGCCTATTGGGCGTACACCACGCAGTAATCCAGCTACTTATACGGGCGTGTTTACAGATATCCGTACCCTATTTGCGCAATTGCCAGAGAGTAAGATTCGTTCGTGGAAAGCGGGTCGCTTCTCGTTCAATAATTCAGGAGGACGGTGTGAGGAGTGTAGTGGCAATGGCTACAAAACCATTCAAATGCACTTCCTGCCTAATGTATATGTGCCATGCGAAGTATGTGGCGGACAACGTTACAACCGTGAGACATTGGAGGCGCGCTTCAAAGGCAAGTCCATTGCCGACGTACTGGATATGACCATCAACCAAGCTGTGGAGTTCTTTGATAGTCAACCATATATTCTGAAGAAAATCAAGACATTGCAGGATGTGGGTCTGGGCTATATTAAGCTAGGACAATCATCTACTACGCTGTCGGGTGGCGAAAGCCAACGCGTGAAATTGGCGACCGAACTCGCTCGTCCAGGTACGGGCAAGACCCTATATATCTTGGACGAACCTACTACTGGCTTGCATTTCGAGGACGTGCGCGTGTTGATGGGTGTGTTGCGTCGCTTGGTAGATAAGGGCAATACGGTGATTATCATTGAGCACAACCCTGATGTGATTCGCTCGTGCGACTATCTGATTGACATGGGACCCGATGGCGGTCGTGATGGCGGTACAGTGGTGGCTACTGGCACTGTTGATGACATCCGCAATAATCCGAAGAGCATTACAGGAAGATATATTTAGTATATGAATACATTATTGTTACTAACCCTCGTTATTGGTATCATTTGGTTTGTGCCAATCGTGTGTCGTAAGATTCACGTGCCAAGTATTGTGGGGTTTATCTTGGCGGGTATTGTGATAGGTCCATCTGTGCTGAATCTTGTGGGCGAGAGTCCTACGATCAAGATTCTCGGCTCATTGGGCATGTTGTGCATCATGTTTCAATCGGGTAGCGAGATTGATATCAATGATTTCAAGCAGTACAAGTATCGCTCGCTCTTCTTTGGACTTTGTACGTTCTTCATTCCTTTTGGTTTAGGTCTAATCACTAGTAGATTCTTACTCCCTTATGGTTGGCTGCCTAGTTTGTTGTTGGGCGCGATGTATGGTAGCCATACATTAATGACCTATCCTATTGTTAGTCGATATGGTGTACAGAAGAATGTGGCTGTGAATATTACGGTGGGCGCTACTATGGTAGCTATCACCTTGTCACTCATTGTGTTAGCTATAGTGGAAGGTTGGAGCCGTTCGACACAAAGTATCACGGACTATGCGATACAATTGATATTAGTGGCAGTGTTCTTGCTGAGCGTACTGTGGCTTTTCCCCCGTTTTGCTCGTATGTTCTTCAAGCGTTATCGCGATCCCATTTCGGAGTTTATGGTCGTGATGTTGATGTTAGTTGGTAGTTCGTTGTTGGCTGATTTAGCAGGTTTAGAAGGTATCTTGGGTGCCTTCCTCTGCGGAGTTTCGCTTAATCGCTTGTTGCCTAATCGTTCGCCACTGATGGGACGTATCAATTTTGTTGGCAATAGTATCTTCATACCATTGTTCCTCATTAGTGTAGGATTGATGATTGATATTCACGCTTTCTGGAGCGGTTGGACTACATTGATTATAGCGATTGTTATGATTACAACGAAGTTGGTAGGCAAGAGTCTTTCTGCTTGGATTGCTCAAATCGTATTTCGTTTCTCTAAACACGAGCGACAATTGGTGTTTGGTCTTACTCATGCTACTGCTGCGGGCACATTGGCGATTGTTACGATTGCATATCAGATGGGACTCTTGTCTTCGGATGTGCTAAATGCTTCTGTCTTGATGATCTTAGTGCTTTGTACTACCTCGAGTTTCATCACTGAGCATGCCGCTAAGGAGTTGGCGTTGCAGGAGAGTGCACAGCTGGAAGCCGACCATGAGGATGACTATTGGCTATTGACTTCTGTGGGAAAGGATTTGCGTCCTACATTGCGCGAGATTGGCGAAATGGCAAGCTTGGATAATATCGAAATCAAACAATCTGCCGACTGGCAAGATGTTTCAAATATGGTAGAACATACCAGCAAGTCGGTGGTTGTTTATAATGAGGTGCAACCTATCAACACCATCAATCGCCTTGTAGTAGCAGTGCCTCGCTATGCAGAGAAGGAACGCGACTTTATCACTTGTTTCGGTCTAGTGCGCCGTTTGGCAGGCGAGTTAGGAGCCAAGGTGGTGTTCTATGCGCATCCTGATACGCAAGTGGCGTTGCAAACCATGTGTCGTCGTCCAGGTAAATATCTCCGTGCTTCATTCCGCAATATGCTGGGGTGGGAAGAGGTCGGCATCTTGTCACAGACGGTCATGGACAACGATATGCTCATCCTGCTATCTTCGCGTAAGTCCACAGCTAGTTACAATCCGCTCTTTGAGCAAATACCTACTATGCTTACGCAGCATTTTACCAGTTTTAGTTCGATGGTAGTTTACCCAGAGCAGTTGACGGGTGGGCCAGATATGGATACGTTGCTCATGGAGAATCCTCCTGCAAGTAGGACGTGGTCTATCATTACACGTGTGAAGCGATTCGTGAAACAACTCATTTGGAGAAATCATGAGGAGTAAACTACATGCCATAGCACAAACATTCGTGCGTGAGGTAGGGGGGGAATTGCAGGATTATACGTTTGTCTTTCCCAATCATCGTGCAGGATTATTCTTCCGCAAGTATCTCTCGCAATACATAGAGCAACCGCTATTTGCGCCTCGTGTGATGAGTATCAACGAGTGTTTTGCAGAACTCTCAGACTTGCAAGTAGCCGACCCTTTAACCCTACTATTGCGCTTATACGAGGCTTACCAACAGTTGCGTTCAGATGCAGATCCACTTGACCGCTTTATCTATTGGGGTAAGATGATGTTGGCTGACTTCTCCGAGATAGATAATCACTTGGTTCCGCATGTGGAAGCGTTGTTTGCTTCTGTCCAAGATCTGCATGCTATTGATGAGCGTTTTGCTTATCTCACCGATAACCAACGCAGAGCGCTGTCGCGTTTTTGGCTAGAGTTTCAGACCTCTAACGACCATCATCCCAATGCGGAATTGCATGAGCGTTTTCTCCATACATGGGATGTGCTATATTCGCTCTATACGGCTTTGCGTACCAATCTGTTGCAGGATGGTTTGGCATACGAAGGTATG
>Ga0233364_1000063_pt1 | contig 17346 bp, 16 predicted proteins | sample ElkDunMinimDraft_19_FD_180675 | JGI IMG/M metagenome (GOLD analysis project Ga0233364, IMG submission 180675) | Fecal eukaryotic communites from dung pellets of Tule Elk in California, USA - Elk Dung C2 | ecosystem: Host-associated > Mammals > Digestive system > Large intestine > Fecal | place...
CACGAAGTGGGCACCTCCAATTCACGTTCATAATCAATAATCGCATCCGCATACTTCGATTGTGGATCAACAACTACGTACACTGGTGCGAATGGTAAATCAAGTTCTACGACACCATTTTCACCCGAAAACTGCACATTTTCAGCTATAAAACTATCACCAGAAGCAGACACAAATTGCAAATCTAAACGGTTAGAGTTCGCAAAGTTGTGCGCTTCATATAAACGTTGACGTAAATGCACTCGATATTGATTACCCGAAATTGCCTCAATGGAATCAACAGAAAAATGCAAAAAACCAGGTTGGTGAACCCAACCTAAATAGAAATCGGTCAAGTCAATACCCGAAATTTGAGAAAGTTTCTGGAAGAAAAGTTCCGAATCCATATAAGAAAAAGGATTTTGCTCAAAAAGTGTCTTTAACGAACTAAAAAAGAGTTCATCACCCATATAGCCACGCAAACTATGCGCTACCAACGAACCTTTATCGTAGGAAGTAGTTCCATACGTATAATCCAACGGCACATTATCCAATGCATAAAAACCGCCATCATCGTTATGTGCATTTTTAAGCACACTACGATGCAAAGCCAACAAATTTTCATAGAAACGTTCGCGTGTTGGGTCTAACACCTCATCAGAAATCAGTTCACAATAACTTGCAAACCCTTCATTTATCCACATCGTTTCCGCCTCTGCGCAAGTGATATAATTTCCAAACCAAGCGTGCGAAAATTCGTGATAAACAAGGCTTTCATAATTCAACGTTCCATCAACAGCAAAGTTTGGAAAAGTGATATTTGTAGCGTGCTCCATTGCACCACCCATAAAAGGGACAAGCACATAACCCACTCTTTGCCAAGGATATGCTCCAAATTTCTGTTCCAAAGCGCGGAAAATAGTTTTTAGATGTTGAAAGGTTCCTGGTATAGAACTTATTTTGGAGCCTTCTGCATAAATCTCTATCGGTACAACCCTATCTATACCTTGCACAGTATCACGATAGCATTGATAATTGGCCACTGCCACCGATGATAGATAGGTTGGAATCGGGTGGGTAAGTTGCCATGTCCAGACACAAGTTCCATCGGAAGCAAAAGTAGAATCCACCAATACACCCCCACACACGGCCATCATATCTTCCTGAGTACGAATATTATATGTATAGGTTGACTTATCAGTAAACTCATCAATACAAGGATACCAAGCGCGCCCGAAAGAGTGAGGAACCACACTCATCCCCACACCCATATTATAAGCATAACCTCCGCTAAAGTAGAAACCTCCCCATTGTGGATCTGTAGCGGGCACTCCATGATAATAAACAGAAACCGCCAACGTATCATCAGCAGCAAAATTGGATACAGGAATCGACAAGAGCGGAGATTGGTATTGGAAAGGAATGTTCTGCTGATCCAACAAAACTGAATCTACTACAAATCCCTGTAAATCAAGATTTACAATAGAAATTCCTTCCATTTTTGAGACAATTTGAAGTTCAGCATTTCCAGAGATTTGACGTGTAGAAAAATCTGTCACATCTAAATTTAAAGTATAGTGTGTAATGTGAATAGAATCCGATCTATTTTGCGCTGAAACCATCGAAGAAACCATCAGCAACAAAGCAAAAAACAAAATTTTCGATTTCATACTTAATATATTACAATTCAAGAAGTTTACCATCAATTTTTGCACGACGTTTCTCCTCTCGTTTCAAGTACCTTTCGCGCGCTTTTTTTACACTTTCTTTATCAAATCTTGGAGGAGCAACTTTATATGAAAGAGCTGCAATTTTAGTTGCACGCCCACTTAAATATGCAGTAGGACGAGCTGGATTTCGTTTGAGAGGATTGGGATAACAGGCGGTTATCAACGCACTCTGACGCAGCGTTAACTTATCGGCATCGCGATTAAAGTAGTGTTGTGCTGCAGCTTGTACACCATAGATACCATCGCCCATCTCTATCACGTTGAGATATACCTCCATAATGCGCTCTTTGGTCCAGAAAAGCTCGATAAGGCCTGTAAAATAAACCTCCAAACCTTTACGCACCCAAGAGTGTCCTGGCCATAAGAAAACATTTTTTGCGGTTTGTTGAGAAATTGTGCTTGCACCACGCTGACGTTTTCCTCTTTTATTCTCGTCGATAGCCTTCTGAATTGCGCCGAAATCAAAGCCATAGTGCCCCAAGAAATTGTTATCCTCGGAAGCGAACGCACAACGAACCATATTTGGGGTGATTTCATCTAAATCGCGCCACTCTTTCTGAATAGGGGCACCACCTTCAATACGTCGAATTACCATTAACGGAGTAAATAGTGGATTTATCCAACGATACAGCAAAGGAAGTAAAATACTGATTATAAATAGAGTAAGAAAAAATTTCCAGATAATTCTAAAAAAGCCACCTTTTCGCTTGGAGGTTGATTTTGTTCGTTTTCTTCGTACCATCACTATAACATTTAATATACATTATGATTCACAAATTAAACCATCTTTCATCACGATTTTACGATCCGACATTTCAGCAAACTCCTCATTATGTGTAACGATGACGAAAGTTTGCTTAAAACGGTCGCGCAAATCAAAGAAAAGATTATGAAGTTGGCGTGCATTCTCCGAGTCGAGGTTTCCAGAAGGCTCGTCGGCAAGAATCACGCGCGGAGAGTTAATTAATGCGCGCGCAACGGCCACTCGTTGCTGTTCTCCGCCAGAAAGTTGCGAAGGTTTATGCTCGGCTCGCTCATCAATTCGTAGAAACTGCATAATCTGAATAGCCTCTTGAACCACATCTTTCCGTGCCCTTCCCTGAATCAATGCAGGCATCAAAACATTCTCCATTGCAGTAAACTCTGGCAAAAGATGATGAAATTGGAAAACAAATCCGATATTACGATTTCTAAATTGAGATAACTCCTTATCTTTCAAATCAAAAAGAGAAACGTTATCGATTAACACATTACCAAAATCGGGGCGATCTAAACTACCAATAATATGTAAGAGTGTTGATTTTCCTGCCCCTGAAGCACCAACTATTGACACAAGTTCACCAGCTCCAATATGCAAATCCACGCCCTTCAGCACAGATAATTTTCCGTAACTTTTTCTAATTTTTTCTACCGTAATCATCATTCAGAATTTAAACTGCAAAGTTACAATTTTTATGATTTAACAGAGTGCGTAAAAAATAATTTTCTAAAGGTAGCATTACAAATGTTGTTTTATAAATTAGAGTCGTAAGGTCCTCTTCTTTTTTATCATTTCCAAAGAGCGAGAACGACACACATCTCCACAAGGATTACTCTATTTTATTTTTTGCAAAAAATTGACGCACAGCGAATTTCTTCTATTAGCGATAAACTTGGCGCAACTCGCTGCGTGAAGGATTGAAGCGGTTATGAGCGCCGGCTTGGGAATTTAGAATTTAGGGCTAAGAGTTTAGAGCCTCTATTTAGAAAAAGATTGATGCGAGAGAAATAAGGAGCGAAATTTGAGCGGAAAGCCTGACGGCGAGTGCGGAGGTTTAATGCGAAGGAGAAGCCGGCACGCCCAAATAAAAAAAATAATCCAATAGATTTTCACAAACCAAAAATAACTATTTTTGCAGAATCTAAAAGTGATAAATTCAGAATCAAAAATAATATTATGGAATATTTTTCTACCAAAGTAATTAGCAATCGAAAAATCGCCAAAGGGATTTACCTAATGGAAGTTAAAAACAATGGTGCAACTGTCAATCCAGGGCAATTTTATATGCTCAAAGCTTGGGACCGCGAACTCACACTAATGCGCCCCATCAGCGTGTATAAAGCTTCGGAAGAGAAAATTGCCTTTATGTATCGCATTGCAGGTAAAGGAACTGCCGAACTCTCGTCGCTAAAAGCACGTAACAACATCAGCATTATGGGGCCATTGGGCAATGGTTTTCCGTGCGATTACCAGAATCAACGCGTAGCATTGGTAGGTGGTGGCATTGGCATTCCTCCCCTATTTGAAACTGCAAAAAAACTGAAAGCGCAAGGCAACCAAGTTGACATATTTCTCGGTTACAAAGATGAGCTATTTGCTTACGAAGATTACGAAGAGGTAGCAGATAGAATTTTTATCGCTTGCGAAAATGGCGATGAGGGATATCGAGGCTTCGTTACCGACCTTCTGCATCCTGAAAATTACGATGTAGTTTTCACCTGCGGCCCTGATGTGATGATGATGAAAGTTAACGAACTTTGCAAAGCAAAATCGGTACCGGTATGGCTATCGATGGAGAAACGAATGGCGTGCGGAATTGGCGCCTGCTTGGGTTGCACCTGCAAAACCCAAAGCGGAATGAAGAGAGCATGTAAAGATGGCCCTGTTTTCAATGGAAACGATATAATCAACGAATAATCATACAGATATATGAATAGATTAGAAACAACAATCAACGGAATAAAATTTTCCAACCCAATTATTGCGGCATCAGGCACCTTCGGGTTTGGGCAAGAATATAACGAAATTTATGATGTTCGCCAAGTAGGCGGCATCAGTTCCAAAGGATTAACATTGAATCCGAAAGAGGGAAATATGGGCATTCGCGTATATGAAACCGCTTCAGGAATGATGAATAGTGTTGGGTTGCAAAATCCAGGCGTGCGCCACTTTATTGCAGAAGAGCTTCCCTGGATGAGCGCACTCGGCAATGTTGTCATTGCTAATGTTGGTGGCGCCACCCTTGAGGATTATATAGAGGCTATCGAACTTTTGGAACCAACAACCGTACAGATGATTGAATTGAACATCAGTTGTCCTAACGTAAAGGCTGGCGGTATGGCATTAGGGATTAAGAGTGAGATTGCATACGACGCTGTTAAGCAGATTCGCCCGCACACTTGCAAGCCGCTCATTGTCAAGTTATCGCCAAATGCTGAAAATATCATCGAGATGGCGAAAGCGTGCGAAGAAGCAGGCGCCGACTCTTTGTCGTTAGTAAACACCTTCAAGGCGATGGCTATCGACATAAAAAAGCGTAAACCTATTTTCAACAATGTTTATGCAGGCCTTTCTGGTGCAGCCATTAAACCCATAGCCTTACGAATGGTACACGAAGTATGCAAAAACGTCCAAGTTCCCGTTATCGGATTAGGCGGAATCTACACAGTAGAAGATATTATTGAGTTCATTATGGCGGGTGCAACAGCAGTTCAGGTCGGCACGGCTAACTTTACCACACCCAATACCATTCCAACCTTAATTCAAGACCTTGAGAAATACTGTATCAATAATAACATCAACAATTTAAGTGAAATAAGAGGCATAATATGAAATTAGAAATTCCTCCATTTTTCAACGGGAAGAACCTATTTGTGCAATGCATCTTCCTTTTGCTATTCATTCTAGGTGGCGCATCTATTTTTTCCGCTTTTGGAGCACTCACTGGCTTAGCATTTTTTTCTGCAGACTCCACTGGATTTCTCCGCTGGACACAGTTTTGGGGTTCGCTCGGTGGCTTTTTCGTACCGGCCCTACTCTTCTCCTACTGCTACAATAAACAGTGGTTCAGCTACAATTTTGGAAATCAAACTGCTCCACATAACTTCTTCTTTATCATCACTATACTTTCTATTTTCATCATTCCTGCAGTTTCACTTTTGGGTTATTGGAACGGTCTGATGGAACTTCCAGAGGCATTGGCAGGAATAGAAAGATGGATGCAAAAAATGGAGGAAGAGAATGGTGCCATCATTGAACAACTGATGGGAGATTCTCGAATTTCCATATTTTTTGCCAACCTCATTGTAATGGCTTTAGTGCCAGCATTGGGTGAAGAGTTCCTCTTTCGAGGTACAATACAACCGATTTGCAAACGTATTTTCAAGAATGACCACACAGCAATTTGGATTACTGCATTCATTTTCAGCGCAATACATCTACAATTCTACGGGTTCATTCCTCGGCTTCTTTTGGGTGCATATTTAGGTTATCTTCTCTATTGGAGTCGCTCCATCTGGGTTCCTGTTTGTGCGCACTTTCTTCATAACGGAATTACAACCGCAGTCGTTTTCGTTAGCAATCGGAAAGGCATCAACATTGACGACTCGAACCCAATGGATATGCCCGGTTCACTTCCCATTATGATTATCTCATTTATAGTCATAACAATAGGAATATATTTTCTATGGAAAAATCGCGTTTTAGAGAAAAAAAATAGCAGTGAAATTGATCACTGCTACTCAAACCATTAACTTTATTTCGTGAATTTATCACTTGTTGTTCGCTATATATTACGCCACACAAATAGAAAAGTTACAAAAAAAAACGTTTTTTTTCATTTTCCTTAATTTTTCGACCGAGTTTCTCTATTAAGACTCGGTTTTTCATATTTTTTATTTGGGCGTGCCGGCTCCATTCCTGCGCACTTCCCACCCGCTCGCCGTCGGGCTATCCGCTCAAATTTCGCCGCACTTTCTCTCGCTTCATTTTACCTCAAAAACCTCAACATACAACTTCTAAATTCTTAATTCTATATCCTTAAATTGCGGCTCATAACCGCTTCTATCCCTCACGCAGCTCTATTGCGGACACTTTACCCCAAAGTGTATACTTTCCGGCAAATATGGTGTATTTGTAAAAACGAATAAATAGAAATTATACGGTTGCAAACGCAGAATATTTTACATAAAAAATTGGTCAATAAAGTATTTTGATGGCGTTTTGAAAGATTGCTTTGAAATTATTATGAACAGTAGCGCAAAGTCCATAACGAGAGAGGTTTTAGGCGTGCATAATAACCCCTAATGAAAGTACAGAAATTTATAGAAATTCACAGCGAAAAGGCTGCAAAGTGTTGATTTAGTAACAAGTGATACATTAACTGATAGGGATGATGCGATTGGGCGGGGCTTCCACTTTTTGCCGAAGAATGCACCGCGCGAAAAGTTGCTGTCGAACTTGTCGAGTAGCTCCACTTTCAGGTCTTTGAGGATGATTTTTATGAGATCGCCCATAAATTTTTCTTTTTTTGTTGTTTGGTATATATTTTTTGTATTTTTGCAGGGTTATGAATTTTTACAAGAATAATAAAAAAGACAAGATTTTTTGGGTGGACAATCCAAATGTCATAGGTGAACATTTGTTTTCTTTTGATAAAAAGCATATTTTTAATTTGTTTCAAGATTACCCTAATGCTTTAAATGAGGACCAAAAGAAGATATTTGATTCTGAAAATCCGTATTGGGCTAATTTTTTCAAGAATCGTTCGTAATTATTTCACAGAACCACCTTCTCCTTTATTTTGTTTGCTTTCGCATGTAAATATATCCTAAAACTTCTTTGAAATCACTGCAATTTTGCAGCAATTCAATGTTAATTATAAATGATTTTTGCACCGACTTTCAGCAACGCCATAGCTTTGTACTCTTTACGACCTGTTTTCCTATACCTTGTCAGAAGTATCTTTTCATTTGGGTGGTAACGGTGATAGTTCCTCCCTCGTTATGGATGGCAGAATAGGGTGTAGAGGATGAGAATGTGATGGCGTTGCTGTTAATGCTGGCGCGGATGGAGCGGCGTAGTTTTCCGGTGTTATTCAGGTGTGTGGGGATTCCATCACAGCGGGGCTTCCACTTTTTGCCGAAGAATGCACCGCGCGAAAAGTTGCTGTCGAACTTGTCGAGTAGCTCCACTTTCAGGTCTTTGAGGATGATTTTTATGAAATCGCCCATAAATTTTTCTTTTTTGTTGTTTGGTATATATTTTTTGTATTTTTGCAGGGTTATGAAAATACCTGACTCTGTAAAAGATGCGATGTCTTATTATTGCGATAATTTCGCTGGATCTATTAAATATCTGGGCAAATATCAGGATTGCAAGGTGTTCGGTTATGATTTCTTAGATCAAGATTTATGCATAGGTCTTCCATTTGTTTGCCTTCTTGAACCCAATGGAAATGCTGTCATAGTAGATGATTTTATTGCTACCAATGTTATTGATCAGTTACGTTAAATATTTCCAAATATTTAGTATTTAATATTTTGTTGTCTATTCTCATGATACCACGGCAATTACTCATTCGTTGGGTTAAGCCATCAACGCATAGATGTTCGATAGAACGATTAGAACTATTATCTTTTTGAGGTTCTACATGTAGTAGTACTCCTTCTTTTGTGCGCTACAGTATTGTCATGTGTCCTGAGCCTTTTTTCCATGCAATTGATAACCCATAAATTCCTTCATCTTTACATGTTTCATTAAAAAATTCTTCATAACGTTTTTTTGTCATTTGTTTATACCCTTTTCTCTTCATCCAATTATTAGTAGATACATGAGTAGCAGGAGTTCCATCAGCATTTCGCCAAATTTCCCAAGCATTATTTCCATAACTCAAATACTCGGACTTAGAACCATCCGTGCAACCTTTTGCATAAAGATTAAAACCACGTATTCTTAGTAGATATGCAGGGGTGCACGTTTAGCAGTTAATACTAAATCGCTTGTGAATTTTTTTATTATATTGGAGATTTCTACTATATCTATTACCGCATTTGTCTCTAAAGGTGCCATTGGGGTCTGGAATAAATTTAGGAACAAAATTTGGATTAGCTTTTTGTTCGTCAGCTTCTTCAATAGGCATTGGTTTCCCTTTAGTAATATTTAAAGTTTTCTCAATGTCAATACAGTTTTGTGCAATAGCTTTCTTTTCTTCATTAGTAAGATTATCAGGAAGTTCTTTAATAATTTCTTCCAAACGTGTTTCGTCTGAGGTTATCTTTTCCACCGTCTTCTTCACTTCTCCGTTTGCCTTATAATACGGATGCTTCGGCGGGAAAACTGTCATGGTTTTTCCAGGATTGAAACGGAAGATTTGCTGTTTGGGTTTAGCGGTGCAGGCAGCGCCGGCAGCCATGGCGGCGGGGTCGTCCGTTTCCTCCCAATCACACTTGCAGTTCCAGAGGTTGCCCGGCTGGTTCTCCTGCCAGAAGGGGTCGGAAGAGTTAAAAGTTAAAAGTTGAGAGTTAAAAATAATGAGTGGTATTACAATTTTTTTCATAACTTTTTCTCTTTGTGAGTATTTGCATATCGAAATTTTTGTATTTTTGCAGTCTCGAATCGTTGTTAGCAACCCAACCAAGCTATAGCCGTTGGCCGCCTGCTTTCAACGATTTTTTTAATATCTAATTGCTGTTTTCCTTAGCTCGGACACTATTGAGTATAATCTAAAAAAATGGCGTTGTTCCTTTTTGACATAATTCTCTTCCACATTTAGGTAAAAGGTGTTGTTTTTTACTTTACACTCATAGTAATAATAATGTACTGCTGATGGTTTCCTGTCTTGTTTAACATTTGGTTCGTGAGCCACCAGAGTTCCGTTTCTGAGTATTTCTTGAATATTGGAAGATATTTCATTCCAAAGAAAATTAGATGACTGAGCTATATCATTGGAGATATGACCTGTGGTTGTTGAATCCACAATTACCTCTATTTCTTCGCCTCTTTTGTCTATCTTAACAGGAGATTCGCCTTGGAAGGTATGTATGTTGTTTGCACTTTCTCTACGCAGAAATTTGTCGCCCACATGATGTTCCTGTTTTTTGGCTTTGGTTCTACTGACCTGCTTGAAGTACGTGCATCCTTGGGTGAAGATTTCGCCTGTTACCGCGGGGTTGCCTTCGAGACCATTGGCGTGAATGCCTCCACCTTCCTTGCGTGCCTTCGCCAAATCATCGGTTTTCAGTTCCTTCGTGTCAATCGGTGCATCGGTCTCCTCCCAGTCGCATTTGCAGTTCCAGAGGTTGCCGGGTTGGTTCTGCTGCCAGAACGGGTCGGATGGCGGCCGTAGGCCAGATGGGCGAACTTAGCAAAGGTGTAACCGCAGAACTAAAAAACTAATAGAGGCATTCTCCATCGGTTCCGATGACGACACATCGTCGGAACTGATGCGGATGAGTGCCTTGATAAAAGCAAATTTGGGAGAAAATCCTGAAAAAATGGACAACCTACACTTTGCCCAAGCCTATTGCCAAGCGGTGTGGTTGGAACAGTTCCGACTGAGAAACCAAGCAGAATTATTAGCCGCTATGTTTGGAGGAAAGAAGGGAAAGGATTAGAAATTAAAACCATTTACCTAATACCTTCTTGATAGGTTTAGGTAGTGTCTCTACACCTGTTGATGTTTTTCCTTTTGCGATATCGATAAGATGCATTATACCACCAAAAATTGCAAGGAAAATTAAAATCCAAAATATAATCGCTATTACAATCATCACTGTAAAGTAAAATAGTGTTGCAAAAATAAATAAAAAGTAGATACGATGAGTAACCAAATTGTAAATTTCACTATTAACTTAGACGGAAATGCATACACAGGTTTTGCGCAATTAGATAAAGCGTTGGGACATGTAATTGTAAATGCGAAAAAGAGTCAAACTTTATTTGATAAAATCGGCGATGCCGTAGGAGCCTATTCACTGAAAATTGACGTTTTTTCCAACGTAGTAGAAAAGGTTTCGGGTGCGTTTGATGTTTTGGTAGGTTCGTCGTTGGATTTTGAGCAACAACAGGCCAACCTGCAAACGCTACTCAATGGCGATGCACAAGCTACCGAGCGGTTGCTGACACAAATCCGTGAGTATGGCAAGGCAACGGTGTATGACTGCAGTGGCGAGAATATTCTTATTTTTCGTTTGTACTGACTTTGTCACTCGAGTAGTGCATAAAAACAAAACTCACCACGTTTTTAGCCATTGACAACGGTTTTCAACTTGTTCAATAGTAATTTTGCTTTTCTGCACCATATCAAAACCATGCATCGTTCCTTGTGTAGTGGTGTATTGAACCTGCACCGCCGAGGCACGCAACATTTCGGCAAACAGGTCGCCTTCGTCGCGCAAACAATCAAATTCCGCCGTTTCAAGATATGTTGTCGGGAAAGATTGCGGCGGAGAAAAATCCAAGAGCGAGGTTTCGTGATTTTCCTGCAGATAATAACTCCACATCTTCCGATTAAGCTCGGCATTCCAAACGGGCGTATCTGTGAACTGCTTCATACTTAACGTTCGCATTGTGCAGTCGATAACGGGATACACCAACATCAGTTTTGCAGGCAGCGTCAACTGATGGTCGGTCGCCCACAATACCGTTTTTACTGCCAGAAATCCGCCTGCGGAGTCACCAACGATACCGAGTTTTGCACTGTCAATTCCCAACGCATCAGCATTGGCAAGCAGCCAATGCCACATATCACAGCAATCCTGCAGCGGAACATTATATTTGTTATTATATGCCATCCGATAATCGGGCAGCACAACCACGGCATTGGCACAGAGCGCATAACTCTTGGCAAGGTCATAGTGGTACGGCGCAGCTTTGAACACGAAGCCACCACCATGCAGAAAGAGTATTGCTGGCAACTTCTCTTCGCTTACTTTCGGCGCTATTACCCAAGCACGCACCGATTCGCCATCGACCGAAGAGGTGATCTTAACCTTGCGGATGCTCAACTGCTTGTCTGAACGCATTCCTTTGGGCATTGCGGTAAGGAAAGCATTGCCAATGCGAAGTACCCCGCGACCGAGCGGCGGCGTTATCCGACATGCTGATGTAAAATCCTCGTTTATTGCGTATTTAGATTGTGCACTCATTTCAATAGAAAATATCAATAATAAAAATGTACAAAAAGTTATCAGAGCCTTCATAATCATTCTTCTGGATAGATCATCTTTTTCGTCACACCTCCATCAATGGTAATGCATTGTCCGTTGATAAAGTCGTTATTTTCTTCGCATAGAAAGAGGCAAGCACGAGCAATATCATCGGCTTTTCCAACCCTACCCGACAAATGAAATTCATGGTCTTCAGGACGTAAAATCTCCTCCTCGTTAACGTTTATCCAGCCTGGCGCAATACAGTTGACAGTGATATGAAAAGGAGCAAGTGAAACAGCCAAAGCATGCGTTATAGACCAGATTCCGCCTTTGGAAGCTGCGTACGCCTCAGTTCCTGCCTCGCTCTGAAGGTAACGCGTTGAGCATAAGTTGATAATTCGTCCATACGGATTTTGCTGATTCTGTTTCTTCCTATGAATTGCCAACATTCGTGAAGTGATGAACGTACTGCGCAGGTTGGTATTCAACACTCGCTCAAATTGCTCAACTGAAGTTTCTGTAATCGGCTCAAAACCTCCAATTCCGACATTATTCACAATAATATCGAGGTCGCCCCACTCCGCAAAAAGCCTCTGCACACAGGTTTCTAATGCGCACACATCACACACATCAAGGGGAAAGAAATGCGCGCCCGTTTCTGCCGCAAGATGCTCACCACGCTGCTCATCTATATCACATAACGCTACTCGACAATTTGTAGCACAGAACGCCTCCACAATCGCTTTTCCAATTCCGTGCGCTCCACCAGTAACAAAAACTCGTTTCATAAAGCAAAAAATTTAAAGTTAACTTGAAAACAATTTTACAAAATTTCCTCACCTTTATAACTGCCACAAAAATAGAAACAATCTTCTTTCACCAATTTCATTTCAATTTTTCAAACCTATTTTTCGAGCCTCTTCAGACTAAATTTTACTTTTGATTCCCACCTGTACAATTTTCTGTATTTTTATTTGGGCGTTCCGGCTTATCTTTCGCACAAATCCTCGCACTCGCCGTCGGGCTTTCCGCTCAAATTTCGCGCCTCTTGCTCTCGTATCAACCTTCCTCTAAATTCCAATTTCTAATTCTTAAGTTCTAAATTCTCAAGCCTTTTCCGGCGCTCATAACCGCTGCAATCCCTAACGCAAATCGGATTGCGTCTTCTTATCGCTCTACTTCTTCACAACTTGCAAGTGCCACATCGGATGTCCAAGAAAAGTTGTGGGATTCACCCGTTCGAAACCAAGCGAACGATAGAGCTTCTCGGCACGCGGGTTTTCCATATCTACAAGTAATCCCACCCGAGAATGCCCTTCTCCGAAAGCCTTATCACGCATTTTTTCAAGCAGTTGCCTTCCAATACCCAAACTACGATAACCGGACAATACTGCCACAGAATCGATATAAAACTCTTCAGCGGAAGTTTCCTCCTCAATTTCTATTTCCTTACCAAGATGCTGCCTAATCAGCGGATAGATTGGCTGACGCAACTCGTGCAAGCGTGCGCCATCATAGCCCACAATAGCGCCGACTGCCACGCCGCTCACCTCCGCAACAAGCGCATTACGATAACTATATTGTGCCACTTCCCTACCCGCAAGCTCTAAAAAAACAGGATGGAGAGGATGTTGCTTCGGTTCATAATCCAACGCCATACCGACAACATCGGCAATCAATTCGGCATCACCTCTCTCCGCCTTACGAATTTGAATCTCTTTCATATTCATAAATCAAAGTTACACCTAAAAAAATGACTTATTTTTAAATTTGCAAAAATAGGATTCTTTTCCGAATTAGCAAAATTGGAAAACATAACATGTTATCATCGTGGGCAGGCACCCTAAGAGCGGTAGGAAAAAAGGCGGCATAAAGATGCATACTGTCAGAATTGGAAAATAAAGATATCAACCGCATAAATACTGCGATTGAGACTCACTTTTATGCCCTTTGAAATTTTTATCGGACACCGATAAAAAAATTATATCTTTGCACAAACAATTTTTACACACTTTTGGGGACAGGATCCTATCCATCTTGGCGGACGGCCGAGTATCTCCTGCACCTCTTCGCTGCGAAGATTGAGATCGTCAGAATGCTTGTTTTTATCGCTTTTCATATCTTTTCTTTCCAATTGTCGTAATCAACAAGTATAAAGTTATAAGGCAGGCAATCATCATGGTTATCAGATAGATAATCACATGAAAATTATTATAAATCAAAGAAAACCTGAAAATGCCCGCAAAAAAAGGCAACTTCTTTTCCTTGTCCCATAATTGATCACTCTCTTTTTGTGCTTTAATGACTTCTTGCATGTTTGAAGTGTCCCTGCCGATCAAATACAGCCGTCGTTGGTATTCTTCTTCGAAACCATCCATGGTGTATGGGATTCCTTCTTTGTATTCCATCTCATATAGAGGAGTGATGAAAACGAAACCAGTGTATATGTCTTGAAATTGCACATCTTTTTTCTTTCCAAAATTGGGCATAAGTTCAAAATCATCTTCACCAAATGGTGAATCCTTAAAATCAAATCCCACATTTTTATTTCCACATAACTCAAACGCTTTGTCCCATTCGCCACGTCTAATGGGTTCGCTTATCATGGGAAGTCCTGTATTACCAAATGCATAGCAATTAATCAACACGTTTGCTACTCTGTTGGGGAATGCGTCAAAAATATAGGATGCTTCATTCGGAAAATACTTATAGTCCTTTATGTTCTTATAATAATTCTCATCGTTCCATGAATGTCGATAATTGGCAATTACCAGACATTTTTTTCGTGATTCATCGCCCATGATTTGTTTGAAATTCTCTATTACAACTTTAGCCATAGCACTGTCTCGATGGATTTCCTTGGCATTCAGATGCTCTTCACGCGTTTTTATGGATGGGGCGAATGTGTTTACATCGCAGAAATATTCTCTGATTTTCAGACTGTCAGGCAGTGTTTGTTCTAAAAGATTAAGTCTTTTAAAGAAATCAAAGATATTCCGATTATACCAGATTGGCCATTGCCCAAATTCTCGCAATAGATTTGTAGTAGCTTTGTTGAACGTTGTGTCGTTATCAAAGATTGTGTTCAAGTACTCATCTACGAGCTCTTGTTGATCGTTGCTCCCGTATTCAGTAAAGAGGTGTCCGACATTGTTGATAAAACGTGGATCTGAAACGATGTCATAAATGAAATCCCATTGTTTCATTTCTGTATGAGTACGTTCCCCCAGAACAACAATATCGTAATCCTCGAATAGGTGAAAAATGTATTCTTTTGCTGATTGGGATTGGTTATCGATAAAAACCTTTTTCCTCCAGACATTTTCATTAACAGGATAGTATGGGTTGAACGCGTATAAGTTGTAACCTAAAATTCTTCCTGTATAATGAGGGTCACGGTTTTGAATTAATTTAAAAGAGAAAAACGAAACCGTACCGATAATCCAAAATATTACACAAAAAAGGACATACCGTCTGCATGACGGTTGTCCCATTTTATGACATGTTCCAGCGAGAGAATCCCACCAATTATGGTTTGTGGTGAACTGGTAGTAGAATTTGAAAAATAAATAAGTCAAAAAGGCATACACCACATTGAAAATGGGATTCTTATAATGAAAGATGTTTAACAACAAGATTATCAGCAATATGAATCCCCATTTATATAGGATTTCTCGTAGCAATACATTTATCCATTTTGGCTTTTGTGTGTTTTGAAATAGATAAATGTTAAACAGAGCTTGCCCCAATGTTCTTTGGCAAGTACTATAGGCCAACACATAGTAAAGTAATGCAGAAGCGATAAAAACCCAATAATAACGTATGGGAAGATAATCAGTCAACAAGTATGTCAACAAAAGTGACACTGTGCATATTATGCTTAAATCGAGCAGATTAGCGACAAATTTTGCTTTGTTTTTATGTCGCGTCAATATTCTTTCACGGCAAAGAACAGCTTGTCCGACAGTCCTTTTATGGGTGAACCATGCAAAGGAGAAATAGATAATAAAGCAAGCCACTACTATGCTCATACGTGGAACTTCTATGCAAAAGGCATACTTGAAAAACAAAATGTTCAGTATGGATAACAGGCTGGCCATCGCGATGTCGATGGACAAGAAAACGAGGTTCCGTAGTACTTTTTTCATTGCTGTCTTATTTTATGTGATACTGTCCCGAAAAGTGTGTAAAAATTGTTTGTGCAAAGATATATTTTTTTTGACATTTACGAGTGATTTATAATTTTTTAGTTTTGCAAATATATCATTTGTTGGAAATTACACACTTTTTGGGATACTACCGTTTAGTTTCAAAAATCAAATCGTATGGGATAGCACCGAAATAGTCCAAGGCATCAGCAAAATCAGAGGTTATTTTTAAACCGTACTTGGTATTTTGCTTAAGAGGCTCTTTTAGAGGAATCACATACACATAGTCATTTTCCCAATACATGCTGCGCCAATCTACCACTGGAGGAAACGAAACATCTTCTACATCTACTTTTAGAATTCCACGCAGATGCTGCATGGGTTTAGAAAACTGTATTCTCACCTCATTCAAATTTGTTTCTACAACACTGTTCATCGCAGGATAGGTGGCCACCACACGAGGAATAAGCATATCGTATTTAGGAAAATAATAGTGTTCCATGTTTTCCACAACTTGCTCTAAAAACAGTTTGAGTTGCGGAATAAAAGTCTCAAAAGTAATATATTTTTCACGATTCGCATAAAACACATTCATATAACGTAACATATCCTCAAACCAAATAAATCCGTCATAAATCTGAGTCCTTATCTTCTCTTTTATTTCAATGTCATTATAGATATTTTGAGAAACATAGTAGGAAAATTCACATAAACGGTTCGTTCCTTCATATAAGATGGCCGACGGGAGAGAATAGTATGATTTTTTAAGTTTGTCGCTTACCTTGAAAAACAATGTATCACAAATATCAGCAAACATCGTATCGTATTTTGCACACATCGGATTGGAGTAGTTGTGGCAAATTTCATGAATTAATACCATGAAAATGTTTTTATGTAAATAGGGGTTACCAATACTGTCAATTAATACCCCTCCGAGCGCACAATTGTTATATTTACAAAAATTACTATCAGACCTATGAATGGCAAAATTGTGGTATCCGTTAGCTGGAACCAACCATATATTATCCATTTGATATGGAATACCAAAGAAATTTAGGAACCAACTTGTGTCAATTTTGGAAATAATGGAATCGAAAGCAGATTCAATGGCAGCATAAAAATCGGCGTGAGAACTATAAAACTTATGAAAGTGTGTATCTTTATAGAATTTATTGAGCAGAAAGAGATATTCCTCTCGCTCTAAACGTGTCCAAATACGGTTAACAGGAAGAGTATCGTGCTGAACGAAAAGGGGGGTCCAATCATTTGTCCACATAATGCTATCAGAAGTGATTTTTATGTCGCTCGCCAATTCCACTGGTAGTGAAATATCTAAAATTGATTTGGAATAGATCGTCTTTTTCACAAATTCTATGAGTTCATGATTCTTGTACGGCGAGAAATAGTCGTCAATATCGGCTATGTAGTTCGCTGGTGTGGAATGTACAAATGCTATGTCATCTGTCAATCGAAAAACAATACTGGTCAGTTCGAAACGCTCGTCAACGTGTATTTGGGTCTGAGCAAACGATATATTAACAATTGAGAAGCATATTATTGCAACAAGAAGAATTCTTTTG
>Ga0233364_1000067_pt1 | contig 16593 bp, 14 predicted proteins | sample ElkDunMinimDraft_19_FD_180675 | JGI IMG/M metagenome (GOLD analysis project Ga0233364, IMG submission 180675) | Fecal eukaryotic communites from dung pellets of Tule Elk in California, USA - Elk Dung C2 | ecosystem: Host-associated > Mammals > Digestive system > Large intestine > Fecal | place...
CATAATATTGGTATCTTGAGTCAAATTAATATGCGACTTTATAATACATTAGGACACAATTTAATGCAAGTTATTCCGCTACCAGAAAATAGTAATGTTGACCTCTTTACAATGAGGTCGGAAAGTAATGGTACAGAGTTTGTTCCAGAGCAGCGCACAACAGGCAAAGAGTTGATGCTCTATTTTCATGACCAAGTGCAGGAGTCTGGTTTTTACGATTTAGTGGGAAATGAGCAAAAAATGTCAACATTAGCATTTAATTTCAATCGTGCTGAGTCAAATTTGAGTTATCATACAGATAAGGAAATTGAGCAGATGATAGAGGAAAGCAATGGTAAAATCCAGCCGTTAGATGTACAAACTAAGGATTTAACGCAGGAGATTCAAAATAAAATGCAAGGCAAACAGCTGTGGCGCTATTTTATCTTTAGCGCACTACTCGCATTCTTATTAGAGGTGCTGTTACTTCGCTTTTGGGGTAGAAAAAAGGTGAAATCATAAAATTTTAAAATAATGGCATTAGTAGATTCTTTTCAGAAAAATGGAAGTTGGCTGTTTAAATATCGCGGAGTGATTCCCGTTGTAATATTTATTTTGGCAATTCCATTTCTTTTTCAACGAGGTTTTCTTATTGAGTATGCCTCACAAAATTGTTGGGTGAAACCTGCGATCTATGCAGTTTCAGTTCTGATCTCCTTGCTCGGCTTGTTTGTGCGTTGCTATACCATAGGTACTACACCTCGAGGAACCTCAGGAAGAAATACCGAGAAACAAGTTGCTAAAGTTTTGAATACTAAAGGAATATATTCTGTCGTTAGGCATCCTTTATATTTGGGAAATTATCTAATGTGGGCAGGGATTTTGTTGGCAACATTGCACATACCTATATTTATAGTTATCTCCTTGATTTACTGGATATATTATGAAAGAATTATGTTTACGGAGGAAGCCTATTTGGAATCTCAGTTTGGCGAAGAATTTCGTCAATGGTCGTTGCGTGTACCACCGTTTATTCCTGCATTAGGACAATTTGAACGCAGCGAAATTCCATTCTCTTTCCGAACCGTGTTGCGTCGCGAATATGCTGGTGTTTTGGCAATGACTTTGTTGTTTACGGGTTTGGATTACTTTACAGCTATTCAAATGAATTATTCAGATTACATTCCTGATACCACATTTCAATGGTGTAGGCCATCTCTCTATATTCTTGTTGTTATTCTTCTATTAACCTTGACTTTACGCACGTTAAAACATCATACAAAGGTTTTAAATCGCCTCGAAGGAAGAGACTAATTAAATAATCATATTAACAATTTAAACATAGAAAAATGAACATTTCACACATCGAACACATCGGCATTGCCGTTAAAAGTTTGGAAGAATCAATTCCTTATTATGAAAACATTTTAGGCTTAAAATGTTACAAAATTGAAGAAGTTGCTGATCAAAAGGTAAAAACAGCTTTCTTTATGGTAGGGCAAACCAAAATTGAACTTTTGGAGCCAACATCTCCAGAGAGTACTATTGCTAACTTTATTGAAAAGAAAGGCGAAGGAATGCACCATATCGCTTATAAAGTGGATAGTGTTAGTGATTCTTTGGCAGAAGCTGAAAGCAAAGGCGTTCGTTTGATTGATAAAGCTCCTCGCGGTGGCGCTGATGGTTTGAAAATTGCTTTCTTGCATCCAAAATCTACTTGTAGCGTTTTAACCGAACTTTGTGAAGAATAAAAGTTAATTTCTGATTTTTAATATTATTATTGTATGAAAATATGGAAATCTATCTTAATAGTTCTTGCCATCTTTCTATGTGCAGCTTGTGGCGAAGAGGTTGAGAATATCTCACCAACCTGTGCTATAATTTCTCCTCAACAAGGAGCCCAGTTTACGTACGGCATCTCTTTGAATGTGGAGGTTACTGCTAATGATGAAGATGGCAATATCACTCACGTAATGTTATATGTTGATAATCGTGAAGTGGGAACCCAAACAGAAGCTCCATACATTTTCTATGTACCAGCATCTCGGCTAACGGTTGGTGCCCACATTATCAAGGCGATTGCTTACGATAATTCTGGTGATGTTTGCCAACATAATGTTTCTATTCGTGTCAATAGTGTACCAGAGGAAGTTACAAAATATTCTGTAGGTGAATATTATCAGAATGGTGCTACACGTGGCGTAATTTACCAAATTAGTGCAGATAGTACGCACGGAATGTTGCTCTCTTTAGTTGAAAGTGAAGCAATGTGGGCCGATTTTTCTGCTGCAACATTACAAACATTAGCCAATCACACCAATAATGGAAACGCCAATCACAATATGCTTAATATCAATTATGGCTTGTCTGCTTTCCCAGCTGTGCTTTGGGCAGCAAATCTTAACGATGGAAATACTTCGGGTTGGTACCTTCCAGCTAAAAATGAACTTGCAGATATTCAGGAAGTAGCAGAACTATTGCAAAATACTCTTCAACAGCATGGTGCACCTGCCATTGCAGAATCTTGTTATTGGAGTTCTACGGAAAGTTCTGCCGAAAATGCATGGTCTGTGGATTTGGGAACAGGGGAAACCCTTCAGCAGACCAAAACCGATACATTAAGAATCAGAGCTATACGAGAATTCTAAAAATAGATTTGTTGCCAATTCATCTATTTAGGTAACAAATTTATTATCAAAACATCGGCTATTGCCTTTATCAAAAGGGGGTAGCCGATGTCTCTTTTATCTTGCAGCAATTGAAAGATTTTATTGCTGTAAAAATATTAGCAGATTCAAAAATAGTTCCAAAAAATCTTTCTCAAAACTGACAATATCAAAAATATTGGTATCTTTGCAGGTTGTTAAATTGAAATGCGTTTTCGTCGCATTCATTGTAGAAAAAATATCAATAAAAATAGTAGTTATGAGTAATATCTTAGATCTATCCCCAAAACGTGTATTTTATTATTTTAACGAAATTTGTCAAATTCCTCACCCTTCTAAAAAGGAAGCAAAAATGACAGAGTGGCTTATGGAAACAGGTAAAGCTTTAGGTTTGCCTACCAAACGTGATACCATCGGTAATGTGTTGATTTCTAAGCCTGCCACCCCAGGAAAAGAAAATGTTACCCCTGTGATTTTCCAAAGTCACATGGATATGGTATGCGAAAAGAATGCAGATACCGATTTTGATTTCGATAAGGATGCAATCCAACCTTGGGTGGACGGTGAGTGGTTGAAAGCCAAAGGAACAACTCTCGGCGCTGACGATGGTATCGGTATGGCAATTCAATTGGCACTTTTGGAAGATAAATCTATTGAACATGGCCCAATTGAATGCTTGTTTACGGTAGATGAAGAAACTGGACTTACGGGTGCAGAACATCTTGAAGCTGGGTTTATGAGCGGAAAAATGTTGCTAAATTTAGATTCTGAAGATGAAGGTGAATTCTTTATCGGTTGCGCTGGTGGAAAAGATACACAAGCATTTTTCGATTGTGAATATGTACCAGTTCCTAAGGGTTATGTAGCTTATAATGTGATTGTAAAAGGATTACAAGGTGGTCACTCTGGTGATGATATCAACAAAGGAAGAGGTAATGCTGTGAAATTATTAAACCGTATTCTCTGGAACTCTTACCAATATTTCGACCTTTTCATTGCTTCTATTGATGCGGGAAATCTACGCAACGCTATTGCTCGCGAAGGTAAAGCACACGTAATTGTTCCCGAAGCAAAAAAAGCTGAGTTTGAAAGTTATCTCAATGAAATGGATGAAATCTATAAAAAAGAGTATGCCGTAACTGACCCAGGTGTAATGGTGATTTTTGAAGCTGCTCCAATGCCAGAGAAGGTTTGGGACGAATATCTACAAGTAGATGTGATGAATGCATTGTATGTTTGCCCTCATGGAGTGTTGGCAATGTCGCAAGATATAGAAAATTTTGTGGAAACTTCTACTAACTTGGCTTCTGTAAAGGTGAAAGAGGGACGTATCGTGATTTCGACAAGCCAAAGAAGTTCTGTGGAATCCAAAAAGCAAGATGCTGTAGATATGGTGTCTGCAACTTTCTACTCTGTAGGCGCTTCCGAAGTTATTAATGGCGATGGCTATCCAGGTTGGACTCCTAATCCAAATTCCGAAGTAATGAAGGTGCTCGATACCGCATACCAAAATCTTTTCCACAAAAAACCAGCTATCAAGGCTATTCATGCAGGTCTCGAGTGTGGACTCTTTTCATTGAAATATCCAAATTTAGATATGGTTTCTTACGGTCCAACTTTGCGCGGTGTGCACTCTCCAGATGAAAAATTGCAAATTGCTACAGTTCAACAAGTTTGGGACTTGACAGTGGAATTTTTGAAGATCTTAAAATAATCCCAATGAAGACCATTAATCTTACCTCCGTCAAAAATATTATTTTGGATTTAGGAGGTGTCATATACGACATCCGCTATGAAAACATAGCGGATGTTTTTAAATCGTACGGAATTGACGATTTTACAAAATATTATACCCAAGCTCAACAATCAGAGGCAATAGACCTTTTTGAAGAGGGAAAAATTTCTACGGAGAAGTTTCGTGAATATATACGCTCTATCTCTCCCATCTCTTTGACAGATAGTCAAATTGATAATGCTTGGAATGCAATTATGATTGATATTCCGTCAGAAAGAATTGATTTTCTGAAAAAACTGAAAGAGAAATATCGCTTGTTTCTATTCAGTAATACAAATCAACTTAATTACGATTTTTATATTCCTTTTGTAAAAGAGAAGTTTGGTTATAACATCTTTGATGAACTTTTTGAAAAGGCATATTTCTCCCATATTTTGCAGATGAGAAAGCCAAATCCAGAAGGATTTCAAACTATCTGTAAAGAAAATGGATTAATACCTTCGGAAACTTTGTTTATTGATGATACCGAGCGTCATATTCAAGGTGCAGAGCGTTGTGGCTTGCAAACATTATGGTTACAAGGTGAGCTTTGTGATATGGATTTTCTGTTGTAAATAAACATTTTGTTGGAGATGTAAGTTATTGTTTTTTAATTTATAAAGTATGAAAAGTGAGATTTTAGGAAGAAAAATTATCGAGGCTTTGACCAAAAGTACGAAAGAGAAATTAAACTACAAACAGATTGCTGCAAAGGTGGGTATTTATGACCGGCAAGGTCGTGAGCAGGTGAAAGCGTTGATTAATGAGTTTGTGGATGCCCATATTGTGATTCACGCTGGAAGAGGTAAGTATAAAATTAATCCTAAGTATCTTACACAAAAAACTACCAATAAAAACTTTATGGTAGGAAGAGTGCAGATTAATCGAAGTGGAACGGCATTTGTTATTTCTGAAAATGATTTGGCGGAAGATGTTTTTGTTGCTGAAGCGAATCTAAGCAATGCTTTACATAACGATTTGGTGAAAGTTTTAGTGTTCCCAGCTCGCAATAAACGAAGCCCAGAAGGTGAAGTTGTAGAAGTTATTGAACGTAGCAAAAAGCAGTTGGTGGGTACTATTCAGATTAGCAAGGGAATTGCTTACTTTATCCCCGATAATCCTGTTTATCGTCGTGATATTCTCATTCCCGGTAGAATGCTCAATGGAGCAAAGTCTGGCGAAAAGGTTGTAGTGGTTATTACGGATTGGGTGGCAGGTACCCGAAGCCCTTTGGGAGAAGTTCGTTTTGTATTAGGAAAACCAGGAGAGAATAATGTGGAGATGAATGCAATATTGGCAGAAAATGACTTTCCATTGGCTTTCCCAGAAACAGTTCTGAATGAATGTGCTGATATTAACCCTAATATTCCAGAAAAAGAGATACGAAGTCGTAGAGATTTTCGCAATGTTACTACGTTTACTATTGATCCTGCCGATGCTAAGGATTTTGACGATGCAATCTCATACGAAAAGTTGGAAAATGGTCTCCATCGTGTGGGAGTACATATTGCCGATGTATCTTACTACGTGCGTCCAAACTCCGAAATTGATAAAGAAGCCTATTCACGCGGAACCTCTATCTACTTGGTGGATAGAACTATCCCAATGCTTCCTGAAAAACTTTGTAACGAACTCTGCTCCTTAAAACCTAATGAAGAGAAATTGTGCTATAGCGCAGTCTTCGACCTTGATGATAATGCTAAAGTTCATAAAGAGTGGTTTGGTAGAACTGTAATAAACTCCAATCGTCGTTTTACTTATGAAGAGGTACAAGAAATTATAGAATCGCAATCGGGAGAGTTGGCTGAAGAGATTTTAAATGTGCACAATCTTTCACAAGTGCTTAGAAAACAAAGGTTTGATAATCATGCGATAAATTTTGAAACTGAGGAGGTGAAATTTAAATTGGATGAAAATAGTAAACCAATCGGTGTCTATTTAAAAGTGCAAAAGGAGGCAAATTTCTTAATCGAAGAGATGATGCTGTTAGCAAATCGTCGTGTAGCAGAGAAAATCGGAAAGAAATCCTCCAAAAATAAGGAGATTAAAACTTTTGTTTATCGTGTACACGATGAACCTATTGAGGATAAACTAGCAACATTTAAGAATTTTGTAGGCAAATTGGGCTACGATTTGCAAGCTGGAAATCGTAAGCAATTTACCGAATCGCTCAACAAGATGTTGGAGGCAGCAAAGGAGAAAAATGAATATGGCTTATTGGGAAAATTGTCGGTGCGAATTATGGCACGTGCTATCTATACTACCGATAATATCGGTCACTTCGGCCTAGCATTTCCCTATTATACCCACTTTACTTCGCCTATTCGTCGTTACCCTGACCTAATGGTGCACCGCTTGTTGGATGATTATCTGAATCAGAAGCCCTCCGCTAATAAGGTACAGTTTGATGAATATTGTAAGCACTGCTCAATGATGGAACAGAAAGCTACTGAGGCAGAACGAGCATCTATTAAGTACAAGCAAGCTGAATATCTGGTTGATAAAATTGGTCAAGAGTTTGATGCTACTGTTAGTGGTATTGCTAAATGGGGAGTTTTTGCAGAACTAAATGAGTCTAAATGCGAAGGATTAATCCCTATGAAATCTTTCGATGACGATTTCTACTACATTGATGAGGATAATTATACTTTGGTAGGGCTTCATAATGGGAAAAATATTCGCTTTGGGGATACGATCCGTATTAAAGTGGTTGAAGTTGATTTGTTGAAAAAAACGATGACTTTTGATAGGGTCTGAAATTTTTTTGATAATTTATTTTGTTGATTATTAGTGTTTTATCTTGTTATAGAGTCTTTTTTATTAACATTTGTTAGGATTTGTTAGGATTTATTATATCTTTGCACTCTGTTTTACTATGAAAAGTATGTATATAATTGCGGGTTGTAATGGTGCCGGAAAAACTACTGCGGCATACTGCATTTTGCCTGAAATGCTTCAGTGCAATGAGTTCGTTAATGTGGACGAAATTGCTCGCGGTTTATCTCCTTTTCATCCCGAAAGTGTCTCATTTTTAGCAGGTAAGTTGATGTCACGTCGTGTTTCAGAATTAATGGAACGTGGTGAAACTTTTGCAGTAGAAACCACTTTGGCTGCGATTGTCTATCGTGAAAAGGTTCTTTATGCGCAAAGTATTGGCTACTGCGTAACACTTATCTATTTTTGGCTAAATAGTCCAGAATTGGCAAAAGAACGTGTCAAAATTCGCGTTTCTGAAGGTGGTCACGATGTACCACCCCATCTTATCGAAAGAAGATATAAACGCGGCCTTGTCAATCTTTTTAAAGTATTCCTTCCAATCTGCGATAATGTGATGCTTTTTGATAATTCAGACAAGACTCCTCACCTGGTTATGGGAAAGATTAAAGATAAGAGTCTTGAGATTTATGACGAAGAAATATATGATAAAATTATAAATAGTTATGTTAGAGCTTGAAATTCAAAGACAAAGAGCAGCGATTTTAAGAGGTATTGTTGCTTCTTCAAGAAAAATGTTGAGTGATAAAGCCAAAAGAGAAGGTTGGATTGCAATTTCTAAGGATGAAAAGATCCAAGTGCTACGAGTGAAAAAGTCTATGCTTGCGTAGTACAATGTTTTTGAAATCCCTCTCTCTTACAAATTTTAAAAACCACGCAGAGGTTCAGTTCACTTTTAATGAGAAAGTGAATTGTATTGTGGGCAAAAATGGAAGCGGAAAAACGAATCTGCTCGATGCTATCCACTATCTCTGCTTTTGCAAAAGTTATTTCTCCCATCAAGATATAAGTTCAATCCGTTTTGAGGCAGATTTTTTTGCTATTCATGGTATTTTTGCTGATGCTGAATCGCAGCCTATTAAGGTGAGTTGTACCTATAAAAATGGTAGAAAGGTGATGAAAGCTCACAATAAGGAGTACGAACGTTTCAGTGATCATATAGGACTTTTCCCTTTAATCATGGTTTCACCTTATGATAACGACATTATTAACGAGGGGAGCGAACAACGCAGACGATTTTTCGATATTGCAATTTCTCAGTATGATAAAGAATATCTCGCCTGCCTAATTCAGTATCAAAAAGCATTGGCACAACGTAATTTTTTGCTCAAACAGAGCTTTCAACGAACTATCGACCCTTCATTGCTAGATCTTTATAACGAACAGATGAAAATTGCTGGAAGTTATATCTTTGAAAAAAGAAGAGAGTATATAAACGAAGTTCTGCCCGATATTAAGAAATATTATGCTTATCTTGCGTCTGATGAGGAGGTTGTTGATGTGACCTATCATTCGCAACTTGTTGAGGAGGATTTTGATTCTGGTTTCCAAAAGATGATGAGCCAAGATTTGAAGTTGGGTTACTCATGCTTTGGAATCCATAAAGATGATTTTATCTTTACTATTAATCAGAAATCAGTAAAAAAATTTGCTTCTCAAGGTCAGCAAAAATCGTTCTCTCTTTCTCTAAAACTTTCTCAGTATGATTATATTAGAAGTAAAAGTAGAGCAGTTCCGATTCTTCTTTTAGATGATATTTTTGATAAATTGGATAGAAATAGAATCAATAGATTATTGAATTTAGTAGGCGAAAAACATTTTCAACAAGTTTTTATTACAGATACTGACGAAGAACGAGTTTCTGAAATTTTAGAAACACATCATATTGAAGGTCAGATTTTTAATGTTTCGCTTCGTTGATTTTAGTGAGATTGGTGCCATTTTAGAATTTCGGAGCAAATCTCTTCTGCTGCTCGGCCATTTCCAAAAAGTTCTGGAAAATGTTGTGGAGGTTGGTTCAAAAAAGTGTTTGCATCCTCTATAATTTTTATGCAATTAGCATCAGAAAGTTTTGCTGCTCCACACTCTACAATCTCTATCCATTCGGTTTCTGGGCGTAGAATTACTGAAGGCTTTTGGAAGAAAAAAGCCTCTTTTTGAACGCCGCCCGAATCGGTGATTATTAGCGAGCAATGTGCTTCCAAAAGGGTTATTTCTAAGAATGAAAGAGGTTCGGTTAGCGTAATTTTACTATTCCAAATTTGTTGCTGTTGCTTGTGCGAAAGAGAGGTTTCTATCGCCTTGCGTGTACGTGGATGTAAGGGCACAACAACGCGTCTGTTAGCTGCAAGTTCTTGCAAGGCATCGAAAATTTGCAAAAGTCGCTCAGGATTATCGGTATTAAAGTTTCTATGAATCGTAGCTAAAATATATGATGCTTTATGAAGTTGTAAATCATGTAGTAATTGCTCTTTTTTATTTGATAACTCCTTGAAAAAAATAGTGTTATCGAACATAATATCTCCACAATGGAAAATGCCAGGATTGTTTAGCGAGTAGGGAGGAAGATTATTCCTAATTCCTTCATTGCGTAAGTTTGCAATTGCTGCATTGGTGGGAGCAAAGAGTAGGGTAGAGAGATGGTCACTTTCGTAACGATTACGTTCTTCGGGCATTTCGTTATTGAAGGAGCGTAAGCCTGCCTCAATGTGAATGAGCGGGATTTGTAATAGGTGAGCTGCTTTACTTCCAGCAAGTGTCGAATTGGTATCTCCAAAAACGATAACAGCATCAGGGCGTTCCTGCTGAAAAATTGCAGATAACTTTTCAATCATTACTTCCAGTTGCGCATCTCCAGAACCAGCTCGACAATTGAGATTGTAATGCGGTTGCGGAATCTGAAGCTCTGCAAAAAATACTTCGGACATATTCTCGTCAAAATGTTGTCCTGTGTGAATAATAATCTCTTGTATCGAATCTGAGAAATGTTGTTGAATGGCTCTACTCAATGCTGCAGCTTTAATTATCTGCGGACGTGCGCCAATAATGGTTGCTATTTTCATATTTTCTATATAAGATTTCCCATTTCATTCATGCTATAAAAGCGATTCTGATGGATAATAATGTGGTCGAGAAGTTTAAGTGAGAGATATTCTGCTGCCATCATCATTTGTGAGGTCATCTTTCTGTCTTGTGCGCTGGGATTTAAATTACCCGATGGATGGTTGTGACAGAGAATAAAACAGGTGGCGTTGAGGTTGATTGCTTGTTTTAGAATTAGTCGGATATCGACAACAGTAGATGTGATTCCGCCTTGGCTAATTTTTTCAGTATGAAGTATTTGAGAACTTTGTGAAAGATAGATTACCCAGAACTCTTCGTGTTGTGCGTATGCATTTTTATCTTGCATCAATTCTAATACATCTTGTGGAGATTGAATGGTTTTACGTTGAATTACCTCTTCGCAGCGACAGCGTTTCCCTAATTCAAAAGCTGCCATCAACGTAATTGCTTTGGCTTGTCCTATTCCTTTTAATTGGGTAAGTTGTTCTAAAGGAAGTTGAGATAGGGCGTTGAGGTTGTCATTTCCGGCGCGTAAAATGCGTTTTGATAAATCTAAAACAGATTCGTTGGGATTGCCTGTGCGAAGTAATATGGCTATTAATTCGCTATTAGTGAGTGCAGAAAAGCCTTTCTGAATCACCTTTTCTCTTGGCCGATCATCAATACTCATTTCGGCAATAGTGAGTTTAGTGTGGGAAGTTGTCATAGGGATATGGGTAGTTAATTTCGTTTTAAAAGATAAGGTAAAAGTACCTGATTTAATCCGCGGTTGATGTCAACAGGAATCATATCTATTTGATATTGACCGCATTTTATTTTTAACTCTTGGAAGAAATCTCCAATAGCTTTTTTATAGTAGTCGCGAATACTATTGGAGTGAAGTTTGAGTTCTTCGCCACTTTCCATATCAATAAACTTGTAAAGACGGTTTTCATACGCAAAATCAAACTCCAATTTTTTATCGTAAGTATGGAAAAGTAGCACTTCGTGTTTGTTATGGCGAAGATGTTGTAGTGCTAACATCAGTTCATCGGTGTTCGCATTAGATTCAAACATATCGCTGAAGATGACCACCATTGAGCGACGGTTAATCTGTTCTGCGATACGATGTAATGTGTCGGTAACCATCGATTTTTTGTGAACTTCTTTAGAGATAGGTTGAAGAATTTTCTCCATTTCACGATAAATCATTTTTCGGTGCGCCTCACTACCGCGAGCACGTGTGTGCAATTCTAGTGTATCGGAAAATATACTTAATCCTACAGCATCTCTTTGTCCTTGAAGAATTTGTATTAGTGCAGCAGCTGCATAAATGGAGTAGAAAATCTTGTTGGGAGTTTGTAATGTGTAGCGATCTTGAAGTGGAAAATACATCGAAGATGAGTTATCAATGATGATTTGGCAACGCAGGTTAGTTTCCTCTTCGAACTGTTTCACAAAAAGTTTGTCAGTTTTGGCATAAAGTTTCCAATCAATATGTTTGGTAGGTTCTCCCGCATTATATTGACGATGTTCTGCAAATTCGACAGAAAAGCCATGCATTGGGCTTTTGTGGATTCCTGTAATAAAGCCTTCAACCACTTGTTTGGCAACAAGTTCTAAATTGACAAATTGTGTAAGTTGTGAAAAATCAATAGTATATGACATTTATTTGCGATTTAAGGAATTTCAACAGAAAGAGTGTCGTAAGCAAAGAAAACATTTTTGGGTAGGGTTGGATTTATCTCTGCATATTTGCCCATTTCGTGACTTACATGCGTTAGAAACGCTTGTCGGGGCTGTAGTTCGTGAATAATGCCTAAAGCTTGCGATAAGCAGAAGTGAGAATAGTGCTCTTCGTGGCGCAAAGCATTGATTACAAGAGTATCCAGATTTTGTAGATAGCTTTTTGACTTTGCGGAAATGAAGCTAGCATCAGTGATGTAAGCAAAGTTGCGAATTCGGAAGCCTAAAATAGGAAGTGATAAATGCTGAACGGGGATAGGTTGTATTTCGATATTTCCGATGGAAAATGAGGAGTCGTGAATGCTGTTAAGTTTCAATTCCGGAACACCTGGGTATTTGTGTGTTTTGAATGCGTAGTCGTAATCCTTTTCAATAACAGAAAGCACTCTTTTTAAGCCGTAGATATTCATAGTGCTGTGCATTCTGAAATTGATAGGGCGAACGTCGTCTAAGCCGCCTAAGTGGTCTTTGTGCTCGTGGGTTACCAAAATTGCATTGATGGTAGTGATTTGATTAGCGAGCAGTTGTTGACGCAAATCGGGGCCTGCATCAATTAAGATGTTGAGGCCGTCAACGGTCAGTAATGCTGAAGTGCGCAGTCGTTTATCTCGACTATCTGAAGAAAGACAGCAATCGCAGGTGCACCCCACAACGGGGATGCCCTGCGATGTGCCAGTTCCAAGAAATGTTAATTTCATCATTTCTCTTATTTTAATCCTCTTTTGGTCAATAATGGTTCAATTGATGGCTCATGACCTCTAAAGCGAACATATAAAGTCATCGGATCTTCAGTATTTCCTTTTTCAAGAATATTTTCGCGGAAAGATTTTGCAGTAGTCGCATCAAATAGAGATGTTTCTTTGAAAGCTTGGAAGGCATCGCTATCCAACACTGCTGCCCAAGTATAGCCATAATAGCCAGCGCTATATCCACCAGAGAATATGTGTTTGAAGTAGGTACTCTTATAGCGAGAGATGATTTCTGGAATCAAACCAATTTTTGCCATTGCAGCGTCTTCAAAATCAGGAAGTATGATTTGTGTAGGAGTGGTAATTGTGTGGTAATCCATATCTAATAGGGAAGCAGCAATTAGCTCTGTGTTGATAAAGCCCTGTCCATAAGTTCCAGCTGCTTCAATTTTTTTGATGAGTTCGTCAGGAATTACTTCACCTGTTTGATAATGTTTAGCATACATTTTCATCACTTCTGGTTCGCAAGCCCAATTTTCCATAATTTGGGATGGAAGTTCTACGAAATCGCGAGCTACATTAGTGCCTGATAATGAGCGGTATTTACAGTTAGTTAAAATACCATGTAAGCCGTGTCCAAATTCATGGAAGAGTGTAGATACTTGGTCGAAATTAAGTAAAGATGGAGTATTACCAACTGGTTTACTGCTATTGAGAACTAATGAAACGATAGGAATTACGTTTTCGCCTTCGCGAGTGTAATATTGTTCTCTGAAATTGGTCATCCAAGCGCCGCTAGCTTTGCTTTCACGTGGATAGTAATCCATATAAAGGATAGCAATTACTTTTCCATTTTCTTTTACTTCAAAAGCGTCAACACCTTCGTAGTAGGTCGGGATTTCACTATTTTTCTCGAAAGTGATACCATAAAGTTTGTTTGCAACGGTAAAAGCACCTTCTCTAACGTTTTCTAAAGAGAAGTATGGAGTTACCTCTTCATCATTAAGATTATATTTTTCTCTTCTTAATTTTTCAGAATAATATCTCCAATCCCAAGCTTCGAGTTTGAATTTATCAGCACCTTTGTTAATCATTGCTTGATATTCAGCAGCTTCCTCTTTTGCTTTTTGCAATGCAGGAGTCCAAACTTGCATCAATAGGTTGTTAACCGCTTCTGGAGTTTTTGCCATATTATCATCAAGGATGAATGCAGCGTGTGATGGATAGCCGAACATTTGCGCTCTTTCCAAACGGAGATTAGCGATTTTGTTGATGATGTCAGCGTTGCTTAATGAATCTGTTGTACAACGGTAAACGTAAGCGTCCCACATCTCTTTGCGCAACTCTCTATTAGAGCAGTTTTGCATAAAAGGTTCCCAACTTGGCATTTGTAATGTGAATACACATTTGCCTTTGGTTTCTTCAGTTTTGTTACCTTCCTCTTTTGCTGCGTTTAGAAGAGCTTGAGGCATATCTGCAATACGTTCGTCATTTGCGTCCAAAACAAGTTTGTAGTTGTTGGTAGCAGCCAAGACATTATTTTCAAATTTCAAAGTCAAAGTGGAAAGTTCGCTATTGATTTCTCTGAAGCGTGCTTGTTTTTCTTCTGGAATATTAGCACCCCCGCGAACAAAACTGTTGTAAGTTTCTTCCAAAAGTCTTAAATCAATAGGTTCAAGATTGAGACTCTCTTTTTGGTCATAAACAGCCTTAATTCTTTCAAAGAGTTTTTTGTTCAGGCTGATGTCATCGCCATGAGCAGAGAGTTTTGGTGAAATTTCTTCAGCAATAGCAATCATCTCATCGCTATTGCAAGCAGATGAGAGGTTGAAGAATACCATGGTTACGTTGTAAAGTAGTTGGCCGCTGTATTCGTAAGGAATGATTGTATTTTCGAAAGTAGGAGCTTCTTCGTTGTTAACTATAGCATCAATTTCTGCTTTTTGTTGTTTCATACCTTCTTCAAAAGCAGGAAGGTAGTGTTCGGGTTTGATTTTTTCAAAAGGAGGAACACCGTATGGAGTATCCCAAGTTTGAAGGAATGGATTGTCAGAGTTTGTATTCTCCGCATTCTCTTTTTTGCCGCAACTTGCCATTAGAAGCATTACGGAAAGTGTTACTAAGGTCATTGTTTTTTTCATAATTTGTTGTTTATTAGTTATTTGTATTACATTATTTGCCTCTGATACTATCTTGCAAAGATAGAAGAAAATTTGAAATTATATGTAATAATAGGTAAAAATATATTTGAGTAGATTAAAACGAAAAACTCATAAGTAAAAATCCATTAGTATAAACTAGGTAATGGTATATAATAAAAAAGGCTGACATTGCTGCCAGCCTTCATAATGTGATATTTAAAGATTATTCTTTACGAAGACATCTGATACTTGCGCCATCACCCTTACTAAGTTCAGTTTGAAGACCTTCTGCACAATAGTAGTTAATTTCTATTGTTGTTGTAGTTTCGGCACCAGAAACGTTAAGCGTTGTCCAGAAATAGGTGGTTCCTAACAAGCCTTCGTAACGATTAAGAGCGCCATTATAAATGCCAGCACCGTATGCATCAAAGCCTGAGTATGGTGGCTGACCTTCATATCCTGGTAACCAGTAGAGGTTGCTGCCATCTTTTGCATGGATAGCACTATTACTACTTGCCAACATCAACATATACTCTTCAATGGTTGGCAATGCCCAACCTTCTGGACATATACCTTGAATGTATGGTCTTCCAAGTGGATCGGTAGAAATGGTTGGATTTGCATTGTTATCACCTTCTGGAACACCGGCTGCCGCATACCAAGTGTACAATTTTCCATAGATATTTTCTAATGAATCGTTATCGTTGTAATAGCGGAAATTATTCACTGGTGTTCCATCGGAATAATGTTCACTACGAGCATTTTCACCAGTCCAACATTGGCAACCAATTCTTACGGATGAGTATTTATATCCATCAAAGTCAGCAACAGAGTCATTAGGAGTACCGCAAGGTGGAAAAACAACTGTTACATTTTGGTAACATTCAAGCGTTGCTCCGCATTCGTCGGTAGCAGTCCATGTTACGATAGTGGTTCCCTCTGTAAAGATAGAATCAGTAGGCGCATCATTAGTGATAACCACATTCATATCTGTCATATTGTTTACAAATTCAGGATAGCCAATATTCACAAATTGCTCGCACTCGTTATATGCTAACATTACAGTAGTATCGCGTGGACAACTAAACTCAACGTTGCCAGGAGTTAAAATTGATGGGCGAACAGTGATAGCGGTAGTTGCTGTTGCTAAGCATCCATTATCGTCAGTAACCGCTACAGAGTAGTCAATAGTAGTTGGAGTATTGGTTGTGGTAAGTGTTACTGTTGGATTTGCAATATTTGCATTGTTCAAACCGATTGTAGGATTCCATTCGAAGGTTGGTGTTCCTACTGCATTTGATACAGTAGCCCATAATTGAGCAGTGTCATTTGTACAAATAATAGTTGGATCTGCTGTTGCAATTACAGAGATTTTTGCAGGAATAAGAATAGTAGCTTCTTTGTAGTTTGCGTTTCCGCATTCGTCAGTAATAGTTGCTAAAATAGAGATCTCTTGCACCTCTTCAGTTTGTATAATTGGTGTTCCTGCAGAAGGTTCTTGGGTAATTGTTAACATATTATTTTCTGTACAATTATCAGAAGAAATTGAGCGTACAGCAGCACTAATGTCTGGAATTGTAAATTCGCAGTTGGTTGCTGTAAGAGTATAGCTAATAGGTGTATTTTCAATAACTGGTTTTGTTGTATCGTTAATTGTAATTGTATGAGAAAAATTAGTGCTTTGATTACAGTTATCAGCAACGTTATATGTGCGAATTAATTGGTAGCAACCTTCAGTTGGATTCACAACTTCCGTTGAATCAATAATAGTCAATACCAAT
>Ga0233364_1000069_pt1 | contig 16537 bp, 12 predicted proteins | sample ElkDunMinimDraft_19_FD_180675 | JGI IMG/M metagenome (GOLD analysis project Ga0233364, IMG submission 180675) | Fecal eukaryotic communites from dung pellets of Tule Elk in California, USA - Elk Dung C2 | ecosystem: Host-associated > Mammals > Digestive system > Large intestine > Fecal | place...
CTCTCCCACGGATCTCACGGATGAACACGGAAATAAAACACTCCCAAGATAATCAGTGACAATCAGTGTTATCAGTGGGAATAAGAAAAAAGAAATTCGGCTTGTAAAATCTCTCCCACGGATCTCACGGATTAGCACGGAAATAAAACACTCCCAAAATAATCGGTGACAATCAGTGTTATCAGTGGGAATAAGAAAAAAGAAATTCGGCTTGTAAAATCTCTCCCACGGATCTCACGGATTAGCACGGAAATAAAACACTCCCAAAATAATCAGTGACAATCAGTGTTATCAGTGGGAATAAGAAAAAAGAAATTCGGCTTGTAAAATCTCTCCCACGGATCTCACGGATTAGCACGGAAATAAAACACTCCCAAAATAATCAGTGACAATCAGTGTCATCAGTGGGAATAAGAAAAAAGAAATTCGGCTTGTAAAATCTCTCCCACGGATCTCACGGATTAGCACGGAAATAAAACACTCCCAAGATAATCAGTGACAATCAGTGTTATCAGTGGGAATAAGAAAAAGAGTTTATGTTAGGCAAGAAACAACAATCATGGCTTGTGGTGGGCATTGTGCTGCTGGCATTGGTGCTTGACCAGATGTCGAAGGTGTATATCAAGACGCATTTTGAGCTGGGGGAAGCACGCGAAGTGTTCTCGTGGTTCTGGATTGTGTTTGTGGAGAACAACGGCATGGCGTTTGGTATTGAATGGTTTAGCAAATTGTTGCTGACCCTCTTCCGCATCGCCGCCGTGGGCGTGCTGGGGTGGTATATCCATACGATGATTCACAAGCAATCGGTGCGCACAGGCTATCTGACAACCATCGCGATGGTGATTGCAGGTGCGCTGGGCAATATCATCGACTGCGTGTGCTACGGCAAGATATGGGACTACGCGGGTTGGTTTCACGGTAGGGTGGTGGATATGCTCTATTTCCCATTGATTCGCAACGCTGCGGGCGAGTGCTTGTTCTTCCGACCAGTGTTTAATATCGCCGACTCGTTCATCACGGTGGCGGTGTTCTTGATTATCATTTTCTACCGCAAAGACCTGGACGAGAGCTTGAATCAGATATTTCCGAAGAAAGAGGTTGGAGGTTAGAGGTTAGAGGTTATAGGCTATAGGCTATAGGTTATAGGTTATAAAGGTTAAAGGTGAGAGGATTGGGTTTAAAGATAGTGTGTGTGCTACTTGTATGTGTGGCGATGCTGGGGTGTCGTCCACGTGGAGTATTGTCCAATCGCGAGATGCGTGATGTGCTCTACGACTTGCATCGTACTGATGGCGCAATTCAGGTGGCAGGCTACAACTATTCCCATGACCAAGAGTTGGCAGGCTACTACAAGAATGTGTTGGACAAGCATGGCATCACCCAAGCGGAGTTTGACTCATCATTGGTATGGTTTACCGATAATCCGCAGATCTTCAATAAGATATATCCAAAGGTGATTGAGCGTCTGGAGGCCGATTTTAAGGTGGAAGAGCAGATACGTGACGCCAATCGCGAGAAGAAATTAGCTAGCAAAAAAGGGACTGTTTCATCGCCTAAACGTCAGTTGCGCGACATAGAGGAGGTGAAGAATGAGTTGCGAAATGGCTTGGAAAATCCTTGGAAAATATGGAAAAGTGAAGATTTTTGCGAAAAAGATGTCATAATATTTGGTCAATTGGAAAAAAAGTAGTAATTTTGCACGCTTTTTCGGGCGATTTGGTGTAACCACCTTTGAAACCCCTAAAACTTTTAGAACTTTTTAAACTAATATTTATATTAATTCGCCATGTTGGGCAGTGGGGCTCACGGAGCACGTAAAGTTGTCTGTCGACATGGTCAAAACATTAAAAAACAAATGGATACATTAAGTTACAAGACTGTATCAGCTAACAAGGCAACCGTTCAAAAGGAATGGGTTGTTATTGATGCTGAGGGCCAAGTACTTGGCCGTATGTGCTCGAAGGTAGCTAAGCTCCTCCGTGGTAAGTACAAACCAAACTTCACTCCTAACGTGGATTGCGGTGACAATGTGATTATCATCAATGCAGACAAAGTGCAATTGACTGGTAACAAGTGGAATGATCGCGTATATGTACGCTACACTGGCTTCCCAGGTGGTCAACGCGAGATGACTCCTGCTCAATTGCTTGAGAAGGGTGCAGATCGTTTGATCCAAAAGGTGGTTAAGGGTATGCTTCCTAAGAACCGTCTCGGTCGTAAGATCATCGGTAACCTCCACGTATTTGCAGGTGCAGAGCACAACATGCAAGCACAACAACCAAAACAAATTGACATCAACACACTTAAATAATTGAAGATATGGAAATGATTAATGCATTAGGTCGTCGTAAAGCAGCAGTTGCTCGCGTTTATGTACAAGAGGGTACCGGCAAGATCACAATCAACGGTCGTGATTTGGATGTGTACTTCCCAAGTCCAATTCTTCAATTCGTTGTTAAGCAACCTCTTAACAAGCTTGAAGTGGCTGAGAAATATGATATCAAAGTAAACCTCGATGGTGGTGGCTACAAAGGTCAAGCAGAGGCTTTGCGTCTTGCAATCGCTCGCGCTTTGGTGAAGATCAACCCAGAGGACAAACCAGCGTTGAAGGCTGAGGGCTTCATGACTCGCGATGCTCGTGAGGTAGAGCGTAAGAAGCCAGGTCAACCAAAAGCACGCAAACACTTCCAATTTAGTAAGCGTTAATATCCAAATAGCAGTGACTCCGTGGTGGCAACATGTTGCTCGCCACGGATTACTCTGTTATTCCACGCGTACGCGCTTCTCTGCGTAAACGTGGCAGATGGATAAATTATCATTAAAAATAATTCAAACTAATCAAACAAAATGAGAACAAATTTTGATCAACTTCTCGAGGCTGGCTGCCACTTTGGCCACCTCAAACGTAAATGGAACCCAGCTATGGCTCCTTACATCTACATGGAGCGCAACGGTATCCACATCATCGACCTCAACAAGACTGCAGTGAAAATCGACGAGGCTGCTGAGGCATTGAAAGCTATCGCTAAATCTGGTCGCAAGATTCTCTTCGTTTCTACCAAGAAACAAGGTCAAGAGGTAGTAGCTCAAAAGGCTCAAGAGATCAACATGCCTTACATCACCGAGCGTTGGGCTGGTGGTATGCTCACCAACTTCCCTACTATCCGTAAGGCTGTGAAGAAAATGTCAACCATCGACAAGATGATGACTGACGGTACTTTCAACAACATCTCTAAGCGCGAGAAACTCCAAATCACTCGTCAACGTGAGAAACTCGAGAAGAACCTCGGTTCTATCGCTGACCTCACCCGTCTTCCTAGCGCAGTATTCGTAGTTGACGTAATGAAAGAGCACATCGCAGTGGCTGAGGCTAACCGTTTGGGTATTCCAGTATTTGGTATTGTTGATACCAACTCTAACCCTAACAACATCGACTTCGTAATCCCAGCTAACGATGACGCTACCAAGTCTATCGACGTAATCCTTTCTGCTGTTTGCGCAGCTATCCAAGAGGGTCTCGAGGAGCGCAAGGTAGAGAAAGCTGACGAAGAGGCTGCTGCAGCACAAGCTGCTGGCGAGGCTCCAGCTCCAAAAGAGCGCCGTCAACGCGTTCGCAAAGCTGCTCCAAAGGCAGAGGCTGAGAAAGTAGCTGAAGTTGCTGCTGAATAATTTAGAATTAAGAATTTAGAATTAAGAATTACGACAATGGCTGTTACATTAGCAGATATTAAGAAACTGCGCGACATCACTGGCGCAGGTATGATGGACGTAAAGAAGGCTCTCGAGGAGGCTAATGGCGACTTCGAGGTAGCTAAGGACTTACTCCGTAAGCGTGGTCAAGCTATCGCTGCAAAGCGTAGCGAGCGCGAGGCTTCTGAAGGTTGCGTACTCGCTAAGGCTGAGAATGGCTTTGGTGCAATCGTAGGCGTGAAGTGCGAGACCGACTTCGTAGCTAAGAACGAAGATTACGTAAATATGGTTAAGGCTATCCTTGAGGTGGCTATGACCGAGAAACCAGCTGACCTTGAGGCACTTAAGGCTTGCAAGTTGGGTGACTTCACCGTACAAGACGCTGTAACTGAGCGTTCTGGTGTTACTGGTGAGAAGATGGAACTCAGCGACTACGCTTTCCTCGTAGCTCCAAAGGTAGATGCTTACAACCACCTTGGCAATAAGCTCAGCGCACTCGTTGCTGCTGACGCTGAGGATGCTAACGCAGAGATCCTCCACGGTATCTCTATGCAAGTGGCTTCTATGTCTCCAATCGCATTGGATGCTGACCACGTAGCACAAGAGGTGAAAGATCGTGAGCTTTCTGTAGCTATCGAGAAAACCAAACAAGACGAGATCAACAAAGCAGTTGAGCAAGCTGTTCGCAAGGCAGGTATCAACCCAGCTCACGTGGATAGCGATGATCACATCGAGTCTAACACTGCTAAGGGTTGGTTGACTCCAGAGCAAGCTGAGACAGCACGCCAAATCCGCGCTACTGTTCCTGCTGAGGCTAACATCAACATGAAGAAAGTGGAGATGATTGCACAAGGTCGTCTTGGTAAGTTCTTGAAAGAGAGCACATTGGTAGAGCAACAATACATCATGAGCGAGAGCAAAGAGCTCGTGAAAGACGTTTTGAAGAAGAACAACGTTAACGTAATCGACTTCAAGCGCGTAACCCTCAACCAAGAGTAATCAAACTGATAAAACAGCCCTCCGCGCAAACGGGGGGCTGTTTCTTTTTATAAAAAGCGAATAACTAGAAATCCTAGTTCGACTAGTGCTCCTAGTCATACTAGAAAAATTCCTTAGATACTATGTCACAAGAAACCATCACTCCTGCTCCAGCTAAAAAGCGTCTTCTCTCTTTGGACGTTTTGCGTGGTATCACCATTGCGGGCATGATCCTTGTTAATAACCCTGGTACTTGGTCACATATCTATGCGCCTCTTCGCCATGCGGCGTGGAATGGTTGCACACCTACCGACCTCGTCTTCCCATTCTTCGTCTTCTGCATGGGTATTGCTATGTATATCTCCCACAAGAAGACTAGCCACGCCCTCACTTGGCCTGTGGCTCAAAAGGTTATTACGCGTGGTTTGCTCATCGTTCTCATCGGTTGGGCATTGAGTTGGTTTGGAATGTTTCTTGGACAAATAACCAAAGAAGGAACTACCCTCTTGCATGCCGTTTGGACCTATCCAATCGAGCATATCCGTATCTTGGGCGTCTTCCCACGTTTGGGTCTTGTGAGTATCTTTGGCGGCTTGCTTATGCTGGCTGCTAAGCCTAAAAACTGCCCTTGGGTGGCTGCTGTGCTGATGATCATCTATTGCATCATGCAGAGTGTGACCAATAGTTTCGAACTCAACGCTGCCAACATGGAGTCTATTGTGGACCTCAAGTTGCTCGGCGACAACCATATCTACCATATGACTAATGCGGCTGGCGAGCGCATCGGCTTTGATCCAGAGGGTGTCCTCTCTACTATCCCTTGCGTAGCGCATGTGTTGATTGGCGCATGGATGGGACATCTTATTATGAACGTCAAAGATAATTGGGGCAAAGTCACTCGCCTTCTCCTTGCGGGAGCGGTGATGATGCTTGTTGGTTTCTTGCTCGATTATGCGTATCCGATCAACAAGAGCATGTGGTCGGCTAGCTATATCCTCGTAACCTGCGGTTTGGCAAGTTCTCTGCTCGCTATCCTGACTTGGGTATTGGATATCCGTTTGCCTGAGCGTAACGAGAAGGAGGCGACTACCAAGTGCGAGATTGCTACCAAGAAAGTGGCAAACAATTGGTATAAGTTCTTCGAATGCTTTGGAGTTAACCCATTGTTTATCTTCTGCTTGAGTGCTATCGCTGTCTATGTAATGCGTAGCATTCGCTTTGAGTTCAACGAGCAGATGTACAATGTATGGAGTTTCTGGTATAAGGTGTGCATGCAACCTTTGTTTGGTGATCAAGGTGGTTCTCTTGCGTGTGCTTTGAGCCTTGTGTTGGTGTTCTGGGGCATTGCTTATCTCCTCTACCGCAAGAAGATTTATATTAAATTATAAAACTTTAGAACTAAACTTCTGAACTCCTGAACTTCTAAACTCCTAAACTCCCACATGCCTCGCATTGCAACCATAGGATTTTTCGACGGTGTCCATCGCGGACACCGTTTCCTGTTTGCTCAGTTGCATGAGCATGCCAAGCACCATCAGCTTACCCCTGCTATCTATACTTTTGACCGTCATCCCAAGGAACTGCTGATGGGGCAAGCCCCTGCTATGCTGACTACGCACGACGAACGAAAGGCGTTGCTTCATAACTACGGCGAAGTGCATTTCTTGGATTTTGCTGCGGTGCAACAGCTTACTGCTGAGCAGTTTATGTGCTACCTCAAAGAGCAAGAGGGAGTAGAGAGTTTACTCATGGGATACGACCATCATTTCGGTTCGGATTGCTTGAAAGGTTTCCACGAATACGAGAAGATTGCGCACAAAATAGGTTTGCATATTGAGCGTGCACATGAGTGTTTAGTGGATGGTATACCTGTAAGTTCGTCTCGTATCCGCAAACTCATGGCTGCGGCACAGATTGACCAAGTCAATCGCCTCTTGGGCTATACCTATAGTGTTTCGGGTGTGGTGGAGCACGGCAATGCTATTGGTGCAACATTAGGTTTTCCAACGGCTAACATTCGTCTTGATTCTGCCAAGCAACTCCCCGCTAGCGGAGTGTATTCCGTTGTTGCTCAGGTGAATGGGGTAGAGTACAAGGCATTGGCGAATATCGGTACCAACCCAACGGTAGGCAATGACCATTTGTCTTTAGAGGTGCATTTGTTGGATTTCCAAGGTGACTTGTATGACCAACCGCTGACAATTTCTTTCCTTCATTTCATCCGCCCCGAGCAGAAATTCGCTTCTCTTTCCGACTTGCAACACCAAATCCAACGCGACATCGAATCGCTTTGAAACAAAATACTACTACAATAGCGCAGAAAAATCAAACTTTCTGCGCTTTTTTTTGCGTATCTAAAAAAAAAGTAGTACCTTTGCAGCGACATTTATGGTCTATAACTAACTGGATACAAACCGTATCCGCTAAAACTAATTTTAATAAGATGAATATTGTAAAAAAGGAGATTATTCTTCCTGATGGGCGTGTGATCACGCTCGAGACTGGCAAGCTGGCTAAGCAAGCAGACGGCGCTGTAATGGCGACCCTCGGCAATACCATGGTTCTTGCTACAGTTTGCTCCGCAAAAACTGCGGTTCCAGGTACGGACTTCATGCCGCTTACCGTTGAGTACAAAGAGAAATTTTCTGCAGCTGGTCGTTTCCCAGGCGGTTTCACTCGCCGCGAGGGTAAAGCATCTGACTACGAGATTCTTATCGCTCGTTTGATCGACCGTGCGTTGCGTCCTCTCTTCCCAAGCGATTATCACGCTGACACTTTCGTAAACGTAACTCTCTATTCTGCTGACGGCATTGATATGCCAGAGTCTATCGCAGGTTTGGCTGCTTCAGCTGCTCTCGCTTGCTCAGATATCCCATTCGAGGGTCCTATCTCTGAGGTTCGCGTAGCACGCGTGAATGGCGAGTTCGTGATCAACCCAACCTTCGAGCAATGCGAGAAAGCAGACATCGAACTCGTTGTGGCTGCTACACTCGACAACATCATGATGGTTGAGGGTGAGATGAAAGAGGTAAGCGAGGCAGATATGCTCGAGGCTATCAAGGTAGCTCACGAGGCTATCAAACCACAATGCCAAGCGCAAATCGAGATGATGGAGGCATTTGGTAAGACCGTTAAACGTGAGTACTGCCATGAGATCAACGACGATGAACTCAAGCAAGCCGTTCACGACTTCAGCTACGCTCGCGCTTACGCACAAGCTACAGCTGCTGATACCAACAAGCATCACCGCGAGGAGATGTTCACCCAAATCCGCGAGGACTTCAAGGTAGAGAAAGCTGAGTATATGGTTGCTCGTGCTGAGGCTCTCGGCGTAGAGTTGGATGACATCGATGCACTCGTAAACAAATACTACCACGATGTAGAGAAAGAGGCTATGCGTCGCTCTATCCTCGATGAGGGCAAGCGTCTAGATGGCCGTAAGACTACCGATATCCGTCCTATCTGGTGCGAGGTTTCTCCACTGCCAGGACCTCACGGATCATCCATCTTCACCCGTGGTGAGACCCAATCACTCTCTACTGTTACGCTCGGTAACAGCCGCGATGAGAAGATGATTGATGAGGCACTTATCCAAGGTTCTGAGAAGTTCCTTCTCCACTACAACTTCCCTCCATTCTCTACTGGCGAGGCTCGTCCACAACGTGGTGTAGGTCGTCGTGAGATTGGTCACGGTAACTTGGCTTGCCGTGCGCTCAAGTCTGTAGTTCCTGCTGATTATCCATACACGATTCGTGTGGTGAGCGATATCCTCGAGTCTAACGGTTCGTCTTCTATGGCTACCGTTTGTGCAGGTACTCTCGCATTGATGGACGCTGGTGTACCTATTAAACCAGTATCTGGTATTGCTATGGGTCTTATCTCTGAGTGCAAGGGTACTAAGTACGCTATCCTCAGCGATATCCTTGGTGACGAGGATCATCTTGGTGACATGGACTTCAAGACCACAGGTACACGCGACGGTTTGACCGCTTGCCAAATGGATATCAAGGTGGACGGCTTGAGCTATGAGATCCTTGAGAACGCACTCGCACAAGCACACGAGGCTCGTATGTACATTCTTGACAAGATCGTTGAGACCATGCCAGAGGCTCGTCCTGATCTCAAACCTCATGCTCCACGCATCGTAAGCTTCATCATTCCTAAGGATATGATCGGTGCTGTGATTGGCCCTGGTGGTAAGATTATCCAAGGTATCCAAACTGAGACGGGCGCTGTCGTTTCTATCGACGAGGTAGAAGAGGGTGGCAAGGTCGAGGTTGCATCCAACAACCAAGAGTCTATGGATGCCGCTATCGCTAAGATCAAAGCTATCGTGGCTATCCCAGAGGTAGGCGAGGTATATCAATCTACAGTTAAGTCTATCATGCCTTATGGCTGTTTCGTAGAGTTCATGCCTGGTAAAGAGGGATTGCTCCACATCTCTGAGATCGATTGGAAACGCTATGAGACTATGGAAGAGACTGGCATCCAAGAGGGTGACAAGATCACTATCAAACTCATGGAGGTTGACCAAAAGACAGGTAAGTTCAAACTCAGTGCAAAGGCATTGAAGGAGAAACCAGAGGGTTATGTAGAGCCAGAGCGTCCAGCTCGTGGTGATCGCGGTCCTCGTCCAGAGCGTCGTGGTCCACGCCCAGAGCGCCGCAACCCAGAGGCAGACGGTGCACGCTTGAATCGCCATTAATTATTAATATTCTTAAATGATTTTCAAGAAAGAGGTGCTAAAGTGCCTCTTTTTTGTGTTAAATGTGCTTTTTTTTTGCAAAATACTTGCATATTTATGTTTTTTTTTGTACCTTTGCAGGCTCAATATAATGAATTATATTGTATGGGAAGTTTGTTGTACCACTAAAAACTTTTGAGGGATATGAAAAAGATATTGTTAATAGCACTATTGTTGGCTGCTTTTACGCCAATATTTGCGTTTGAATATACCTACGAAGGTAATACATTGGAATATACACCTTTGACAGAGAATACTGTAAGCGTGCAAAAATCTACTGTGCCATTAACTGGTACGGTTGTTATCCCCCCTGTTGCATTTGATGTGGAAGCAGGTAAAGAATACAACGTTACGCACATTGCAGATAATGGTTTTTATAAAGCTGATCAGAAAGAACACATGATGGAATCGATTGTAATTCCTGAGGGTATTGTGGAAATTGGTTATAAGGCGTTTGCGCAATGTTATACTAAGTTTCAGGGGGATATAGTTTTACCTTCTACTGTTTCTACAATTAAATCACGTGCTTTTTTTAACTGCCAACACATTAATCTTTTTATAACATCGCCGGTACTTCCTCTTTTGATCGAAACCGATGGAAATTATGACTGGTTTTATTCTGTGGATAATGTGATAATTCCTACAGGACATGGCGTGAAATATAGATTGATTAAGCGTTTATATGCAAGTAGTCCAAGAAAGTTTGTTGAGAACTATCCTGAATATGTTAATTACGTTAACTGGCTTAACTATGTTTTGAATGTTTCGGTTGATAGTGAGTTCTTGGTTGAAGATGCATATTTTTGTATTAAAGATGGTCAAGCCATTTTGATGGGAACAAATCATGAAAGTTCATTTGCGTTAGAGATACCTTCAATGGTCACTATAAATGAAGAAAATTATCCTGTAAAATCCATTGCTGATTCCGCTTTTTTGAGTGACCCTAATATTGTTTCGGTGCAGATTCCTGAAGGAATATCACATTTAGGAATGAAAGCTTTTGCCAAGGCTTCAAATTTAGGAGGTGTAATCATTCTTCCAGAATCGTTGAAGCAAATAGATTCTCATGCGTTTTTTTATGCGAATAAAATAGAGAAATTTATAATTAAATCAATACATATTCCTATTTTGGAGAATGAGAATGCCTTTGCAGGTAACACTATTTCTTTATATGTTCATTGTGAATCGCTAGAAGCATATAAGTCTGCTTCTAGGTGGTCTAAACTTTCTGAACGTATTAAAGGTGCTTGCTTGGATATTTATCATCATGATACACCTATACTAAGTGAGAGGGTATATGAAACAACAGAAGATTTGGTTGGCTCTATTACCTATAAGCGCACCTTTACTCCAGGAAAATGGGAAACACTCTATCTTCCATTTGAAATTGAGAAGGTAACTGTTGAGGATGAGGATGAAATAGATGGCTATTGGTCACCAGAGCCATGGAATATAGTTGATGGCGGAGATTATTTCCTCGCGGAAGCAACTGGGATAGAAGATGGAGAATTGTGTTTTGATTTCACAACCGCTTCTCCGGTTGCTCATAAACCATATCTCATTCAGTTCCCGATTCTTGAGGGAGAGTGGAGCGACTATTATGTTGGTAGAGTTGTTACGTTCCATGGTAAGGAAAAGTGGAATAATTTATCCACATCATTCGCACCGTTAGAGACAACAAGTGAGATGCAAATGGGCTATAACAATACCTTGCAAAATCAAATGTTGTCAGATAAGGTGTATATGTTGCGAGGTACAGATGACTTTATGCTTCAAAATTCTACTACAACGCTTCATCCTTTTGAGTGCTATGTGATGCCTCAAAAAGTATCAGGTGCTGCACTTGCTCCAAGAATGTCGGTACGTGTGCGTGGACGAGGAAATGTAACTACATCCGTGTCTTCTACAAATGCAACAAATCCTATAAGCTATTCGATAGATGGCAATCGCTTAACAATTTATGCTAATCGCCAACTTGTAAAAATTTATTCAATCAATGGTATTTTGCTCCATTCTATCAATGTAGAAGAGGATATGGCACAAGTTTTGTTAGACAAAGGATGTTATATCATATATTCAAATGGTAATAGTCAAAAAGTAATTTTGTAAGATGCAAAGAAAATTTTCCATATTAGTACTACTTGCTGTATCAGCAGTATTCTCCGCGTCGGCACAAGTATATCATGTACCCGAACAAAATGGGTATGATCAACGTGTTAGTACTATGCCCACTACTCAGGAGTTCCGCTCCACTTCGTCGTATCAATCCAACTCCTCTTTGTCAGGAAACTACACCGTTCCTTTTGCTGCAGGCGATGCAGCGGAGATTGGAGCTTCTTCCCCTACGGGTGGACCAAGAAAGGCACCTCCTTCTATTGGCCCTGGAGAAGGGAATCAACCTGTTCTACCAGGCTTTAATAATCAGCCATTAACCGATGGAGTAGGCGCGTTGTTGCTGGCTGCATTGGTATATGCGATGGTTATTATCCGTCGCAAAAATGCATTGGTGAAAGAATAATTACAACTACTTGTGGATGATTTATCCACACCAATCTTCTCGATCAAGACTGCGATAACCTATCGCTTCAGAGAGATGGCTCATTCCGATACTCGAACTATTGTCTAAGTCAGCAATAGTTCGAGCTACTTTTAATATACGATCGTACGCACGCGCCGACAAGCCCATCTTATCCATTGCATAGGATAGCATCTTATCGCCCTGTGCATCCAATTGGCAGAACTCACGCACCAACTTCGGTGTCATCTGTGCGTTACAGTGGATTGGCTTTTGTACCGTAGTATTATATGCCGCAAAACGTTGCTCTTGCACCTTGCGAGCACGCACTACACGCTCACGCATTGCCTCACTGCTTTCACCAGGCTGCGTATCTTTCAGCGTAGAGTAGGGTACTGCTTGTATGTCGCATTGGATATCGATTCTGTCCAACAGCGGACCTGAAATGCGGCTCATATAGCGATGAATCTGCGCAGGTGTACATGTACAAGGGTGGGCAGGATTATTCTCCCCATAGTGTCCACATGGACATGGGTTCATGGCTGCAACCAACATAAAACTTGCAGGATACTCCACCGTCATCTTGGTGCGTGTGATGCAAATCTTTCTGTCCTCTAATGGCTGACGCATCACCTCCAAAGCACTCCTTTTGTATTCAGGGAGTTCGTCAAGAAAGAGCACGCCATTGTGTGCGAGGCTGATCTCTCCTGGATGAGGATTAGTGCCGCCACCCACCAATGCTACATCGGTAATGGTATGGTGTGGACTACGGAAAGGACGTTGTACAATCAGCGCACTCGACATACCATCGCTCTCTTTCCTGCGCGCCATCATACCCGAAACAGAATATATCTTGGTTGTCTCCAATGCTTCTTCTAAGTTCAGCGGTGGCAATATCGATGGCAGTCGCTTGGCCATCATACTTTTACCTGCGCCAGGAGGACCTACCATCAGCATATTATGTCCACCTGCTGCTGCCACTTCCATGGCTCGGCGTACATTCTCTTGTCCGCGTACATCTGAAAAGTCTAAATCCGAACTAAATGCGTGCGCAGCAAATTCCGCCTCAGTATCTACTTCAGTCTGTTCATAAGCTTGAATACCATTCAAGAAGCGTGTTACTTCCAATAGGTTCTTTAGACCATAGACCTTTAATCCCTTCACCACAGCAGCCTCACGGGCATTGGGCTCGGGCAATATGATGCCTTCAAACCCTGCTTTACGTGCCGCCAGTGCCATAGGCAAAACACCTTGGATGGGTTGCAAAGTGCCATCCAACGATAACTCACCCATAATCATATACCGCTCCAAGAGCACAGTCTTTACCTCCTCTTCGGCTGCCAACATACCAATTGCCAATGGCAAATCATAGGCCGCACCTTCTTTCTTAATATCTGCAGGAGCCATGTTGATCGTCAAGGTATGGCGTGGTTTGTTGTAGCCGTTCACCATCAAAGCTGCCAAAATGCGTTCGTGACTTTCTTTCACGGCATTATCGGGCAGCCCTACAAGTGTGAACTCAAAACCAGGTACAGCATGTACTTCTATCGTAACAATCGCTGCATCAATACCTTGTGGCGCTGCACCATAACATTTAATCAACATAGGGCGAATATTTATGGATTTATAGTAGTCGTTTGCACTTGGGTGGAATCATTGCTTTCATATGAAGTCGTTTCTTGACCACGCTTGCGACGAGAAGAATGCTCTTTCTTTGCTTTGTTCTTATTTCTTACATCAAAATCATGCTTGAATACAAAGCCAACCCCCTGTACTGTATTCGCTTGGCGCAGAGAGTATTTATCCACCGTATGGGTATATGCCTTTGCTCTGAATTTTCCATTTGGAGTAAGCAGGTACTCTATATCTAAATCTCCAAAGAATGGGCGATTGCTCAAGTCGTTGTAGCGATAACCAAAATTGCCATTGATGACCAATTGGTTAATAGGGTGGATTTGGAAATTTGCCTCATACTCTTGACTTGCAGTTTCGCCTTCTCCATCAGTACGGAAATTAAAGCCCATAGTAAAGATGTCTGTGAGCTTATTGAGCCATGAATTAATCTGTCCCGTTACTGTAGAAGACAATATTGAATAGGTTTCGTTCAAACCTACATTCTGTGTGTTTTGCAGATAATCAGGTGTATAGAAGCGGTTAAATACGAGTAAGTATATGATTTGACGCATCAACATTTCATCAGTGTTGATGAGAGAACGTACCTGACTTTGTACCGATTCATCTGATTGTGGTAGCTCGATGGCAAAGTTCAAGATAGGATTAAATAGTTCATCAGTCATGTGCAATACGCAATTGACAGGTACAGAGGTTCTATCAGTTGCAATTTGGCTACTTTCTGTACCAAACAAATCACGCAGCGAAGCAGTCGTGTGGTAATAACCAGTAATATCCAATGTCGGAGCCATAGGATCGCTATCCCAAGTAATCTGACTGCCTTCTTGTATGGTGAAGTTACGTCGTACAATATTGCCCACAGAGAAACTAAATTGTCCCGATTGCAATGTATATGCTCCTTGCATTTGTACGTTTTCTGACGGATACTCATATACCAACTTCAAGTTGCCTTCTCCATGACCTTTGATACCATCATCTCCTCCCAATTTGATATGGATTTCTGCCTGTGGCGTTACTTCTCCTTGTAAAGAAAGTCGCATACGGCTTTCGGGCTTATTAACTTTAGTTTCTTTCTTCTGTGGTTGTAATAGACTTAATAAGTAATGCGATGTAGTATCAGGCTCTATAAACTGGATGAAACTAGAACTAGTTGCTTGGCTCGCACTATTGATATTCAAGAAAAACTTGGTGTTGGCTTCTGTACGTGCATTCACATCTATTTGGCAATCCATTTCATTGCCATAGATATGTACATCTCCAGAGCCAAATACTTTGCCATAGAAGAATGCTTGTTGCTCAGCTGGCAAATCCATCACTAACATTTTATTAGCTTGTGCTCGCAAATCAAAAGTGATATCCATGAATTGGTCATGATTCACCGCGCCAGAGAATATGCCTGAGTTACCATATTGATCATACACAGTGATATCAGGAAAACGTATAGATGTAGAGTCCAAGAAGATAGAGTCCGTCATGTAGAAGGTCGCACCTATCTGCGGAACTGTAATCTGAGCATCCTTTGCCAAGGCGCGTCCTGTGACCCAAACTAGACGTTCTTGCCCTTCCACCTTCACGTGACCATAACCTCGTCCCTGTGGATTAGCAATAAGACCTTGTGTCCAGAAGTCAATAAAATTGATATCCACACTATCGCAGGTAATATCCAATCCCCACCATTTCGTTGCTGGTATCACCTTACCATTCACTTCTGCCACCATATGTTGGGTAGAATCCACAATTTGACCATACAGTAGAATGCTGTTGTTTTCTCTGTCTAGTGTTGCTTCTGCAGTCACATCACCTAAATAGACACCATTCAAACCGCCATTAGGGATGTAGGCTTGTGCTTCCAACATTGGCTCGGAGAACACGCTATACACTTTGGCTTTACCCGTTACAGGACCCATAACCGAGATGGCTTTACTAGCTTCTGTATAACTGAGTAAATAGTCCAAGTTGATGTTATTGAGCACTACATCAATAGAGTCTGTGGCTGATTTTGATGCCGTACCATCTGCTGTGATTAGTTGGTAATCTGTACTTAATGAGAAGTTGTCGATGTCCATAACCTGATCAGCGAGTGTATAGGTAATAGTAGATTGACCAATAGTCCATGCTGAATCATTTAGGATGATATTACTCGGCAAAATATCAATATCAAACTTAGGTTTATTATGGTATTTGGATAATCTAGATGATACACTAATCACACCTTCATTGCGTACACTATCCGTATTACCTAATTCTAAACTCAAATCCACTTCATCATGTGCAGCTGTCACGCGAATAGTCGTTTTGATATCACCTAACTTGGCTGCTGTAGGATTATCTTTTGGCAGATGATGGAGGGCATACATCGAGAACTCCAAAGCATCATCTTGATTGTCCAGCGAGATGGTGATGTCTTCCATCTTTACTCCGCTGGTATTGATGTGTGGAATATAGGCTTGCACTCCCAATTGCTTATTATCTTCACTGATAAATCCCTTGATGGTAGGGAACGATGGCAAGTCAATACCTAAATCCAATACTTGTGTGAGCGAGTCTAAGTCGCGGAAATAGGCATAGAATGCCAAGTTATTGTTATTGGTCTTTTGTGCTGTAGGAGCATCTACCAATGTTGGCACATAATCATGCACCAATTGTTGGATAGTTGCAGGTAGGGTACGATAAGCAAATGCACCACTCAGATTAGCCGTCAAATAATCCGATTGAATACGTAATTGGTGGATAGGCAACTCATCACTCAACTCGCTATCAACAAGCAATTTGAATTGCTCCATAGTGGTTTGCACTTCGCCATTCTGGATATTGAGGGTATCAACAATCACGTATCCAGTCATATTATCCAATAGTTCATTGGCCTTTCCAGAAGTGTACAAACTGATATAGGTAGTAGCTCCTAATGCCAATTCTGGATAATTGTCTATCAGATTTAGTGTGGCAGGCTTGAAGTCTGCCAATTGCATAGTAATATC
>Ga0233364_1000070_pt1 | contig 16535 bp, 11 predicted proteins | sample ElkDunMinimDraft_19_FD_180675 | JGI IMG/M metagenome (GOLD analysis project Ga0233364, IMG submission 180675) | Fecal eukaryotic communites from dung pellets of Tule Elk in California, USA - Elk Dung C2 | ecosystem: Host-associated > Mammals > Digestive system > Large intestine > Fecal | place...
GAGGTGCAGCACCAAAGCGGCGGGTATCCAAATACCACCACATATCTTTCATAGGAATATCGCGGCGCTCAATCTCTGCGTTGAGTTTGTCGAGCGACTCTTCACGTACACTACCGCCAATGATCTCACCGATTTGTGGGAAGAGCACGTCGGTACCTTGTACGGTTTTGTCATCCTCGTTGATCTTCATATAGAAGGCTTTGATATCCTTTGGATAGTCTGACATGATGACAGGCTTGTTGAAATGCTCCTCTACGAGGTAACGCTCGTGCTCTGACGCCAAGTCATCTCCCCAAGTACATGGGAACTCAAACTTCTTGCCATTTTTGATAGCTTCTTGCAAGATATTGATACCCTCGGTGTAGGTGAGGCGCACGAAGTCGGTCTTGATAACGGACTCCAAACGAGCAATCAAGCCCTTGTCCACAAATTGGTTGAGGAACTCCAAATCATCTTTGCAGTGCTCCAATGCCCAACGTACGCAGTATTTGATGAAGTCCTCTTCGAGGTCCATGAGTTCGTCTTTTTGGATAAACGCTACCTCTGGCTCAATCATCCAAAACTCTGCCAAGTGGCGTGGAGTGTTGCTGTTTTCAGCACGGAAGGTAGGACCGAAGGTGTAGATCTTACCTAATGCCATGGCTGCCAACTCTCCCTCTAACTGACCCGATACGGTCAAACTGGTTTGTTTGCCGAAGAAATCATCCGAGTAATCAATCTTACCTTCCTCGTCTTTCTTGAGGTTGTAGAGGTTTTTGGTGGTCACTTGGAACATTTGTCCCGCACCCTCGCAGTCAGAGGCTGTGATGATAGGGGTGTGGAAATAGAAGAATCCGTGCTCATGGAAGTATTGGTGAATAGCCATCGCCATATTGTGGCGAATGCGGAACACAGCACCGAAGGTGTTGGTACGTGGGCGGAGGTGTGCGATGGTGCGCAGGTACTCCATGCTGAGTCCTTTCTTTTGCAATGGATATTGCTCTGGGTCGGCTGTGCCGTACACTTCGAGTTCGGTGAGCTGAATCTCTACCGCTTGACCGCTACCTTGGCTGGCAACGAGATGACCAGTAGCAGAGATACATGATCCTGTGGTTACGGGCTTGAGGTTCTCCTCTGGGAATTGTGCCAAATCCACCACGATTTGGATATTCTTGATTGTAGAGCCATCATTGAGGGCAATAAAACTCACGTTTTTATTACCGCGACGGCTACGTACCCATCCTCTTACGTTGATGAGTTGTCCTTCTCCTGCGAGTTGCAGGGCATTGATGATTTCTGTTCTTTTCATTATAGTGTTTTGTATTATTATTCTTTCTATAAGTAGTCTATCTTCGGGGTATCTTCGGGATATCTTCAGGATATCTTCAGGATATCTTCAGGATATCTTCAGGGAATCCCCCTATGAATAGTTGCTTAGAATGGTGCTGGTGTATCATCCAGTTTGGCACCATATTCTTCTTGTGGCAACATGTTCATCTTGCTGCTTTTGGTTTCGTATTGTACATCGGCATACAAACTCTCATCATATGCATCGTTTTCGTTCTGGAAACGAGTGTATTTGCCTATGAAGCGTAGCCAAATCTCGTCTGTAGCACCATTACGGTGTTTTGCCACGATGATTTGTCCCAATCCACGTAAATCCTTACCATTGCCATCATCATAGAGTTTGTAGTACTCTGGACGGTGAATAAAGCACACCATATCGGCATCTTGCTCAATGGCACCAGACTCACGAAGGTCAGAGAGCAATGGTTTTTTTCCATCTACATTGCTGTTGCTCGAGTCGCGTTTTTCTACCGCACGGCTGAGCTGACTCAGAGCAATCACAGGTATGTCCAATTCTTTGGCAAGACCTTTCAAGGTGCGCGAAATGATACTTACCTCTTGCTCACGGCTACCGAAATTCGTACCGTTGGCGTTCATCAATTGTAGGTAGTCGATGATGATAAGTTGTATCTTCTTATCTTTCACCAATTTACGTGCTTTGCTGCGCAACTCAAATACGCTTAGACCTGGTGTATCATCCACATAGATTGGTGCATTTTGCAATATGCTGATATTATTTTCCAGTTTATCCCATTCAGCTTTGGTAAGTCGTCCGTTGCGAATCTTGCCACCTTCAATCTCGCATACATTCATAATCAAACGGTTAACCAATTGCACATTGCTCATCTCCAATGAGAAGATAGCCACAGGGATATTGAAATCTACTGCGATATTCTTTGCCATGGATAGCACAAAGGCCGTCTTACCCATAGCAGGACGCGCAGCAATAATCACCAAGTCCGATTTTTGCCAGCCAGATGTGATCTTATCCAATTCGGTGAATCCACTCGGAATACCTGATATATTGCCTTCGTTTTGTGAGGCTTTGTGCATACGTTCAAACGCTTCAGTGATAACTGGGAAGATATGCGTTACATCGCGTTTTTGCGAGCGTTGTGAAATCTCGAATACACCTGCTTCCGCTTCTTGCATCAACTCATCCACATCTTGCGTTTCGTCGTAACCTTTTTCTTCGATTTGGCATGCCAGTCCAATCAAATCGCGTGCAGTAGCTTTTTGCGCCACGATTTGCGCATGATAGCGCAAGTGCGCCGCAGAGGCTACGCGTTGAGTTAGTTCGCTCAGATATACCACACCACCTGCTTGCTCCAAGGTGCCCATTGATTTGAGTTGTTCTACCACCGACAATATATCAATTGGTGCATCCTTGGTGGACAATGCACGTATAGCATCGAAGATATGGCGATGCTGATCGGAGTAGAAGGATTCTGGGCGTAGCAAGTCTGCCACGGTTGCGAATGCATCTTTTTCTATCATCAAGGCGCCAATCACAGACTTTTCCAAATCCAAAGCCTGTGGTGGTAACTTACCCATTTCGTTGGCACCTACTTTGATGACAGTAGGTTGAGTGGGTTTACGTTTGGTTTTATTTGTTGGTGTTGGCATATTGTCTTAGTAATTCATATGCTGCAGTAAAACTGCTAATCTCATTGTTCAGTACGCGTTGTTCCGTGCGTGCAATCATCCCCTCCATGGTTTCCGACTTGTAGAAACCGTCCAAGAGGTTTTGATTGATTGTTTCATACATCCAATATTTGGCTTGTTGCGTGCGTAGATGATCAAGGTAGCCATTCTCGCGCGCGAACATTATATATTCTTCCACCATCTTCCAGACATCCAAGATGCCGTTACCTTCAATCGCAGAACAGGTCACTGCATATGGCTTCCAACCTGATTCTGTTGGTGGAAAGAGCGAAAGCGCATTCTTGAAACTAACGCGCGCAGCCTCTGCGCGTTCCACATTAGCTCCGTCGCACTTGTTGATGGCTATTCCATCTGCCATCTCCATGATACCGCGTTTGATGCCTTGCAACTCATCGCCTGTGCCAGTCACTTGCAGCAGCAAGAAGAAGTCCACCATCGAATGTGCTGCTGTTTCGGATTGTCCCACACCCACCGTTTCCACGATGATGGTATCAAATCCTGCGGCTTCACATAGCACAATGGTCTCTCTTGTCTTGCGGGCTACACCTCCCAGACTACCTGCCGATGGGCTAGGGCGGATGAAGGCATTATTTTCCACCGATAGCTTGTTCATGCGGGTTTTATCGCCCAGAATACTACCTTTGCTACGCTCGGATGATGGGTCAATCGCCAATACAGCTAAGCGCTTGCCCATCTTGCAGAGTTCTGTACCAATAGCTTCAATAAACGTGGATTTACCCGCACCAGGTACGCCTGTGATACCCAATCGGATGGCATTACCAGCGTAGGGTAGGCATTTTTCAATCACTTGTTGTGCTACCACCTGATCGCTTGGCAGGTTGCTCTCAATGAGCGTCACCGCTTGACTTAGCAAACGCATATCACCACGCAAAATACCTTCCACATACTCGTCGGCACTTAGCACTTGCTTCTTGCGACGGAAGGTGGCATATGGATTCACCGATGGCAGGTTCTCCACACCTGCATTTACGGTCAAACCTTTATATTCGCTGCTATTTTCTGGATGTTTCATTGTTTATTCAATTGTCCAATTGATGCGGATTCTTAGTGCAGAGTGTGCTGGATCGTTGGTAATCAAGGTAATTACGCGCGAATATTCTGCTGCATCAGTAATTTGTGTGGCGTTGATATCCAATTTCAAATCCACACTCTTGCCTCCCTTGATAGGTGACTTTGGCGCTGTAATATTTACATATTCTTCATCCGAGATGATGCGACGGATAAGCAGTGGATTGACACCTACATTCGCTACATGTAGTTTGTGCGATGATAATTTGCCCTTTTTAATCACACCCAAATCAATTGTTGCACTTGTCTCTATGATTGGGGCCTGCTGACGCTCTTCCACAGTCATTTGTGAGAAATCTTCACGCAAATCAGCCTTAAGGGTAATCGCATATTGGTCAGACAGCACGCGTTTGCCATTGACTACCATGTAAATCTTTGTATCTATAGGACCAAACAATGGACATTCTGCCGATTGCAATGCCACTTGCAGTTTACCCGTTTGTCCTGGTTGCAGCGTCTTGAGAGTGAGTTGAATAGCATAATGCTTGTCTTGCTCACGTGTCAAGAACTCTACAGTAATAGGTTGATCTGTGTTATTTGCGTATTCTATCTCAAGTTGCTTGTTTGCGCCTTTTTTGACCAAACCAAAGTTGAGCGATTTCTTTTTCAATCGCAATTCACCCATTTGTACGGGGTATTGGTCGGTGGTGCTAACTGGCTTAGGAATCACTTCACCTTTGATGTATAATTTGGTTGTGGCCTCTGTAGCGTTGCTAGTGACCGTGATTGTCTTTTGAAAACGTCCTGGGCGACCATTGGGATTGTACGTAACGGTGATATTGCCCTTTGCACCTGGCTCAATGGGTTCGTGTGTCCATTTGGGAGTGGTGCAACCGCAACTTGCTTTAACGTTGGTCAATACCAGCGGAACCATACCCTCGTTAGTAAACTCAAAGATGGTTGTCACCCTGCCATCGGCTTCGTTAATCTTACCGAAGTCATGGGTAGTTTTGCTAAATGTAATCACTGGCTCTTGTGCCATAGCTGCCATGCTTACCAGCATTGCTGCCATCAAAATCATTTTCTTCATATATCTCAGTTCTTAATTTCAATCACATCCACTGCTGTCACACATTCAATGGCACGCAGTTTCATACACATTTGGCTAATCACTTTCTGTTTCCACACGACCACTTCAATATCGCACTTAAACAAACCAGCCTCTGACGTCACATGCAAATCGCGCATATTGGCTTTGTGTTCATCGCAAATGATATTGAGTATTCGCATCAATACGCCGAATGAGTCTTCACCCTGTATGTGTATCTTCGCTGCAAGCGATTTAGCCTCTCGTGCACCTTGCAACAAATCCACCAAACTCTTTGCTTTTTTGAAGTATTTTTTGATATGGTCTTTGGCTTTGGCGGTAACCGCAATCTCCAGCCATTCGGGCTCTGGCTTCTGCTTCTTGGAGGTCAATATCTCCACTTGGTCGCCACTTTGCAAGATATAACTCAGTGGTCGTGCACTGCGATTCACGTTGGCTCCAATGCAATGTTCGCCCAGCTCCGTATGCAGTTGGTATGCTAAATCCAATACGGTTGCACCTTGTGCAAGTGTGCGAATGTCGCCTTTTGGGGTAAAGACAAATACTTCGTGTGCAAAAAGGTTCAATTTGAAGGTATCCAAGAATTCAATAGCATCAGGATCTGGATTAGCCAATACATCCTTAATCTCTTGCAACCATTTGTCCAACTCTGTGCTATTATGTTCACCTGACTTATAGCGCCAATGGGCAGCCAATCCGTGCTCAGCCAACTCGTGCATGCGCTTAGTGCGAATCTGCACCTCAATCCACTGACCATTTTGTCCCATTACCGTCACGTGCAATGCCTCGTAACCATTTGCTTTTGGCATGGAGATCCAGTCGCGAATACGTTCAGGGTGGGGACGGTAAATTTCGGTAATGGCGGAGTACAACATCCAACATTGATCTTTCTCCGAATATTCCGAACTTGGCTCGAAGACGATGCGGGCAGCCACCAAGTCATATATCTGCTCAAAGGGTACACCCTTCTTCACCATCTTCTTGTAAACCGAATAAACCGATTTTGTACGTGAGAAGAGTTGGTAACTATATCCCATCATCGTGAGTTTGCGTCGTATAGGTGCTGCAAACTCCTCAAAACTATCTGTCTGTATATCCTTGTTGGCATGCAACTTGGCTTCAATCTCTGCGTATTTCTCTGGATATTCGTATTTGAAACTCAAGTCCTCCAACTCGCGTTTGATAGGCGATAATCCCAATCGGTGCGCCATTGGTGCATAGATATATTGGGTTTCGGCTGCAATCTTGCGTTGTTTCTCAGGGCGTTGCGCTGCCAGTGTACGCATGTTGTGCAAGCGGTCAGCCAATTTCACCAGCATCACACGAATATCATCACTCATCGTGAGCAGCAACTTGCGCACATTCTCCGCCTGTTTCATAGCTTTGTCGGCGAACACACCCCCCGAGAGCTTAGTCAGTCCTTCCACGATACTGGCAATCTTGGCGCCGAACATACGCTCAATATCTTCTGTCGTATAATCCGTGTCTTCCACCACATCGTGCAACAACGCAGCACATATACTCGTACTACCCAATCCAATCTCTTTCACCACAATACGTGCCACTGAAAGTGGGTGCATGATATATGGCTCACCAGACAGGCGACGCACGCCATTGTGTGCCTGCTTTGCAAGATGATAAGCACGAGTAATCACCTCCACGCGTTGGCGGTGCATGGAGTGTAAGTAATCGTCTAATAGAGCTTGAAATTCGGCTTCAATTAGTCGTTCCTCATCTGGGGTAAAATCACTGGTTACCATATCAATTGCATTGCAGTTAAAAAATTACAGTTGCTATTTTTACAAAAATAGCGTGCAAAGTTACGACTTTTTATTGACATAACCAAATTTATTTGCATTTTTACTTTAAAAAGATAATTATCATGTGATAGTTTTAAGGCTAATTGTTATGTGATTTATGATAATGGGTAAAAAAATCCATGTTGTTTGTGTATGCAATATTTTTTTGTACCTTTGTAGAAAATTTAGAACCAAGAGCAAGGATCCAAGAATAAAGACCTAACAGCCTTAGCGATTAATCCCAAAATCTTTTTAACGGAGTTTACACAGATTGAAAATATTAAGGTGTTGTAACCGCCACGAATTGTGCGGTAATAGTACGGTGCGAGTGGGGAAGGTGAAAACTGAAAGGTGAAAAGTGAAAACTGAAAAACTGAAAGAAATACTATTTTTTTTAACAAAAGCGCGCTATAATTTGCATATATCAATAAATTTTACTACTTTTGCGATTTCAATTGAAAAAGGTACAAAAAGAACACTATATTATGTCTGTTAAATTCTACAAATCAGAGAACCAAGTGCCATTGGAGATGCACAAGGTTCGCGTGGTACAAAAGCTGAATCTATTGCCAGTGGATGAGCGTCTTCGCGCTATCCAAAAGGCGGGTAATAACACCTTCTTGTTGCAAAACAAAGATATCTATCTTGATATGCTGACTGACTCGGGCGTGAATGCCATGTCCGACCGTCAGACCGCTGCGATGCACTTGGCAGACGATAGCTACGCCGGTAGCGAGACTTTTAACCGTCTGAAAACGGCGATGAAAGAGGTGTTTGGCACCGACAATGTATTGCCTGCGCACCAAGGTCGTGCCTGTGAGAACATTTTAGCAGAGCGCTTTGTAAAACCAGGCATGGTGGCCATCATGAACTTTCACTTTACCACCACCAAGGCTCACGTGACTCGCTGTGGCGGCGAAGTGGTGGAAGTGCTGCATAAGAAAGGCTTGATTCCACAGAGCGATGACCCATTTAAGGGCGATATGGACCTGCAAGAGCTACGCCGCGTGATTACCGAATACGGACCAGAGAAGGTGGCGTATGTACGCGTGGAGGCAGGAACAAACTTGATTGGTGGTCAGCCAGTTAGCCTGGAGAATATGCTGGCAGTAGCGGACATCTGCCACGAGTTTGGCATACCAAGTATCTTAGACGCATCGCTGTTGCAAGACAATATCTACTTTATGAAGACCCGCGAGGCGCAATGCAAATACATGACTCCCAAAGAGATCTACCACTTGTTGGCAGGTAAGATGGATATCATCTATTTCTCAGCGCGTAAGTTGGGCTTCGCTCGCGGTGGTGCGATTATCAGCCATAATACTGAACTCATCAAGAGTATGATGGAGTTTATCCCATTGTACGAGGGCTTCTTGACCTATGGCGGTATTGATGTGCGCTCGATCGAGGCGATGGCAGAAGGTTTATACGAGTCGCTAGACATGGATTATCTGAGCCACGGACCAGAATTTATCAACTACTTAGTAAATGAGCTAGATGCCTACGGCGTACCAATGATCAAGCCTGCGGGTGGACTAGGTGCACACATTGATTGTCAGGGGTTTGTGCCTGATATGCCACACGATCAGTACCCAGCAGCGGCTGTTGCAACAGCGCTATATATCGCAGGTGGTATCCGTGGAATGGAGCGTGGTACACTCTCCGAGCAACGCGAACCAGACGGCACAGAACGCTTTGCCGAGTTAGAATTGATGCGACTAGCAATGCCTCGCCGTGTATATACACTTTCGCAGATAAAATATGTGGCAGACCGCGTGAAATGGCTGTGGGATAACCGCCAATTGATAGGTGGATTGAAGTGGGTAGAGGAGCCACAAGTACTACGTTTCTTCTTCGGACGACTCAAAGAGATTGGTCACTGGCAAGAAGAGTTGGTATCGAAGTTCAAAGAGGACTTCGGCGAGAGCTTGTAAGGAATTTTTCATAACATTTGCATATATGCGTATTTTTTTGTACCTTTGCGGGCTTTTTGTGCAGATGAGAGTAGAGGAGAGTTGAAATAGAAATAATTATACTACACAATACATTATGTTTAGAACCAACACTTGTGGCGAGCTTCGCCTCGCCGATGCAGGCAAAACAGTGACCCTCGCAGGATGGGCACAACGAATCCGCAAAATGGGCGGTATGACATTCATCGACCTTCGTGACCGCTATGGTATCACGCAGCTCGCTTTCCAATCAGATGGCAGCTCAGAGCAAGACGCATTGCTGGAGAAAGCCAATGGAGTAGGGCGCGAGTTCGTACTCCAAGTAACAGGCGAAGTCATTGAGCGTCAGAGCAAAAATAATCAGATTCCTACTGGCGAAATCGAAATCAAAGTAGCCGAGATGAATATCCTGAACGCAGCCGTGACTCCTCCATTTACTATCGAGGATGAGACCGATGGTGGCGATGATATTCGTATGAAATACAGATACTTAGACTTACGCCGTAACTGCGTAAGAAAGAACCTTGAGCTCCGCCACAAGATGGCATTTGAAGTGCGCCGTTACTTGGACGAGAAGGGCTTCTTGGAGGTAGAAACGCCTGTATTGGTGAACTCAACCCCAGAGGGCGCACGCGACTTTATCGTGCCAAGCCGTATGAACCCAGGACAGTTCTATGCGTTGCCACAAAGTCCACAGATACTCAAGCAGTTGCTTATGGTCAGCGGTTTTGACCGTTACTTCCAAATTGTGAAGTGCTTCCGCGATGAGGACCTTCGTGCAGACCGCCAACCTGAGTTTACTCAGATCGACTGCGAGATGTCGTTTGTAGAGCAAGAGGATGTATTGCAACTCTTCGAAGGCATGTCTAAGCACCTATTTAAATCTATTCTCAACATCGATTTGCCAGATTTCCCACGTATGACATGGGCTGACGCAATGAAATATTATGGTAGCGACAAGCCAGATACACGCTTCGGAATGGAGTTCGTGGAGCTGCACGATATCTTCCACGCTATTGAGGAACAGAAAGAGGAGAAGTTCAGCGTATTTGCTAATGCGGCCTATATCGGCGGTATCTGCGCTACAGGTTGCGCAACATATACCCGCAAGCAATTGGATGCATTGACCGACTACGTAAAACGCCCTCAGATTGGCGCGAAAGGTATGGTTTATGCCCGCGTAGAGGCAGATGGCAACGTGAAGTCAAGCGTGGATAAATTCTACAACCAAGAGCAATTGCAAGAGGTGGCTAAGGCGATGAACGCTCAGCCAGGCGACTTGATTTTGATCCTCTCTGGCGACGACGCGATGAAGACACGCAAGCAATTGTGTGAGCTTCGTTTGGAGGTCGGCAAGCAACTCGGTTTGCGCGATCCTAAGAAGTTCTCATGCCTCTGGATTGTGGACTTCCCAATGTACGAGTGGAGCGACGAGGAGCAACGATTGATGGCTATGCACCATCCATTTACCAGTCCAAAACCAGAGGATATTCCTTTGATGGACACCAATCCAGCAGCTGTACGCGCCAACGCTTACGACATGGTTATCAACGGTGTAGAGGTTGGTGGCGGTAGTATCCGTATCCACGATGCTGCGCTGCAACAACGCACCTTCGAGATCTTGGGCTTCACCCCTGAAGAGGCACAATTGAAGTTCGGCTTCCTGATGAATGCCTTTAAGTTTGGTGCGCCACCTCACGGCGGTTTGGCATACGGCTTGGATCGCTTCGTGAGCTTGTTCGCAGGTTTGGACAGCATCCGTGACTGCATCGCATTCCCTAAGAACAACCAAGGACGTGATGTGATGCTCGGTGCTCCTGGCTTGGTAGATCAAAAGCAATTGGATGAGCTGATGATTGATCTCCGCGAACTCAAAGCTGAATAAATAAATAAATCTGTAAGGACCTTAACGACTTTAAAGACATTAAGGAAGTTAAGGTCTTTACTTTATATTAAAAGAATGCTAATTTGGATTATGTAAAATAGCATCCATGGAGAAGTACCCTATATAATTAATTGAAACTGAAACATTGAACCTTTAGAACTTTGAAACTTTTAAAACTCACGTAGTGAATATGACCTACTTTGATGATTTATTAGAAACACAAAACCAACCAGATGTGGAATACATTCCTCTGGTGGATGAAACCGACGACGCAATCGAACCTAAACTGAAAGATGGCGACATCCTAGGCGTACTGCCGCTCCGCAATATGGTACTGTTCCCTGGCGTATTATTGCCAGTGACTGTAGGAAGACCAAAATCTAAGAAACTGGTAGCTACTGCCTTCAAGAATGACCAACTATTGGCTGTATGCTGCCAAAAGGCACAAGATGTGCAAGAACCTTCCGAAGAAGATATATTCCCTGTCGGCACTGCAGGACGCGTGATGCGTACACTAGACATGCCTGACGGCAATCTGATGGTGATCCTTGAAGGTGTAGAACGTATTCATATTCAAGAGATTGTAGGAGTTCGCCCTTATATGAAAGCCCGCGTACAGATTCTGACGGAGCACTTCCCTAAGCGCAACGATAAGGAGTTTGTGGCATTGGTGAGCAGTTTGAAGAACGTAGCCGAGAAAATTATCAAGAGCATGGAGAACTTGCCTGCAGAAGCAGGTATGACCCTGCGTAGCATTGATAATCCCCCTACTCTGGTCAACTATATCTGCGGTAACTTTGGTGTTCGTATCGCTGAGAAACAGCAACTTCTGGAGATTGATTCCATCAAAGACCGTGCACTCTCTCTACTCGAAATCCTCAACAACGAGGTAAAGATGCTAGAGATGCGCAAGGATATTCAGAACAAAACCAAGGAGGATTTGGATCGTGAGCAGCGCGAATACCTGTTGCACCGTCAGATGGAGACTATTCAGAAGGAATTGGGTGACTCCGACGAACAACAAGTGAATGCGATGCTTGAGCAATCAAAGCAAAAGAACTGGGGCGAGAAGATGCAAGCTACCTTTGAGAAAGAACTCAAGAAGTTGCGCCGCATGAACTCCCATTCGCCTGAGTATGCTACCCAACAAAACTACCTAGATACCCTACTCGATTTGCCTTGGAATGAATACTCTGAGGATAACTACGATATTCGCCACGCACAAGAGATTTTGGACAAAGATCATTACGGCATGGAGAAAATTAAGGAGCGTATCATCGAGTATCTGAGTGTGCTGAAAATCAAAGCATTGAGTAATAATCCAGACAAGATGAAAGCTCCTATCCTCTGCCTCTATGGCCCTCCAGGTGTGGGTAAGACTAGTTTGGGTCGCTCAATTGCTGAAGCTTTGGGCAGGAAGTATGCACGTATCAGTTTGGGTGGTTTGCATGACGAGGCAGAGCTGCGTGGTCACCGCCGTACCTATATAGGTGCAATGCCTGGTCGTATTATCGAGAATATTCGCAAGGCAAAGACATGCAACCCCGTCTTCGTGCTCGACGAAATAGACAAGATTGGTGCCGACTATAAGGGTGATCCTACTAGTGCCTTGTTGGAAGTGCTTGATCCTGAGCAGAATAGTACTTTCCACGACAACTACTTGGATGTGGATTACGACCTGAGCAAGGTGCTGTTTATCGCAACAGCTAACTCGCTCGACACCATCCCTCGCCCACTACTAGACCGTATGGAACTTATCGAAATGACGGGCTACTTGCAAGAAGAGAAAGAGGAGATCGCTAAGCGTCACTTGCTGCCTAAAGAGTTGGAGAATCACGGGCTAAAAGCATCGCAACTCAAACTCAAGAAGAGCATCATCTCTACCATCATCGACGGCTACACCCGCGAATCAGGTGTGCGTGGATTGGAGCGCAAGATTGCCGCTATCTGCCGCAAAGTGGTGACTAAAATAGCATTGGAAGAACCTTATAATGTGAGTGTTACAGAAGAAGATATTGTAGAATACCTTGGCAAGAAACGCTACTCACGCGATGAGTGGGAAACCAATAAATATATAGGTGTAGTCACTGGATTGGCATGGACATCGGTAGGTGGTGAGATATTATTTATCGAGACATCCTTGTCGCCAGCTAAAGTCCCTACCCTCACGCTCACGGGTAACTTGGGTGATGTGATGAAGGAGTCTGCAACTATCGCACTAGGTTATATCAAAGCTCATGCTGAGCAATTTGGTATCGCACGCAAGAAATTAGATACTACGTCTGTGCATATCCACGTACCAGAAGGTGCTATTCCAAAGGATGGTCCAAGTGCAGGTATCACGATGACCACCGCCCTTGTCAGCGCATTCATAGGCAAGAAAGTGCGTCCTCGTATCGCTATGACTGGCGAGATGACATTGCGCGGAAAAGTATTGCCTATTGGCGGCGTAAAGGAGAAACTGCTAGCAGCTAAGCGCGCTGGTATCACTGATATTGTACTCTGCGAGAAGAACCGCAAGGATGTGGATGAGATTCCAGAGAAATACCTCAAGGGATTGAAATTCCACTATGTGCAAGACATTCAAGAGGTTATTGACTTTGCTTTGGTAAAGTGATAAACAGAAAATAATAAAAAATAGCAACTCAATGAGAGTTGCTATTTTTTATTATAAAGTGGTGCTTGATATAGCGAATCCATTCTGAGATTTTCGCTTTGATACGCTCCGATTTGATTTTCTTGCGTTGTGTAATCAAGAAGGTGATGAGTAAAGCCCAAAACATATCGTTTATAGATTACAATTGACAGTTGACAGCTGATAAGTTGTTATTTGAGAATCGTGTTAAGTGATTGTGCAAGTTTTATACCTGCCATATACATTTGATATTCAGCTGTTTCTGCCCAATAATATGCATAGTGATATGCGTTGCCAGACCAAGTAGGATGGTATTGGTATATGGCATCAGTGACGTGGTAGCAATGGAGCAATGTTTGCTCATCGGTCATGCTGAGAATCTCTTTGCGTTGCTTGCCATACACATTATAGAGATACTTAGCATATTCGGTGTATGAAAATCCTTTGTTTTCGATGATTTTGCTATCCCACACGGAATGGAGATTGGTATTTTGACCAAACCATTTCATCTTGACAGCATTGCCACCTTTGTCATCTAGATGCGCAAGATGCATTGGACAAAATCGGTCAGCCATCATATGGACATAAAACACCAGCGCATCATGGCAATCGGGTTGACGCGTAAGCACTGCCTCCAGACTATCCAATGCCATGAATAGTTCCCCACCCTCCTCGGGATAATCGGTCAAGGTAGCTGCTACCTGAGCATCGGTCATACCACCTGGTAAATCTTGATAGTGGCATGTGAAGCTAGTAGGATAGATGGTATCACTCTTGATTTCGTCTGGCCATGTAGAGAGGTAAATCATACCTTGTGTACCTAATACAGCATCTACATGTTTGCGAACTTTATTACTCAAGTTGTCGTAGGCTACTTGAGCGACGATGCGGTGCCCTTTAGGGCCCCAAGCGAAGGTGGAGGTGGCTATGATTAGCAATAGCACCAATGAGGTTATTCGTTTCATATTCAATTATTTATCTCTATTATCTATTCGATTACGATATACTACAAAACGCTGGTATAGATATTCTAATGTCAGGTTGAGTAGCATGTTGATGATTGTTACTAGGTATTCGTTCCACAGCATATCTTCTGCCAACCAATCGCCCAATATGGTAGTAGCAGGTGTGAAAGCAGCATAGAAAGCCAATACTAGAAGCATGGCGCGGGTGATATTGGCTTTGGATTTGAAGGTGAAACGACGATTGAAAGTGAAGTTCCACAAGATGCTTAATATCAAAGATATTAAATAGCATGGCCAATAGCGCCATGTGGTAAATTCATTGAGTAGCGCAAACGAACCGAATTGGATGACACCTGCGCTGGCGGAAAAAAGTACGAACTTGAGTATTCTAACCCATTCTTTATTCTTTTTCATTCCCGTATCTTCAAACAATCACTAATATAGTTCTATCCATTCTACTTCATTGCCCACGCATTGGAGATACTGCTCAAAATCCTTGCACTTGATGACCACTGTGCCACGACAATCATTCGGATGGAAGCTCAGTGAATCGGCTTGGAGAAGGTTCTTATCAAGGAACAAGATGACATGGTGCGCCTCGTCGTTGATCAATCCAAATGGACTGACACTACCAGGTTCAAGACCAAGGTACTTGAGCATACGTTCTGGCGATGCAAAAGAAAGTTTTCCTGGGGAGTTCTTGCCCGCTGCAAGGAGCGATGCTTTGAGTCGTTGCTCCAAGTCGTGAATAGCAAGGTCGTGCTCGCAGTCGAAACAGATAAGATAATGCTGTGTACCTTTGTGGTTGCGCATGAAGATGTTCTTGCAATGCACGCTACCATCATCCTTCCACCAACGTTTAGCCTCCTCGATGGTCTTGCCCTCGGGATGGTTATAGCAGGTGTAAGGTATCTGATGGTCAGAGAGATATGTTAATACTTTCTCTTGTCGCTCAGAGATAAATTCGCATTCAATAGTCATCATTATTATTACAAATTATGCCTCCATGATCACTTCGCGCATTACTTCGGCTACTGTAGGGTGTGGAAAGACAACTTGTTTGAACTCGCCTACGGTATAGCCCATGCGTACGGCAAAGCTAGCAGCAGCCACGAACTCGGAGCATGGGTTGCCAATCATATGTACGCCCATAACAGTCTTGCTGCGTTTATCTACAATCACTTTGCAGAGTCCCATCTCACCTTCGTTTTCAGCCACAAAACGTCCTGAATAAGTCATTGGAAGTTGGTGCACTTCGTATGGTACAAATGGCTCGTCGGTGGACATGGATGGTGCGAAGTCACCCTCGTGTATCTCATTAAGATCCTTCTCAGTCAATCCAACGCATGCAATCTCGGGATTGGTATAAACTACGCTAGGAATAGCGTTGTAGGCAATGCGTTGGAGAGGCAACTGCTTGAGCATACGACCTACCGCCACTTCTGCTTGACGGCTTGCCACATGCGCGAGCATAATCTTGCCCGTAACATCACCTGCGGCATAGACATTCTTGAGATTGGTACGCATGAACTCGTCCACGACAATACCTCCACGGTAGATTTCTATATCTGTTAGTGCTTCTAACCCCTGCATGTTGGCACGGCGACCAACGGATACGAGGATATGCTCGGCTTCGTATTCGCCATTAGTAGTGAGGACTTTATTACCTTGTACTTCAGTTACTTTGATATCCGTCAAGATTTGAATGCCTGCCTTGCGGTATTTTTCAAGGAGTATGTTGACAATATCTTGATCGAGGTTAGGCAGGATAGTAGGCATTGCCTCAATAACGGTGACAGGCACGCCCAGCTCGTGGTAGAGCGTAGCAAACTCCATACCAATCACTCCACCGCCTACGATAATCATAGATGATGGAAGCTGCTTGCTGTCCAAAGCATCAGTAGAATCCCATACGGCAGGATTATCTTTGATACCAGGTATAGGAGGTACGAAATTTGTAGAACCCGTACAAATGAGTAGGTTCTCTGCTTCGTATTGCTCCTCGCCACAAGCGATTACCACATGGTCATCGGTGCGTGACACGATAGAAGCTGCGCCCATAACCACGGTGCAATGCTCGTTGTTGAGTTTTTGCTTGATACCAGCTACGAGTTTGCGCACCACTTTGGTTTTGCGTTGCACAATCTTGGTATAATCAAAACTTACACCCT
>Ga0233364_1000071_pt1 | contig 16467 bp, 3 predicted proteins | sample ElkDunMinimDraft_19_FD_180675 | JGI IMG/M metagenome (GOLD analysis project Ga0233364, IMG submission 180675) | Fecal eukaryotic communites from dung pellets of Tule Elk in California, USA - Elk Dung C2 | ecosystem: Host-associated > Mammals > Digestive system > Large intestine > Fecal | place...
ATACCGCCGCTATAGCCGCTATGGCCGCACACGCTACGCCAAGCGCGGTAGTGGCAAGTCGTACTCCCGTGTACGCTATGTAAAGCGCAAGGGCAGCAAATCAAAGCGCCGCGTAGCATCCATGCGCCGCCGGCGCCGCAGCTAAAAAAGCCCTTCGTTGTCGCAAGCCCCCCTTTTTCGCCATGCCCGCCCACGCGGGCATGTGTTTTGTACTGCCACGGAATTACGTCAGCCCCCATCTTTAAACTTGCGCGAGTGGCGGTTAGAGTGCACAATGCAGCCATGTTCAAGAACACACTTTTCGTAGCAGCCCTGGCGGCCTTGGTAGCTCCGGCTTTCGCCGCCGAATGGATGAGCGATTTCGATGCAGCCAAAGCCAAAGCAGCCCAGGAAAACAAAGCCATCTTGGCAGACTTCACCGGCTCCGACTGGTGCGGTTGGTGCATTCGTCTGCGCCAAGCAGTGCTCGACACCCCCGCGTTTGAGGCCTACGCCAAAGACAAGTTTGTGCTGGCCGAGATTGATATACCCCAAGCCCCCAAGCTGAGCCCTGAGCAAATGGAAAAGAACCGCCGCCTGTGCGAGCAATACGGTATTCAAGGCTTCCCCACCGTACTGGTGTTGGATGCTGCCGGCAACGTGATGGGAGGATTCTCCGGCGGCAAGACCTCCCTGCAAGCCGTACAAGCTCCCTTGGACAAAGGCTTGGAAAACATCAAGCTCTCTCAGCTGGCTGCCACCCAGCAAGGCGAGGAAAAACTGCAAACTCTCGTCAAAATCTACAACAACTTCCCCGCCTCCCTCAAGGATAGCGCAGCCGGTATCCGCGATACCATCCTGGCTCTTGATACCGCCAACACCAGCGGCCTGAGGGCCACCCTGCTTGCCGAGCAGCAGAAGAACCAATTTGCGAAAGAACTTGCCACTGCGCAAAGCCCCGAGCAAGCGTTGGCCATGCTGGAGCGCATGAAAGGCGAGGCCCTGCCTGCCAACCGCGCAGAACTTCTTATGCAGCTCTTCACCCTCAAGATGGAATGCGCCAACAGCGTAGCGGACATCCTCGCAGCCAAGGCCATCCTCTTGGAAGCTGCAGAGGCCATGCCGGAGAAAAAGAACGCCATCCAAGCCGCAGCTGAAAAGCAATTTGCCAATCCAGCTGCTCTCTTGGAACAAATCAAAGCATACCGCAACAAAGCTAAATAAGCTTTTAACTCCGGTTTACTCCTTACCAAAACACCGCTGCTTAGAGAAAGCAGCGGTGTTTTACATTTTATGGCGTGTGCGTAAAACTTACTTCGGCCAGCCCACCGTTTGGTGTACGTACACCTTCTCCCCCGCAGACAACTTCAAGCCGCGAGCCAGCCCCTCTTTATCAATCATCCCGCGAATGACCGTGGACATCCCGCGCGATGTGGCATACAAATACACATTCTGGTAGGCTGAGCCGGCGTGCATCGGCCCTGCATAATCATCCTTGGCAGCATACACCAAATGCACAGGCGCATCCTTCACAAAATCCTGTTTTTCGCACAGCGGTATCAGGTTCTCCGGGGTCACCTGCACCAGCGCATGGGCAGCGCCATCGTACTTCCACGCCCCCTGCGGTGTGAGCACATACAAGCTCATATTCTGCAAATTGCGGGATGTGGCAATCGTGCGTTTGCCACCCTCCTTCATACCCCAGGCCACCCACAATATCTCACCAAGGGTCCGGTCATCCACCGCCTTTTGCGGGTCGTACGAGCGGGAGGATGCTCGCTTGTTGATAGCATCCATCACTGGCATCCCGCCCGTCACCACCGGCTTGGGCAAAGCCTTCACCACCTCTGCTGCACCCAGTGGCATCGCCACCACAGCCAGAGCCATCATCATTGTCCACATGCTTGCTTTCATCGTCCTCTTTCTAGCAAAATCATTTCCCCATGTCAACGGTTCTTTTTTATCATCTTCTGCAATTCTCATCCGTCTTCAGCCCATATATCTTGAGAAGTGCTTCGGGGGCGGGCTCGCGGCCCATGAAATCGCGGAAGAGCTGCAAAGCCGGTTTGGAGCCTCCCGGCTCCAGCACAGCTTTGCGATATGCCCGCCCCACTTCTGGATTGAGCACCCCGCCCTCGCAAAAACGTAAAAAAATATCCGCGGCCAAAGCCTCCGACCACTTGTAGGTATAGAAGCTGGCCGAATAGCCCTCCGAAATACAATAGAACAGCGTCCGCATTTCGCAAGGCTGCGGGCTTGTGTAGGGAAACTGCCACGGAGCCAGCAAATCAGAAACAGCCCATATTGCCTCAAAATAAAACCGAACCCAAGGGGGTGGATGCTTCAAAATTAATCGAACCTTAGAGTGCTCATTTTTTCGAACTAATCAAACCCAAAGTTACCTTGGTGCCCAACACCCTAGCAGGGTGGGTTTGGGCGGAGCGGCAATGTGCCCCTCCCTTACTGCTGAGGTTGGCTTAATAGCATGGCTATTTCTTTGGAGTATTGCGCTATCTTGTTCTTTATTATCCATGGATTGAGGCTTTCGTGCAATCTGATGAATCTTTTCTTTCTGCCGCCTTCTGCCCCCCCCAAAAACGAACGAACTGCTTTTTCTGTTGACACTGTGTATCAAAACATGTAGTCTGAAAAAACAGAAGTCTCCTCATCACACATTATTTATAAACAATTGATAAAAAAGCTCATCTATCGGCATGCTAACATTACGCACATACATCACCCCAAATTAAGCAGCAATACATTTCAATTGTTATTCACACAAAGACCATCATTTTCCTATCATTCTTCTCAGTTTTAACTCCTTTCTTCCTGTATGAAATTGCATCTCCCTCTCCTGCTCCGTCAGAGCCTTCTTTCTGCTCTCTTCATTTGCTCGGCTTCTGTCGCTACCGCAACTCAGCCGGCGGAAAGCGATAGCATTAGCTTCACCCTGCTTCCCAAAGAAGCAACAGATGAAGAAGAAGACTCGGAAAATCTCTATAATTATCTCCAACAATCGGAGCCTTGGCTGACATTCTCCGCAGCCCCTTATATTTCAGCATCGGCTACCTCCAACCCAACTTATCCTAATGTCTATACTAATCAACCAACATGGGGAGACATAGGGAATTATACTGCCCAACCAACCTTTAGTGATTCGTTCACTAACGTCAATGATATTACCAAAATTAATAGTGCTAGTGACAACAACACCTCCAACACTGCAGGTCATTATTTTGCTAATAACTCAGTAATTAGAATCAGCAACAGCAAGTTAAATTACGACGAACGTTTCTACGACACACAAAAGGGGCGGTACTTTGTATACACTCCAACTATTACCAAGGATGGCAAGATAGTCTTCAATATTCCAGTAATAGGCAAGGAAAGAATTAATAAGTTATACAGACAACACAATTCCAGTCTTAAATTCTTGGGTGAAACCCTCTACAACTATATTCCTAAAGAATTAAGAAATGCTCCTTTAGATGACATTTTGTGTGATATAGATTTCATTAAATCGTTTGGCAACGATTCTAATACTTGCTGGCGTCAAACATGTGCAAACATGCTACAATATTGGACATCCTATTACGGAGTATTCAATATATCAGGAGAAAAGTTAAAATATGGCTATACATATAACCCTGAGCTTTTGGAGGAAACATGGGGAACTAACTCCCTTGTGATTTCGATGATGTTGCACGAGGCGCAACTAAGCAACTCGGGGTCAGGAGGTGTGACATTTGGATTTCCGGATGATGTTATCGTCCAAATGCAAGGACAGGCATTAGATGGCGTAGTTTGGTATCTGTTTGGAGGAGACGGGATGCTTATGACCAACAAGCTAGAGACAAGCTCTAGCCCTGGCTATTTCCGGGAGTATTTTTCCTCAGCTAATTCCCTACGTGGCACCTGTGCCATTACGAATCAAAACTCACTCAATAACAGCATCAAATCAGCGTTTAGAAAAGAAGGACAAATAGCAGGACTTCTCTTCATACCGTCTGGAGGAGGTGGGCATGTTGTGACATGTTACGGTTACAAACAAAATAGTGCCGGTGACATCATCGGACTGTGGATAGCGGATAATGACGGCTGTGACTACGGCCTAAAATTTGTGCATGTTAAGCAAGGCTCAGAAACAGTAAACAAATACGTATGGAGCAGTAAAGAAAACACTTATGTACCGTCGGGAGGAAGCGTTTCTATTACAGCCATGAAAATGTACGAGAAAAGCAACTGCTCGGAAGATTCATACTACGGTTATATCACAGAGGTTACATGGATTGAAACGCCGCAGTGTCTGGTAAACATGTACAACGAATACCAGGACAAGAGCAATCCTCTGGTATGGAATGGAGAAAAAGCCAACAACAAATGGCAGCATGCCGGGACGGAAACACCGGCGACTGTTGATGTATTACCTACTGACGCAACAGGTTGGGAGGTTTACTGCGAAAGTGGGTCAGCCTACGGCGAAACCTATTTCCCGACATATTATAGTGCAGGTCGCGGAGTGATGTTCAATGACCATGCCTCAGATTACGAGGTGGTGATTGCAGGAGGAACCACAGTAACGGCCGGAGACATGTACATTGACAACAGTAAGACGTACAACTTTTCCTCGCTCTCCGGCACCCAACTTTCTGTAGGCAATTTCAGCAAATCCGGCAACGGGATAGCTCAATTCACATCAGTTCCCCTGACTTTCAAGGCAGGCACGCTGAACAGCGGTGAAATAAGGCTCAGCGGAGGCAACAGCTTCAACGGTACAAGCCTGACGATTAACAGCGGAGCCCTGCTGAGCTCCTATGCACAAAATAGCCTCAACCTGAATAAGGGAGTACTGACTATCAATGCCGGAGGTACTTTGTTTGCAGATTCAAACGCATCGGGAGGGAATTTCAGCATCACCGCCTCCGGCGTAAGTTTTAATACCGATTCTACGCTCCATCTGTTACTGGGAGCAGAAAATCAGAAAATCCCGGCAATCACTCTGTCAGGCAAGCTTACACTGACAAGTGGTACAATCATTGATTTAGAACGCGATAAAGGCTTGCAAGGTGACAAAACCTATTACCTGATGAAGGCCGGCAGTCTGCCAAGCTCCACACTTATTGCCGCTTTTGATGTTCCCTACGGCAGCCTAGCTATCGAAAATGGATACCTGGTGTATAAATATGAAGGCGTCATGCAATGGGGTGGCACAAGCGGCGTCTGGAGTGCCAGTTCGTGGGACTCCACCACAGCTACCTGCCTGGGTAAAAATGTAGAGTTCTCTCATACCGGCTCAAAGAATTACAACATTCAGGTAAAGGGAAAAGTATCTCCGGGTAGCATTCAGGTAACAAGTGGTCGCTACACCTTCCAGCCGTACGATGCAAGCACAAGCAACGCTATTACCGGAGTTAAACTTCTGGAAGTAAGCGGAACGGCAACTCTAACAACAAACATGCCGATAGATGCTCAGTGCATCACCATCTCTAATGAGGGAGATTTATGGATTGAAACGGATAAGAACTGGGATATCAACAAACTGAATATTCAAAACATTCAGTCTTCGCTATCCGGGGTGTACATCAACACTGCCAAAAATACGCTGGTGCGAATTTTGGATAGTGACCGCATAGACGGCACCATCCGATTATCAAGCTCTCCATTGGAATTCCGCTTTGACCATAGTTTCACCTTTGGAGGAGATATCAACTCTGCCTCTCTACAATCTAAAGCCATTTTCACCAATTCCTCCACAAGCAACGATATTACCTATCGACTGCCACTAGTCCAAACAGGAGAATACCGCCAATGGTTTGTCGTTGGCAACGAAGCCGATAGTCATTATACCACTCTGGAACTCACTAGTTTTAAGGGGTACGGAGAGCCATCTTTTGAAATTACCTCCAAGGGTATTTTGAGTTTGAATTTTGTATCGGCTGCAAAAGTTGCTTCGACAAATGGAGGCATCAAGGGCAACGGTACCGTATTAGTGCCCGATGGGGCATCTGTTGTACTGGCCGGCTCTAGTAACCATCAACCGCCCCTGCTGAGCACCATTGGTCTGGATATTCGAGGTACAGCCACTCTGGGAGATACCAACGCCACCTACGGAATAACCGGGCAGTATGCCTCCGGCGCAACCGTAAGCGGCAAACTGAATGTGGAGCAAAGCAAGGGTACCGGCATATACCTGCCGACGCTCACATTACGAGATGGAGGCTTGTATGAATTCCATACCAATCGCTACACAACCGCTGATAAGGGCATCTTCTATCATAACTTTGGAGAAGTGAACGTAACAGGCAAATCTGCCACGATTCACCACTTGGAGGTTTGCAAAAACGCCTCATATGGGTACGAAGCTACCATATCAGACATCAGCAACATACGAGGGAGCGGTAACCTGACTCTGAGTGGAGATTCTCGTGGTTCACTAACACTTTACCGCATTCTTAACAACAAAAATAACAGCTTTACCGGCAATTTAACAGTCAAACAGTCACCGGTCGATTATTATTTTGCTTCCTACTGCCGCATGACTGCTCTTGAATTGCAAAGTGGTCTGTACGGCACAGTAACGGCAGAAAATACATTTGAATCAGCATACCCAAACTATACCGGCATAGGTGTTGCAGGAAATGTTGAACTTGATGGGTTGATTGCTCAGCAACAAGGCATTATACTGTACAGCGGAACTCTGAACTATAACCACACTCTCGAGAAAAGCTCCTTCTCAACAAGCGCAATCGTTAACGAAGAGGTGAATCAGCTCGTACTCGATGTAGCTACCGGTAAGAGTTACAGCTTCAGTGGTTCTGTGCACGGACCTTTGGAGTTGGTGAAAAAAGGCAGCGGAAGCCAAACATTTACCGGGTCCTTCAATGAGTTCAATGGAAGTCTGGCTGTACAAGCCGGCACCCTGAACATTACGAACTCAGTAACTGCTTCCAATGTGAATCTTAGCAAAGGAGGCACATTAATTAGTAATGGAACGGTAAAGGCAAGCCATGCTGCATTAACCGGCGGCAGTCTGCAGGCAAAAGCCATCACGCTGAGCGACATCCGAATCAACGGAACCGGGAGCACTTTGTGTGCCGACGCAATTACGCTGTCGGATGTAAATTTTGTGATTTCAGCCGGCCTGAGCAGCAGCCCGATGCTGACCCTGCAATCAGCCTCAGGGAGCTCGGGTAAACTGACACTTACGGCGAACGATATTTCCTTTGAATGGGAGACCGGCAGCAGTAAAAAAACGGGAGCATACAAACTGCTGCAGTACAGCAATGATTTCGGCAGCTACCTTTCGGGCTTTGCTACCAGTACCGACACTTACAAGAAAAATGGCACGTCAGGGTATTACATTGAGAAGAGTACGCTGAAGGGAGAAACAGTCTACACTCTTTCATACTATTATAACGTAGTAAAGCGCAAAGCGACCGCCCTGAGCTGGCTCAAGAGCAGCGGTACGTGGCAGGATGGAAGTGGCAAGGAAAACGAAGTGTGGTCAGGCACCGAAAAAGATCTCAATTTCTACAATGGAGATACAGTCAGCTTTGGTACGGCTGCAACAATCACCATACAAGGCAATGTTACCCCCGCAGCCATATCGGTGAGCAATAGCTCCGGTACGGTGCATTACTATGCAGGCAGCAATGGCGGCAGTATTACCGGAACAGCTACGCTGACCAAAACAGGTACAGGTACGCTGCACATTCACAACAGCAACACATATAGCGGCGGAACAATCATTAAAGCGGGCACCCTGATTACCGAAAATCTTTCTTCTTTAGGCAAAGGAACGGTAGAACTCGCAGGCGGTACTCTGAAGAGCAACGGACTGGACAACGACATATTAGTGACAGGGACTTCTGCGTTGAATGCTAACCAGACCGGCACCGTAGCCCTTGGCGGTACTCTGACCGTGAAAAACGGTACTCTGAGCGGCAGTACCTTGGTACTGGAAGAAAACGCCCTGTTGCAAGGAGGTAACATCAAAAACGTACTTAGTGGTACAGGCGGCGTAATCGTACGCGGAAATGCGACTCTGTCAGGCGCCAACACCTATACCGGCGATACCGTGGTAGAAAGCGGGCAGCTTACCATAAGCGGCAGCCTCAAGTCTGATGTCTTCATGAATGGAGGCACACTCTATTCTGGCAACACGCAGACATTCAACGGCGGACGCAGTCTTACTCTGAATGGCGGCACAGTATATGCCAATGTAAGTCTGGGTACTAATGGGCTTGTGGAGCTGAAAAAGCGCGCCAGTATCAACGGTAACCTGACTCTGGGAGGCGGCACCTTGTCATTGGGTAGCTACATGCTGGATGTAAACGGCACCCTGCAGTTGACGGGTACTACAACGCTGGACTTCACAGGCATTACCAGCCCCGGAACCTACAAGCTGATTAACTATAACAGCATAAGCGGCAGCCTCTCCTACCTTCAAATGTCGGCGCCGGAAACAAGCCGCTATACCTATAAGCTGGGAGCTGCATCTAATTATGTAACTCTGACGCTGACCACCACAGCTACAACGGTTTACTGGAATGGAAATCAGGGAATCTGGAAACACGCCACTCAGGGTGGCTGGCAGGAAGCCAATGGCAACAACTCCGCCGCTCTGCAATTCCTGAACGGAGATACTGTCGTCTTCAATAACGGAGGTAGTGTACAAATTGCCGGTGATGTCACACCGGCTGCTCTCACCATAAGCGGTAGCAATGACCTATACCTTAGTGGCTCGGGGCGCATTACCGGCGGTACCGGATTGAACAAGACCGGCAGCGGTCTGCTGGCACTCAACGCCGAAAACACCTACACGGGTGGAACAGCAGTAAAAGAAGGCACCGTCGTGGCAGGTGGCAGCAAATCCTTTGGTACCGGTTCCATTACCGTCAGCTCAGGCGCCACGCTGGAGCTGGGCAACTATGCCGTAGCCAACAGTATCACCCTAAACGGTGGTACTTTCAGCGGCAGAGGATACACCGGTCTGCTTACCACCACGGGTAGCAGCAAACTGGGAGATTACACCAAAGGGCGCATCTATATGGCCTCAGGCTCGCTGGAGAACGGTTCCATCACCAACTCCGCTATCACAGCAGACCAAGGTTACCTCTATACTTCAATATCAGGCACCAGTACGCTGACAAAACAAAGTAGCGGAACCCTCTACATCTATGGTAACAACACCTACAGCGGTACTACCAATGTGGCAGCCGGCACCCTCTACGCCAAGAACGACAATGCTCTGGGGAGCGGTACAGTTACCGTACAATCCGGAGCCTCGCTGAACATGGGAAGCTATGCTCTGGCCAATGATATCACCAGCTATGGTGCCACCCTGAGCGGCAGCAACTATAAGGGAGCGCTGACTATTGCGGGGAATACCACACTCAGCGGTAACTTTACGGCAGAGAGTATTCTGATATCCAAGGGTAATCTGACAGGAGGAACCATCTACAACACCCCGATTGAGGCCAGAATCTCCGGCGGAGCCCCCATCATTGAAAGTACGCTGAAGGGTGATGGAGACATCACACTCTATTCCGGTACACTAGGTATATATACCACAAGCAATAATAGTGAATTCACCGGTGACATTTACATCAAAGGCGGCACACTATATCTGGCCGGAAATCGAGCCCAATATGACGTTAAGGGAGCCCTCGGTACGGGCACAATCTATCTGGAAGGAGGCACGCTGCAATGGGAAGAAGGGCCAATCATTTATAATGACGTGGAGGTCAGCGGTAATGCCCAGGTAAACGGGCCTATGTTCCGCGGCAATCTAACGCTCCGAAAAGGTAGCGTAGGAACCTGGTACCTCGGTGAGAAGGCCTATCTGTATGAAGGTACAATAGGTAATCTGCAGAATACCGGAACTGGTGAAGTATATAAAAAAGGTAAAGGGACAGTACGTCTCAATGGCGGAGCCGGTGGTTCCGGCGGTAGCAAATTGTATGTGGAACAAGGCACCCTTGAGGTGAACTGTGACTATACCCCTGCTAACGAAGTATACATGAAGGGCGGTACGCTCACCCTGCTTAAGGATGTCACAACTGCCTATACTCAGACTTACCACTTGGAAGACGGTGTAATAAAAGGCAATCTGGTACACGCCGGCAGCAACTCCATCATCTATGGTGGTGAAGGCTATATACAGGGCAACCTGACTCTGGCCGGTGGCACGATTTCCACGGCAGAAGGACACCCGCTTGTGGTGACGGGTACGCTGACGCTCCAGTCAAAGAGCTTGCTGGATCTCAGCAACATCCGCGAGGAAGGTTCATACGAATTCATCCGGTACGGAAATCTGAGTGGCTCAAGCAGTGGCATGTTTGCCACAAAAGCCGGAGAGTTTGAGCGAGGCAACTACACTTTCAGTCTGGAGGATAGCAGTTTGTGGGTTCACTTCACCCGCACAGCCGCCACGCTGAACTGGACAGCCAGCTCCGGTACCTGGGCTGAAGGAAGCAGAGGCGACGACTGGAATATCAGTGCCAGTGACAAGAAGTTCTATGCAGGCGACAAGGTCGTATTTAGCAACGGAGGTAGCGCCACGGTAACGGGTTATGTTGCCCCCAGCGAGATTACGGTTTCCGGCAGTAAGAATTTCACATTTATCGGCAATGGCACTATTACGGGTGAACTGACTCTGACCAAGACGGGTACAGGCACGCTGACCATGAGCAAAACAAACAATTACACGGGCACCACCATCATTAACGGAGGTATCGTGAAAGCCGCAGGAGAAGACTATTCATACGACCAGACCAACAATTCCTTCGGCGCAAGTACGATTGAGCTCATGAACGGCACGTTGGATCTGGCAGACCAGCCCATCGGCAATAACATTAATGTTACCGGGAATGCCACGATTCAGAATGGCACGAAATACACCGGAGCCATTGTGGTGGATAACGCTACCCTCCAGGGGCATGCCCTCAACCTAAGCCAGGATATGGAGATATTGTCCGCTACGGTCCATAACAATCTCAGCGGAACTGCCGGCATTACAGCAGAGGGACGTGTTGTGCTCAGCGGCAACAACACCATCAGTGGACATACCCTGGTGATGCGCAATATTGCCAACAGCACGGAAGGGCACCTGACGGCGCTGAACACTACCTTCAAGGGTGATGTAACCATCTGGGGTGGCACGCTGGTCTTAGGTAGCGGTAAATCCCTGACTATGGAAAAAGGCACCACGCTGGAGATGAACGGTGCTTATCTGCAGGGGCATCTTAACCTTCATAACGGCGCCAGCTTTAGTAACCGGGGATCGGGGCTCAAGGTAAGTGGAAGCGTAACCTTGAACGGCGGTGATGTGCTACTTTCCTGCAGCACATACGAAGACGACAACGCCATCATGGTGATAGGAGGTAATCTGAGCATCGCCAACAGGACAGAACTCACATTGGATGGTCTCTCCTATTACGGGGACAACACCATCACACTAGCCAGGTACGCCGATCTGAAAGGCAACCTGAGTCAGATTAGCCTCTATTTCAAGGAAAGCGCAAGAACTACGGGCACGCTGAAAGACACAGGCACCTCCCTTATTCTTACAGTGAGTGGACGAGCGGAGGACCTATACTGGAAATCCGGCTCCGGCACCTGGAAGGAAACTGCAGCAGGAGCCTGGATTATGACCAGCAATGACAGCAAATGTACCTTCATGCGCGGTGATAACGTCACTTTCAACAACGGAGGCACAGTATCTATTTCCGGTGAGGTAAGACCCGGCAGCATCACCATAGTCGATGGCGGTAATCTCAAGTTCACAGGTTCCGGCTGCATTGCGGGCGAAACAGATTTAAGCATGTGGGGCTATGATACGCTGACCATGAATGCAACCAACACCTACAGTGGAGGAACTTCCATCCGCTATGGCACCGTAAATGCAAGTGGTGCCCGCTCTTTCGGTTCTGGCATCATCCAACTAAACTGGGGCGAACTGAATCTGGGCAAATATGCTGTACTGAACGATATTTATTCCGATGGCGGCACCCTCTCCGGCTCAGCCTATGCAGGCATCCTGATGCTGGAAGGCGGCACCACTACATTGAAGGGCACGTTCCAAGCAAAAGAAATCATTCTTGGCAGAAGAGAACTGGGCTGGGATAGCAGCAATCTCAACCACTACTACTACTATACTTCAGGCAGCCTGGAGGAAGGCATCATTAAAGACACTCCTATTACTGCCATTCAGGGCGAAATCAGCAGCATGATTACTGGTGCCAGTTCTCTGACAATCACTTCAAGACAGAATGACCAGAGTGATGCAGGGCACGAAAAAAGAGGTATTAACGCCACGACTATCAGCGGAAACAACTCCTACACCGGCGGCACCTTGCTGAAGGAAGGAATACTGAGGATACAGCATGTGAATGCGCTTGGCTCAGGCGACCTCACCATTTACAATGGTGAGCTGGACATGCATGGCTACGCGGTAGCAAACAACCTCATTCTGAAGGGATACGCCCATATCGAAAATGTAGATGGCTACAAGGGGACTTTCCAGCTGGATAGCGGTTGTCTTGACGGCGACATTCTTCATCTGGATGCAGCCAAGAAGCACATACTCCGCTCGGGCGAAGTAGTAAGTGGTCTGAGTGGCGGCACCAAAGCCGCCTTCGATGATACCCAGCTGCAGATTTCCAAAACCGGCAGTGGCATGGTTACTCTGAGTGGTGATTACTCCAAGCTGTACGGGCACATGAATCTGCAAGAGGGTACACTGGAAATCAACAGTAAGAGCTGGTATTCACACCTCTCGGTAAACAGTGGAACTACACTCCATGCTCAAGAGCTGAACCTCTCCAGCAGCACCATGAATCTGGCCGGTGGCAACCTCAAAGGAGCGTTCGCCCTCTCTGGTAAGGGTAATATCAATATTCAGGCCGATACTTCGCTGAATGGATCATTGACTCTGAGAGGTGGCCGCATTGACTGGACAGATTTCTACAAACTGGACATCAAAGGCGCTCTGAATCTGCAAAACCGAACCACCCTCTACATGGGCAGCAACTTCGTAACAGGCGTCTACGAACTGATTGAATTCGATGAACTGAATGGCGCTCTTACCCTGCTGGATGTAATGGGTGATGGTTCCCGACGCAGCTATTCTTTGTACGAGGAAAATTATAAGCTCTACCTGAAGGTAGAAGGTGTTGCCAGGGAACACACATGGATTTCCGGTGGCAGCGAAATCTGGGAAGTGGGTACGAATCCCGGCTTTGCAAAAGCAGATGTATACCGGAATGGCGATGCCGTCACCTTCTCTGCCGGCGGCACCATCAAACTGAATGCAGCAGTGGCTCCGGCTGATGTTGAAGTAACCGGCTCTGCCTCGCTCACATTTACCGGCAATGGCCATATCACTGGTGAAACGGCCCTGACCAAGAACGGAACCGGGACACTGACCATTAACAACACCAATGCCTACAGCGGTGGTACCATCATAAATAGTGGAACGGTAGTTGCAGGCAATAAAAATGCTTTCGGCCTCGGCGATATTACGCTCAATACCGGAGCAACCCTCAACCTGAATAAAAAAGAGGTTGATAACGACATCATTGCCAGAGGAGGTACATTAACCAATGCTAATGCGTACGAAGGACACCTCACGGTAGAGGGTGCGGTCAACATTGCCAATAAAACTCAGCTGAGGGCAGACAAGATTACCTTGGCCAGCGGTAGCCTGAGCGGAGGGTCAATTACCAATACTCAGGTAGTAATGGGCGGCGGTTCTCTTTATTCCACACTTACCGGTACCAGCAATGTACAGGTGAATGGCACAGCTACTCTGGCAGCAGCCAATACACATAGTGGCAATACTGAGCTCTATTCCGGCAAACTGACTATTACCAATACGCAGGCTCTTGGTACCGGTGATATGGAGATGTATGCCGGACAGCTCGATATGAGGCGCCTAGCTGTCACCAACACTCTGATTAACAAGGGTGATGTAAGCATATCCAATGCAGATTGCTTTGCCGGAAAACTCGTTGTGGAAAGCGGTCGCTTATCAGGTTCGGCCATACAACTGCAGCAGGACGCCATGCTGACGGGAGGAGAAGTCGCAGCGCCCCTGATAGGCAACGCCGGCGTAAATGTTCTGGGTAACGTAATACTCAGCGGTAACAATACCTATACCGGTCAGACAAACATCGCTAGTGGTACGCTTCAGCTGACGGGCAGTATTGCCTCCGACCTGATTATTAACGGAGGCTCGCTCACGACGGCTGAAAATGGCATGCTCCTCAGCAGCGGACAAAATATGGAGCTTCTGAACGGCAGCATAAACGGCATGGTTACGGTGCTTACCGGTGCAACTCTTACCTTAAGTGACACCCGCACACAGAGTTTTGATCTGAAACTTGGCGGCGGTACACTTATCATCGACTCCGGCAACATTAACATGCAAGGTGCCATCTACATTACCAGCGACAGCACTCTTGATGTTGGCAGGAATTTCGGATATGGTACCCATACCTTGCTGACAGCTCAAAACATCACTAACGAGGACAAGCAGTTGCTTACCCTTGAAAAAGAGCGAGTTGGTGGCCGAGCTTATTCGTTGGAATGGGTAGGCGACAAACTGATGCTCAATGTAGAGAAGTGCAGCAAAAACCTTGTTTGGAATGGTTCGACCTCAGGCACCTGGGCCATGAATGGCGCCACTACCTGGCTTAGTGACGGCGAAGTCGCATTCTTTGAAACAGACGACGCGGTCGAGTTTAACAACAATGGCACCATTCGAATCTCCGGTACAGTAGAAATGAGCAGCATGAAGGTAACTAATACCGGCACGCTGAACTTCACCGCAGCCTCCAGCAAGACTCCGTGCGCCATATCTGGCTTCGGCCCAGTCCTGAAATACGGAACGGGCACCTTGGTCATTAACCTGGCCAATGATTACACAGGAGGCACCTATCTTCACGAAGGCACCTTGAAAACAGGAAATGCAAACGCTCTTGGTAGTGGAAATGTCTGGGTATACGCAGGCACGCTTGATCTCGCCTCCAAGAATATCAGCAATGACCTTTATCTGGTTGGTGATGCGTACATCAAGAATGGTACTAAGTTTGCAGGCAATCTCATCATGGAGGCTTCCCTGTTAAAAGGCTCCTCCATCTCGATTGCAGCAGGAAACACGGCCACCATCAACTCCGGCACAATTCACGGCACAATCAGTGGTGACGGTACAATTCTTGTTGCAGGAGCCACCGTTCTCAGCGGAGGCAAGCTTTCAGCGGCGAATCTGATCCTCAACGGAGAAAGCGCATCCCTGGTTACTAATGAATCAGGTTTGAGGATGCCTTCCAAATCCAGCATTCTTGCTCAGTCCGGTGCATTGCTGCAGTCTGCAGGAGTCATTTCCGCAGCCTCGCTCACCCTCAACAATGCTACGATCAATGCAAGCAACAGCAAAGCTAAAAACATCACCATCTCGGGTGATATCCAGATGACGAATGATGCAGAGGCTTTCACCTACGGCAACATTTCCGCAACGAATCTGATTCTTCAGAACAGCTCGTTGAGTAATCGATTGGCGGATGAATTCCGCGAAAGCACCACTAAAGAAACCGCTGGGAACATTTCTCTCAAGGGTAATTTGTCGATTTCCAATTCAAGTCTGGACACGAATGGTAACCTGACAGTCAAGACTGACCTGATGTTGGAAAAGGCTTCTCTACTCTCGCTGAAGGGGAATCTCTCTGTGGGCAAGGCACTCACCATTCGAGACCAAGGAGAAAACCAAGAACACTCTCTGTATCTTTCGGGTGCACTTACAGCAGATTCTCTGAGTATGGATAATGCATCCCTGGTTCTGGATAATCAACGGTCTGCCCAGAAAGTTGCGCTTAAAAACGCCAATGCGGTCAACACGCTCAATAATTCCCAGATGAATCTCAACGGCAGCATGACCGTGGCGGGCTCGCTTGCTCTGAACGGCTCAAGCCTCACGCTGGAGGATGCCGCCGCCAAACCGAAGGCGATGGGTCTCACCGTGAAGGGGGCGCTGGATATTGTCGATGCCGCCAAGGATGATGCTACCGAACTTTACCTCACGGGCAAGCTCACCGCGGGCAGCATGAATCTGACCAACGCCGATATCACGCTGGAGAACGAGCTGGCCGCGCAGAGTATTGCGCTCACGATGGCCAAGGATAGTCAGAAGAATCCCATCACCAACACGCTCGCCAACTCCACCATCTACGCTAATGGCAGCATGACCGTGGCGGGGAACCTGTCGCTGGCAGACAAGTCATCCATCACGCTGGAGGATAAGGCCAAGGGCAAGGCCATGAACCTAGCCGTGAAGGGCGATTTGTTCCTGAGCGACAGCAGCATCACGCTGAGCGGGGCGCTCTCCGCCGCCAACATGACGCTGAATGGCGGCAGCATCAACTTGACCTCCACCAAGTTGCAGACCATCAAGGTGAGCAAGACACTGACCTTCAACGGCAATATCGACCT
>Ga0233364_1000072_pt1 | contig 16431 bp, 11 predicted proteins | sample ElkDunMinimDraft_19_FD_180675 | JGI IMG/M metagenome (GOLD analysis project Ga0233364, IMG submission 180675) | Fecal eukaryotic communites from dung pellets of Tule Elk in California, USA - Elk Dung C2 | ecosystem: Host-associated > Mammals > Digestive system > Large intestine > Fecal | place...
AGTGATCCCATTCTTCCTTTTATTGTTAAATACCTTTTCCCAAATATAAAGATTGAGGATTTTAGAGAGCGGTTACGTGCGATAAAGAGTGTCAAACAATTCCAACTTGAAATAATGATGCCTGCGATTGAGGCTATTGTAAATAAAACGATTACAAAACTCTCATTTTCAGGTCTCGAGAATCTAAGTAATCAAAGGAAGGGGATGGTGATTTCAAATCACAGAGATATTATTTTGGATGCTGCACTTCTTAATCTGATTCTGTCAAAACATGATCTCGAAACTACCGAAATCTCTTTTGGTAACAACTTAATCTATGGGCAGACTGTGATGGATGTGGGAAAAATGAATAAGATGTTTCGGATTATTAGAAATTGCAATTTTAAAGATTTCTATAAAAACTCCTTAGAGATTTCTCTATATATGCGCCATGTAATTACCGAACAGATAAATTCTGTTTGGATTGCGCAGCGTAACGGAAGAACGAAAGATGGTTGGGATAAAACCAATCTTACCGTGCTAAAAATGTTTTCTATTAGTAGCGAAAAATCTTTTGTGGATAATTTGGATGAACTTAATATTACGCCAATGGTTATCTCATACGAATATGAACCTTGCGATTTTTCTAAAACTCAAGAATTATACATCACTCGCTATCAAAAATATGAGAAAGACCCTAATGAAGATTTGCAAAGTATTGTCAAAGGAATTACTCAAATGAAAGGTGAGGTGAATATCACAATTGCTAAACCTATTACAAGGGAGGAACTAGTGGCTTGTAACGAGTGTGACAGAAATGATAAATATGTTTCCCTTGCCAAAATTATTGACGAAAGAATAAATTCAAATTATAAATTGTTTAAAACTAATTATATAGCATACGATATGCTGAATGATACAAATCGTTTTTCGAACTTATATACTCAAGAAGAAAAGATAAACTTTATAAAGTATATGGAGAAGGGGTTGTCTGTAATTCAGGGAGATAAAAATGAATTGAAGTCTATCTTCTTAGCTATTTATGCTAATTCTGTACAAAATAGTATGAATTTGTAGTCCTGAAAATAAGTTGTTGTAAATATTCTACTCTTCAAAATATTTTTTCCCATTTATACGTTTTATAATTTGGATGTTAAAGTAAAATTATAATATGATAACAAAAGTGAGATTTTTAGTAGCATTTTTCTTGATGATGTTATTCGTGACAAATCTTTTTCCTCAAGCTGAAAATGCAAAGTATTATATTGAAGGTAATTATGAAATTACCAAAAAAAATGGTCAGTTAGTGTATAAACTATATGACATTACATCTCAAAATATCACTTTTGCCCCCGCAGATACTTTGTATGCTCATACGAATGAAGATGAAACTGTCTATTTTGAATTTGAAAAGGCAGCAACTACATATCCCGATGGATTTAGTAGCGGAATGAAGTTTTGGAGATGGCAGAAGAGAACAGGCGAATGGCTTGAAGATAGTGAAATTCAGAATGCAGAGCAAAGTTTTAGCACAAATAAGGTGATGTCTATTGTACTGATTTTGGATTGTAGTCGTTCTATAGGTTCAGATTTTGTTCAGTTGCAAGAAAGTGCAATTAAGTTTGTAAATACGATTTCAAGTAAGGCCTCAAAAAATAATAATGTGCATCTAGGCTTAATTGGCTTTAGCACGATGAAAAATACATCTGTAATTGTTCCCCTTCAACCCCTCAATGCCAATACGGCCCCTAAAATCATTGAATCAATAAGTAATATGCAATTGGGAAACGCTAATGGTACGGCATTGTATTATGCTATGCACCAAGGTGTTGATATGATTGAACAATATGTGTCTCAATTGAGAATTAATGATGGTGAATTGTATGATGGAAGTTCTATCATCGCTTTTACAGATGGATATGACAATGCATCGTTAGATGCCAATATCGGTCTGCCTAACGATGATGATGATATGTTGCGTACTCCTTACTTCAATTATCTTAAAAATCAAGCTTTAACGCAAATGCCAAATGGGAAGCAGTTGGATAGTTACTTGATTGCTGTAAAGGGAAAAGATGCCAATTATGATAAAGCTGACTTTGAAGGTGCAATGCAAGAACTCTCCTCATCGCCAGAACAGTTTTTCCCAGTGGAAAATTTTGACTTACTGCAAGGAGAATTTCAAAAAATCGCAGACAAGTTGGTGGATAGATGGAAAAATCTGAATTGTTATGTGCCTCGTAGTTTCGTAGGTCGTGTTCGTTGGACTTTGGGTGATGTAACTGCGCCGCAACCGACACCGCAGCGACCTGTAGTTTCAGAGCGCTCAGAGGAATCTAAATCTTTCTCAATGCCAAAACTTTTCTGGGGTATAAATGTGGGAATTGGATTCGAAGCAGTGGCAAAATTTAACCAAATAGGAGTAATAGAGGGTTTTGAAGATTATACTCTTCCTGATCTTCCGCAACGTTACAATGGATACTCGACCTTTAAATTTGCTATAGGATTTGATGTCGGCGCATGGATAAAACCTAATTGGGAGTTAGGTGCTTACCTTACCTATTACTCACCATTCCTCTTCTCATTGGGATTACAAACCCAATTTGGCGATCCACAAGGTTGGGGCGGATTAGTGGGTTTTGGCTATAATGGAGGAGTAAAAAGAAATATTCCAATTCCAGAGAATTATCGTACTTTTGTTATTGAACAAAGATGTGGCTATAATGCTTTTGAACTTCGTGCGGGTGCAAGACACAAGAATCTTTATGCGTTCTTGAATTTCGCTATCGGAACCTGGAATGGTATTATCAATGATAAACTTAAAGGTAGCGGCTCTGGCTGTATTATGACCTTGAATGTAGGTTATAATTTTAGCGCATTAGTGAAAAAGAGTGGAAAATAAGAGCCTTTCGCCCATTTTTTTATTCCGAATGTAGCAAAAAAAATCCTATTTTTGCTGCTCAAACCAATTAATTTGAAATGAGTGATTATAATGAAGATAGCATCCGGTCGTTGCAGTGGAATGTCCATTTGCGTGAGCGCCCGGGTATGTATATTGGAAAGTTAGGTGATGGCTCCGAACCAGACGATGGTATCTATGTGTTGTTGAAAGAGGTTATCGACAACTCTATCGATGAATTTATGCGCGGCTATGGCCGTAATATAGAGGTAACTATTAAAGATAGTCAGGTTAGTGTACGCGATTACGGACGTGGAATGCCTTTGGGTAAAGTAATTGACTGTGTGGCGCGTATCAATACTGGAGGTAAGTTTGATGACCAAGCGTATGATACAGCTATTGGTATGAATGGCGTCGGAGTGAAGGCCGTTAACGCTCTTTCAACAATGTTTTTCGTGAGTAGCGTCGTAAACGGAAAAAAGAAAAGTGCCCGTTTCTCTGCTGGAGAAATTGTTGAAGATTTCCCAATTTGTGAAACTGATGAACACAACGGCACCTTCATTTCATTCCTGCCTGATGATAAATTGTTTGAAAATTTCCATTGGTATGGAGAACACGTTGAACGCTTACTTTGGAATTATGCCTACCTTAATCGAGGGTTGACAATTAATTTTAATGGTAAAAAATTCGTATCTAAAAATGGATTGCTCGACTTGTTGCATAATAATGTCTCAGGTGAGATGTTATATGAGCCAATCCATTTGAAAGATAATGATTTTGAATTCGCATTGGTGCATACTCCACGAAGATATGGTGAAGATTATTTCTCCTTTGTAAATAGTCAATACACTTTGTATGGAGGAACGCACCAACAAGCTTTTAAAGAAGCTATTGTAAAAGCCTTTAGAGAGTTCTTTAAAAAGGAATATGACCCAGTTGATATTCGTACCTCTATTTTTGCTGCCCTTTCTTTGCGTGTGAAAAATGCGATGTTTGAACAGCAAACAAAAACAAAATTGGGGTCTATCTATATGGAACCTGGCGGACAAACGATTCGTAACTATGTGAATGATAATGTTTGTCGACTTTTGGATAACTATCTTCATATTCACCCTGAAGTAGCAGATGCAATTCAGAAGAAGATTCAGGAGTCAGAACGAGAACGTAAGGCCATTGCCAATCTGAAAAAGGCTACAAAAGAAACTCAAAAAAAGGTGAGTCTTAACAATTCTAAGTTGCGCGATTGTCGTTATCACTACAATACAAATGATAAGTTAGGGTCAGAAACCATGATATTTCTTACTGAGGGAAATTCAGCTTCAGGTTCAATTACGCAATCTCGCGATGCTAATACTCAAGCGGTATTCAGTTTGCGCGGAAAACCAGAAAATGTTTTCAAATGTAGTAAACAAACGATGTATCGTAATGAAGAACTGAACCTGCTTCGTGCTGCTATTCGCCTCGATGATGGTGTAGATGGTATTCGATATAACAAAATTGTATTAGCCACAGATGCCGATGTGGACGGAATGCACATTCGGTTGTTGTTACTCACTTTCTTCCTCCATTGTTACCCTGATATTGTCAATTCTGGACATGTCTATATTCTTCAAACGCCTTTGTTCCGCGTGAGAAATAAACAAAAAACTATCTATTGTTATTCCGAAGCTGAAAAACAATCCGCAATCCAAGAATTGAAAGGAAAACCAGAAATTACTCGATTTAAAGGACTTGGAGAAATATCTGCAAATGAGTTTGTTAATTTCATCGGAAAATCAATCCGTCTCGATAAGGTTATTTTGGATAGGCAAACAGATATCAACGACTTACTTTCGTTTTATATGGGAGATAATGATGTTGACCGCCAAAATTTCGTTTTTGAAAACCTAAGAGATGAAATTGATGTAGATGAAAGTTGATCTAATTGTATGACTTATAACGAAACAAATCTATTATGTTGAAAGGAATGAATGCAATTAGAAGAACTTTTCTAAATCTGATAGAAACAACTCTTTTGTTCCTTTTATTTCTTTTTTTCAACTCTCTTACTCTTTGGTCTCAAAATAATGCAAAATCTGATTCCTTTTTACAGATAATCCAGAAAGAGGTAGCGGAAAATTTTAAGACTTTAAAGCAGAAAGATAACAATCTTTCTCTTATTACTTATCGAATTGATGAGATTCATCATTATCAAGCTTTAGCAACTTTTGGAACGGTTGTTGCTGAGAATCAGAGTTCTGTGCGTCGATTAACGGTTTGCTTATTCATTAATAACATAGGAAATTCATATTCCGAAGAGCGGGAAGTGTTTCTCCCAATTGAAGATGGAGAAGAAGCTATTACTCAAATTATAAAAAATGAAACACAAATCGCATACCAAAATGCACTGCAGAAGTATGAGACATCAACTTTACAATCTTTTTACATATCTGAAAATCAGAAATTTAAAGTAGTAAATTATGCAGCACAAAATCATTATGAAGAGCCGCTAACATTTACTATTGATGGTGAAAAATGGAAACGAAAATTGAGAAAATATTCCCTTAACTTTAAACCTTACGAATCAGTAATTAAAGGCTCTGCTTCGCTTGATTTTAGTTATGTAAGAAAATATTTCGTTAGTAGTGAAGGTGCTTCTATAGTTCAAAATAATCTGTATTCCTATTTGAATATTAGTGTGTTAGGGTATGCTGATGATGGATTGGAAATTCCCCTTGAAAAAAGTTGGTTTAGTTTTCTTCCTGAAGAGTTACCCTCCGATGATAGAATTTTAGAGGAAACAATTCAGATGTTAGAGTTATTTCAACTTTTACAAAATGCGCCCGTTGTAGAAACAGTACCTGCTCCAGCCTTACTCAGCGATGAGGTTTCGGCTGCATGGTTATTGGTCAATGCTGTTCCTAATATAATTGCTAATGAGGGTCTAGATTTTGATAATTTAAATTCTTTATCGAAAGAAATCAATCTCATTGCAGACCCAACTATCAAATATTTTGAAGATTTTCCATTAAGTGGTAGTTATATATATGATGACGAGGGAGTTATGTCAGAAAAGGTTGAACTGATATTAGATGGAAAAAGAGAAAATTCGTTGCAGTCTCGGCTGGTAAGTCATGCGGAGATGACAAATGCCCACGCGCGCGCCCATTCGGGTTATGCACCTGTAGCACGCCCATCAAATATTCGCTTTTTTTCTACTTCTCCATGTACAGAAACAGAGTTGCATAACCTTTTTCTTCAGGAGTTGAAAAAGCAACAGAAACCTTTTGGATATAGATTGAAATCTGTAAAAAGTCGCGTGGTAGAATCTCATTCAAGATATTTTACAATCTCTCCGATGTTAATTTATAAGGTGTATGCAGATGGTACACCAGACGAGTTGGTGCGTGGCGCTGAGTGGAGCGGAGATCTGGTTGATGTCTTGGAAAATATGGTAGCCGTAGGAAAAACCTCCAAATTTTATGCTTTCCGTTGTGATGGTCAATCCGGTGAAATCTCTGTTTCGGTAGCTGCACCTGCTATGTTGCTTTCTCAAGTAACCTTACGTCCTTTTTCCTATACTCCGCAAAAGATACTGCAAACTAGACCATATCAAGATGTTGATAATTTGACAGATTTTGATGAAGTAGCATTCAAGGCAATGCAAGAGGAGTTGCAGCGTAACCGTTTGAATCTTTCAACTTCTGGTTTGCCTGCTCCACAAAGAATAGCTTATGTTATTACAGATGCAAAAGTTACTTCTGCTAAAGCATCGTTGGGTGCAGTGATCTATGCTAACGAAAAGCCGCAACGTGGCGCTTATTCGGAAGTTATAATTGGAAATCGAGATTGGAATACATATAGTTGTACAACGTTAGATACAATTAATAATGTTACAGAACTTTTACCTCTTCCTCTTGATAATAACTATAGTGCCATTCGTTCGGCGTTGTGGTTGTTGACCGAAAATAGGTATAAAATAGCAAATCGTCTTTGGTTGAAAAAGAATCAGTATTATTTGGATGATGGTGTATTCATAAAACCACATAACGATAAAGAGCTGAGTAAAATTACATCAAGTATGATGAGTGTTGAAAATTTGTACGGTTCTCTTGATCCATCAGTGATAAGAAATTGTACTCGCGAATTGTCGAAAGTTTTTGTTTCTTATCCAGCATTAACTAGTTCTTTTGTTGAATCGTATGCTGTTGAAGCAGAAATACTTTCACTTAGTAGTGATGGTGTACAATATAAGCAGCCGCAGCAATTATTGTGCGTGCGTGCGTATGCAGAAACTATTGCTGATGATGGAGAAAAACTCTCGGATGTGCAAAATTTCTACTTTCGCTCTACGAGTCAATTGACAGAACTAAATGAGATAGAAACGGTTTTACACGCAATGGCAAATAATCTTACCCAGTTGCGTTCAGCACCCATTTTAGAAACAGCATATAATGGTCCTATTCTTTTTGGACAAGAAGTTGTAGGAGAAATTTTCTATCATAATTTCTTGAAAGAAAATGAATTAATATTTGCACGCCGTCAAACGATAATGAAAGGAGATTCTCTAGTAAGTTGGAAAAATCCTATGGAAAGTGCAGATTTCAATCATCGTTATTTTTCTAAATATTTTTCTCTATCAACAGATGATTATCTGAACTCTTTTGATAATCAATTGCTTGTAGGAGATTTTTTCTTAGATGCAGATGGAACTTCTCCTATTGCAGAGATGGATATCATTAAAAAAGGAAGATTTAATCGTTTGCTGTCAAATCGTTTGCGTACCATAAGTTCTAAAGAGAGTAGTGGTCACCAACGTCTGATGTATAATGGAAAATATTTTGAGCCAGCATTGGCACCAGGTGTGCTAAAATTGGAGACAAAAGGTTTATCGTTAAATAGGTTACGATCTAAAGCTAAGCGCGAAGCAAAGCGCGCAGGCTACGATTATTATTATGAAGTTGTCAAGTTAAAGGAGAATTCTCTTGAACCTTTGTTGCTTTATCGTGTTAGTCTGAAAGGTGGTGAAACAACCTTAGTACGTACCGCAACAACCAATATGCCAGAAATAAATGATTATAAGGAAAATATAATTTTTTCTTCAAGCAAAAGGGCTTATAATAAGATGTTTGAGCCGTTTGATATGCAGGTGAAAGAAACAACCTTGATCAACGGGGTTCCTTGTAGTTTTATTTTGCCTGAGGCGTTTCTCTATTTGGAAGGTACGGTTTTAAAAAAGAGATTCCTACCGATTTTTCCCTCTTCTTTTCCCAAAAACAATAATTAAATTATAGAAATATGAAAAAGTTTGCAGTTATTTTATGTGGATGTGGTTCTATGGATGGTTCGGAAATTCATGAATCTGTAATGACAATGCTCGCTATTGATAATGCGGGATGCCAATATACATTATTTGCACCAGATGAGAATCAATATCATGTAATAAATCATCTTACACAACAACCCATGTCAGAAACCCGTAATATGAGAGTGGAAGCTGCTCGTATTGGAAGAGGTAATGTTTTGGATATTAGAGATTTTAAAGCAGAAGATTTCGATGCCGTAGTTTTTCCTGGTGGGTTTGGCGCAGCTAAAAGTCTTTTTACATACGCTTTTGATGGTGCTAATGCTACCGTACGTGAGGATGTGCGCAAAGTGGTTGTTGATATGTTCCAAGCGCACAAACCGATTGGTGCACTGTGCATCTCTCCAGTAATGGTTGCTAAAGTTTTAGGAGAGGTTACCGTAACAGTGGGTACTGATGCTAAAACAATTGAAGATGTGTTGAGCTTTGGTGCGAAACATAAAGAAACAGCCCAAGGTGAGGTGGTTACTGATAAGGAACATTTGATCTTTACAACTCCTTGCTATATGCTCCCTGCCACAATTAAAGATATTGCTTTGTGTGCTGATAATTTAATAAAGTCGATGCTTGAAAGTATGTAAATGGTAACACGTGTTGCACTTATTGGCTTTTCTGGTGCTGGAAAAAGTAAAGTGGGCAAACGTTTGGCGAATGCTTTAGACTGGAGTTTTGTGGATACAGATTCCTATTTTGAGGAGAAATATCGGATATCTATTCCTGAGTTTTTCCGAAAATATGGTGAAGATGCGTTCCGAAAATGTGAACATGAAGTGCTGAAAGAGCAGTTTGACGAAAGAAATAGAGTTATTGCTTGCGGCGGAGGGCTGCCGTGTTTCGAAGATAATCTGTCTCTACTTCTGAAAAATTGTTGCTGCGTTTATCTAAAGTTATCCCCAGAATCTTTATACGATAGATTAACGAAAAGTAAGACAGTGCGTCCTCTTATTGCTCAGCAAAAACCTGACGAATTATTGGATTATATAAAAAAAATGTTGGCTATTCGTGAACAATTCTACCTCCAAGCGCATATTATATGTAAAGGAGAGAGTTTGTCTCTGCCCGATTTGTGTAATTCTATCCAAAAAACTATAGATAACTATTGTAAATAAGAAAATTTATTACTACTTTTGCTGCATAATTCTGAAAATATAATTTAAAATATAAAACTATGAAAAATATTGTTGTTGGAGTTGATTTTTCAAATAACTCCTTAAATGTTTTAAAACATGCAATTGCCGCTGCCATTCGCTTTGAAGCTGCTATCCATTTGGTTTGGGTAAGAACTCCATCAGTTATGCGTCATGCTGATGTAGAAGGGAAAGATGAATATTCACAACTAAGCAAACAGAAACTTGCTAATTTGTTGGAAGAAGTTCGTAAGGAAGCAGAAGGTTGTGATGTGCAAAGCATTGTGTTAGAGGGGAAACCACCTATCGAATTGTCAAAATATGCTAACAATTTGGAAGATGCTGTTTTAGCAGTAGGAACCCACGGAATGTCTGGCTATGAAGAGAAATATGTGGGAAGTAATGTGGTTCGTACAGTAGCTTTATCTCGAATTCCTGTTTTGACCTTGCGCGAAGGTATCAATATTGGTCGTGACTTAACGCAGGTTTTAGTTCCAATTGATACAAGTTTTGAAACTCTTCAGAAAATGCGTCATGCGATCAATTTTGCAAAAGTTTTTAATGCCAAAGTGATGATTTTGGGCGTATATACAGCAGCAACTAATGAAGTAAAGCATGTTGTAGATATCCAAATCAATTTTGCTAAAAAGATGTGCGATAATGCTAACGTTCGTAATGATATAGATGCTATTCATACACAAGATGGTATGGAAAATGCTGTAATTGAATATGCAAAGAAAATTGATGCAAATCTTTTGGTAGTTATGCGTGAGGAGGAGGATGAATTCTCAGATTTATGGTTGGGTAACTCTACTCGTCGTTTACTTAGCTCTACTCCAATGCCAATGTTGATTGTCCCTAATATCAATCACACGAATATATCAAAATAATCCTTATGTTATTTGTAAAATTTACAAAGGCTGATTTCTAAAAAGAGATCGGCCTTAATTATAAATATTCATAAAATAAATCCCCTCGACGTCAAAGGGGATAAGATGAAATTTCAATTAGAAAACCTTGCTTCAATATTAACCAGAAACTTACATCTTTTATTCTATGTCGTAAAGAGTATTGGGAATGTTCCACAACGGGATTTTTTTTCTTTTTCAAAAACTTTAAAATAATGACTGGAGAAAAGGAAAAAAATTGTACTTTTGCACGTTCAATTTGAAAGAGGCTCTTCAAGTTGAAAATCAGTAAGTTAACCTCAAGTTTAACCTTTAAAAAATAGATTTGCATTGCAAATCGCCGACAAAAAATGTCAGAAATTTTAGAAAATGCTCCTGAAATGGAAGCACAACAAGAACAAGCAGCTGTTGAAAATGCACCAGTTGCAGAAGAACTCCCAACAATTGAAGAACCTATCAAAGCTGAGGTTTCTGCTCCTAAAAAAATGAGAGAGTTTGAAAATCCATACGCTGAAATGATGCAAAACTTCGATTGGTCATCAATGGATACTAAAGGTTCTAAATATTCAAAATCTGATTCAGATAGATATGAAGAACTTTACACGAAATCTTTTAAATCTATTGATGAACAAGCCGTTATTATCGGTACAGTAGTTTCTTTCAATAGCCGCGAAATCGTTGTTAATATCGGTTTTAAATCTGATGGTGTTATCTCAGCATCTGAACTTCGTTATAACCCAAATCTTAAGATTGGTGACGAAATCGAAGTTTATGTTGAAAACCAAGAAGATGCAACAGGACAATTACAATTGTCTCACAAAAAAGCTCGCTTGCTCCAATCTTGGCAACGTATCAATCAAGCATACGATTCTCAAGAAATCATTACTGGTTTTGTTAAATGCAGAACCAAAGGTGGTTTAATCGTTGATGTATTCGGAATCGAAGCATTCTTGCCAGGTTCTCAAATCGACGTGAAAGCAATTCGTGACTATGACGTTTACGTTAATAAAACTATGGAATTCAAGGTTGTTAAGATCAACCACGAATACAAAAACGTTGTGGTTTCTCACAAAGCTCTTATCGAAGATGAACTCGAAGCTCAAAAAGCTGAAATTATTGCTCGTCTTGAAAAAGGTCAAATCCTTGAAGGTACAGTTAAAAATATCACCACTTATGGTGTATTCATCGACTTGGGTGGCGTTGATGGTCTTATCCATATTACCGACCTTTCTTGGGGTAGAATTATTCACCCAGAAGAAATCGTTCAATTGGATCAAAAAATCAACGTGGTTATCCTTGACTTCGACGATAACAAAAAACGTATCGCTCTCGGCTTGAAACAACTTACTCCTCATCCATGGGATGCTCTTAGCCCAGAACTTAACGTAGGTGACAGAGTAAAAGGTAAAGTTGTCGTTATTGCTGATTATGGTGCATTTGTTGAAATTCTTCCAGGCGTTGAAGGTCTTATCCACGTATCTGAAATGTCTTGGTCACAACACTTACGTACTGCACACGATTTCCTTAAAGTTGGAGAAGAAGTGGAAGCTGTTGTTCTTACACTTGACCGTGAAGAGAGAAAAATGTCTTTGGGTATCAAACAACTTATTCCAGATCCATGGGAAAATATCGCAAGCAAATATCCAGTTAATTCAAAACACACTGCTACCGTTAGAAACTTCACAAACTTCGGTATCTTTGTGGAACTTGAAGAAGGTGTTGACGGCTTAATTCACATCTCTGACCTTTCTTGGTCTAAGAAAATCAAACATCCAGCTGAATTCACAAAAATCAACGATCCTATCGAAGTTATCGTTCTTGACGTTGACGTTGAAAACCGCCGTTTGAGCTTAGGTCACAAACAACTTGAAGAGAATCCTTGGGACGTTTTTGAAACCTTGTTTACCGTTGGTTCAACTCACGAAGGTACAGTATTATCACAAAACGATAAAGGTTATGTAATTGCTCTTCCTTACGGTATTGAAGGTTTTGCTTTCAACCGTGCAATGGCAAAAGAAGATAAATCTGCCGTTAAGATTGATGAAGTGTTGCCTTTCAAAGTAATTGAATTCTCTAAAGAAGGTAAGAAAATCACTTTGTCTCATACCAAAACATGGCAAGACACTAAGGAAGAAGAAGAAAAACGTGCTCAAGCTGAAAACAAGGGCAAACAAAAAGATATCGCTAAAATAAACGAAAGTAATGAAAAAACTACTTTAGGCGATCTTGACGTTCTTCAAAATTTAAGAAACGACTTGGAAAAGAGCGAAGAATAATCGTTCCTATTCCAAAACTATAGGGCGGCTTTAAAGTCGCCCTTTTTTTATGCCAAAGATTAAGTTTTATTAGTGCCTGATGAGAAATATTAAATAGGGAGTATACCCAAAGTGTTTAATTTCAGGCAAACATGATATACTTGCAAAAAAATTATAAAGTCACTCGTAAATGTCAGAAAAATATATCTTTGCACAAACAATCTTTACACACTTTTTGGGACAGTATCGATATTAGCAAAATTGAAAGCATATACATACAGAAAAAGGCTGTAATCATACTTGGATATGTTTACAGCCTTTCTATTTTAGATTATCTAAATTACCAATTTACAGGAGCGCGTCTTACTGGCATTGTCATACAGCGTGCGCCGCCGCCGCCACGTGGAAGCTCTGCAGCATCAAAAGTAACGACGAAACGTTCATAATCGTTCATATTCACGCGGTCTTGGCAAACATCTTCTGCTTTAAGTACAGCGAAACCTGCGTTTGCAAGTGCGTCAATGGTATGGGTGTTACGAGAGTAGCCGATAACCTTTCCTTCTCCTAATGCGAAAAAGTTGGCTCCAGAGTGCCATTGTTCGCGGTGTTGGTAGCGTACGTCATTGCCACCACAAAGTATAGGATTGAAATCGAAACCGACACGCTTGGTCGCTTCCAAGAAGTTCTTGTGCTCGTGGTATTGTACCTTTCCGTTGTCAATTTCAATATGAGTAGAGTGATATGGTGTGTTGTTCGCCAATATTAATGGGGAAAAAACCATACAGCGATCTTGTGCCAACATTGTAAAAACCATATCCAAATGGATGAATGAATCAGGTTCGAGTGGAAGTTCTTGAACAATAATATGTTGCTTCTTTTTCTTCTGGATAAAATTATCAACCATATATTGAATACCCTTTCGATTGGTACGACCACCACAACCGATAAATAATACGTCATCTTTTGCAATAAGCAAGTCGCCACCTTCGGTAGTTGCACCCGCATAAGTTTTAGGTGCTAACGTTTCTGCATGGAAGCAATTTTGGAAAATAGCTTCCATAATATAACTTTCGCGGTCACGAACTGTAGTGCGCATAGAGTGGATCACTACTTGATTGTACATCGATGAAGATGCATCGCGAGTAAAAAATAGGTTGTAAAGCGGATTGAGCAGGAACTCATTTGCAGCAAACTCTTTCGGATGAACGCCCTCTTTGAAAGGATAACCTTCAATTAAAAATCTTGCTAAATCTGCACTTGTAAGTGGTAACATCTCTTCCATCAGAAACTCGCGATTTTCCACTTTTAAGATAGTGCTTAAAAGCGATTTCCTAACATCAGAGTTATCCAAAACCTGAGAAAGTAGGTCAACTACTTGGTAGGTTTTTGCCCATTTTGAAAAAACACCTTTAAAGGTTGCATATTCTTTTGATGCAATATTAAGATTTAAAAGGTCACTATATAATGCTTCGTGGATATTTCCAGGAATCATCTGCTCAATTTCTGGACCTGGAGTATGTAAAATCACCCCCTCTAACCTTCCAATTTCTGAATTAACTTGTATTGAATCCATATAAAAAAGATACTTAGTTTGAACCTGCAAAATTCGCAAAAAAAAGCGAAAAAGTCCAATTTTATAAAAACTTTTTTTTACGCTAATTTTGCGGTAAAAATAGCTGATTGATTGATGCTTTTGTGTAAAAGAGTTAAGTCCTATACATATTTGTCACCAAAATCAATCTTTACATCGTTCACATATTGACGAATTTGTTGTTCTTCATCTCTTTTACAGATGAGTAGTACATCGTCAGTATCTACTACAATAAAATCTTCCAATCCTTGTGCAACCACAACTTTGTATGGCTTTGCATTGATAATGCAATTTTGGGTGTTATATGTTTTTACACGATTCCCCACGATGGAGTTTCCATTTTCATCTTTTTTGCGAAAATCGTAGAGTGCACCCCAAGTTCCTAGGTCGGACCATCCAAAATCAGCTGCGTAAACGTGCACATTTTCAGCTTTTTCCATAATTCCATAGTCAATGGAGATGTTACGGCAAACTTGATAGATAGTTTTGATATATTCCATCTCATTTTCGGTATTCAAAAGAGGTTCACTCTGTTTGAAAAGATCATTGATTTCAGGAAGATATTGTTCAAAAGCGGTCATGATGGTTTCTAGTGACCACATAAAGATACCTGCATTCCAAAGAAAATCACCACTTGCTATAAATTGTTGCGCCATTTCTAACGCAGGTTTTTCTGTGAAATTTACCACTTCATAAATAGAATCGTTGTTGGCATAAGCTTTCTCTTCATCATACTGAATATAGCCATATCCGGTATTAGGGTAAGAGGGGCGAATGCCGATGGTAAGCAACCACGGATGGGTAGCTACAGTGCCCAAACCACGTGTAATTACTTCCGTAAATTTCTCTTCATTCAAAATCATGTGGTCAGAAGGAGCTACTACAATTACAGCATCAGGATTTTTTGCCTTGATTTTGTAGTTTGCGTATGCAATGCAAGGTGCAGTATTACGGCGTGCTGGTTCCAAAACTATCTGCTCATCTTCAATGTCAGGAAGTTGCTCTTTGACAATTTGAGCATATTGACTATTGGTAACGATATAGATGTTTTCTTTGGGACATATTTTTAGGAAGCGTTTGAATGTTTTCTGAATAAGAGTTTCACCATCTCCCAGTATATCAATAAATTGTTTTGGTGTTTCAGTTTTGCTTACTGGCCAAAATCTGACTCCTATTCCGCCAGCCATGATAATACAATAGTAGTTTTCGTTTGTCATAATCTAATAAAGATTTAAATTAACCGATTTCACAACGCACAAAAGTTGCTTTTATTATTAGAGTAAAAATATTTTATTTGTACTTTTTACAATAAAGAGAAATGGAATTCGTTATCGATGGTAAATTAACATTAAATGGATTATTTTGTTCATGAATCTTCGTATGTCGATTTCCCTTGTCAAATTGGCAAAGGAACCAAAATCTGGCACTTTTCTCATATTATGGAAGATTCTATAATTGGTGAAAATTGTAATATCGGACAGAATGTTGTAATCTCTCCAAATGTGATTTTAGGAAACAATGTAAAGGTGCAGAATAATGTTTCAATTTATACAGGAGTGATTTGTGAAGATGATGTTTTCTTGGGCCCTTCAGTAGTTTTTACAAATGTGCTGATTCCGCGTAGCGCAATTTGTCGTCGCAACCAATATTTACCTACCCGAATTTGTAAAGGAGCTTCAATAGGTGCCAATGCTACAGTAGTTTGTGGAAATACTATCGGTGCCTATGCGTTGATCGGAGCTGGTGCCGTTGTAACTCATAATGTGCCACCATACGCCTTGGTTGTAGGAAATCCAGCTCGCCAAATTGGTTGGGTAAGCGAGTCCGGACATACACTCACTTTCGATGCGGAAGGTTATGCTGTCTGTCCTGAAAGCGGAAAACAATATCGCCTTGAAAAGGGAGAAGTAACTTTAGTGGGATAGAAAAATATTATCGTTGCCAAATAGATTATTTTGTAAAGAATGCATCTCTGTACATGGTTTGTCAATGCCTTATCTTATTCTAGTTACTGCCATTTTTTATTCTCGAAAAAATCTTGAAAACTTTATCTAAGGAGCGTAAATCTCAATAATTTTAATTACTTTTGCAAGTTCGAGATTTATCGTTATAAGAAATCGTAACAATTTAATAGAGAATATATTAGAATGGAAGAGAAAAAAGGGAAACGCAGTTTTAACAAGTTGCGTACAGAAGAATTAACAGAGAAAAAAAGCGCAAGTAAGGAACGCAAGTCTGCAAGAGGTCCTCGTAAAGAGGAGCGAGCACCTCGTAGTAGCCGCACAAAAGAGGAGGGAAAACGTTCTTTTTCCCGTCGCGCTTCAGAGT
>Ga0233364_1000077_pt1 | contig 16312 bp, 13 predicted proteins | sample ElkDunMinimDraft_19_FD_180675 | JGI IMG/M metagenome (GOLD analysis project Ga0233364, IMG submission 180675) | Fecal eukaryotic communites from dung pellets of Tule Elk in California, USA - Elk Dung C2 | ecosystem: Host-associated > Mammals > Digestive system > Large intestine > Fecal | place...
GAGAGCAGAAAGAAGTTTTACTTTAACGCCCATTTGCTCCAACACGGCTTGAATTGCCATTGCATTAATGGTAGTTGCCAACATTCCCATATAATCGCCTTGTTTGCGATCAAAACCTTTACCTGCGCCTTTCACGCCACGGAAAATATTTCCACCGCCAATTACAACACCTACCTGTACGTTGAGGTCAATAGCGCTTTTTATTTCTGAAGCAAAGTGTGAAACTGCTTGATAATTAATACCATAAGTGTCATTTCCCATCAAGGATTCACCACTTAATTTTAGTAAAATTCTTTGATATTTCATCATTAAAAATTTGAAGTGCAAAAATATAAAAAAAAATGAGAAATCTTCCTCAAAAAGAATATTTTTAGAAAGAAAAAAGAGTATTATAGTTACTTCTTAGTAGAAAGGGTTAGAAAGCCTATTTTCAATATTATTTATAACTGATAATCAATGGTATAGTATTGTTAGATGTCAACATTTACACCGACACGAAAATAGGGGATATAGTTATTAATCCAGTAGGATTGGTAGAGGTTTATTAGCAATAATCCGAAAATGCTTATTTTATCGTTGAGGTAGTGGCGATAGCCGACGCCCGCTGCGACGCCGTGGTTCTCAAATTGTTGTCGGTCGCCGTCAAGAAAAGAGGTAAAAATACGTGAGTACTCATATTCTGCGTGAATAATAACGCGTTTTGCAATAAAAGGTTGGATAAATAGGTTTGCGCCAGCCAAGTGGCTTCGGCTGTATTTGTATTGGCTAACGAACATATAACTTATGCCACCTCCCATCAGAAGCCAATCTGTAGGGTAGATTCCTACTTGAGGAGAGATGTTAATAGCGGTATAAGTTCCCAATTGAAGGCCGAAATTTCCTCCAAATTGAATTTTCGGCCTTTTTTGTTGGGATCTATCATTTTGTAAACTAAATGGTTTAGGATTAACATCATATTGAGCAATAGCTTTAGGGGTTGTTAACAAACAACCGATAGCAAGAATGGCCAAAATGGTGAAAAACCTTTTCATTAGTTTAAATTATGCGTTTGCTTGACAAACAGTGATTGCTACAAGGCTAACGATATCTTCAACGGAGCAACCGCGAGAGAGGTCGTTAATAGGTGCTGCCATACCTTGCATAATTGGGCCAACAGCATCAGCACCAGCAAAACGTTGTACAGCTTTGTATGTGATATTTCCAACTTCCAAAGATGGGAAAACCAAAACGTTAGCTTTTCCAGCTACAGGACTACCAGGAGCTTTTTTCTCAGCTACAGAAGGAATAATAGCGGCATCGAGTTGAAGTTCACCATCGATAACGATATTTGGGTCCATCTCTTTAGCGATGCGAGTAGCGTTTACCACTTTGTCAACCAATTCGTGAGTAGCAGAACCTTTAGTAGAAAAACTCAACATGGCTACGCGAGGGTCGATACCAGCAATATTGCGTGCAGTTTGTGCGGTAACTACTGCAATTTGAGCCAATTTGTTTTCGTCTGTATTAGGGTCTGCAGCACAGTCTGCAAAAACCATAACGCCATTATCACCCCATTTTTTGTCTTGGAAAACCATAATGAAAGCGCCAGAAACTACGCTAACACCAGGAAGGGTTTTTACAATTTGGAATGCAGGACGAAGAACGTTTCCTGTAGAGTTTTGAGCACCAGCAACTTCTCCGTCAACTTCTTTATTTTTAATAAGAAGAGTAGCTAAATAGAGTGGGTCTTCTACCAACTTCATAGCTTCTTCCATTTGCATACCTTTGCTTTTTCTGATTTCACAAAGCATAGAAGCATAAAACTCTTTCTTAGGATTCTCAATAGGGTCGATAATAGTAGCTTTGGAGATGTTATTAAGTCCCCATTCTGTAGCTTTACTTTCGATAGTAGCTTTATTTCCTAAAATTACAAGCGATGCGATTCCTTCTTGAAGAATAATATCGGCAGCTTTAAGAGTTCTCTCCTCCTCACCTTCAGGAAGAACAATAGTTTTGTTAGCCGTTTTGGCTCTTAATTTAATTTCATCTATAATGCTCATTGTTAATAATTTAAGGTTATACAATTTAGGCAGCAAATTTATACTATTTTTTTTATTTTTGTCCAATTCAATCGTAAAAACGTATGTCTTTGATTTTGAATTAGTTGTATAGATTGTACAGCATAAAATTTTCTCTTTAATATGTTAAAAAGGGTAAGAAAGCCGAAAGAATAAAAATAAAAGAGTTCATTTAAACAATAGAATATGATTTTTACGTTAATAGTTTAACCAATAAACTGCATAAAAGTTGCCTATGTTCAAAAAAATACTACTTCTTTTCATAAGTGTGGGATTGTTTACAGCGCTGTATGCAACCCACGACCGCGCGGGAGAGATTACCTATAGGCACGTGAGCAACTTTACCTATGAGTTTACTATCATTACCTACACCTATACACCGAGTCCAGCGGATAGGCCTGAGATTGAAGTTTTGTGGGGTGATGGAACATCATCAATTATAGAAAGGCATAGTAAAACTTCTGTAGGTGAGGATATTAGCAAAAATGTATATTATGCAACCCATACTTTTCCATCGATAGGAAATTATACGATAACGTATGAAGATGAGAATCGTAATGCGGGGATTGTGAATATTCCTAACTCGGTTCAGATGCCATTTTTTATACAGACAGAGTTGATTATTAATCCTTTTTTAGGAGGAAATAGTTCACCTAATCTTCTAAATATGCCCATTGATAATGGGTGTGTAAATGTGCCTTTTATGCACAATCCAGGGGCGGTGGATCCAGATGGCGATAGCCTTTCGTATCAGTTGGTAAGTTGTTTAGGATATGATGGTGAAGTGATACCTGGTTATACATTACCAGCGGCTACTAACACTATTGAGATAGACCCCGTTTCGGGCGATTTGATGTGGGATTCGCCTATGTTGGTAGGCGAGTATAATATAGCGATTTTGATTTCGGAGTGGCGTCAAGGAATATTAATAGGAACTATTGTACGCGATATGCAGATTTCGGTTGTGGCTTGTGATAATGAACCGCCTGAAATTGAAACGATTGAGGATACCTGTGTTTTAGCAGGAACACAACTTTCTTTTGATGTAATAGTGACTGATCCCAATTCCACTCAGGTTTCGTTGACGGCAACTGGAGAATCTTTCCAATTGTCGATTGCACCTGCTGAATTGAGTGGAGAAAGTGGTACGCCACCAGATACGTTTCGTTTCGTGTGGAATACGCAATGTGAACACGTGAAAAGAGGGAGTTATTCGATCTTTTTGAAAGCCAAAGATAACGGCCCAATTGTTGAACTAACAACCTTTAAAACATTGAACATCAAAGTTGTTGCTCCGCGTCCCGAGAATCCAGTGTTACTGCCAATCGGAAATACAATACAATTTAGTTGGAATCGGGAACTTTGTAATAATGCGATGGGATATGATATTTATCGACGAACACAAAGTTACAATTTTGAACCAGAAAATTGCGAAACGGGATTGCCAGAATACACTGGTTATCAATGGATTGGTTCAACAAATTCTATTGATGATACTGTTTTTGTTGACGAGGGTTTAGTTTTGCCTTTGCTGCACGGAAATGAGTATTGTTATCGTGTAGTTGCGCGGTTTCCTGATGGTGCTGAGAGTTATGTTTCGGAGGAGGTTTGTGCTTTTTTGTTGAACGATGCTCCTTTGATGACACACGCCGATGTGTTATCAACCCATTCTGATACAGGCTCTGTTTTTGTAAGTTGGACACCACCTACCGAGTTGGATAGCGTAGCCTTTCCAGGTCCAAATTATGAATATCATCTTTATCGAAATTCTTCAGAAGAAGATGAATATCAGTTGATTGCTTCTACAAATTCATTCTTTGACACCTCATATACGGATATGGGTTTGGCAACAGATTCTGTTTTTTATCGTTATAAAGTAGAGTTGTGGGGTGAGACGGCAATAGGAATGCAGAAGGTGGAAGTTTCGGATGCCGCAGCCACTCTATTTTTGGAGATTTCTCCGCGCGATAGAGCTGCTGATTTGCATTGGAATGCTCAGGTGCCTTGGCACAACACGGAATATACAATTTATCGTTCCCTTCCAGGTGAGGCGCACTTTGATTCGATTGCGGTAACTGAGACTACTTCCTTTACCGATTATAACCTTATAAATGGAGAGCGTTATCGTTATTATGTATGTTCTGAAGGTGCTTATTTCGTGCCAGATACGATTGTTCCATTGTTTAATCGTTCGCAAATTGTAGAGGTGGTCCCTGAAGATAAAACCCCACCCGAAATTCCTCATTTAGAGATTGAAACTGATTGTGAAAGTGTGACTTTTCGTTGGCAATTTTCTTCAGATTCTGCTTATACGGATGTGTATCGTTATTACCTTTATTACAAGCCCAATTATGCATCGTCATATCAGATTATAGATTCCTTGGAAGCAGATGATGATAGTTGCTATCCATCTCCGTGTCAATATGTTATCAATAAAGATTTTGTAGTAGGATGTTATACAATGATAACTGTTGACTCAAATGGAAATCGGTCGGTATTTGCGGATGAGGTTTGTATAGATATTGATGAGTGTTTTTCCTATACATTGCCCAATGTATTCACGCCTAATGGCGATAATATCAACGATTTATATCAGCCATTTCCGTATAGAGGGGTAGAGGAGGTGGAATTTTATGTTTATAACCGTTGGGGAAGATTAGTATATTATACGCAAAATCCTGATTTACAATGGGATGGTTCTGATTGGAAAACAGGAGAGAAACTTCCAGAAGGTAATTATTACTATTCGTGTGATGTTATTGTACGCACTCTCGCAGGTGAGGAGAAGCGTCCATTACACGGCACAATTATACTACTTCGCGGTCGGCAGGAGTAAAATTGGATAAATTATTTATTGCTCTCTTTTTTCAATATAAAAACCTCAAATACTGAGTATAGGAAATAAATAATAAGGAAAGCGCAAACAAATTTGAAGGCGTCAGTTGAATTGAGAAGAATATAAATCAGCAAAAATATCAAGCAGGACATAAATTTGATAGTGCGGGATAAGATATATCCAGAAATAAATCTCTTTCCCTCTTTTCCTTTCTCATCTCGAAGGACAATATACAAAGTAAGTTCCGTAATAAGGAAGAAAAAGAGAACGATAAAAGGAAGTGCAGGGGAAGCGTATTGGGGAAGTACAGCTTGAAAGATGAGAGTAAGTAAGGTAATAATAATAGTAAAGATAATCAGTCTGTAGGAGAATTTTTTGATTGGAATTTTATTTGCCATTTTTCTTATTTTTTTGATTGATGTCGTTGATTACTGCATACATTGCGATAGCGATTCCTCCCAATGATCCGATAAGTGTAAAAAGGGGAGAAAGGTTTAGGTATTCATCTAATTTTATTCCGCCAAAAGCACCTAAAAAGATGATAATTCCCATCATAAACGCTAAATGGGAATATCGTCCTAAATCGTTCATCTTTTGTTGGTTATTTTTCATTTATTGGCTAATATGTTATCTCGAATTTGATTCAATTCTTGTTCTGCAATGATTTTATCGATACATTTTTTAATGATGATGTCCAACTCTTCACCTTCTGTGTAGTTGGCAGGAGCGATGTAGTCGGCGCGTTTGTGGTGAACGAGTTCTAAGCACACCTCTTTAGGCGATTTGCGGTTTGCTCTTGGGGAGTAATCGGGATTATAAACGGCAATAGCGGTTCCTCCTTGCAATTTTACCATTTTCATGGCTGGAACATCGGTTTCACCATCGCCAATGTAAATAATATTGTTGAAAGGAATCTTTTTTTCCTCTTCTGGGACAATTTTATTGATTAGAGTATTATCGTAAGAGTTATGAATTCCTTTATTGATTCTGAATAGGAATTGTGTTTTATTGGTGTAATTAATTGCCAATGCAGGCCAGAAAGCAACATTCTCTTTGTTGTACATAAAACCGGAAGCGAAAATATCTTTGAAATATTTTGCTATACGGCTACCTTCTACAAATTCGCGAATTCCAGATGAAATAATATAGTGTTCGAGGAGAAATCCTTTCGCTTCTGCATATTTGTTTATTCTTTCGAAATACTCTTCAACACCTTTATAAAAATCGATTTGTGCACCATATTTTTGGAAATCCTCTTTTCGGATTCGAAAATTTTGTTCTTTTGCTTTTTCAAGCATAAGATACATATAGGCAAGCACCTCGTCCATATCATTTTTTTCAGCGATTTCGTTAGCTTCTTGCCAGAAGGATGGAATATCCATTTTCATATCAGGAATAAAGTTGTGTTCCTGCATATTTCCAGGTGCAAGAGTACCGTCGAAGTCGTATGCTATTGCGATAGTATTTTTAAAAGTTGCCATAAATGTTATTGATTTTGTTTTAATGTTTCGATGATTTGTATAGTGTCGAGAGCGGCTTTTACATCGTGGACGCGCAAGATATTTGCACCTTTTTGCAGAGCGACAGTATTAAGGGCAATAGTGCCGGCGAGTGCTTCGTTTGGAGTTGTTTTTAAGGTTTTGTAAATCATTGATTTTCGGGAAATTCCCACTAAGAGAGGAAGGGCAAGTTCTTTGAATATTTCTAAATAGTTCATCAGAAAGAAGTTCTGTTCTAGGGTTTGTCCGAAACCGAAACCAGGGTCTATAATAATGTCGTTGACGCCGAGTTGTTTTAGTTTTTCCACTTTTTCACCAAAGTAGGAGAGCATTGTAGGAATCAGTTCTTCGGAAGATAGCTCCTCTTTTCGGGTATTAAAAGTGAGGCAGTAGGGGACTTTTAGTTTGGCGATAGTATCGAACATATTGGGGTCTTCGCCGCCGGAGATGTCATTAATAATAGAAGCTCCTTCTTCCACAGCCATTTGTGCGATATTAGCGCGGAAAGTATCTACTGAGATGATGAGGTTTGGGAAATATTGTCGGATAAGAGTTAGACAGCGTTTAATGCGCATAAATTCCGTTCCTGCATCTATTGGGGTTGCGTTGGGGCGAGTAGAAACAGCTCCTACATCAACAATCTTTCCTCCTTCGCTGCAAATTTGTTCCAATCGAAGCAGAATTGTCGTATCGTCTTTATATTTTCCGCCATCAAAAAAGGAGTCATCAGTAAAATTCAAGACACCCATCACAATGGGTGTCTTGAGAGATATTAGTTCGCCTTTTATATTGAGCGTCATTGTTTTATGGTTTATTTACTTTTGATATTATCGCCACAATCCTTAATAATCATTCTGTACCAATTTTCAGGATAAGCAGGTTGTTCTGGGAATTCAGCTTGAGGTTTATGCGTATCGGTAGTAATAAACTTACCATCTTTTTCTTTCTTTACATTACCATCGTGGTATTTAACAAGAAGATATTCAAAAAGTTGGTTCCATTCTGCGCAAACTGCAGCACTTTGTTGTGCGGAGAATTTGTTCAAGGTAGCAATTCCTTTTTCTGGATTGTTTTCAAATGTACGAATCATATCTTTCTCCATTTCAGCAATTTTATGAATAGATCCCAACTCCCATTTGTCTTGTTTTTCGTTAACGTGCTTAATCATATCTGCGTAGCGAGTATAAACATAGTTGCTTACTTTAGTGAAAGTCCAAAAAGCGGCAGTTGGAGAGTAATCCACCATTGAGCCGTTTCCTTCTCTGAAAGCTTCTGGAATTTCAGTAATACCGCAGAACATAGGAACATAGCAGCAACTTGCAGCATCGTCCACGCCGAACCAAAGGATACCGCCGAATGCATTAGGGAGCCAACTTCTACATTGAGCTACGAAAGAGAACCCTGTTTGTTGGGTAGCGGTAGCGCGTTCGTGAAGGTACTCTTGTCCATCTACAGACCAGCCCATAGGTCTCCATCTATAAGGGCAAGCGTAAGGGCCAGCGCCGAGGTCTTTTGTCATATCCATTGTAGTGCCTTCGTAGTGGTCGCGCATATAAAGCATAAGGTCGCGTTCACTAATTTTTTTTGCAGGCTTAATCCAGAGAGGCATTCTATTATTTAAATCGTCACCGCGAGCGTAGCTTTCATATTTTCCCATTTCTGCTGGGTTACAGCGGTTGAAGAAAGACCACACGCGAGCTTCGCAACCGCGAGCAGCTCCGAAGTTGATAGGTGCGTAAGTTTCGCAGAAACTAAATTCAGCATCAGGAGCTTTTTGAGGGTAAAGTCCGTACAATCTGGCAATGGTAATTACGTCGTGAGAATATACGGTTTCGATTTTTTCATTAAAAATCTTATCTAAATTTTTATTGGTGATAGAGGTAACGCCATCTGCCAATGGGAAAGTAGTGATGCGAGCTTGGTTTGCATGACCGCTAATATATCCGTCTGGAATTCTGCGAGCAACCCAAACAGCACCTTTAGACCAACCTTTAACGATTTTACCTTTAGCATTTCTCATTTCGCCACCTTTACCGATGAGTTCAAGAATCCAAGCTTCCTTAGGGTCAACAATAGAGAATGACTCGCCACTGCTGCAATATCCGTAAGCGTCTAAAAGTTCAGAGATACATTTGATAGCTTCGCGGGCATTTTTTGCGCGTTGCAAAGTGATGTAGATGAGAGAGCCATAGTCCATAATTCCGTTAGGAGTTGCTAAGGTATCTAAGCCTCCGTATGTGGTTTCGGCAATTGCTAATTGGTGTTCATTCATATTTCCGACCACATTGTATGTGTGAGCCACTTGGGGAATTTGTCCTAATAATTTACCTGTGTCCCATTCCACAACGTCCATCATTGTGCCTGGAGTGTGATTTCCAGCTTTCCAATGATAAAGTTCACCATAAAGGGTGTGAGAATCGGCTGCGTATGTGACCATACAAGATCCATCTTTGCTAGCACCAGCGGTAACAATAAAATTGGTGCAAGCGGAAAGATTTCCATGGAGGAGCATCATAATTGCAATTGCAAGACTTAAAAAGAGTTTCTTCATATTGTAATTGTACGTAGATTAATACTTTGGACCTATATATTTTGTCCTTCCAGCAGAGGTCCTTTTCTATTCTTGGAAAAACGGCACAAAAATACAAAAGAATTGCGAAATAGTCAAAATATTCTCTCTCTTTTCTAGATTTTTTTTGATTTTTAGATAGATGTATAAAAGATTACGAAAATTTGGGGATAAGTGGAAGCGAGAAGGGAGGGATTGTGTGGAAAGATAAGATGGCGCAAGCCTTGTGTGAGGGATAGGAGCGGTTATGAGCGCCAGATTTAGAGTTTAGAACTTTGAACTTAGAGTTGGAGATTCGGAAGATTTGAAGCAAGAGATTGAGGCGCGAAATTTGAGCGGATAGCCCGACGGCGAGCGCGTAGGTTTGGGGCGGTAGGAAAGAGCCGGCACACCCAAATTTTATCCCAAAATAAAGTCGTACAAATGAAAAATTATGTATTTTTGCAAGTTTAAAGCAAAATATTCCGAATGGATATAAAGGAACTGAATGTAAATGCGGCAAAGGGCTCTTCAAAGAACCATCCTTGGGAGTATGCAAGGGCTAAAATAGTTTGTAAAATTCTGAAAAATAGGAGTTTTATAAATCAGGAATGTAACCCGATATTGGATATAGGATGTGGAGACATTTTCTTCTTGAACTATTTCTGTAGTACGATTGAACATCCCTATCCCGTAGCAGTAGATATAGCATTTGAGAGTGAGATAATTTGTGCTTTAAAGGAGAAATATCAAAATTTTGGTTGCACTTTTTATCAATCTGTAGATGAAGTAGGCTTAGGAGAAAAAAAAGCGAACATTGTATTTCTTATGGATGTGATTGAGCACATAGAAGATGATGTTGCTTTTTTATCAGCATTAAAACAGAAAAAATTTGTGGGTACAGACACGCTTTTTATGATTACGGTGCCAGCGTTTCAGTCGCTGTATAGTTCGCATGATAAATGGTTGGGGCATTATCGAAGATATAGCTCGAAATTATTAATAGAGCGTGTGACTCAGGCAGGAATGAAAGTGGTAGATGATGGATATTTCTTTTTTTCATTGTTGATACCAAGATTTCTTCAAAAAAAGATTGAATTACTACGGAAAGAGAAAGAGAGACCCGTTACCGGAATTGGAGGTTGGAATGGTGGTAAAACGATTTCTTGGTTGTATGAGAAGATTTTACTATGTGATTTCTTAGTAACTTCAATTTTGAGAAAAGTCGGAATAAAATTACCAGGTTTATCAACTTTTGTAATATGCAAGCAACAATAGTGATTCCTTGTTATAATGAGGCAAGTCGTTTAAAAAAAGAAGTTTTTTTATCCTTTTTTGAAACGAACGATGAGGTAGATTTTTTATTTGTGAATGATGGAAGTAGTGATGATACGCTAGCGCGATTGCAAGAATTTTCAGCTGAATCTCCAAGAGTGCATTATCTTGATCTTCAATCTAATGGAGGAAAGGCTGAGGCTGTGCGACAAGGCATGATTTATGCTGAACAACATTTTGAATCAGAATATATCGGATTTTGGGATGCTGATTTAGCAACACCCCTTTTCGAGATTAAGAATTTTATGTTGCAGATGGAGTTAGGAAATTTTGATATGGTAACGGGATTGCGACTTCTCCGATTAGGTGCAAAAGTTAGACGCAAACGCAGTCGTCATCTATTAGGACGAGTTTTTGCTACCGTAGCCTCAACATTAATTAAGCTTCCTGTTTATGATACACAATGTGGAGCAAAGTTGTATAAAAGAAAGATTGTTCCAGTCCTTTTTTCTAAACCTTTCATTACTAAATGGCTTTTCGATGTGGAGATTCTTTTCCGTTATAAAAAGGAGTTTGGTAGTGATGCTGCTATCAATCTAGTGTATGAATATCCTGTTATGGAGTGGGCTGATGTGGACGGCTCGCAACTAAAAATGAGAGACTTTATAAAAGCTCCGTATGAATTGTATAAAATTAAAAGGAAATATAAATAATTGTCTATGAAGAAGTTATTGGAAGAGAACAGAAAAAATATTTGGTTTTGGTTATTCTCAGGAGTTGTTCTTGTACTCTTTTTTGTGATGCCAATAATGAGCAGAACGGCAGGGAATACGGGTGATGAGGATAACTTTCAAATTCCGCAAGGAAGAAATATTGTGAACTATTTTAAGACAGGCGGTGAGGATACTACTTGTATTACTTTTGAAAACCTGAAATATTATGGTTGCTCTTTTGATGTAGTAACAGAGTTTTTTAATCAGACATTTGGCGTAGAAGATATTCATTTAACGCGTCATGCTTTTAATGCCTTTTTGGGTTGGCTCTCTATTTTTATGGTAGGGCTTATTGCTTATTTGCTAACAGGGAGTTTTCGGGCGGGTGTCGTCACAATGCTATTACTGTTCCTTTCTCCTCGTTTTTTAGGTCACTCATTCAACAACCCTAAAGATATCCCATTTTCCGCAGCAGTAATCACTGCGATTTATGGTATATTGTTGTTTTTTAAGCAATTCCCGAAGGTTAAATGGTACACTTATCTCATTCTGATTTTATCAATTGCATTCTCAATCAGTGTTCGCGTAGGAGGAGTTATCCTTTTGGGATATTTTGCTTTTTTTGCATTGCTTTATCTTATTCGTTCCTATATTCAATCCAAAAACAGCAAAAAAATTTCATCTCAACAACTGCCGTTTGGTAAGCAATTGGGACAATTATTTATGATGGGCATCATAATCTCTGTTGTAAGTTATATTTTAGGTATTCTTTTGTGGCCATACGCATTGCAATCGCCTATTAAGCATGTTTGGGAATCCTTTACGGAGATGTCAAATTTTGATGTAACCATACGCCAAATTTTTGATGGAAACTTGCAATGGTCAGATCTTTTGCCTTGGTACTACACGCCCAAGTATATCCTTATTACTATTCCGATAGCTGTGATTATAGGTGTAGTTCTATTTTTTATCTTTTGTTGGCGCAAGAAAGAGACCCGTTTGGAGATATTTTTTATCTTCTTCACCTTCTTTTTCCCTATTTTCTGGATTGTCCTAACCGATGCTAATGTGTATGGCGGTTGGCGTCATGCGATGTTTGCTTATCCTCCGATGGTGGTAGCGGCAGGATTGGGTTTTAACGAGATTTTTAATTGGTTAGAACAGAAATTTTCCAAGTTTTCAAAATCAATTCATTATGGAAGTATTGTGCTGATTTTAGTTTTATTGATGGGTCCTATTTCTCATATTTTGAGGAATCACCCATACGAATATGTTTATTTTAACAAACTTGTAGGTGGTGTAGAAAAAGCATACGGCAACTATGAGTTGGATTACTATTATCATTCAACACGCGAAGCTGCAGAATGGGTAAAGGCAAACGCTGTTCCTAATTCTGATGGTTCAAAAATTAAGGTGGCATCGTGGCATCAAGCGTCGGTTTCCTATTTCTTCCGTAAAGATACGGCAAGCTTCTCCGTACCTTTTGTGCGTTGGTATGAGCGGGGAAATGTGGATTGGGATTACGCTATTTTTACTGTAACGGGAATCACTCCTGAGCAGTTGCGCTCTGAAAATTTTCCACCCAAAAATATGGTCCACTCTATCAATGTAGATGGGAAACCGATCTGTATTATCTTGAAACGAGAAACAAAAGATGATTTTATAGGTTATCAGCAGATGAAAGCGCAAGAGTACGATTCTGCAATTGTTTCGTTGACGCGTGCATTGAAGGTTGACCCACTGAATGAATCGATATATGTTAATCTCAGTGAGTCTTACTACCGAAAAGAGCAAATTGCTATGGCAAAACCTTATATTGATAAGTTGCTGAAATTTGCACCTACATACGAGTCAGGAAGTTATATGTTAGGAATTTATTATCTTTCTTCAGTTCTACCTGATGAGGCATTGAAGGTTTATAGGAATCTTATCAATATCAATTCTAAATATTCAGCAGCTTATCACATTGGCTTTTTAGCGTACGCTCAAAAGCAGAATATTCGTGGTGCTGAGAAGGTTTTAAATGCAATGGTGGACGCGGAAGCAGTGAATGATCAGGGAATTAAGGATCTGCTTATTTTGTATCTGAACCAAGGTTTAGATGAGTATGGAGCTTACAAAAAGTTGTATAAGACTTTGTATCAGTCGTATGAAAGAAAGGGCAAGAAGAAAGAAGCAGAAATTTATCGTCAAAAATATAATGAGTTCTAAATGAGTCGATATCTATTAAAAAGAGTGGGTTATGGTTTGCTGGTAATGTTCGGCGTGGTAAGTTTGGTGTTTTTCCTATTTACTATCTTGCCTTCCGACCCAGCGCGTATGATGATGGGGCAACGTAGCGATATGCAAACAGAAGCTGCTATCCGTAAGGAGATGGGACTCGATCTTCCCGTAGGGATTCAATATTTGGCATATCTTAACGATTTGTCTCCAATTTCATGGCATAAAACTCATGAGAAAGAATCGTTTTTCTTCCTGAATGATAATAATTATCAGTATGTAAAATTGTGCTCTTTCTCAGAATCTTCTATTGTGCTGAAAAAACCATACCTGCGTCGTTCTTATCAAAGTAAGCGCCCCGTAGCAGAGATTTTAGCAGATGCATTCCCCAAAACTGCTTTGTTGGCAGTAGTTTCTATTTTCTTTGCTATTATTGTAGGAATTTTTATAGGAATCCTATGTGCCATATATAAAGATAGTTGGTTCGACAAATCTGCACTTTTTATTTCTGTGTTGGGAATGTCGTTACCCTCTTTTTTTGCCGCTATTCTTTTTGCTTGGATTTTTGCATTTATCCTGGCCGACATTACGGGTTTGAGTATGTTCGGAAGTCTCTATTCTGTAGATAATTATGGAAATGGTCAATACCTTGATATGAAAAATATTATCTTGCCTGCTATAACTTTGGGAATTAGACCATTGGCAGTAGTTGTTGAGCTTACGAAAAATTCAATGTTAGATGTTTTATCGCAAGATTACATTCGGACTGCCAAAGCAAAAGGGGTTTCTTTCGGAAGGATAGTTGTAAAACATACACTGAAGAACGCACTGAATCCTGTGGTTACAGCCATTTCAGGTTGGTTAGCATCTTTGTTAGCAGGTGCAGTGTTTGTAGAGTATATTTTCGATTGGAAAGGTATGGGAGTTGTAATAGTTGATGGTTTGGATAAATATGATTTTCCCGTTGTAATGGGCGCACTGCTCTTTATTTCTATCGTTTTGGTAGTTATTAATGTGATGTGCGATTTGATATATAGTTGGCTTGATCCAAGAGTAAAATATGAATAGTGTTATGAGACCAGATATTCGTCATATTTCAGAAAAGCAACTTGTTGATTTTTTGGAATCTGTTGGAGAAAAAAGATTCAGAAAGAAGCAGATTTATGAGTGGTTGTGGAAGAAGAATGTTCTCACTTTTGAGGAGATGAGAAATCTTTCGATGAAGTTGATAGAGAAACTGAAAGAGCAATTTACATTCTTGAAAACAGAGATTGATAGTGAGGCAATTAGCAGTGATGGAACCGCAAAGTTTATCTTCCGCTTACACGACGGGCACGCCATAGAGGGTGTGCTGATTCCGACTCAAAGTCGCGTCACGGCGTGTATCTCTTCACAAGTTGGTTGCCCGCTAAAATGTGCGTTTTGTGCTACAGGAACGATGGGATTTATCAGAAATCTTCATTTTTCTGAAATTCTCGACCAATACGCACTGATGAATCGCCGTGCTTTGGAACTGTATGAAATTCCTATCAGCAATATTGTTTTTATGGGAATGGGTGAACCGCTGCTGAATTACGATAATGTAATGCAGTCAATAAATCTGCTTACCTCGCCAGAAGGAAATCAACTTTCACCCTCAAGAATTACGCTTTCAACAGTTGGTGTGGTAGATGGAATTATTAAGATGGCAGATGATGGTTTTAAACCTGGTCTTGCAGTTTCTGTTCATATTCCAGATAATCTGTTGCGATCCGAAATTATGCCTATAAACAGAAAATTTCCATTGCCAGAACTACAATCTGCATTGCAATATTTTTATCAGAAAACAGGTCAACGAATTACTATTGAATATGTTCTGCTGCAGAATATTAATGATTCTGTAAAAAGTGCGGAGCGGTTGTGTGCCTTCTGCCGGCCTTTTCCCGTGAAAATAAATTTGATTGAGTTTAATGAAACTAAATCGAGATTTTCAAAATCTCCTCGAGAAAATATGATTCGTTTTAAAGAGTATTTGGAAAGTAAAAACTTGATTGTGAATGTGCGCCAAAGTAGAGGAAAAGATATTGCAGCCGCATGTGGCCAACTTGTAAAAAATAGAAAGGATCGGAAATGAAAAGTAGTTCTGCCAATTGGTTAAAACTTTTTTTAACCAATCTTTTTACTCTTCTTAATGACAATTATCTGAAAAATATTATCTATTTTGTAGGTGTAACTTGGACTCTTCCAGAGTTCCTATCCGATTCCTTGTTACTGACATTGATTTCTGCTATGTTGGTGATTCCTTACTTACTCTTTACTCCACTAAGTGGACGTTTGGCGGTTATCTTTTCTAAACAAAAAGTTTATATGTATTGTAAGTTGTGTGAATTTCCAATAATATTGCTTGCTTGTATTGCTCTCATTACCCATTCAATCTTTTTTTGTGTTTTCTCTGTTTTCTTAATGGGTGTACAATCTTGCCTCAGTTCACCATCTAAATATGGTATTATCAGAGATATTGAGGGAGAAGAGAAGATTGCCTATGGAAATGGAATGATGGAGATGATGTCGTTTGTGGGAATTTTATTAGGAACGATTTTAGGAACAATGCTTTCAGAATTGGTTTCTATTTGGATAATATGTGCTTTGATGCTTCTTTTTACAACTATCAGTTTTATAACAGTATATAGATTGAAAATTGTAGAAATTCCTTCTGAAAAACCAATATTTAATACGATCAATCCTATTAAATATATGATTGAATCGTTTCGTTTTGCCCAAAAATATAAAGGGATTAACGATGCTGTTTTAGGTTCTTCTATTTTTTGGATGATTGCAGGAATGTTGCAACTTAATTTGGTAATTCACTGTCGTCAGACATTGGAACTTAGCAATATAGGTACAGGTTTATGTATGAGTAGTGCGGCGGTAGGCATTGCTTTAGGGTGCGTTTTTGCGGGCAAAATTCTTCGTTCGGATAATGCTTTTAGGATGATAAATATAGGATTGCTTGCAATGAATATTTTTCTATCGCTCATTATTATTTTCAATCCCAATGTCTATGTTTTTTCACTCTTAATGTTTGGAGTAACCTTTTTTGGCGGCATTTTCGAGGTTCCTTGCTTGGCAATAGTTCAGCGAGCGCCTATCGGTAGAATCGTCGGTGATATGATGGCATATCTTAA
>Ga0233364_1000078_pt1 | contig 16277 bp, 8 predicted proteins | sample ElkDunMinimDraft_19_FD_180675 | JGI IMG/M metagenome (GOLD analysis project Ga0233364, IMG submission 180675) | Fecal eukaryotic communites from dung pellets of Tule Elk in California, USA - Elk Dung C2 | ecosystem: Host-associated > Mammals > Digestive system > Large intestine > Fecal | place...
TTACGAACATGGCCCACACGGAAATTTGACCAGATATACGGATGCCGGACAGGTCGGGGTTGATGAGGACAGCATCATCGTCACGATGACTTACCATCCCGACAGTGCCAACAAGAATCTTACGGGGATGGTGAAAAGTATGGAGGCAAGGGATTATCGGGACAGCTTGCTTCGGAAAAAAGACTGTGACGTCAACTATTATTATGGACAAATTCTCTCATTGCGGCAATATAACGACCATGAAACCGCCGTGACGGATTTCGAGTATGACACTTTCGGCAACTTGGTTCAAATCACAGGCCCAGCCAATAGCCAGAACCAGCGTGTCATTTACCGCTATTCGTATGACAGTGTTCTTCACTCCTATCCCGTAAGGGTGAAAAATGTGCCTTTTGGCTATGTTTCAGCGACCGCCTACGACCTTCGGATAGGAAAGCCGTTGTCAACAACGGACATCAACGGCAATGTGATGACGTACACTTATGATAGAAGCGGTCGGCTTATAAGCGTTCTTGCCCCAGCTGACACCGGCTATACCCTGCGGTTCGAATATTGGATAACCTACGGTGACACCATCCATCAAGGAGACAACCCATGGGCGAGGACATCCCATTTTGACATCCAACACCCCGACAATCCGTTGAACACTACCGTGATTGCCGACGGCCTTGGCCGGGTTGTGCAAACCAGAAAAGACGCGGAAGTCGGAGGGTATGAAACGAGCCTCGTCTCCGGAGTGGTTGACTACGACTGCTTTGGCCGCGCTGTCAGACAGTTTTATCCTTTTACAGATGGGGTTTTGACGGAAACGTATTTTCAATCAAATACATCAAACGGACTAGCCTCCACCACAACATACGACATAATGGACAGGCAGACCCTTGTGACCCAGCCGCACGGGGTCAAAACAACTATGGCTTACGGCTTCGGACAGAAAGGCGGGAAATGGTATTTTCTCTCTTCCGCCACAGACGCCAAACAGAACACGCTCACCACCCTGACGGACTCCAGAGGATTGCAGGTGCAGCAAACGGCACCGGGCAATACGGTGACGAAATTCTCATACGACCCGCTCGGCCAGCTGACAAGCAGCACCGACCCGATGAATCTCACAACCACCTATACATACGACAAATTCGGACAAATCACAGAACGTGTGCATCCTGATGCGGGCACGGACACATACGAATACGATGCCGCCGGGAATATGCTCAGCCACACCAACGGGAACAACAAGACGATACAATACCATTACGACTACAACCGTCTCACCGACGTGGAATATCCTGACTATCCCGCTAACAATGTGCATTATACTTACGGCGACAGCACTACCAACTACAACGGGAAAGGACGGATTGTGATGCAGGAAGACGGAAGCGGATGGCAAACTTTCAAATATGGGACATTGGGTGAAATCATTGAAAATGTTCGCACATTCACCCTTCCTTTCGAGCAACGCTCCTACTCCTTTAAAACAAGTTTTAATTATGACTCATATAACCGTATTCAGAATATGACCTACCCTGACGGGGAGGTGGTTCATTATGACTACAATCTCGGAGGAATGCTGGAAAAGGTTTATGGACAATACAAAAGATTCAATATTGAACCTCAGATTCCTGTACCACACGACAGTCTGATTATCCAGCCGATGCAGACGAACATAATGGAACTTAATACCAGGCCGGGAGACATCTCCCCGTTCCCCTTATACACCATTTACACTTACCCGTACATCGACAGCATTGCCTACAACGAGTTCGAGTTAAAGAGGGCTGTGTTCTACGGCAACGGCACCCGTGCCGCGTACACGTATGACAGCCTGCAACGGTTGGAGACTTTAAAAAGCTATAATCCACAGGATTCCCTTATGCAGGACATCACATACACCTACGACAGCGTGAGCAACATCACGCATATTTCCAACTCAGCAGGTAGCGTGAGCGGATTGGGCGGACGCTATGAGGGACATTACACCTACGACAATCTCTACAGATTGGTTGCCGCCAACGGTTATTGGAAAAACAGTCGGGATTCCCTGCCTTTCAGCGAGTCAATGAACTATACGGCTAACGGAAGGATTCTCAAAAAGACAGTCAATGCCAGAATACTGAACGGAAAACACAGCACTACAAAAAGCAGCGACTTCCGTTATAGTTATGCGGAAGGAAACCGGCTCTCCTCCATCGACGATCGAACGCAGCAGAGTCCCCCTTATTCCTTCCAATGGGACCCCTGCGGCAATATGGTCCACTCGATGATACCCTCCTCTACCGGGAAGCCCACCCCCCGTGTGCACACTTGGACCGAGGACAACCGCCTGCAGACCGTGGCCGACAGGGACTTTTTCTCCTATTACCAGTATGACGCCGGCGGCGAGCGAACCTGCAAGTTGACATGGTCGGGAAACTGGAGCAGCATCAACGGCACGGGTACGGTCTATTACCTGCCGGAGGGGGCCACGCTGTATGCCTCGCCATACCTTGTCGTCACACCGCAAGGCTACACCAAGCATTATTACGCTGAGGCAGAGAGGATAACCTCACAGTTGGGGAAGGGACAGTTTGCGGATGTCGGCACTCCTGTGGTGAGCGATTCCCTCGTGCAGGTGAAGCTGCAGGCTGTGACGGGCAATGTGGAGTATCCCTCAACCCTGACCATTCCCGGCAGCGGCGTTTTTGCCTATTTGGACACTCTCACCAACCAACAGAACGCCACTTCCACACTCTACTTCTATCACCCTGACCACCTTGGCAGCAGCAGTTGGATAACCACCGTCAACGGCAAACCCGTGCAACACCTACACTATCTACCTTGGGGAGAAGATTTTATAAACCAGCGTGCAAGTGGATATATTGGTGCCCGTTATACCTTCTCCGCGAAAGAAAAAGACTCCGAAACCGGGCTAAGCTACTTCGGATCACGCTATTACAGCAGCGATTTGAGTATCTGGCTGAGCGTCGATCCGATGAGTGGGAAATATCCGTCTCTCAGCCCGTATGTGTACTGTGCGGATAACCCAGTGAAGTTGGTGGATCCGAATGGGATGGAATATGGAAATCCTATAGAGGACGCATTAAAGGTTATTCGTAATTTTGAACATTCAATAACAACATCCGTGTTTCGGAATATTCCAAAAAGTAAATTTATTGAAGATTTAACTCAACATATAATTGAGCCTGTTTCAATACAGCAAGGAGAAAACGGGACGTGTGGTGCTGCAGTGTTGTCGAAATATATGGCCGAAAATCATCCTGTTTTATATGCGGAAGCAGCTATTTCATTATATACAACTGGGGAATTTTCGCATAATGGTATTTCTCTAAGTCTTCCCAATAAGGCTTTTTCTGGAAGTATGACAGATTTGAACAAGCTTGGCATAAATTCCGTGGACGCAATAATGCAGGGTGCGTTCACAAATTCTCAAAATATAATATTCAACTATAATCCTTTTAAAGATGGTTCGGGATTCAAATCATTTATGTACCCTGGATATTTTAATTATTATTTTAGTGATTTTATAGGGGCAAATTACCATTGTGTGCTTTCTCCTACAACAGAATACATTAACTCTTTAGATTTTGTCAATCATTTTGTTGTAGGGGTTGTACATTCAAATGGTTATTCAATAGAAGGTGGTTTTCCGAACCATTATATTCAAATCTTAAAATCTGGAAATAATAAAATGGATTATTGGACATGGGGGAAAATAGTAAACGGTTCAACGATTAATAATTCTCTTATGAATGGTTTTTATATGATAATATCGATAGACTTATGAGACAAACTGCTGTAAATCACCTAATAAGAATCATTGTTTTTGCACCACTTGTAATTATTCTTTTTTTGTGCTGGCAGCCAAATAATAGAAATTACAAGATTCTTGATGTTTCACTGGACCCAATCGTAATCACCGATACCACATTGCCCTCTGGCAACTATTATACACTTAATTTCACTGTTCAATTTTGCAACCCATCTTATGGTTTTCTCGCTGGAGGTGTGGAACCTGGATTAGACGGTATTACTGAAATGCTGAACTCATTGTGTATTTATGATATTCAAGGACATAATATTACACAACAGTTAAAAGGATGGCATACAACAACTCCGGATGTCTTTATAAACAAGAATGGAATCAAACGTCAGTTTTACTCACATGATAATTTGGATAGTCTGGTCAACGACATTAATTCCAATGTCCGCTCTGCAAAAGGTAATAAAATTCAAATTAATCGTTTGTTTTACATTGAAGAAAAAAAGATTCTCCCATCTTCTATTCAAGTTGATTTTATGAGCTATTCAATAGTCGAGTATATTCCTAATATTACTGGTAATTATAATGACACACTAACAAAAAAAATGTAAAAGATAGTCTTATGCTTATAAACGACTAGAAATACATTTTTCATGTGTCGTCTTAAATAAAATATATATCTAATGGAAACATAAGTCAGACATTCCATTTGTTAGTTAACCCTGATGATTATTAAGATTATGAGAAAGATGTTTGCTTTTAAAATTACGACATTTTGCATACTAATGGCTTGTTTGCTACAGTCGTGTGGTTATTTCTTGCCTGATCCAATTCTTAGGGAAAGAAAAAGAAAACAAATCGGGAAATATGTCATCGATATGGAACGGACAGAATGGGGTGAATACGAAGCCGAGAAGGATAATTATAAGGACTTGACTATTGTTTTCAAAAAGGATAAGACATTCGAAGTGAGTCGGAGTGTTCCTTTTTTGGTAGATACTACAGGTACGTATATTATTAGAGGTAGAGGAAAGTTGAGCGAGATCTGCTTATCAAGAACCAAAACAAGTTTCATAGAAAAAATTTGTAATGAATGTAGCGGCGATTGGTTATGGCCATGTTGGGAGGACTCTCCAGGAGACTCTGTCACAGCTATCATAGGTCCACCCCCCCCACTGAATGAACAACGTCAAATAGATAAGCTATATTTCAGGAAAATAGGCCGCTTTTAGTTTTGCATTCCGAATAAAACGCATAAGATTTTCTAAAAAGAATCTCTCTTGATCTTTTTTTGGGGGGCGACCGGGCACGCTATCCATTCAAACTTCGCAGCAGGCCGCTCGTAACCATTCCTATCGTTGTCGCAGTATTAAGGAAGACGAAACCGCAGTCAAACAGCACGACTGCGGTTTTGGTAGTATCCCCAAAAATGTGTAATTTCCGGCAAATGACATTTTGTTTTGCGTTGGAAAATTTTAGGTTCACCACAGCTTTTGTACGCCAAACACAAGAGGGTGTGTATCAACGGAAATTATTGCACTTGGCGAATTGTGCGTCGGTCCAGCAAAAGGTGGAGCAGCACGAGTAGTTGAACTTTCAATACCAACCCAAAGAAGAAAATCTGTATTTTTGTGCCGTTTTTATGCGGGATATTTTCAGTAATAAATCTTTTATGCTATTATGGTTCCCTATACAATAAAAACACACTTTTTTTGTTAACTATCTATATTTAGAATTTACAAATATGAAAAAAGTTTTACTGCTCTGCTTAATCATTCTTACTGCTAATATTGTGCCCCTAAAAGCACAAAACGATTTTGAAATCGCTAAAAATGTCGATATTTTTGTCTCTATCTTGAAAGAATTAAATGCCAAATATGCCGATGAGGTGGTGCCTGGTGATTTGGTGAAAACTGCTATCGATGCGATGCTTAAGGATTTAGATCCCTACTCCGTTTATTATCCTGAATCTCAAATCGAAGATGTTCGAATGATGACTACCGGCCAATACGGTGGTATCGGCTCATTGGTACATCAACAAGATGGATATGTGGTGATTTCTGAGCCTTACGAGGGAACGCCATCGCAAAAAGCAGGTCTGCTTCCCGGCGATAGAATATTGAGCGTGAACGGAAAATCAACCAAAGGGAAATCTTCAGAAGATGTGGTTACCGCCCTCAAAGGTCAGCCAGGTACCAAGGTGGTTATCGAAATTGAACGCCCTACAAATGGAAAAAAGATGACCTTTTCTGTGGACCGCGAAGATATTCAACTGCCAACGGTGTCTTACTACGGAATGCTGAAGGATAATGTGGGCTATATCAAGTTAGATCAGTTTACGGAAAAAGCTTCGGCAGAGGTGAAAGATGCTTTCCTAAAACTGAAAGAACAAGGTATGGATAAATTGGTGTTGGACCTTAGAAATAATGGCGGTGGCCTGCTGATGGAAGCGGTCAATATAATGAATATTTTTGTGGACCAAAAGGTGATGATTGCCGAAACCAAAGGTAAAATTCCAGAATTAAACAAGAAATATTATACCCGCAATCCTGTTACCGACAAGGATATTCCTGTGGTGGTGCTGGTAAATGAACATAGCGCTTCCGCATCGGAAATCGTGTCTGGAGCATTCCAAGATTTGGACCGCGGCGTAATTGTTGGTAAAAAGACTTTTGGTAAAGGGCTTGTACAGAATGTACTTCCGCTGAACTACAACACATCATTCAAAATCACTGTTTCCAAATATTATATCCCCAGCGGGAGATGTGTCCAGAATATAGATTATTTCAATAAAGATACAAACAATGCCGCTGTGCATATTCCAGATTCGCTGGCAACTCCTTTTAAAACACAAAATGGTAGAACTGTTTACGATAAGGGCGGCGTGGAACCCGATGTGATTACCAAAGATTCTCTCGTTAGCAATCTCCTCCTTTCACTAATTTTGAATAATATCATCTTCGATTACGCAAATCTCTATCACGCAAATCACGACTCTATTGCAGCACCTGATAAATTTAAGTTCACAGACGCAGATTATGCTGATTTTCTCAACTTTATCAAAGATAAGGATTATACTTATCAGACAGAAACTGAAAAACTGTTGGAAAAATTGAAGAAAACGGCTTCCGATGAACAATATTTTGGTGCTATTGAGGATACCTATGAAGTTTTACAAAAGAAAATAGAAGAGGATAAAGCTTCTGATATACAGAAATTTAAAGAAGAAATATCGCTTTATATAGCTTCCGAAATTGTGGCGCGTTATTACTACCAAAAAGGTCGCGTGATTTTCCAACTTTCCGAAGATCCCGATATCGCTGAAGCAATGAAGATTCTGCTCGATAGCAAGCGTTACCAGAAAATATTATCCGGAAAATAATGTTGCAACTTTCAAGGGAACAGATTCATCACTATCTCTATATTGCTTGTTTGATAACGATTGCTATCGCAATTCCATTGTCAAACTATGTAATGAGTATGGGGGGCGTTTTCCTTTTGGCAAATGCAGTGCTACAATGGGATTGGCAGGAGAAGTGGAATCGACTGAAAGAGAATAAAATAGCACTTCTATTTCCGCTTTTCTATCTTATTTATTGCCTCGGTCTTATTCATACCGATAATTTTTCTGCTGCTACCGATGCACTGTTGAATCGTTTACCTATTTTTCTTGCACCGATGATTATCGCAACCTCTGCGCTGCCAACACGCTGCGAATGGAGAGTGGTTATTCACGCATATTTAGGAAGCGTGCTGTTTGCTACAATCTATTCCTCAGTCTATTATCTTACTCACGAAGTCGCTGATATTCGTGAAATTTCAAGATTCATTTCGCATATTCGTTTTAGCCTTTCGGTGGTTTTTTCAATCGTGTTGGCAAGTTCGTTTGTGTGTCAATATTGGAAATCTAACAAGACCAAAACAATACTATATCTTCTGCTAATAGGTTGGTTGGTGTGTTATCTATTTGTTTCTCAAACACTTACGGGGATTATGATTCTATTCCTGTTGCTGGTTGTGCTTTTCCTCTATTTTCTGTTCCGATGGACCGATAAAAAACGCAAAGTTGGAGTGATGGCGGCATTGGCATTTCCAATCCTCCTTTTCCTTACCTATTTTGTCGGAATCTCCGTCGATTATTTTAAGGAGAAAGACGAAGGTGCGGCTCGCTTGCCCGCAACGGAAAATGGCAATCCGTACTACCACGACGAAAACTCTATGATTGAAAACGGTTATAAAATCTATACTTATATCTCCTACGATGAGTTGCCGTCTGCGTGGGGCAAACGAAGCCTCAAACCGTACGCTGAAGTGGAAGCTACGCTGATTCGTTACCTTAACTCGCTGGGATTGCATAAAGATTCTGCTGGCGTGGCGCAACTCTCCGATTGGGATGTGCAAAATATCGAGAACGGAATTGCCAACGTGGAGTATGCGCGCAAGTTCGGATTGCGGAAAAATCTCTACGCTACATTCTTTTCTCTTTCAGCATATCATCACTATCGTCAGGTGGCTAACTCGTCATTGCTACAGCGCGTAGAACTCTGGCGCAACTCTTGGTCGCTGATTAAACGGAACTTCTGGTTAGGCGTCGGCATTGGCGACCATAAACAGGCTTTAGACGAAGAGTTGGTAAAAACCGATTCTCCGCTAAAGGATACACGCAATAAAGGTTGTCATAATCAGTTTCTAACAATCTGGTTGTCAAGTGGAATCTTTGCGTTTTTGGCACTAATTGTACTGCTCTTTGCACCTTTTTTCTGTACGCGACGCCACCTTTCGCTGCTTTATCTGCTCTTCTTTGTTATTCTTTTTACTTCAATGTTTACTGAAGATACTCTCGATACCAACGCAGGCGTTTTTCTCTTCTCTCTTTTTAATGCACTCCTCCTTTTTGTTTATCCTAAAATCGAAAAATCGATGTAATCCCGCTTGAAAATCGGATGATAGTGATTTGAACATTCTGGTTCGTTCCAATGCCCCAACCAACTTTTCATACTCTTCAGATTCTGTCAATAGTCTATTAAGCAGAATTCTAAAATGAGTTCAGCAAATTCGTTTTTATTCTTGATAACCATTTCTATAGGTTGTACTTTTTGTAAAATTACAATATGTTGATATATAGTCTGTTGTGATGAAATGCAAGAATGCGTTACCTCTGTTTTCAAAATTTCAAATTTCGTTTTAGGCAAAGTTTACGAAGATAAATTGATCGTTCAGCAAACAATTCTAAAGTAACTGATAGTTCGTTCAAAAGTTACACGATAAACAAATTCAAGAGATAATCAGGAGAATAATATTGCTGATTAATTATGAAAAACAGGATTATCTTGTTGGATTTAGTGGTTTTAAACAGGTTTTGCGATTCCATTTTTTAGTAAAGGAAAAACTTTTTTAGTTGGAATTCAATAAAATAGAGCGAATACCAAGATAGTTTTATTCGTTGCGGATATTTCCCTGAAATTTTGCTATTTTTGCAAAAAAAATCTGTTTTGGAAATAGTTGTCATTTTTCTACTTATAATGCTCAATGCTTTCTTTTCGCTCAGCGAGATTGCATTGGTTTCATCTAAAAAGGTCAAACTTCAGCACCTGAAAGAAAACAATAGTAAAGGGGCTCACATAGCAATCAAGTTACTGGAGGATTCGGAGGGTTTTCTCTCCTCGATTCAGGTGGGAATTACACTTATTGGAATTATCAACGGTTTCTATGGAGGAGAAAAATTAGCCAAATATATTACCCCACTCTTCGAACTGATAAACCTCACTCCGCAAACTTCCTATATTTTGGCAAGTATCATCGGCATTGCGTTGATCACCTTTTTCTCTATCGTATGGGGAGAACTACCCCGAAGACGTTGGCACTTTCCAATCCGGAAAAGTTCGCTGTTTCCGTAGCTCCAATTGTGTATCTCATTAGTAAATTGTTCTATCCAATTATCAAGTTGCTCTCCTTTGCAACCCGAACCACCAACAAAATCATTGGTGTGAAGGAAAATACAGAGCGAATTACGGAAGATGAACTCATAGCAATGATAAAAACGGCTACCCGCGAAGGGGTGATCGAAGAGGAACAGAACAAAATCCATGAGAACTTGTTCCATTTTGCCGACAAAAGGGGAAAACATGTGATGACTCATCGCTCTGAGGTGGAATGGATTGATATTAACTGGAACTATTCGAAGATAGTTTCTGCTATTCAAAACTGCCAAAATAGTAAAATCTTGGTCTGTGAAGGGAATCAGAACAATTTTATTGGTGTGCTGGGAGTTCAGAAATTTTTACAACAGAGTACTTGCGAAGCCGAAACCGACCTCCGCACCCTGATGTATGAGCCCATCGTATTCTCCGAGTTTGCAGAAGCAACTGAAATCTTGGAAGAGATGCGGCGCCACCAATGTTATTTTGGAGTTGTTGTAGATGAATTCGGATCACTAGAGGGAATAATCACCTTGCACGACTTAATAGAAAATATCGTCGGTAAAATGCCTGATAGTACAGAAGTTACTGATCCTGATATCGTAATCCGTACCGATAATTCTGCACTTGTCAACGGAGACGCTCCCATTGAATCGCTTCGCGAAGTGATTGACGGTTTCGAAATCGATTTCGAGCAGATTGATTATGCTACAGTAGCGGGTTTCGTGCTGGACCATTTGGAGCAGCTTCCTAAAGTTGGAGAAAAATTCGTGTGGCTAGATTACACCATCGAGATTGTGGATATGGATCATAATCGAATAGACAAGATTCTTATCAGCAAAAACATACTCACACATAATGGTGCGCTTTGTTAGAATCCAAATTATCTAAGCTTCCGACTTCTACAATTATAGAGAATAGGAAAGAGATATGTACCGACAAAGCGGAAAAATATCTTTTACAGATTTTTTGTTACAAATTTTCTACAAAAAAACATCATTTTTCGATTCAAAAAATGATGTTTTATGGTTTCTTTTATCGACTTTCTAAACGTTGAAGGTGTTACAGGATAAACTCTGCACTGAAAGAGCAGGGGAGAAGTTCACTTACACTTTTAATGAAATAGACTTCGCCAGTTTCGCCTGCCAAAAGTAGCGAGATCGGTTGCATAAACTTTCGCTCATACTCGTACAGTACTTGGCGGCAACTTCCACACGGTGGTATAGGTTTATTTAATGGCGAGTTAGGTCGAATGGCGGTGATGGCAATTACGTGAAACGGAACCTCTGGGTATTGCGCTGAGGCGGCAAATGCCGCAGTTCGTTCTGCACATAGTCCCGATGGATAAACGGCATTTTCTTGGTTGTTACCCATTACAATTTTGCCGTTGTTCAGCAAAATTGCTGCACCAACTTTGAATTTAGAGTAGGGAGCGTACGCGTGCTTGGCGGATTCTTCCGCTTGCTTTAGTAAATTGAAAAGTTCCTCAGGTAACTCTTCTCTGCTGCTAAAAACAGTAATGTGTGCCGTGTATTCCAAAGTTTTCATAGAAAATGATTTTATTTGAAATTAATGAACTATAATCTTCTGTTGCGAAACCCCAAAACAAAACTCTCCCCCAAGTTTCGTGATGCAAATGTATAGTATTCTTCCTTATCTTGTGCTCTGTTAAAATCAGATTTAAGTTTTTTTTAGAATAACATTTTTTTAAACCTCTAAAAAACAATCAATCAATAGTTATCACTAACATTTTGATGTTGAAACTTTAAAGAGCGAACATTGGATTGACCTATACCATTTTTATATTTTTGTTCGTTAATTACGTGGTAATAAATTGAAGAAAAATATGTGCTCTTACTTGAAAAAAAATCTCATTTTGGGAATTCTCATTCTGGGAACCTCTCTTCTTTTTGCACAGCGTCCTGTAAACTACGATTCGCCAGAGTATGAATATAATTTGGCGGTAGAACTTCTCCAAAAAGAGAAGTATGGCTCTGCACAGCAGTATTTTAAGTATGTGTATGAACATACGCACGATAAGCAACAGGATATTAAGTCGAACTCCTATTTTTATATGGGAATCTGCGCCGCTCAGCTCTATAACGAGGACGCAATTTTCTTGCTGAAAGATTTTATTAGGCACTATCCCGTGCATTCGTATGTCCCAGAAGCCTATTACCATTTGGGAAAATTTTACTTCTATAAACGCCAATATAAAAAGGTATTGGATAGCTTTTCACAAATCGATGAGCGAAATGTTCGTCCTACAGAGATGGCTGAATATCGTTTTAAATTAGGATACTCCTACTTTGCAACGGGAGATAGTTACGAAGCAAAATATCATCTGAATCAAGCTCGTTTGGAGGAGGGTGAGTATCAGTTGCGTGCAATCTACTATTTGGCACACATTGCTTACGAAGAACAAAATTATGAACCCGCTTTGCAGGATTTTCTCCTTTTGAAAGATGAACCTGAGTATCAAAATGTGGTGCCTTACTATATTGTGCAAATCTATTTCTTACAAAAACGGTACGAGGAGCTAATTGCCGTTGCTCCACCACTTTTTGAAAAGACTACCGATAAAAATAAAAGCGATATTGCACGTTCGTTGGCGCTCGCGTATTACAATTTGGGAATGTATAAAAATGCTGAAGAGTATTTCGATTTCTATTTGAATGATAAGAATGCCCAACCCGATAGAAAAGATAATTTCGCGGCAGGTTATACCTACTATAATACTGAAAATTTTAGCAAGTCAATTAAGTATCTCTCCGAATCAGCTAAAGATTCTGTCGATATTATTACTCAAACTGCGCTTTATGTAATTGGCGACTGCTATTTGAAAAGTCAGCAGTTAGATTTGGCAAAACAGAGCTTCTATGAAGCTTCAAAGTTAGACTTTTCCTCTGATATTAAGGAAGATGCACTGTATAACTATGCGAAATTACAGTACGCTACCTCTTCTCAACCTTTTAATAACGCAATAAAAGCATTGGAGGAATATATCAATAAATATCCTTATTCTACCCGCAGCGAAGAGGCTCAAGAGTATCTTTCTAATATCTATATGTCCACTAAAAATTATCAAGGTGCGATAAAATCATTGGAGAAAATCTCTTCTAAAAATAATGCGCTGATGCGAGCTTATCAACGTTGTACCTATTTTAGAGCCATGGAATTGGTTGATAATAAAGATTATCGCCAAGCATTGACGCTCATCGAGAAGTCATTAATCTATCCAATGGATGCTCAAATTAATCTCTCGGCACTCTTCTGGAAAGGGGAAATCCTCTATCGTAATAATCAATTCTCAGAGTCTGTTCAAGCTATGAAACTGTATCAACGTCAGGATGATGCTAAAAACGATGATAATTATCTTCTTTCTTATTATACAGTGGGATATGATTATATGAAATTGAAAAAATATAAAGAGGCAGAAACTGCTTTTAATACAGTTCTGAAAAGTAGTAAGTTGAATGATAGAGCGATAGAGTCAGACGCAAAACTTCGCTTGGCAGATGCTTATTATATGCAAAAACGATTGAAACAAGCAGCTAAATTATATGCAGAATGCGCAGAAATGGGTGTCGCTAATGTGGATTACGCCTTGTTCCAACAAGCAAAATGCGCTGGCTATGATAATGATAATAATCAAAAAGTTCAGATTCTTCAAAGTTTCCAAAATCAATATCAAAAGTCTGCGTATGTTGATGATGTGGATTTTGAATTGGCAGCTACTTTGCACGCCGAAAATCGTTATGATGAGGCTATTGAAGCATATAAAAAGTTTATCAAGGAGCACCCCAAAAGCAAATATATTCGTGAGGTGCATAATAAATTGGCTCAGGCTTATCAGAATACACAAAACTCAGAACTCGCAATCTCCACGTTTCAATATGTGTTTGAAACATATCCAGGATCTCAAGAGGCAAAAGATGCAATCACTAATCTGGAAAATATCTATACTGAACAGGGAAATACAAGCGAATTTTTTGAATATATCCGCAATAAAAATCTCGATTATTCGGTAACTAAGCAAGATTCTGTTATCTATAAATCAGCCCGAAGTAAGTATGACCGCGGAGAATGTGAAGCCGCAATTAAAGGTTTTGATGACTATCTAAGCCAATTCCCCCAAGGGTTGTTCGCTGCCGATGCTTATTTCTACAAAGGAGAATGTGAGTATGGAAATCGTTACTACGATAAAGCACTAAATTCTTATAAAAGCCTGATTGATAACTATAATACTTCTAATAACGAAACAGCAATTCGTAAAATTTCTTATATTTTGTATTCCAATAAGGAGTATTCTCAAGCACTTTACTATTTCAATAAGTTGGTAGAGGTAGCAACCTCGCAAGATAATACTATCTACGGAAATAATGGTGTGATGCGCTGCAGCTTTGAAACAGAACAATATCGTAAATCACTTATCGCAGCCGAAAATCTGTTGAATTATAGTCAGATAGAAGCAGATTTGAAAGAGGATGCATATCTTTACGCAGGTAAAAGTTCAATCTATTTGGGTGAGTTAGATAACGCTAAAAAGTATCTTACCAAGTTAGCCAAAAGTGGTAATAATGCATATTGCTCCGAAGCCGCCTACTACTTGGCAGAAATCGAATTCAATAGCGGAAATCTCTCCGCTTGCGAATCCCGAATCCGCGATATTATTAGCGGGGATTATCGCTCCGATTATTGGTTGGCAAAAACCTTTATCTTGTATGGCGATTACTACAAAGCTATCGGAAATAGTTTCCAAGCTCGCTATACGTACCAAAGTATCGTCGATAATTTCCAAGGTGAAGAATTGAGACAAATAGCTATCCAAAAAATTGCAGAATTAGATAGCCAACAATCTGATTCAGAAAATAATCCACAATCAGAAACCCCAGATTCTAACGATTAATAAGATGAAAATGAAAAGATATTTTTCCTTCGTAATTTTGATGATGTTGTGCGCTGTCTTGTCGGCACAACCTATCGATACAGCCCGTTTCCGAATCGACTATGACCCTGTAATTATGGGTTTAAATAAACTCAATCAAGGAACTATGCTCGTAGATTCAGGACGAGGTAAGGTTACTTTCGATTACTATATTACACCCCAGCGCATCGACCTCTCTTTTACACCCTCTCAAGTGAAACCCGCTAAGGTGCAAGCCGACGTGATGAAGCGCCTATATCGTAATTTTCTCCGCGTAGGGTTCGGTTACCCCGTAACGCCAATCGCACAACTCTCAATGCATAATTTCGATAATAGAAAATATTCCTACGGCCTGAACTTCGACCACTTTTCATCTTGGGCACCACAAATCGGAAAAAAGATGCAAAAATATGCATACGCACCTACAAGTGATAGCAAAGTTCACCTCTTCTTCAATCGATTCTTTAAACGCCAAACCCTCTATTCTTCAGTAGGTTATAACCATAAACTTGCACACCTATACGGATTTAATAAAGATCTAGGTTACGACGAGTATTACTACTCTAAAGAGTATCAAGATACGCTGAAAAATGATTTCCATCACCTTTATGCAGAAGTGGGAATACGCTCAAATCATGTGCTTGAAGATCGTAGATTGAAACAAGATGTACGCCTGAATTACAATTTTATTCACACCCGCCGTAAAGATATGGAGCATAATGTGGCGTTGCGCTCCTATTTAGCTTACGACGCACGCTTCCTTAAATTGAACGGAAGTCAAAATTATCGTGCCGATATCAATTTCGATTACTTTAATAATAGTTGGGGAAATCTCCCCAAAGATTCCGCTTTGATGACAACAAGAAATAGTTTTCTGTTTGAAATCAAACCTACCGTGAATTTCACAATTAACGAATATCACGTGATTTTGGGTGTGGGAGTGCCTATTGCTCAATCAAATCTCCAAAACAAACTCCTTATTCCTGTATATCCTGTGGCTGAACTCCAATTGGGATTGGTGCCTAAAATTATGAATATTTACGTTGGTGTTGATGGTAAAACAGAATTTAATAGCTTGAAAAACTTGCTGCTCGAAAATCCTTACTTCAATACTTCTATCGATTCGTTGCGTTTCACTCGAACGCCAATTAGTGTTTATGGTGGGGTGAAAGGAAATTTAGTTAAAAAGTTAAATTATAGAATATCAGCACGTTATTCATACACTAAAGATATGCCGCTCTTTATGATTGATACCGCTGCTTTGCTGAAAAATCAGTTCAATGTAATCTATACCGATGCGCAAGTTTTAAACGTATGTGCTAATATTAATTGGCAAGTTCTCGACCAACTTTACATTAACCTTGATGCGAACTATTGGGGGTACTACGGTCTGAAGAATACAACGCATGCTTGGTACAAACCCTCTTTCGAAATTGCTTTGGGTGGAACCTATTTCCATAATGATAAATTCCTTATCGACCTAAATATGGCGCTCTCTTTCGATAGATGGGCATTTATGCCGTTGCAAGCTTCTGCAGAAGCTATTGCCGAAAATTCTGAAATATCAGCAGGGAATGATTACGTGATTGCCAAAATGAAACCCATTCTTAATTTCGGCGTCGGTTTCGAGTATTTCTTCTCAAAACAGTTCTCTGCATTTGCTCGAATTAAC
>Ga0233364_1000082_pt1 | contig 16016 bp, 13 predicted proteins | sample ElkDunMinimDraft_19_FD_180675 | JGI IMG/M metagenome (GOLD analysis project Ga0233364, IMG submission 180675) | Fecal eukaryotic communites from dung pellets of Tule Elk in California, USA - Elk Dung C2 | ecosystem: Host-associated > Mammals > Digestive system > Large intestine > Fecal | place...
TACTTCGTGACACAATGTTCTCCGACAGCAATCTTGTCCTCACCGAAAAGGGGAAACAACTCTTTTTGGAGGGAGATTTCGAGCTTTTTGCCAAATCCAAAAATCGAGACCAGAAAATAATTTGCCCTGAAGATATTCCCGAAAAATCCATGTTTTATGACGATGAACTCCTGCGACAACTGAATCTGCTGAAGGAAAACCTCCAAGAGGAACGTTTCGCGGAGTTGCAAAAACGATTGGATGAACAGTCGCTGCCAAAAGGAGTGGCGGCCCTCTTTCACGGACAACCAGGTACAGGAAAAACCGAGACTGCAATGCAAATAGCCAAAGCCTCTGGACGTGCAGTATGCCATGTAGATATCAGCGCAGCCAAAACCTGTTGGTATGGGGAAAGCCAGAAATTGGTGAAGCGTATTTTTACCGATTATAGGCAGTTGTGCGAGAAAGAGAAGCTTAAACCGATTCTTCTTTTCAACGAGGCTGATGCATTGCTCAGTAACCGTCAAAATATTAATAGTACCAGCGGTTCTACTAGTGTGGCACAGACTGAAAATGCTATCCAAAATATCATCCTTGAAGAAATGGAAAAATTGGATGGCATACTCATCGCCACCACCAATCTCATAGATAACTTGGACAGCGCTTTTGAGCGGCGTTTCCTGTTTAAAATCCGCTTCAACAATCCCACTGTAGAAGCTAAACAATCCATTTGGAAGAGCAAACTCTCATGGTTATCCGAAAATGAAAGTCGCACACTTGCAGAACAATACAATTTCTCAGGCGGTGAGATTGACAATATTGTTCGCAAAGTTATCATGGAGGAGGTGCTCAACGGAATACACCCTGACATGCAATTCGTTGAAGAACTATGTCGCTATGAAAAGATTGGCAACAAGGAGACGAGCTTCATTGGGTTTAGAAAATGAGTGTCTAATAATTCGCATAGGTCGCACCATTTTCTATCTAATACGTGCGCTGTTTTACCATATTAAGAGATGCCGTTATGTTAAAATTTTTACGGGAAACACTTTCTATCGGGGACTTTGTGGAGGTAGAAACTTCCACAGGATTAGTGCGGGGCTCCATCTTGGAAATACCACCTGATTGTTTGGTGATGCTAACTGATGGCGAACTGCACGAATATTCAGAGGAGCAGTTGTTGAGTATCAAATACTTCTCCGATGATCACGATGCCTATCGGGATTGTTATATCCAAAAGTTTATACCAGAAGAAAAGAGTGAGAGATATTTTTGGGCAGAAAACCACAATGGGTCGTCGTTTTGCACGAGTTTCGACAACATCATCACAATTTTTATGGGCTGGAATATGCGTTTCCAACGCAGTCATCTTGACTTGCCCGACTTGATTGATGTGGAGGACGAATACTATAATATAGAAGTCTTGAGCAATGATTGTGATGATTGTTTTTCAGACTATATCACTTCCGTCAAGTTACCGAAACGTTTGAAGATTATTGAGCCTCTATTCATAGGAAGAATCTTCCTCCAGAAAATATATGTTCCCGATACTTTAGTTTATTCGGGAGGGTACAAAATAGGTGGTTGCACAACATGTCAAGTTTTCGACTTGAATGGAAAACTTTTGGATTGGGAGTTTGAAGAGGATTGGTGAACAGTGCCGCACTTTTGCACACTCCCGATATATTTTTGCCGCAGGTTCCATACCATACGCCCTCGCCGAAAAGCGTTCAATAGAGTAGGCATTTTTAAAAGTTGTGCCCGACACGTATTAGGGAATAGAAAATGAGTAAGGTTTATAGAATCACACCGAAAGCTACCCACAGAACAAACAACACGGTTCTGACACCTGAGATGGAAATCATCGTGACATTAGAGCGTCACACATCCGACCCATTCTACAATGGTGCAAAAGAAATCAAAGCCATGTACATGGATAGATATGGTTTTGACTATGAGCGGGCGAATGCAACAAAAGCATGGTTTGACTATGAGAAATTAGACTAACCATTTGTCAAACGCAAATACTATATGACGGGCTGGAGAATAATCCTGCCCGTCATGTAGAAAAACCTTTACTTGGTATTATTGGTGTCCGATAAAAATTTCAAAGGGCATAAAAGTGAGTCTCAATCGCAGTATTTATGCGGTTGAGATTTTTATTTTCAAATTCTGACAGTATGCACCTTTATGCCGCCTTTTTTCCTACCGCTTTTAGGGTGCCTGCCCACGCCTTTGAATATGAGGTTGGAAAACAATGTTGTGGTTGTCGAATCAATGATCTGGAGTTTGTCCATCCATTTGGGAGGCTTGCGGCGTCGGCTGTCCGATAAAATGTGTACTTTTGCCCATAGTTATTTGGATGTGTGTAGTAACTGCTAAATAACGAAAAAGGGCTGAATCCTGCAAATGGAAACAGCCTCTTTTTTTATTTTGACAAAAAAAGTTTTACCGGACACTAATAATTTTTTGTTAGAAAAGAAGTTCGTTTTCTCTTCTAAATGGAATTTTCCTACCTTTGCCGTGTTTTTATTCTTGTTCTAATTTTTTAATTTGTATGTTGAAAAATATTTAATGGATAATGAAAAGATTATTTTTGTTGACACGAATTGTGCTATTGCTGATGCTTGCCGTACCTTTACAGGCGAAAAAGTTGGTGGTAAAGCTTGCAGAAGCTCCTTACTATTTTACACCGGATAATGCAGCAAAGGATAATGCTTCACGTTTGCATTCTATCTTGCTTAAGATTCAGGCAGGTTTGCAACCCGACGATAAGGTAGTGGTGAAACTGGCGGAAGGCCGTTACAATTTCTATCCTACTGATGCTGTACAGCGAGAATATTACGTGTCGAATCACGATCAAGAGCAGCCCAAACAGGTTGGAATCTGTCTTGAAAATTGGCACAATCTTACCCTTGATGGAAATGGGGCAGAATTGATTTTTCACGGACAGATGTTGCCCATTGCGGTAGTAAGTTCTTCGCAGGTTACGTTACGTAATTTCTCTATAGATTTTGAAAATCCTCATATTGCACAGGTTGAAGTAATTGAAAATAAGGGTGATAGTGGAATTGTTTTTCGAGTTGAGCCTTGGGTGAAGTGTAGAGTTAATGGTGCAGGTAGGTTTGAAACCTATGGTGAAAATTGGCACTATCAGCCTAATACGGGAATTGCTTTTGAGAAAGAATCACGTCACATTGTATATAACACGAGTGATCTTTGGATTGATACTAAAAATGTTGTGGAGTTGGACTCTCGTTTGTATTATGCTCCCAATTGGCGCGATAAACGTTTGTTACCCAGTACGATTGTGGCAATGCGTTCGTGGAATCGTCCAGCGCCAGGGATTTTTCTTGACCATTGCGAAAATCTTTTTCTAAATCACGTTACGGTTCATTATGCCGAAGGTATGGGGTTGTTGGCACAACGATGTGTCAACCTGTTTTTGGAACATTTCAATGTTTGTCTAAAACCGAATGATTTGCGTTATTTTACTACGCAAGCCGATGCTACACATTTTTCGCAATGTAGAGGTGTAATCCAATCAGAAAAAGGTATTTATGAAGCAATGATGGATGACGCAATCAATGTTCACGGGATCTATCTGAAGGTTACGAAGCGTGTCGATGACTATACGTTGTGCTGTCGATATGAGCATGCGCAGGCGTGGGGTTTTGCGTGGGGTGATGTGGGCGATGAGGTTAGTTTTGTAAAGGCGCAAACGATGGATATTTTGCCCTACTATAATCAAATTTCGGATATTAGACCTTACGATAAAGAGGTGATGCAAGGAGCAAAAGAGTTTCTTATATGTTTCAAAAATCGATTGCCAGCACAATTGTGCGATTCTTTGTACGGGATAGAAAATCTGACCTGGACTCCTGAAGTTATTTTTCGGCATAATGTGGTGCGAAACAATCGCGCGCGGGGCGCACTCTTCAGTTCACCACAGAAAACTATCTGTGAAAACAACCTCTTTGACCACACTTCAGGAGCCGCTATCTTGTTGTGTGGCGATTGTAACGGTTGGTATGAGTCTGGGGCTGTACGTCAACTGATTATTCGCAAAAATTGCTTTATTAACGCCTTGACCAATATGTTCCAATTTACTAATGCGGTCGTTTCTATCTATCCTGAAATTCCTGATTTAGAAGCACAAAAGTCGTGTTTTCATGGAGGTGAAAAAGCCTCTATTCGCATCGAGAAGAATTGCTTTGTCACCTTTGACCACCCACTGCTTTATGCAAAATCTGTTAATGGAGTTAGGTTTCGTAATAATCGGTTGGTTAAAAATCATGATTATTCTCCTTTTCATTGGAATCAGAAGCCAGTTCTGCTGGAAAAAGTTGAAAATGCTGAAATCAAATTACCCAAAATCAGCCGTCGAGATAAAAAATGAGTAAAATAATCTTTTCGGTTGCAATAAAACGAAAAAAAACTATCTTTGCAGTCTCAATTTTAAAATAGGTAAAGTAATGAATATCAACGAAAAATTGTTTACAGAATTTCCTCCTGTTGCAACAGAACAATGGGAAAATACGATAGTTAAGGATTTAAAAGGTGCTGATTATAATAAGAAATTGGTTTGGAAAACTGATGAAGGTTTTAGTGTTCGCCCTTATTATAGAGCAGAAGATTTGGAAAATATCTCCTATTTAGACTCTCTTCCTAATCAATTTCCTTACACAAGAGGTTTCAATGTAAAGGGAAATCCTTGGAATATTGTTCAGGAAGTGAAAGAATCTAATATTGCTGAGGCTAATAAAATCGCTGTGGATTCTGTTAACCGTGGTGCTAATACTATCGCTTTTAACGTGAAAGAGGTGAAAAGTTTGGCAGATGTTGAAGTTTTGCTTGCTAACTTGGATTTGGAAAATGTGGGCGTGCAGTTCAATCATGCTGTTTCTTATCCTGCTTTTGTTGAACTATTTGTTCAATATGTGCAAAATAAAGGATATGATAAAGCAAAAGTGAACGCTGCTATTGATTTTGACGCAATTATGTATAGCCTTAAACAAGGCGAATTTTTTAAATCTCGTGAAGAGGATTTGAAAGAGGTGCTTGCTATTTTAAATCTTACAGCAGATTTTAAAGCATTTAAAATATTGAATGTAAATGGTTTAGCAATGCATAATGCAGGCGCGACTATTGTTCAAGAGTTAGGTTACGCTTTAGGTATAGCAAATGAATATTTGGCTTTCGCCGTTGAAAATGGAATTCCTGTTGAACGTTTAGCATCTCGTATGCAAATGACGCTTTCTGTAGGTTCAAACTACTTTATGGAAATCGCAAAATTGCGTGCTGTTCGTTTGTTGTGGTCAACAATGGTTGATGCGTACAAGCCTGCTTGCGATTGCGCTTACAGATTGCATATCAATACAGTGGCTTCAACATGGAATAAAACAATGTATGACCCATATATCAATATGCTTCGTAGTACTACTGAAGGTATGGCTGCCGCAATCGGTGGCTCCGATTCTATCGCTTTACAACCATTTGATGTGGCCTACAAAGCAGACGATGAGTTCTCTCGCAGAATTAGTCGTAACGTTCAGGTGATTTTGAAAGAAGAATCCTATTTCGATAAAGTGGTTGACCCTGCTGCAGGTTCATATTATATTGAAAATTTAACAAATTCAATCGCAGAACAAGCGTGGTTGCTTTTCCAACACGTTGAAAAAGAGGGCGGAATGTTGAATTTGATTGCTTCAGGTGAGGTGAAAACTGAAATCGAAAAAAGTTGCCAAAAACGAGACTTAGATATTGCTACTCGTAAATATATTCTTTTAGGAACTAACCAATATCCAAACATAAATGAAACTATTTTGGATCAGATTGAAGACCGCAAATGTTGCTGCGCAAAAGGCTTGAAAGCGTACAGAGGTGCAATGGCTTTTGAAGAGTTACGTTTGGCTACTGAAAAATATGCAAAAACAAATGGTCGTCCAAAAGTGTATTTGCTCAAAATCGGAAACTTGGCAATGAGACAAGCTCGTGCTGGCTTCATTACTAACTTCTTCGGCTGCGCAGGCTATCAGATTTTGGAAGATGCTTTTGAAACAATCCAAGCCGGTATGGAAGCAGCAAAGGCAGCCCAAGCACAAATCGTTGTGCTTTGTAGCTCTGATGAAGAGTATGCAACTTTCGGCGTTGAAGCTGCTAATGTTATTAAAACTATGGATTGTAAGCCGATGTTGGTAGTAGCCGGAAATCCAGAATGTGCAGAAGATCTAAAAACTGCTGGCGTTGACGATTTTGTACACGCAAGAGTGAATGTTTTAGAAACTTTGAAACGTTACAATGAGATTATTCTCAAGTAATTGTTTGAAAATAAGAATTTTAACCTTTCTTGCAGGCGTTTGTACAATATTGACTTTGATCTCCTGCAAACAGAAGGGTAATGAAAAGGCTGCGGCTTATTTGGTAGTTACAGATTCGTATAATCGCGATGTCGTGCTTCCCAATAAGCCGCAACGCATTATTTCTGTCTCTCCTGGTATTACCGAAATTCTCTATCTTTTGCAAGCGGATTCATTAGTAGTTGGTGTTTCTGATTTTTGTGATTATCCTCCACAAGTAATTGAAAAAGAACGTGTTGGTGGAATGCAAAATCTGAAAATTGAACGCTTACTACAACTTCAGCCCGATTTGGTATTGGTCGGTTCTATTATATCACGCGAGTTTACTCAAAAAGTGGAAAGTGCCGGCATCCCAATTGTGGTTCTGAATGAAGAGAAGGGAATGGAAGGTGTCAAAAATTCAATCCGTTTTATTGCTAGAATTTTGGAGAAAGATTCTCTGGCTGAACAAATTGTGAAAAAATATGAGAGTCGTTTGAAGTTGATTAAAGATGAGACGTTATCCCAAGAAAAATCGGTGTATTATGTGGTTGGTTTTGGAGCAGGAGGCGATTTTTCAGCGCATGGGAATTCCTATATTCATGAAATAATTACGCTGGCAGGTGGAAAAAATATCTGCTCAAAATTGAAAAATTGGAGCGTAAATCGTGAATATCTTTTTCAGCAAGATCCAGACTTCATCTTTATTCGTAACGAAGATTTGGAAACCTTCTGTAAAACTTATCCTTACAACCTATTGACAGCTGTAAAAGAAAATCGAGTGTTTCCGATTGAATCTGGTTGGATTGATATTGTTTCTCCTCGTAACTTAGATGCTATCAATTATATTCATCAAAAGTTGGTAGAAGCGGATTCTTTGGAAATCTTTCCGTAGATGACCCACTCTAAACTTTTGCTACTCTTTGTTACTTGTTCTAAATCTATTTTCTTTTGCATTAAATATTTAAATATAAGAGGATTCTCTAACTAATCTTAAAAAATCCTCTTTTATTTCCACTTTGTACTTTTGATAACTTTGTTGTGCAATTCTAAAATCTTGACCAAAATTTAATATCTTTGCAGAAATTTGAAGGGCAGTTTTAAAAGCACTATTTATTAATGAACTGATAATGTTATGATTCAGGTTGGAGAAAAGATTCCAGAAATTTTAGGATTAGATCAAGATGGGAAAGAGTTAAAAATGAGTGATTTTAAAGGGAAAAAACTCGTGCTCTATTTCTATCCGAAAGACCAAACTGCTGGTTGTATCGCTGAAGCTTGCTCTTTTCGCGATAATCTTTCTGTATTAGCAAATGCAGGTTATGCAGTGGTAGGTGTGAGTAAAGATTCTCAAAAATCACATCTGAATTTTATTGCAAAGCAACATCTTAACTTTCCACTGATTTCAGATCCTGAAAAAAGTTTGATAGAGCGCTTCGGTGTGTGGGGCGAGAAAAAAATGTGCGGAAAAGTAGGGTTCGGTGTGATTCGTACAACTTTCATTATCAATGAGGATGGGGTAGTGGAACGAATTATAGAAAAGGTGAACACGAAACAAGCCGCTCAACAAGTTCTAGAGGCATAAGTGTAATCGATAATATTAAAATTTTGAAAATTGAAAAAACAAGGTTTCTTACTAACGTTAATATGCTTGTTGTTGGCGTTTTCACTTCAAGCACAACATCGTTTAATTTATGCTAATGGAGATGCTGATGCAACCTCTTTTACTGCTGTCGATCGTTACGAGTCACAGCTAAAAATCTATTCTGCTGATGCGCCATTGGTAAATCCAATTCCTGGAATCGCATCACATTTTACTTATCTTGACTATATTAACGATACTATTATCAGTCAGTTGAGCTATAATGAAACTGAAAAATATTGGTATGGTGCAACAATTGGAGGTAACAAATATGAGTTTGAGGATTTGGGAACTGAAAAGGTGAATGGCTATGCTTGTCGCAAGTTTAAAATTGTGCTTTTCTCGAATTCTATCGAGCTTTGGACAACCGACGATTTGAAATTCCGAGCAACTCCAGTAGCCTCATTCGCATCGTTGCCAGGTGTATTGGTGAAATATTCCCGTAACGGAAAGATTATCTGTATGTTGAAATCAGTAGAGAAGGTAAAGAAGATGTTGCCTATTTTTCCTGAAAGTTTCGGTGTGGAAACAACATATTCTCAATTGAATCAGTTGGAAAAAGATAAATTGGTGTTGAAAAAGCAAATTTTTAACGAAGATCAAATCTGTTTTAGTTCTGATTTTCCTGCACCTGAGCGCTTAGAATCCGATTCCGTTTATCATTTCTCACACGGAACAATAATCTTGAAAAAAGTGAATTTAGATACCCTACCTTCTCATTATCAGATATATGCTGAACTTACGGAATATTCCAATGGAGATGCTTATGACCGCACAGGTTCAGTTTTTGTAATCCCGATGGATGCCAAAGTTAATTTCTTGCAGGCATTGCAGCAAGGTAAGGAGGTTTTGCCTATTTTTACTGATAAAAATGGCGCTGATTATCAAGGTTATACATTAACGGAAGAGTACCAGCCTCTTGTCGAATTGATTCGTTTTTTTACCCCTTTTGGTGTGCGTCATTACAACCAATATCGTTCGTTGAACGACCAGGCGTGGGCAGAAGAGGTTTACTATAAACAGGATGTAAGCGAGTTGCGTTCGGTTTTGTGTGGCGAGGTTTATATCGGTGCGTTTATAGGAAATTACGACGGCGGTGGTCATAAACTTTCGCTTACTCTTAAGGCTTATCCTGGTGATGAAACTTGGGAAAATGATAATCACGGCGGAGCTTGGTTGCTACCACTTTTTAATACTTGTAACGTAATGGAAATGAGTGGGCAGAATTACGGAAGACTTTTCCGTACCGACAGCCTTACGGTTACCTTTACGGTTCCTGAAGGTGTTGAAAACATACGTCTGCGTTATATCACAACAGGCCACGGCGGTTGGGGAAATGGAGATGAGTTCGTTCCGAAAGAGAATCATATTCTTATTGATGCTGTTCACCGTTTTTCCTATACACCATGGTGTACCGATTGCGGTACTTTCCGTCATTTTAATCCCGCTTCAGGTAATTTTTGGAACGGAATCTCTTCCTCCGACTACTCCCGCTCCGGCTGGTGCCCCGGTACTGCGGCTCAGCCTGTCTATTTCGAACTTCCTGATCTAAAACCAGGGAAACATACAATTACAATTGCGATTCCACAAGGTGCCGATGAGGGAAGTAGCTTTAGTGCGTGGAGCGTGTCAGGTGTGCTGTTAGGAACGAAGAGTAATTGATGAAGCTTTGTTTGAGAGTTATTATGAAAAAACCTTTTATTATGAAAAAACTTTTTATTTCAGTTCTATTGCTACTTCTAATGGTAGAACTTTCCGCTCAGAATCAGCACAATCCTTGGCGTGCGTTGAATTATATTCCTGAAAATCCGAGTCAGTTGGCTATTTACAATTGGCAAACGATAGGGGAGTGGGTTGGCGTTGAGGAGTTGTATGGTACACTAAAACCAGAGTTAAAAGGAAAAACGAAGAAACTTTTAACACCTCTTTTCAATGATTGGATTAATAATGATGGAAGTACTGCTATAGATTTCAAGTCGTTGTGTGCCGTTACAAATGGAAATCTTTATCTTCCTGTAACAGGTTTGGAACCTCTCAAAAAGATGTTGAAAAAGATGAAGTTGAAAGGGAAGTGGGAGATTGTCCGTGGTGAAGATGGAACTACCTACCAAACCTATTCGGTACCTAATGATATTCGCTTGGTCTATGTAGATGATGTTGCTATTATCTCTTTTGTGCCATCTATTTTGTATGAATCCTCCCTTTTTACTACGGAAGAGTCTGGTTATGAGGCATTAAGCCAGATTATGAAGAGTCTGAAATCTGCGCAAACTTCTAATTTTCTTAATAATAAGGATTCAGAATCATTCTTAAAACATTTAACAGGATTTGATATGAGAGTGGTGCCTAATGAAGCAGATTCTGGTAAATATGAACTCTTCAACCCGAAAGAATATCTTAGAATGCTTCAGGAAACAAATTTTGCCTACTGTTTTCACCTCTTTTCCGGTAAAGGATTTGCCGAAATGAATGGTTATCCACAACCTTCTACATCTGCTGAATATTTTGAACAACTCAAACAGTTTTATAATGAGGAGACCCACAACGATATGTTGATTCACTACCTAAATCCTGAGGCTCAATGTGTATTTTCCAACAATATGATTCCTAAAGATGGTAAGTTTCCGTTAGAGATGAGTTACAAGATCTTCGAATCTCTATCCTATATTCCTATAGAGTTGCTTTCTAACTCCTTTGTGGGGTCGGTTAATATGAATAACATTTTTACTTTGGTGGCACCACTTAAAGATAAAAATAGTATCGAAGCTGTACTGACAAAGGATATCGAATTTATTAACCATAAAGTTGATCTCGAAAATGCGTTAAACAATTCAGAATATGCATACGAGATTGCAATTAATGATTTAGAAAAACCTGAATATAGATTTTTGAAGGATTCTTTGGAAAATGTAGTGAAACAACAACGAATGGAGATGTTAAAACATCATGCTCGCTTCCAAGAGGAAAATAAAAACTCTAATTTAATTGATACTTTATATGAGGACTATATGTTTTTAAAACTCAAATTTGATAGTGATGATAGTCAGACCTCTTTCAAAGTTTCTCAGTATGATGTAAGTTATGATGATAACTACAATATGATATATTCACAGCAGCCTATTCTTTATATTGCTATAAAAGAGGATGTGATAATAATCTCTAATGAAGATGTTTCCAAGATTGAGAGAACAGATGACCTTTCTGTAGCTCAGAAGAAGGTTTTAGATAATATCCATTTACCCTTTTTTCTTGCCGTTGGTGAGACGGGAGCATTGAGTGTGGATGAAAAATCTAATATAAATGTTCGTTTCGAAATGGATACGCAAGGAAAAAACTATTTACATTATTTGTTAACTCGTTAATTTTTAAAACTTTAATACAAACCAAAACTTTACAGTTATGAAAAAAATGAAAAAAATTACTTTGTTGTTGCTTTTCTTAGGAATTAGCGTTTTTGCATTTGCTCAAGGACCATATCGTAATGCGATAGGAATTCATGTAGGTTCTTTCAATGGATTGACCTACAAAACTTTTCTTTCTGGTTCAACTGCACTACAAATTGATGCAGGTTTGAAGTTGAACTTCCCTGGTAATGATGAAGGATTAGTTTTAGGTATTGAGGTAAATCCTAATGCTATGTATCAAATGGAGTTTAATAGAGTAAATGGTCTCTATTGGTTACTCGGTGGTGGTGCAACTCTCGGTATAAGAACTTCTCAATATTCAGCATTGAAATTGGGTGTGAATGCCATAGGTGGTCTTGAGTATAAATTCCGCATTCCATTTGCAATTCAATTAGATTTACGTCCAGGTTTCGGCTTTATTGCAGGTGAAAATGCTCATGGCTATTTTGATTGGGTAGCCTCTTTGGGATTTAGATATACTTTCTAAGATTTATTGTTAGCATAAATGAAAAGGTTGAATTTCCCTTCGGAGATTCAACCTTTTTTTCTCTTTAATTCGAACTATTATTCGTAAATCAATTTATTCATTGTGAATACAAATCTTTTTCCAGATCTACTTCGTGAACCATTTTTGATATATTGATAACCGCAGATAATAAAATTGTTGTCATACCAGTTCCTGATTTGTAGGTTTCTTGTGTATTCTACTTCATCAGATGGGTATTTTGTTACGATAACTTGCGAGGTAACAGGTTCAATTACTTCATATTTATCTACTAATGTAGAGGTGATTTTGTTGCCAAAGTTGTAATAGATATATCCTAAATTTTCTTTATCAATATAAACGCTTGTTTTGGTATATAAAGTATTGGTAATTACGTTATTAAAAGGGAAATAATTGTCCCAAACAAGTTTTCCTTCTTTATCAAATGTGGTGATATAGCTATGAGTGAAGTGATAGCCCGCAAAAGTAGTGGTAGGATAACCTCCATAACCATAGTAGTATCCAAAACTGCTTGCGTATGTGTTATTATAGTTGTATTCGGGATAATAGACTTCTGTTATGAGTGCAAATTGATTATTGTTGTGAAAAACGTTGCCTAAAATTAGTTCTAAATTTAGATTCTGTATCTTTTCCTGAGATGGTGAGTTGGAGGATTTAAGGTTTGAGTAATTATAATAGTGAATTTCGCCCATTTTACCATTGCGGTAGGGTAGGGCGTAAACACCTGTGTGTAGATTGCTCAAACGCTTTTCGGTGTTGTGGTTGTAGGTTCCTACTAATAGAACATCTCCCGAGTCGCTAACGGCACAACGAGCTCCTGTAAGCCAAATACCATCGCTTTCAGGATATTGTTTCAATGTGTAGTCATCAAAACCTAAGTCACTGTCAATAAGTGCAAATGTCGAAAGGGCTTCGTGAACTTTTGGGAAGTGAAGAGCACCTATTAATAACCTTTCGTTTAGGGTATCAATTTCAAGAAAGGCATATTGCTCAATGTAGTAGTCCTCAAGATAGATTCCTTTTACCTCCATTGTAGGCAGATGAACAACGTTGGCACCAATGGTTTTCTTTTCGTTGGCAACACAATATAGATAGTCATCGTACGCTTTTATATAACTTATTTCGTTAAGTGTTAAGGCGAGTGGTAATAATTGGGTATTTACACTATCACACTGATAAGTGAGCAGAAACCATACACTGCTCTTGTTCCGATTATCATCTTTCTGAAAGAGAATATGAACAAAATTATCTGTGTAATAAGAGGATATGGGCTCTGCTAAATTGGGAATATGGATTTCTGTATTTCTCGTTTGGGTAAGATTGGTGTCATATTGAAGAATTACCCAATTGGCAGTGTCTTTGTTCAGAAGATTACTTTTGTAAAAAACGATAGCGCCATTCCGTCCACAAATTTCATAACTATAGTCGTGATAATCTTTTTCCGTTACTAATTCAACTCGTAGGGGCTCTCCGTTTTGGGCAAAGAGCGATAGCGAAAATAGGAAGAGTAAGAAAAAAAGAGTCCGTCTCATTTGTTGAGGATTACATTCCGCCGTCGCAGCGTATAACTTGTCCCGACACATAACAAGCAAGGTCAGAAGCTAAAAAGAGAGCTGTTTTAGCCACATCTTCAGGATTTCCCATTCGTTTTAAGGAGATAGATTTGAGCATTGTTTCGCGAATTTCAGCGGAAAGATTTTGCGTCATATCGGTTTCGATAAATCCTGGTGCAATGGCGTTGCAACGGATGTTGCGGCTACCTAACTCTTTGGCTACCGATTGCGTAAATCCAATAATTGCAGCCTTCGATGCTGCGTAGTTAGCTTGTCCAGCGTTGCCTGCCATACCCACAATAGAGCTGATATTGATGATAGAACCTGCACGTTGTTTTAACATCGCACTTTGTGCCATTTTTACGTGGTTGAAGACAGATTTTGTATTGGTATTCAGTACAATATCCCAATCGTTTTCGCTCATACGCATTAGAAGGTTGTCTTTGGTAATTCCAGCGTTGTTGACCAAAATATCGATTCTTCCAAATTCGGTAATGGTTTGGTTAATAGCTTCCTTACAAGCTTCCATATCCGCGGCATTGTAGGCAAAAAAACGAGCTTTAACACCTAATGAGTTAATCTCTTGCAGTAGCTGTTGCGTGTTTTCTGTCTCTTTAGTGGCTGTGAAGATGATGTTAGCACCTTGTTGTGCAAAAAGTAATGCAATTGCTTTGCCAATTCCACGTGAACCACCAGTGATATATGCGGTTTTTCCTTCTAATAATCTGTTCATAGTTATTAATCTTTTAAGTTATTGATGATGGTTAATGCTGCAGAGCGAGCATCGTTGATGGTATCATTGATACTCATTGGTTTTTTGCAACTTCCCGCTACATAAACTTGAGAAGCTGATGTTTTATTGTCTGCAGTATGAGGATTTTCAGTTTCGATAAATCCATATTTGCCATCTATATGGCACTGCTTACCCAAATTTTGGGTTCCTAGTGAAGCTTCCATTCCTACCATCAATACCAATAGGTCGGTAGTCATCTTCAAAGGACGTCCAGATAGTGTATCTTCTGCTTTAATTTGAACTTTTTTATTGAAAGTAGAGGAGGCTTCAGATATTCTTCCTCTTACAAAACGGATATCGTACTCTTCTTGCGCAGATCGATACATCTCTTCAAACCCTTTTCCCCACATTCTAAGGTCCATATAGAAGATGTATATTTCAGTTTGTGGTAGAATTTTGCGCACTTCGATGGCTTGTTTTACTGCGGTTACACAGCACACTTTGGAGCAGTAGTTGTTGCCCGATTTTTCATCACGAGAGCCTACGCATTGCAGAAAAACAATCCGTTGGGGTGTTTCTCCAATAGTATTGAAAATCTGTTTGTAATGAATCATCTTTTCCATTTCTATGGACGTGGTTACACCTTTGTAAATGCCGTAGCCTAATTCCTCTTTTTGTGAAGCATCAAAAGTAGTATAACCTGTTGTAATAAGCACTGCATCAACTAAATATGACTTCTCGTATTTGTCAATAACTTTCCAAAGGTCATTCTCTTGTGAGAGTCTAATAACTTCTTTGTCAGTGAGAAGTTTGATGTTTTCGTGCATTAATTGTCGGTTAAGGGATTCTACTAACTCTCCTGCTGGTAAGAAGTTTGGGAAAAGATAGGCTTTGTCCAAAAGATTGGCAAGAGGATTGGCAGATTTTTCAAATAGTAAGATTTCAAATTCATTTCGTGCCAATATTGAAGCGGCTTCTATTCCCGCAGGACCAGCACCAATTATCGCAATTTTTTTCATTTTCTCTTTTCCTTTCTTGTTAAACTTTTAATACAGAAGGTTTTTCAGGTGAAGGGAGAATCTCACCATTTACACCCGTATATTTTTGAGCAGGATTGTAAGGAATTCCAATTTTATCCAAAAGTCGCTCCACCTGAATTTGATGCAATTGTAGTCCTAATTTCCAAGGATCATAGCCGAGTAGTAATCCTGCCATCTCTTCGTAAGTAAGTACGGGGATACCATAGCCATCTTTATCGTAGGTTTTATGCTCCATTTCTGCAATTACATATTGCCATTTGTCCATAAACATTGTGCAACCAGGACAGTTTGCAACGATGAAATCGGGTTCGTATGGTTCCATCGATTCAAATTTCTTTTTAGAGTTTGCGATAGAATACCCGCGATTTTCTTGAAGTAAGTAGTGCCGAAATCCGAAGCCGCAGCAGTGGCGTCTTTCTGGATAGTCGATTACTTCACCGCCCCAAGCTTCAATCATTCCTGCTAAAACGTGTGGAAATTCAGCTTTGCCAATTCCTTTTTCAGGAAAAATCTTGGCATAGTGGCAACCGATATGTTCAACAACCTGCAATGGCTTGTTAGTGAATCGATTGATGAGTTGATATTTCATCTTTTTCTTCAACTCATATCTAAATTTGTAGATGATATCTGAAGGGTGAACTAAATTTTTGGGTAGCTCAAACTCTCTACCTGTCGCTTTCCGTAGGTTCTCGCGTGTTTGTTCCAGAATATCAGGATGTTCTTTCATAATATGTACCATCTCGGTGAAGATACCGAATGATGTTACGCAAGAAGGAACATAATTTTCATATCCAGCTTCAGTCATTAGCGAGAAGAGTCGTG
>Ga0233364_1000086_pt1 | contig 15745 bp, 13 predicted proteins | sample ElkDunMinimDraft_19_FD_180675 | JGI IMG/M metagenome (GOLD analysis project Ga0233364, IMG submission 180675) | Fecal eukaryotic communites from dung pellets of Tule Elk in California, USA - Elk Dung C2 | ecosystem: Host-associated > Mammals > Digestive system > Large intestine > Fecal | place...
ATTACGAATGTGGAATGCTTATATGGAGTTGTTGGGTGATTTCACACGCTTAAATATGAAATCAAAATGAAACATGTATTCAAACTTCTTGTCCTTACGTTATTGTGTATAGGACAGACTAGCTGTTTCATACTAACGCGACCATCAACAACAGTACAAACTAATACACTGAACGCGGTGGAGCAAATGTTGGTCAAACGCTGGTACTTTCAAGAAGCATATAATGTGGTTAACTCACGGATAGCTGATAGAATTTCTAATAGATCCTATTGGATTCTGTTTTATGCAGACGGCACATGTTATGAGAATGGCTTTTTAGGTACAGGTGGCAATCAAGAATTACAATGGAATTTATCTGGCAATGTACTACGTATCCGTGGTAGAAATCTTGTTTATGGCGAATTAAGTGGCTCGGAAGTGGTATATACTATCGAATCTATATCTGAAAACAGGCTGCAATTAAGCCGTTGGAATGGTCGCTCACGAAATGGTACAGATATCATTCGACAAATGATATTTAGATACTGATTATTTTATCAACACATTCATTATTTTACTATTATGAAAAAGTTATTTATTTTTGCTCTTGCTGTAATTGCATGCGCAATCACTGCTAATGCACAGTATCGTTATGCTTCTGGTCCTATCGTAGGATCTTTATATGGAGGAAGTTATAAAATGTATTGTTCAGATAACATTGTTTTGCAAACAGATCTCTATGTAGGATTGCACAAAGTAGCAGGAAAGATGTTTTTTGAAGATATAGATTATGGGGCTGTTAGTGGTGAAAAACATTGGGACTTCGCACTCAACCCTAATGTGATGTACCAAGCTCCTATTTGTGATGTTAAAGTAGGTTGGCTGAACTATTTTGCTGGTGCAGGTGTAAGTGCTGGTTTGGCTATGGAGTATGGTGGTTCATATGTTTTTGGCAAAATCGGAGCTAATGCTATAGCCGGTATCGAATATGTTTTCGAAGGTATTCCTTTTTCTGTTAGTGCAGATTTCCGACCTGGATATGGTTACATGATAGGTGTCCCTCTGGGAATAAAATCCGAATTACATATGTTTGACTGGAGTATAGGAATTGCACTTCGCTATTATGTAAAATGACCTCTTTGTCATTATACTAATCTTCACACGTTTTTATGACTCTTAATTTGCATTCCCTAAAAAATAGTGATAATATTTTGGGGGAATGCAAAAAAAGTATTATCTTTGCAGACAAATTAATCATTTGGAATCAAAATAATAGATTCATCTAAAGTTATGTATACTCTTCCAATCTTATCAGCCCTTATTCCAGCAATTGTGTTGCTGATTTATATTTATTGGAGGGATCGCCATTCGCCAGAGCCGACACGAGAATTGGTAAAGGCTACGCTGTTGGGAGTTCTGTCTATCATACTTTCGTTATGTATGTCTTTACCATTGATGGCGATAGGTGCTATACCCAAAGATGTGCAGCATTTTTTAGATGCCATGAATCATGCATTTTTAGGTGCGGCGATACCAGAAGAATTAGCTAAACTGTTTGTACTATGGTTGTTCTTACGCAAAAATATCCATTTCGATGAGCGCATGGATGGTATTGTATATGCAGTATGCGTTTCTCTCGGTTTTGCTGGATTGGAAAATGTAATGTATATTGTGCGTTCATATATTATCGGTGATACAGAATGGCTTACCATTGCACTCTCGCGTGCAGTGACTGCTGTCCCCGCGCATTTCTGTTTTGGAGTACTAATGGGATATTTCTATTCTTTAGCCCATTTCTCTTCAAAGGATCGCGAATGGAATGTAGCAATGACTTTTATTGCACCCATGATGGCACACGGCATGTATGATATAATACCTTTAACACTGAGAGTAGAACTTCCGCTGTGGCTCAGTGGGACATTAGCATTAGTATTTATAGTACTTTGCTTTTATCTGTGGAGATTTGCTGGGAAGGCAATCAAGGCACATGTTACAAAACATGAGAATGAGGTAATCAATTGAGATAGATATATATTCAACTTTAAAATAATTAGCTTATGAACGATTTTTTTAAGACTAAAGGTGTAAAGAGTATTTTAGTATTTCTTGTACTCGTGGTATGTTGCAGTATTTTTGTGCGTTGCACCCGTGTGGACTCTTCTGAGGTAGGTATTAAGTTTAACAAGCTCTCCCTGACAGAGCAAGGTACGTTGGATGCCACACCAGTGACGGGTTATGTGTTCTATTGCCCAATAACGACGGATGTGTTTACCTATCCAATATTCGTGCAACGTGTGGATTATCATCCATTCAATGTAAACACGAAAGATGCGGCTATCTTTAAGATGGATCCAACGATGGCTTACTATCTCAATCGCGATAAGGCAGTAGATGTGTTCTTCAAGTATCGTCGTTCGCTTAGCGACATTGAGGAAGGATATATGCGTACCGTGATCTATGATGCCTATCGTGTGGTAGCCAACAATTACACCTCTGACGAGTTGATGGCCAATCGAGCAAGTTTTGAGAGTGAAGTGCGCATCATGCTGGACTCGACCTTGACAACCGAAGGTTTTATTGTCACCGAGTTTACTTCGCAGATCACTCCTCCTGAATCACTTCGCCAAATGATTGATGCCAAGAACGCAGCGGTACAAGCGGCACTGAAGGCAGAGAATGAGGTGAAAGAGGCCGAAGCGAATGCTAGGATTGCTATAGCCAAAGCCGAAGGTGAGGCACAGGCGATGAAGATCAAGGCAGATGCCGAAGCATATTACAATCGCACCATCTCTGCATCGTTGACCCACAATATTGTGCTTGAGGATTGGATTGAGAAGTGGGATGGTAAGATGCCACAAATCCAAGGCAGCAACAATATGATGCCAATGATTAATTTTACGAAGTAATAATACCTCCTCCGACGAGTAGGTCGTCTTTGTAGAGTACGAGTGATTGTCCAGGTGTGACGCCCCAGACGGGTGAGGAGAAGTGGACTGTGGACAGTTGACAGTTGACAGTTGAGAGTTGGCATGGGACGGCTGGTGAGCGGTATCGGATACGTGCTTGTAGGGTAGGGGATTCCATGAGCCATTGGAGGTCACGTATGCGTAGGTCGGATACGTAGGCTTGGCATGTGAGCAAGTCGTCGCGATCGCCGAGCGTGACGCGGTTGTTGGTGGCATCGATATGCGTGACGAACTTAGGTGCTCCTAATGCGATGCCTAATCTTTTGCGTTGGCCGATGGTATAGTGGCAGTATCCTTGGTGTGTGCCGAGGACATTGCCTAGTGAGTCGATGTATTCGCCTTGTGGGACATTGACTCCTTGTTCGGCGAGGAAAGTGCGGTAGTCGTTGTTAGGAATGAAGCATATCTCTTGGCTCTCGGCTTTCTTGCTGAGTTGTTCGAAGCCATGATTGCGCGCTATTTGTCGTACCTCATCCTTGGTGAGTCCTCCGAGTGGGAAGATGGTTTTGCGTAGGTTGTCTTCGGTGAGCATCCAGAGGAAGTATGTTTGGTCTTTGTGCGTATCCACAGCGTTTTTGAGGTAGAGATGTCCTCGATGTTCGGCGATCTGTGCGTAGTGTCCGGTAGCGATATAGTCGCAGTTGTATAGTTCGGCGGCTTGGATGAGTTTGCCCCATTTGATGTGTGAGTTGCAAAGTACACAAGGGTTAGGCGTTCGTCCGCATGCGTACTCGCGGACGAAGTTGTCCATGACGTGTTGGCGGAAGGTGCTGCGAAAGTCGAGTACATGGTGCTCGAAGCCCAAGGTGGCGGCCATGCGTTGTGCTTCGGTGATACTATCTTCGGAGCAGCAGCCTTTGTCGTTGTTGGTGCAATGGTCAGGAGTGGGTGGGTCGAAGGTACGGAACGTAGCTCCGACGAGTTCGTAGCCTTGTTCGAGGAGTAGAATGGCCGCTACGGTGGAGTCGATGCCTCCGGACATTCCTATGAGTACGCGTTTGGTCATGTGGCAGTTTACAGTTTTGCGGTGCAAAGGTAGGTGTTTTTTTGCAAATATGCAAGAGTTTGTATAAAAAACGCTGAGAAGGTTGCGTATTTCATATTTTTTTTGTACCTTTGCGAGCTAAAATGTGAGCAATTAAAAAAACATTAAAATAAATAATCACAACATGAGAAAAATTACGTTATTATTTCTGTCAGTGTTCGCTTTGACAGCGACAGCACAGGTGACAACTATCCCTAGCATTATTCAGAAGGGCTACGATGGTGAAGTGACAATTATTTTCAATCCAAGCGAGGGAAATGGTGGTATGGTAGGTGCCACCCAATGCTATGCGCATACGGGTGCGACATTCAATGGTACGCAATGGCAAAATGCACCAACCTGGCGTGGTGGCGAAGAAAAATATAAGATGACTCAGAATGCGGATGGAAACTGGGAGTTGAAGATTACTCCTAATATCACGGAGTTTTATGGTGCAAGAAAGATTACTACCTCAAGCCAACCAGGTCCTGATGGTAAGCCAGTGATTGTAAAGGATACGGTACTGTATGAAGTTTCTCAGTTGTGCTTTGTATTCAATGATGGCCCTGGCGGCGATAAGGAAGGTAAGGCAGATGGTAATGCTGATATTTTTGTGGAATTGGTAGATGCTGGTTTGGCAGCGATATTCGAGGGTTCGATTCCTGAGATTTCACAAGTGAATGATACCATCCATTTGCATGGCGTGGCAACTGAGCGTGCGACCTTGTCATTGGCTATAAACGGTGAGATGGTTTTGACGCAAGAAGGTACAACATTGGATTATGCGTATAAACTTCCAGCAGAGGGTGATTATGTATTTACTCTGACAGCGACTAAGGGCGAGGAAGTTAAGACCGTAACCGCACAAACATGCGTGGTGTCGGCTCCAGTGCAAGCAGCTCGTCCAGCAGGCGTTGATATGGGTATTTTCTACGATGAGAATGATCATACCAAAGTGACTCTTTCTACATACGCTGCGAGCAAGACAGCACCTGCGAAGCATGTGTTTGTGGTGGGTGACTTCAACAATTGGGCAGTATCGAATAGCTATCAAATGAAACAAGATGGCAATTTCTTCTGGTTGGAAATCAATGGTCTGACCCCTCAAAAGGAATATGCTTTCCAATACGTGGTTGTGCGTGAGGATAGTGTGGTGAAGAAATTGTCGGATTTGTATTCAGAGAAGGTGTTGCACAAGGATGATCAATATGAGCCCACTACGGTGAATCCAGACTTGATGAAATATCCAGTGCAAGGCGATGGATATGTGACAGTGATTCAAACCAACAAACCAGCATACCAATGGTCGGATGCAACGTTGAACTTTAAACGTCCAAACAAAAACAATCTGATTATCTACGAGTTGTGGGTGTATGATTATACTCCAGAGCGTTCTATTGCTGGTTTGATGAAGCGTTTGGATTATATCAAGAATTTGGGTGTGAATGCGATAGAGTTGATGCCAGTAACCGAGTTTGATGGCAACTACAACTGGGGTTATTCTCCTAACCACTACTTTGCATTGGATAAGGCATATGGTACTCCAGAGCAATTGAAGGCTTTTGTGGATGAATGTCACAAACGTGGAATAGCGGTCATCCTGGATATGGTATTCAACCATGCGACGGGTTTGAACCCTATGAACAAGCTCTATCCATATGGTACAGAATTGGCACACAATCCATGGTTTAATGTGAATGCTCCTCACAGCGATAATGTATATGAGGATTGGAACCATGATTTTGAGTTGACGAAGTTGATGTTTACACGCGCATTGCAATATTGGTTGAAGGAGTACAAGATCGATGGTTATCGTATGGACTTGAGTCATGGTCTTTGTGGTACAACCAACAATGCAATGACTCATATTGCAGATTATTATAATAATGGCGTGAAAGCCGTTTCAGAGGATGCATATTTTATCCTAGAGCATTGGGGTAGCAATATGGGTAGCGATCGTCCAAAATTGATTAGCCAAGGTATGATGTGCTGGGATAATGTGACAGAAGCATATCAAGAGACAGCAATGGGTTGGTTAAACAGCAAAGCAGATTTTAACCGAGCAAACCGCGATGGATATGTAACTTATTGCGAGAGCCATGACGAGGAGCGTATGCAGTATAAGGCAAAGATGTATGGTAATGCAGATTTGAAAACCAATGAGGAAGCTCGTTTGAATCGTGTGGCCGTGAATGTGGCATTCAACGTGTTGCTGAATGGCCCTCATATGTTGTGGCAATTTGAGGAGATAGGTTATGACTTCTCAATCAATTCTAGCGATGAGAAGCCAGATGAATATAATGAAGATAACCGTTGTGCGAAGAAACCAAGTCCTTATACTTTGGGGTATTTTGAATCAGAAATACGTATGAAACAATATACGCAAATTGCACAAATCATTCAACTACGTACCAAGTTGTTGCCAGAGGTGTTCGAGGGTAATCCTACTGTGGCAAATATCACAGGTAGCCGCGAATTGCGTACTGTACAATGGGGTAGTGATGTATGCTTGGTGGGCAACTTTAGTGCAGTATATGATCAGACAGCTACCGTGCCAGAAGGTACATGGTATAACTACTTTACTCAGCAATTGCAGCCAGCTGGCGATGTGACATTGAAACCAGGTGAGATGTTGTTGTTGACAGGTAAACAGTTGCAATTACCTAATGTTGATACCGATGTAGAGAATGTGTTTGTACCAGAAAATACAATGGATATGTTGCCTCCATACAATGCGACAATCTATACTGTGAGCGGTCAAGCAGTGTCGGTGCAATATAATGTAAATCAAGTGAATATGAATGGATTGAATGATGGCATGTACCTCATTCAATTGGAGAAGAATGGTCAACGAGTAACGAAGAAAGTGATTCGTTAAGCCATTGATGAGAAATAAAAAACTGCGTCAAGTTTGACGCAGTTTTTTTATTACTACTCTTGGTGAGAAATGATACATCTTTCTCACCAATGTGTTGAGAATTCGTAATAAGATTATACTATCTTTGCAGGAATCAACTTCTCGCGAATCTTCACGTAGATGATAGTTTCTTTTTTAGCGAAAGCCGTTTGCACATAGCCCATGCCGATACCTACTTTAGTCGTAGGTAGCATAATGCCACTAGTCACATTACCAATCGTATTGCCCTCGGCATCGCAAAGCTCATAGCCACAACGTGGAATAGCACGCTCTTGGCACTCAAAGTGCACCAATTTGCGCTTCACGCCTTCGGCTTTCTGCTGGAGCAAGTACTCTTTGTCGATAAAGTCCTTTGCATCGAACTTGGTGATCCAACCGAGTCCTGCTTCCAATGGAGAGGTAGTGTCGTCAATATCATGTCCATAGAGGCAGTACCATTTCTCCAAACGTAGGCTATCGCGTGCGCCCAAACCGATTGGAGCCAACCCGAATGGTTTGCCTACTTCGAAGAGTGCATCCCAGATCTGTTGGCTATGCTCTTTTGGGAAATACAACTCAAATCCACCTGCACCCGTATAACCAGTATTGCTGAGAATGACGCCTTGTACACCTGCGAATGACCACTCACGGAAAGCGTAATAAGGAATCGCGCTCAAATCGGCGTCGGTAAGCAATTGGAGCATCTCTGTCGCCTTAGGACCTTGCACTGCCAATTGTCCGTAGCGGTCGCTAGCGTTCTCGAGCTGAACACCAAAGGTGTTGTGTTCGTTCACCCATGCCCAGTCTTTGTCAATATTGCCAGCATTGACTACGAGGAGGTATTTGGTAGTAGAATATTTGTAGATGATAAGGTCATCTACGATACCACCTTTGCCGTTGGGGAAGCAGGTATATTGTGCTTTGCCAGCCTCCAGTTTGCTCACGTCGTTGGTGGTGATGTATTGTAGAAAATCCAATGCTTTCTCGCCTTTTACCCAAAATTCGCCCATATGACTTACGTCAAACACACCTACGCCTTCGCGGACGATTATGTGTTCTTGGTTGATACCCGTAGGGTATTGGATAGGCATGTTAAAGCCCGCAAAATCTGCCATCTTCGCTCCCAGAGCGATATGGATGTCTGTAAATGGAGTAGTTTTCATATATTCTCGCCTTTAAACTTTAATCCTTAAACTATCTTACAAATCACGCTTTTTGTACAATTTGCAAGATCACTTGCATCGCCTTTTCCATGGATGGGATAGGGAGATACTCAAATCGGCTGTGGAAGTTCACGCCACCTGCGAAGATGTTAGGGCAGGGTAGCCCCTCAAACGACAAGCGTGCGCCATCTGTTCCGCCGCGGATAGGTTGAACCTTAGGTGTAACACCTACCTCCTTCATTGCTTCCTCTACGAGGGTAACGATATGCATGACGGGCTCGACCATCTCGCGCATGTTGTAGTATTGATCACGGATTTCCACTTCCACGGTCCCCTCGCCATACTCTTGGTTGATCTTGCGTGCCAAGTGCTCGATCTCTCGCTTGCGGCTCTCGAAGCGAGCGCGGTCATGGTCGCGGATGATATATTGCAAGGTGGTTTCCTCCACGCTACCGTTCATGGCAATCAGATGATAGAAACCCTCATAACCTTGTGTATGCTCTGGGGTTTCCCAACGAGGTAACATCGTCGCAAAGTGGTTGGCGATACGCATCGAGTTGATCATCTTGTGGTAGCCATAACCAGGGTGTACATTCACACCATGCACTTTCACTTTGCAGCCAGCTGCGTTGAAGTTCTCATACTCCAACTCGCCTACTGCGCCGCCGTCCATCGTATAGGCGAAGTCACAACCGAATTTCTTGACATCAAAGTGATCCGCACCTTGACCGATTTCTTCATCAGGAGTAAAGCCCACTCGGATTTTGCCGTGCTTTATCTCAGGGTTTTGAATCAGGTACTCGCATGCAGTAACAATCTCTGCCAATCCCGCTTTGTCGTCTGCGCCAAGCAAGGTAGTACCATCTGTCACGATGATATCTTGCCCTCTGTAGTCCAATATCTCGGGGTATTTGGCTACTTCGAAGACGATATTCTTCTCCTCGTTGAGCAGGATATCATGGCCGTCGTAGTTGGAGACGATGCGTGCTTTGACATTCTTGCCGCTGGCATCAGGAGCGGTGTCCATATGAGCGATAAAGCCGATGGTAGGTTTGCCTTCTGCATTAGCGGGTAGGGTTGCCATTACATAGCCGTTCTCGTCTAATGTAACTTCTTGCATACCAATCTCTTTTAGTTCTGCAGCGAGATACTTAGCAAACTCCATCTGCCCTGGAGTGGAGGGTGTCATGTTGGTTTCTTCATCCGATGTGGTGCAGAAACTCACATACTTTAGAAATCTGTCTGTTAGTGTCATAGTACTATATTCATTTTGTTTATATCTTGTTGTTGCCATGCGAGGATATTGTCGCAGACATTCTCGCACATGGCGATGCGTCCTTCCCATGTGCCTGTACCCGTATGAGGCGAGAGCACTACATTATCCAATGTCAGCAGTTCGGGGTGAATTTGTGGCTCGTGCTCATACACATCCATCGCAGCACCTGCTATCACACCTTCTTTGAGTGCCTTCACCAATGCCTCTTCATCTACATGTGCGCCGCGTGCGGTGTTGATGAGGTACGCACTCTTCTTCATCATCTTCAACTCTATTGCGCCTATTAGGTGCTTTACCTCAGGCGTGTAGGGTAGGTTAAGGCTAACAAAATCAGCAGTTTGCAGGAGTTCGTCTTTGCTCACAAAACTTGCATCATAGCCTAATAACCTCATCGCCTCATCACCTAATGGACGACGATTGTGGTACACGATGCGCATACCGCTTGCTACCGCTCTGCGTGCCAATGCCCGTCCGATACGTCCCATACCAATGATACCCAAGGTCTTACCATAGAGCGAATGGCTGAGGTTATTCATCACGCCAAAGGGTTCGGCTTTGCCTTCTCGAAGCTTGCGGTCAAACTCCGCTGTGCGACGTGCCACATCGTGCATGAGGGCAAAAGCCAACTCAGCTGTAGGTTCGATGACTGGTTGTGGGGTATTGGTTACACGAATACCGCGTTCGCGACATGCCTCAAGGTCGATATTATTGAAGCCCACACCGAAGTTCGTAATTAGTTTGAGGTGAGGTGCCGACATAATCATCTCGCGCGTCACGGGCTTGTCGAAGGTGCTGACTAACACTTCCGCTTCCTCCAATGGCGCATACAACGTATGCTGCTCTAGTCGAGCAAATCCTTCTGTAGGTAATGATGTGGTAAAAGCAATTCGCATAGCCGTATTTTTCAAACGTGCAAAGGTAATGATTTTTTTGTAAATATGCAAATCTTTAGGATAATGCGATGGGTGTGGTTGTTTTATTTCAAGAATTTTTATTTTTGTTTGTGTATATGAAAAAAAAGTAGTATCTTTGCAAACTTATTGTGGAAAAGTGCTTTCAAGGTACTGAAGTATTTTAATAAATAGAAAATATTTATAAAAAAAGTGACTAAATATGAATAAATCTTTGAACTTTGCATTGATTGGTGCTGCTGGTTATATCGCACCTCGTCATATCAAGGCAATAGCTGATACTGGCAATAATCTATTGGTGGCTTATGATAAGTTTGATTCTGTAGGTCGTTTAGATTCAAGTTTTCCAGAGTGTAGTTTTTTTACTGAAAATGAGCAGTTTGATCGCTTTTGCTCGAAGCAAATGCGTACGAATGATCCATTGTCATGGGTAAGTATTTGTACACCCAACTACACACATGATGCATTCATTCGCTATGGTTTACGATTGGGGTGCAATGTGATTTGCGAGAAGCCATTGGTGTTGAATCCATACAATATCGATAACTTGGTTGAATTGGAGCAAGAGACTGGTTGTGAGGCATATACGATTCTGCAATTGCGTTTGCATGATAAGATTGCGGCATTGCGTGAGAAGGTTAAGAATGGTCCAAAGGATAAGATCTATGATGTAGATTTGACATATATTACCAGTCGCGGTAAGTGGTATTATAGCTCATGGAAGGGTGATATTCACAAGGCAGGCGGTATAGCAACGAATATTGGTGTGCATTTCTATGATATGTTGCAGTGGATATTTGGTGCGGTGAAGAAGAATGTGGTGCATGTGATGTCGTTTGACCGTGTGGCTGGTTATTTGGAGTTGGAGCATGCGCGTGTACGTTATTTCTTGAGTATCAATTCAGAATGTCTTCCTGCTAATGCCGTACAAGGCGAGAAGAAGACTTATCGTACATTGTCCATTGATGGTGAGGAGTTTGAGTTTAGCGCAGGCTTTACAGAGTTGCATACCGAGAGTTATAAGCAGATATTGGCTGGCAATGGTTTCCGCATTGCAGAAGCACGTCCATCAATAGAAATCGTGAGCGATATTCGTCATGCAACACCAATCGGGTTGGTAGGCGATTATCATCCGTTGGCTAAATTGCCATTGGCAACTCACCCATTTGGATGGGATGAGAAGAGATAATTATGAATTAAGAATTTTGAATGAAGAAGTAAGATGAGGTTGCGAGCCTATTTGATACTTATGTTGAGTTTGCTGATGGCGTCCTGTGTGACGAGCAAGAAGGTGAACTTGATGCAAGAAGCTGGTAAAAAAGGCATACCTGAGTATGCAGATACGCTGTCATATGAGGACTATGAGATGCGTATTGGTGATCGATTGTATGTGTATGTGTATTCGGTGGATGAGCGTATTAGCAATATGTTTAATCCATCAAGAAATAGTAGCAATATCCGTCAACAGATACGTAGTGGTTTGAATACTACTGGTTCATACGATTTGTACACCTATTTGGTGTTGGAAGATGGAACGATTGATTTCCCAACCTTGGGACATCTACCCGTTCGCGGAAAGACCAGTCGCGAAGTAAAGCTTTTGATCGAGAAAGAGTTATCGGCATATATCAAGGGTTATGGCGACTACCAAATGATTTCCGTAGAGGTGAATATTGTTCGCCGTACGTTTAGTGTGATTAGCGATCGAGGTAGTGGCGTATTGTCAATGCCTAAAGAAAAAGTAACGGTATTCGAGGCCTTGGCGATGGCTGGCGATATTGGTGATTTTGGTGATCGCAGCAAAGTACGTATTGTTCGCGAGATTGAGGGCCAAACCAAGGTGATGACTTTTGATTTGCGTTCGGAGGATATCATCAATTCGGAATATTACTACATTGAGCCTAATGATGTGATTTATATCCAGAAGATTAAAGGGCAGAGCTTTGGCATCAACTCAGCAGCGACTACGGTCAGTGTGGTGGCAACGACATTGGCGTTTGGCGGTTTTGTATATGCTTTGGTAGCACGAATAATGAATGCCGTAGAGGAAGGAGGTACGAAATGAGACTGATAGTGAGACATTTAGGTGTTGCATTCTTGCTAGGCATGTTGATGACAAGTTGCTATGGCTATCGCCAAGTGGGATTGTTGCAAGAGCGCGATGATTTGCCTCAATACGATTCGGTGGCATACCAACCTTATCGTTTGCAGGTGAATGATGAGATTATTTATCGTGTGATAACGATGGATGAGACATTGGCTAAGACTTTGTCAAGTAATGAAAATACAAACTCACAATATGCCAACTCATACCGTATTTATTCAGATGGTACCGTGGATATTCCATTCTTGGCGCCAATAAAATTGGCTGGTTTGACTGAATTGGAGGCACAAGATACATTGCGCAAAGCTTTTCGTGAGATTATTCCAGATGCTGATGTCAAGTTAGCTATGTATAATAAGCGTTTTACGGTGATGGGTGATGCGCGTTCGGGCGTATATAATATATATAAGGAGCGTATGACCATCTTCCAGGCTTTGGCGATGTCTGGTGATTTGATGAATTCGGGTGACCGCCGTCATGTGCGTATCATTCGTCCTCGTGGTAATGGTGAGCCTATGGTGATGGAATTTGATATTCGTCCGAATTCGATTATCAATTCGGAGTATTATTATGTGTATCCTAATGATTTGATATATGTTAGCCGCGACAGCGGAAGTTTCTATAAACAAAGCAGTTATAGTTCGTTCTTAGCATTGATAACGAGTTCCGTATCGTTGCTGATAACGGTGTTGAACTATATTCCTGGTTTGTGGTAAACAATAATTAGTAATTTACGAAAAATAGAATAATATGGCGCAAAATGATGTACAACCTCAAGTTGTGATGCCTTTTGAGGAAGAGAAGTCGAATTTTGATATCATGGAGTGGGTACTCCGCATAATTCGTCATTGGTATTTGTTTGTAATAGCTGGTGTAATCGCTTTTTCATTGGCTTATTTGAAGAATAAGAGTGTGATTGAGCGCTACCTTACAACTGGTACGATGATTATCCAAGAATCGGGTGGTAGCGTTTATGGAGCGCAATCGCTAATGCATGGCTTCGGTGTGGAAGCTGGTTATAAGAACGTGAATAACCAATTGATTATCATGGGTAGTTACGACTTGATACGTCGTACTGTGGACTCACTTCCGTTTATGAATGTGGAGTATATTACCCAAGGTCGTTTTAAGACGCGCAATATCTATCGCAATACGCCAATCATCGTGGAGTATGCTCGTCTGGAACCTACAGCGTATGAGCATTTGTTCAAGTGCGAAGTGTTGGATGGCGGTATGTTGCATATTACCTCTACTATGGAAGACTTTGATTTTTCTTATACCACGCAATATGGTAAAGAATTGCAAACTTCCTTATTCACTGCTACCATATGGCCTACCGATATGATGATGCGCGAGGGGCAGCATATCTATTTCCGTTTTCGTAGTACAGGAAGTCTGACGGAAGAGTTTTCTTCTCGTCTGCAATTGAATTTCTTGACAGAGCAAAGTACCGTCTTGGGTATTCAATTGGTGAGTGAAACCCCTGCTCGTGATAGGGATTTTATTGATAAACTCTGTGAAATCTACCTCTTGCAGAATGTTGAGCGCAAGAACATGGTAGCTGATAAGTCAATTGCATTTATCAACCAACAGTTGGAGGTGCTACAAAAGAGTTTGACTGTCAGCGAGAGTGCTATGACTGGCTTCCGTCAAGAGAATAAGTTTGTGGATGTAGGTTCTTATGCAGGTGAATTGATGGGACGAGTGAGCGTATATGATCAACAGCAAATGGCATTGCGCTTGAAAGAGACCTATTTGGATTATTTGTCTAACTATTTAGATAAAAAGATTGAGCAAGGATCAGTAGTTGCCCCTGCATCTTTAGGTTTGAACGAGCCAATGTTGATGCAACTGGTACAACAATTAAACGACTTGCATATCCAACGTGGTGATTTGAGTGAAAAAAATGTATATTATGCGAAATATACCAGCGATATTGACAATGTGAAGTTGGCTATTTCAGAGGTGGTTTCTTCAATGCGTACTTCATTGGAAATTGAGAAGAAAGATTTGCAATACCGCATGCGCGACGTAGAGCGTGAGATTCAATCCTTGCCAGAAAAGGAATTGCAGATGGTTGCCATCGAGCGTAACTATCGTATTGATGACAACTATTATACGTTCTTCCTCCAAAAACGTGCTGAGGCTGAAATCCAGAAAGCAGGTAACACCCCAGATAGTGAGGTGATGGATAAAGCACGTACTACCTATGCGATGAATAGCAAGGAGAAACGCAAAAACATGATGACCTATCTGGCTATCGGTTTGATTATTCCATTGTTGCTATTGGTGCTATCTGAATTGCTCAATAATAAGATTCGTACACCAAAAGAGGCTGAGAAACTGAGCGATTTTGATTTGCTGGGTAGTTTGCGTCATGTGAAGTCGCAAAATCCTACATATGCGCGTAATCATCCTCGTTCAAGTTATGCCGAGATGTTGCGAACCATCAGAACGCGCATTGAGTTTAAGTTGCTCCGCAAGACGAATATGACGATTACTGTCACTTCTACTCAGTCGGGCGATGGAAAGACATTTATCAGTACCAACTTAGCATCATTGTACTCAATGAGCGGTCATCCAACCCTATTGATGGACTTGGATATTCGTAAGCCAAACGTACACGAAAAGTTAGGTATACCTGCGCCAAAAATAGGTATAACCAATTATCTGATAGGTGATTGTGAGTTGGAGGATATCATTATCAAGAACGAGCAATTGGGATATGACGTCATACCTGTAGGTACGATTCCACCTAACCCAGGTGAGTTGATTCGTAGCGAGAAATTGACTGACCTGTTCAATAAATTACGCGAGCGCTATGTATATATCGTATTGGATTCATCGCCAGTAGGTATTGTGCCAGACGCATTATCGCTGATCGAGCAAACCGACTTGACACTCTTCGTGTTGCGTTGTATGGAGACCAATAAATCGTTCGCAAAGCAAACTTTGGAAACATTGGCTATTAACCATAAAGAGAAAATCAATTTGATTCTCTCTGATATACCAGTTATGAAGTCTGGTAGAGGCTATGGCTACACCTACGGTAGTTACGGTTACGGATATGGTTATGGCTACGGCTATGGATATGGCTACGGCGAGGGCAAGAACAAACGTTCATATGGTGCCATTGATTATATCCGTACGCGTGTAAGCAAGCGAAAGGACGAACCTACCCATAAATATATCGACGACGAGGAGGAAGCATAACACGTGAAGTTTATCGGTATCATACCTGCACGCTATGCCAGTTCAAGGTTCCCTGGAAAACCACTGGCAGATTTAGGCGGTAAGCCTATGATACAGCGTGTATATGAACAAGCTTCTAAAGCGCTTGATAATGTGATCGTTGCTACAGATGATGAGCGCATTTATCAGTGTGTCAAGGCCTTTGGTGGACATGTGGTAATGACTTCATCCGAC
>Ga0233364_1000087_pt1 | contig 15684 bp, 8 predicted proteins | sample ElkDunMinimDraft_19_FD_180675 | JGI IMG/M metagenome (GOLD analysis project Ga0233364, IMG submission 180675) | Fecal eukaryotic communites from dung pellets of Tule Elk in California, USA - Elk Dung C2 | ecosystem: Host-associated > Mammals > Digestive system > Large intestine > Fecal | place...
ACTTTCGTGAAGCGCAGCGAAACCAATAACGTGAGTAAAACGAACAACATATGAGACACTTAATTGACCCTACTGATTTGACCACTGCCGAAGTGGATATCATCATCAATCGTGCGTTGGATATCATTGACCACAAGGAGATGTATGCCGAGGCATGCCATGGCAAAAAATTGGCTACACTTTTCTACGAGCCAAGTACTCGTACTCGCCTCAGTTTCACAGCAGCAATGATGGAACTTGGTGGCAATGTTCTTGGTTTCTCCGATGCCAAGAGTAGTAGTGTGAGCAAAGGCGAAACGGTGGCAGACACCGTGCGCGTGGTGAGCTCGTTTGCGGACATCATTGCCATGCGCCACTATAAAGAAGGTGCACCACGTGTGGCTTCCGAATATAGCCGAATACCCATTATTAACGCGGGTGACGGTGGTCATTCACACCCAACACAGACACTCACCGACCTTCTCACAATCCGCAGAGAATTAGGGCATTTCGATCATCTGACAGTAGGACTTTGTGGCGACCTTAAGTATGGTCGTACTGTCCACTCGCTCATCAAAGCAATGAAGCGTTACGAGGGCGTACATTTCGTACTCATATCTCCAGAAGAGCTTCGTTTGCCCGACTATATGAAGCATGAATTGGGAAGCAATTATAGTGAGTACTCCACTATCGAAGAGGCTATGCCATTACTCGATGTCCTTTATATGACACGCGTACAGCAAGAGCGTTTTGCTGACCAAGCGGAGTATGAACGTCTCAAAGATGCCTTTATCCTTGATACCGAGAAAATGGCATTGGGTAAAGAATCGATGATTGTTCTCCATCCACTGCCACGTGTGAATGAAATCACTGTGGACGTGGACAAAGACTCACGTGCCGCTTACTTCCGTCAAGTGGAGAATGGTAAATATGTCCGTATGGCACTGATCTACACCCTACTCTCATGGAAGGAGGAAGAGATGCCACACAAAGGCGAGGAGCATACCACAGATATTCTGTGCTCCAACGACCGTTGTATTGTCACTACCGAACCTGTAGAGCGTAAAGCCTACACCGATGCCGAAGGTGTACTCCGTTGCCACTACTGCGACCACGCACTTTAAAAAACGATATTGTTTAGTGGTGCCAGCGACAAGTCGCTCTACCACCCTAAACAATATATATACTTGAATTGACAAAAATTGACACTATAATTGACCCTAATTGTCGTTAATAAATAAACCATAAAGATATGAATTCTCGAATCTTACACGAAGGCCTCACATTCGATGATGTGTTGCTTGTCCCTGCCTATTCAGAGGTCCTTCCTCGTGAAGTGGACCTCAAGTGCCAATTCTCCCGCAATATCCGCCTGAATATCCCAGTGGTATCGGCGGCTATGGACACCGTTACCGAGTCCAAGATGGCTATTGCTATTGCCCGTGAAGGAGGTATTGGTGTTATTCACAAAAACATGTCTATTGCTGCACAAGCAGCCGAAGTGCGCCGCGTGAAACGTGCTGAGAACGGACTCATCTCCGATCCTATCACTATCACCGCAGAGCAAACCGTAGGCGATGCAGAGAAGCTTATGCACGACAACCATATTGGTGGTATTCCCGTAGTGGATGCAGAGAACAATCTCGTGGGTATTGTTACCAACCGCGACCTTCGTTTCGAGACCGATTGGAATCGCAAGATTGGCGAAGTGATGACTCGCGAGCACCTCATCACCATCAATTCTACCGACAATGCGGTGATTATGGCTGCTCTCCAAGCACACAAAGTGGAGAAACTCCCTGTTGTGGACAATAACGGCAAACTCGTTGGCCTCGTGACCTACAAGGATATCACCAAACTCAAAGACTTCCCTAACGCTTGCAAAGACGCTAAAGGTCGTCTCCGCTGTGCAGCAGGTGTAGGTATCACCCCTGACTTCATGGACCGCGTGGCTGCATTATATAAAGAAGGTGTAGATGCTGTGGTGCTTGACTCAGCACATGGCCACTCCAAGAATATCGTCAATGCCCTCCGCACCATCAAGGCTACTTATCCTAACCTCGATGTAGTAGTAGGTAATATCGCTACCGCTGAAGCAGCCAAATACCTTGTGGAGAATGGTGCTGACGGTGTGAAGGTAGGTATTGGTCCTGGTAGTATCTGTACCACCCGTATCATCGCTGGTGTAGGCGTTCCACAACTCACCGCTATCTTTGAGGTGGCGGAAGCACTCAAGGGTACAGGCGTACCAATGATTGCTGATGGTGGTCTTCGCTACTCTGGCGACGTGGTCAAAGCGCTCGCGGCTGGTGGCAACTGCGTGATGTGCGGCTCTATGTTTGCGGGTACCGAAGAGGCTCCTGGCGACACTATCATCTACAACGGTCGTAAGTTCAAGTCTTATCGCGGCATGGGTTCTATCGATGCGATGAAAGCAGGTTCAGCCGACCGCTATTTCCAAGGCAAAGAGACCAATGTCAACAAACTCGTGCCAGAAGGTATTGTAGGTCGTGTGCCATACAAAGGACATGTGTCTGAAACTATCTTCCAACTCATGGGCGGTCTTCGCTCTGGTATGGGTTATGTAGGTGCTCATAACTTAGACGAACTCAAATCGGCTAAATTCGTGCGTGTTACCGCGGCTGGTATGACTGAGAGTCACCCACACGACATCACTATCACTAGCGAGACTCCTAACTACACACGAGGACAATAATTAATAACCAAGAGCCAAGAACCAAGAGCCAAGACCTAATTAGTAACGACTAATCAGACGATAGTATTTAGTCTTTGCTCCTTGCTCTTGACTCCTTATTCAAAAGAATATATGCAAAAAATCATCATTCTCGATCTCGGATCAGAAACTACCCAAGTGATCGGTCGCCGTGTGCGCGAACTGGATACGTTCTGCGAGGTCCTTCCTTACAACAAATACCCAGAGGATGACAAAGACATCATCGGTCTTATCCTTTCTGGCGACAAGGATGCTGTAGAACAACCTGAAGTGCTAGAAAACACCCTCAGCCAATTCTGCTCTTGCATCCCAGTACTCAACATTGCTAAAGGCGAGCAACCTACCGTAGAGGAGCTCCGTCCATTTGTGTTGGACACTTGCCATAGCGCACAAGACTGGACTCCTGCTAACTTCGTAGAGACTACCGTAGCGCAGCTCCGTGAGCAGATCGGTACCGACCGTGTAATTCTCGCCCTCTCTGGTGGTGTGGATAGCTCTATCACGGCTGTCCTTCTCAACCGTGCTATCGGCAGCCAATTGACCTGTATCTTCGTCGATCACGGATTGCTCCGCAAAGATGAGTTTGAAAATGTACTCCGCGACTACGAGTGCCTCGGTCTCAATGTGATCGGTGTGGACGCTAAGGCTCGCTTCTATGGCGACCTTGCAGGCGTGACTGACCCAGAGCAAAAACGTAAGATCATCGGCCGCGACTTCATCCAAGTATTTGATGAGGAAGCTAAGAAGATCACCGATGCAAAATGGTTGGGTCAAGGTACTATCTACCCAGATATCATCGAGTCTATCAACCACTCTGGTAAGGTCATCAAGTCTCACCACAACGTAGGTGGTCTGCCTAAAGAGATGAACCTCAAACTCTGCGAGCCACTTAAGCTCCTCTTCAAGGACGAGGTTCGCCGCATTGGTCGCTATATGGGTGTACCTGAGCACCTTATCGGTCGCCATCCATTCCCAGGTCCAGGCCTTGGTGTGCGTATCTTGGGCGATATCACTCCTGAGAAAGTACGTATCCTTCAAGAGGCGGATGCTATCTATGTGAATATGCTCCGCGAGTGGAAAGATGAGAACGGCGTTGCGCTCTACGACAAGGTATGGCAAGCGGGTGCTATCCTTTTGAGTACTGTACGCAGTACAGGTATGAAGGGCGATGTACGTACCTACGAGCATCCAGTAGCACTCCGTGCCGTACTCTCTGTGGATGCTATGACTGCCGACTGGGCACGCCTGCCATACGAGTTCATGGCTAAGGTGTCTAACGAGATCATCAACAAGGTGCAAGGCGTCAACCGCGTTTGCTATGATATCTCTGCAAAACCACCCGCAACTATCGAGTGGGAGTAATCCCTTGAAAGACCGCTATGCTGTTAGAAGTTAGACCACTACGTTGTTAGAACGTTCACTTCGCTCACTGTTAGAATGCTAGCAGTGAGCAAGTTTGGTCTAATAGTTCAACGATCTAACATCTAACAGGGCGCTAGCTCGGTCTAACAGTAAAACGATCTAACATCTAACAGGGCGTTAGCCCAATTTAAATACAATAAATCATGAAAGTAGGCGTAGTAATGGGTTCAACCAGCGATTTGGAGGTAATGACTCCCGCTATTGAGACCCTTCAACAATTTGGAATAGAAGTAGATAAACGCGTCATCAGTGCGCACCGTGCTCCACACGAGCTCATGCGTTGGACAGAGTCCGCTCGCGAGCGTGGACTGAGCATCATCATCGCTGGTGCAGGCGGCGCAGCACACCTTGCAGGTGTGATTGCAGGTTTGACCTCACTCCCTGTGATTGGTGTACCTATTCGCAGCAAGACATTAGATGGCTTGGATTCGCTTCTCAGCATCGTTCAAATGCCAGCAGGCATACCAGTAGCTACAGTAGCTATCAACGGCTCTAAGAACGCAGCACTCCTCGCTGTGGCTATCCTTGCATTGCAAGATAGCGCACTCCTCGCACAACTCGAGGACTTCCGCAAACAACAAACCGAAAAAGTAGTTAATACTGTAATTTAATAATAAGACCACTTAGTTGAGAGAAGTTAGACCATTACATTGTTAGACCACTCCGTTGTTAGATTTATTGAGTCTAACAGTCCGTAAGGGCGTCTAACAGGATTTTAATCCGGTCTAACATCTAACAGCAAAGCGATCAAAAAATTTGAACTATGTCAAATTTTCGTATTTTCGTAGAAAAGCGTCCTGCTTTCCAAGTGGAGGCAAAGAGCTTGAAAAACGAGCTCAACGAGAACCTCCAACTCAACCTGCAATCGCTGCGCTATATCAATGTGTATGACCTCTTTGGTTTTACACCTGAGTTGCTCGAGCAATGTCGCTACAGCGTCTTTGGCGAGACTGTAACAGACACCGTATCTGACGAGTGCGACCTTACCCATACTCCATACTTGGCGGTAGAGTATCTCCCCGGTCAGTTCGACCAACGTGCTTCATCGGCTGTGGACTGCGTACACCTCATTGACCCAAAGGCAGATGTAGAGATTCGCAGTAGCCGCTTGCTGATCTTTGACGAGCAAGTCACTCCTGCTGAGCTAGACAAGATCCGTCGCTACTACATCAATGCCGTGGAGTCACGCGAGAAAGACCTCAGCCAACTCACACAAAATCAGACAGCTGACATCAAGCCACTAGCCAAACTAGATGGCTTCATCCAGATGCCACGCGAGGAGTATGCAGCTTTCTGCAAAGCATGGGGACTGGCAATGAATACCGACGACCTCCACGAAGTAGTCACTTACTTCCAAAAGGAACAACGCAATCCTACCGAAACCGAACTCCGTATCCTCGACACCTACTGGTCTGACCACTGCCGTCACACTACTTTCACCACTATCTTAGAGGAAATCAAGATAGACGACTCATTCGTGAAAGAGGAAATCGAGTCCACCCTCGGCATGTTCCACGACATCCGCAAAGAGCTCGGTCGCACCGAGAAACCGCTCTGCCTCATGGAACTCGCTACTATCGGCGCGCGTTACCTTCGCAAGAAAGGTCTTCTCGACGATATGGAGGTCAGCGAGGAGAACAATGCTTGCTCTATCTTCATTGATGTGGACGTAGATGGCAAGCAAGAGAAGTGGCTGCTCCAATTCAAGAACGAGACCCATAACCACCCAACCGAGATTGAGCCATTCGGTGGCGCAAGTACCTGTCTCGGTGGTGCTATCCGCGATCCATTATCTGGTCGTGCCTATGTCTATCAAGCCATGCGCGTAACGGGTGCAGGCGATATCTATAAGCCCGTGGCAGAGACTATGCCAGGCAAACTGCCACAGCAGATCATCTCCCGCAAAGCGGCTGCTGGTTACTCCAGCTATGGCAACCAAATCGGTCTTGCCACTACCCATGTGCGTGAGATTTATCACCCATCGTATGTAGCTAAGCGTCTGGAGGTGGGTGCTGTAGTAGGTGCTTCTCCTGCATCGAATATCCGTCGTGAGAGCCCGGCTCCTGGCGATATCATCCTTTTGCTTGGTGGTCGTACTGGTCGTGACGGTATTGGTGGTGCTACTGGTTCGTCCAAAGAGCACACCGAAGCATCGCTCGAAAGTTGCGGCAGCGAGGTGCAAAAGGGTAATGCCCCAGAGGAACGCAAACTCCAACGCCTCATGCGTCGCCCAGAGGCAACGCGCCTCATCAAGAAGTCCAACGACTTCGGTGCAGGTGGCGTGAGTGTAGCCATAGGCGAACTCGCAGACGGACTGGATATCTACCTCGACCGCGTGCCAACTAAGTACAGCGGTTTGAATCCAACTGAATTGGCTATCAGCGAGTCGCAAGAGCGTATGGCAGTAGTCATCGAGGCGAAAGACCGCGAAGAGATGGAGCACTATTGCCACCTCGACAATATCGAATACACCCATGTGGCGGATGTCACCGACAGCGGTCGCATGCGTCAGTTCTATAAAGGCGAACTCATCGCCGACCTCACTCGTGAGTTCATTGACAGCGCAGGTGCAAAGCACTTTGCTAAAGCTGCTATCCTCCCTGTAGAGGAGAAGAATCCATTTGCTCAAACCATCGAAGGTGCCACCCTCGAGGAGAAAATGGCAAAGGTCATGGCAGATGCCAATGTCACCTCACAAAAGGGTCTGATCGAGAACTTCGACGCTACTATCGGTCGTAGCACCGTGCTCATGCCTTTCGGTGGCAAAACACAACTCTCTGAGACACAAGTCAGTGTGCAGAAACTCCCTACCGATGGCTATACCAATACTGCCTCTATCATGGCCTTTGGTTACAACCCATTTATTGCCGACTGGAGTCCATACCATAGTGCAGCGTATGCGGTTGTAGAGGCTTGTACGAAGGTTGTAGCAGCAGGTGCCGATTATAGCCGTATGCGCTTCTCTTACCAAGAGTATTTCGAGCGTATGAGCAGCGAGCATGCGTATGGCAAGCCACTCTCTGCACTCCTCGGTGCTCTCAAGATGCAAGTGGCATTCGGTCTGCCAAGTATCGGCGGTAAAGACTCTATGTCGGGTACTTTCGAGCATATCAGTGTACCTCCTACCTTGATTGCTTTCGGTATCACGACCGTGCCAGCGGATAAAGTGGTTTCCACCGACCTCAAGAAAGTGGGCCACAAACTCTATCTCATCAAGCACCACGCATTGGCAAATTATATGCCTAATGTGGAGCAATTGAAAGAGAACTGGAACTTCATCACCAACGCTATCCAATCTGGCAAGGTTTGCGCTACCTTTGCGCTAGGCTTCGGTGGTGTAGCAGAGGCATTGGCTAAGATGAGTTTCGGTAACGAATTGGCAGTCGACATCCAAATCGCCGAGAACGAACTCTTCGACTATAACTACGGTTCTATCCTCGTAGAGGCAACCGAAGATCTCTCACCTCTCGCCTTATCGCCTAATAGCCTCATCGCCTTAGGCGAAGTTGTTGAAGACACCCACCTCGTTATCAATAACGAGCGCGTATCGCGCGAGGTATTGCTCCACGCATGCTGTGGTCAGTTCGATAAGATATACCCATCTGCGGTTCCTGCGCAGCATCAAGCATTGATGCCAGCAGGTATCGAGTCACTAAACACTAAACACTCAACGCTAAACTACAACGGCACCGCCGTTGAAACCCCTCTGGTGTACATCCCCGTCTTCCCAGGCACCAACTGCGACTACGACTCTGCTAAGGCATGGCGCCGTGCAGGTGCAGAGGTCGAGACTACTATCTTCCGCAATCTCACGGGCGAGGATGTCCTCAGCAGTATAGATGAGATGGTAGAGCATATCAATCGCTGCCATATCCTCATGTTTGCAGGTGGTTTCTCTGCAGGTGACGAACCAGACGGCAGTGGTAAGTTTATCGCCAATGTGATTAACAACCAAAAGGTAGGTGCTGCTATCACAGCCCTCATTGAGCGCGGTGGCTTGATACTGGGTATCTGCAACGGTTTCCAAGCATTGGTGAAGAGTGGTCTGCTGCCTTATGGCAAGTTGGGCATGGTCACTCCAGACTCTCCAACTCTGTTCCGCAATGATATCAACCGCCACATCTCGCAGATGGTAACTACCACTGTGGCTACTACTGCCAGCCCATGGCTTCGTGGCATGCAAGTAGGTGATACACATAGCATTGCAGTCAGCCACGGCGAAGGTAAGTTCGTCGTGAACGAGGCATTGGCGAAGGAGTTGTTTGAGAACGGACAAGTAGCCTTCCGCTATGCTGATCCTATGACGGGCGAGGCAACAATGGAAGCCCCACACAACCCTAATGGTTCGTATTATGCAATAGAGGGTATCATCTCCAAGAATGGTCAAATCCTCGGCAAGATGGGTCACACCGAACGTTGGGAAGATGGCGTGTTCACCAATATCGCTGGCAACAAGTGCCAACCATTGTTCGACAACGCAGTGGCATATTTCCGCAAGAAGTAACCTGCCTATCTTCAATAGCCGCTTCGCGGCGTCCAATAGGCGGTAGCCGTCCCATAACTTAAAATAGAGCATATCTCACCGATATGCTCTATTGTTTTACCCCTGCCTTTAAACTCTAAACTGTAGCCCATAGGGCGTTCACTAAACAATATCAATTCTTAAGATTGACCATCTCTATATCTTCCCTCGTTTTACCGACCGACAACCGAGAGAACACCGAGAGAATACCGACTTATCAAAAATGGAAAAATCGCACGATTTTTAAGATTCTGCTCCTTTGTTCCATTCTCATCTCCCTCGGGTAAAAGACCAAGGAGAAACCAAGGATGAACCAAGGAACACCCAAAGACCACCCAACCACCAAAAAGTGCTTTTTGTTAATATAACCTAAAATACTTGACTCGATTCCTAAAAAGGTTGACTACCTTCCTGAGAAAGTTGACTTATCTGTTTAAAGCAAAAAATCACCTAAAAAGCGATTTTTCTTGCATATCTCAAAAAAAAAGTGTATCTTTGCGGCCTAAAGAGTATCTTTAACTAAAATCAAAATTGCTAATGAGCAAGACTATACAAATACGCAATAGCACGACCGATTTTTTGGTGTTTACCAAGCAGAATGCAGAGGATACCATACAAGTACGTGTGCATGATGAGAATGTATGGCTGTCGCAAAAGGCGATGGCGCAGCTCTTTGATTGTTCGGTAGATAATATTGCCCTGCATTTGAAGAATATCTTTGCTTCGGGCGAATTGGATGAAAATGCAACATCCGAGGAATCCTCGGTAGTTCAACAGGAGGGTTCTCGCCAAGTGAATAGGCAACAACGCTTCTACAATCTGGATGCGATTATTTCCGTCGGGTATAGAGTTAATTCGATTCGTGCTACGCAGTTCCGCCAATGGGCGACTAATGTGCTCAAGACTTTTGCTGTTCAAGGGTATGTGTTGGACAAACAGCGTTTGGAAAACGGGCAAATCTTTGACGAGGCATATTTCGACCATCTGATAGATGAGATTCGTGAGATTCGTGCCAGCGAACGCAAGTTTTATCAGAAGATAACGGATATTTATGCTACTGCGGTGGATTACAATAGAGAAGCATTGATTACAAAGCAATTTTTTGCAACGGTTCAGAATAAGTTGCACTTTGCTATTCATGGTAATACGGCTGCTGAAGTGATTATGCAGCGTGCCAATGCGGAGAAGGAGCACATGGGGTTGACATCATGGAAAAATGCGCCTAATGGCAAGATTGTCCGTGCGGATGTGAGTGTGGCTAAGAATTATCTGTCTTTGGTTGAATTAGACGACCTCAATCAGATTGTTACGATGTATTTGGATTATGCTGAGCGTCAGGCTAAAAAGCAGATACCTATGACGATGGAAGATTGGGCTAAGAAGTTGGATGCTTTTTTGCAGTTTAATGATGAGGCGGTATTGCAAGACAAGGGCAGGATAAGTGCGGAAGTGGCGAAAGCATTTGCAGAAAGTGAGTTTGAAAAATATCGCGTTATTCAAGACCGTTTATATCAATCCGATTTTGACCAACTTTTTCAGTTAGAATCAGGGAACTAATCCGCGAATAGCAGAAATTGCACCATAGTGCAGAATAGGAAATAAAAACTATTAGAGAAATAACCAAACAAGGACAGAATACAAAAAAAGTTGTATCTTTGCAGATTAAACTAGAAAAATAGAACAATTATGGTACCTACTTTTGAAAAATTCTTGTATCCATTCCTTCTTTTGTTGAAGAATGGCGAAAAAACCACCTCTCAAATGGTAGATGAGGTTGCAGAATATTTAGGATTAACAGAGGAAGATAAGTTGTTGCGTACCAAAAGTGGGACATCTACACAACTTCGTGATCGTGTAGGATGGGCTCGTCAGTATTTTCGTAGAGCATTGTTTATTGAAATCCCCAAAACAGGCGTATATCGCATAACACAACGTGGTTTAGATTATCTTAATTCACATGATAATTTGTTAATAGAGGACTTACTTATTTATCCTGAGTTTGCAGAATACTATGGAGTTCCTACTAAGAAGTTAAAATGTGAGCAGAATACTCAAAGCCCCATTCATGAATTAACTCCTACCGAACAATTAGAGCAAGCATATGAAAATATATCCAATGATTTGGCTGCTGATCTGTTAAACAAAATTTTAGAAAAAAAAGATCCTATATTCTTTGAGCATTTAGTAGTAGATTTGATGCTTAAGATGGGATATGGAAGTAATAATCCCGAATCTGCGCAGGTGACAAAACACTCAGGTGATGAAGGTATCGATGGTATTATTTATGAAGATAAATTAGGTCTCGATAAAATATATCTGCAAGCCAAACAATGGACAAGTGTAGTTGTCGGTCGTCCAGAACTTCAAAAATTTGTAGGTGCATTGGCTGGAAAAAGCGCAAATAAAGGGGTGTTTATTACTACATCGTTTTTCTCCAAAGAAGCTCGAGAATATGTAAAAGGACTTACACAAAAGGTTGTTTTAATTGATGGAAAAGAACTAGCCAATTATATGATAGAGTTTAATGTGGGTGTTACTCCTAAAAAAGTATACGAAGTTAAAAGAATAGATATAGATTATTTTGAGGAATAAATAAATGTCAAAATATATCTCCTGCAATCAATCGGAAAATCTTGCATATCTACAAAAATTATCGTTCTCTGTAAAGAGTTTTAAATAAAATTTGATAAACATTTATCGCCATGTTAAAGCCAATTCAAGATATCCTTAATAAGCAGTTGCTACGACATAAGCCAACCAACGAGCAATTCACCACCTTTTTAGATGCGCTGCACAATCTACTGCAGAGCATCCTACCTAATGAGTCGGAAGAACATAACAAGAACTACATTCTACAATTTCTACGAGATGCGTTCTATGCTCAAAATCTTGTTAACACTGCAGGTTCCATTGACGGCGCAATATATCAGACAAAAGATGGTAGTAGTCCAATTGAAGTTATCTTGGAAGCAAAGTCGCCAAATAACCAATCCGAATTTCCATCTTTACAAAATCTCAATTGTAAAGCAATGCAGGAACTTGTATTGTACTTTATGCGGGAACGCTTTCGCAATAAAAATATCACACTTAAACATCTTATTATGACCAATGGTTACGAATGGTTCATTATAGATGCTACAGAGTTTGAAAAACACTTTGCTGATGATAAGAAATTTGTAAAACTTTACAACGATTGGGATAATAACAAAACCTTATTTACCAGCACAAAGGACTTTTATACAGAAATCGCCAAACCTAAAATTGATCAAGTAAAACAGAATATCGTATTTGCTTACATTGATATCCGATTACTAAAAAAGGATACGGACAAACTCAAGTTCTATCGTCTTTTACAACCAGCACATTTACTAAAACAGATTCAGTATGCAGATTCCAACAAACTGAACACTGCTTTTTACAATGAATTACTGCATATTATAGGACTCGAAGAGCGTAAAGTAGATGGTAAAAATATTATTGAACGCAAACCTGTTGCACATAGAAATCCTTTTTCTTTATTGGAAAGCACAATGTATCAACTCGAAGACTATGACACCATTTCTAATGATAGTCAACGATTTGATATAGCACTCAATTTGGTAATAACATGGATTAATCGAATTCTATTCTTGAAGTTATTGGAGAGCCAATTAATTAGTTATCATGGCAATAAGAATGCAGATAATTATCGATTCCTTACACCACAGTTTATTAAAGATTACGATGAACTTAACGAACTCTTTTTCAAAGTGCTCGCCATTCCTACTATGAGTAGAAATGCACAGGTTAAAGAGAAATTCCAGTATATTCCATATCTAAATAGTTCACTCTTTGAGCAAACAGAGAATGAAAGTAAATATATCAGAATAACTGGACTTAAGTTGGGAAAAATGCCATTATTTTCTCAAACAGTACTGAAAGATATCAACGGACATCATATAAAAACAGAAATGGACTCATTAGAATATCTATTCCGTTTCTTGGAAGCCTATGATTTTGGCAGCGATCAATCTGATGATATTACAAAATCTGACAACAAAACACTGATAAACGCTTCTGTCCTTGGACTTATCTTTGAAAAAATTAATGGATACAAAGATGGCTCTTTCTTTACACCTGCATTCATCACACAGTATATGTGTAAAGAGTCAATTGAGCGAACGGTTATACAAAAGTTCAATGATCATTTCCAATGGCATTGTAAAACACTTACCGATATTCACAATAACGATTTTGACAAACAAGAAGCAATTGCTCTATTAAATAGTATTACATTATGTGACCCCGCTGTAGGCTCGGGACACTTCTTGGTTTCTGCACTTAATCGCCTTATTGCAATTCGAGCAGAATTAGGTTTGCTGCTTGATGAGAATGGGAAACGCCTAAAAGACTATAGTATATCTATTGATAATGATGAACTTGTTGTGTTAGATGAAGATGGAGAAATGTTTCATTATAATCCCCACAATATCGAAAGCCAACGAGTACAAAAAACGCTATTTGAGTTGAAGCGTAACATCATTGAAAATAATCTTTTTGGCGTAGACCTTAACCCTAATTCTGTTAATATATGTCGTTTACGTTTATGGATAGAACTTCTTAAGCACGCATATTATAAAGACACTCATGAATTAGAGACGTTGCCCAACATTGATATAAACATAAAATGTGGCGATTCCATTAAAAACAAATATCCTATCGCCATAGGAGAATCTATCAATGATTCGTTTCTGCAAAAGCATGTAACTGCTTATAAGCAAGCAGTTATCCAATACAAGCAAACTTGTGACAAATCACAAAAACAAAATGTAAAAAATAGCATAGAACAAATAAAATTCCGCATTCAGAATCCTGACTCGCAAATGAATTTATTTGATGCTACCATCAATAATAATATACAAAAAGAACAACTTTATTCACATTCATTAGAATGGATGTTAGAGTTCCCAGAAGTTCTTGATGACCAAGGAAAATTCTGTGGTTTTGATATAATTATTGGCAATCCACCATATATACAATTACAAGCGGATGGTGGAAAACTGGCAAAATTGTATGAGCCTAACACTAGCAAAAAAGGAAATTCTCGCAATAATTATACTACTTATGCACGAACAGGTGATATTTATTGCCTATTTTATGAGCGTGGTTACCAGTTACTCAAGCCTAATGGATTGTTGTGTTTTATTACATCTAATAAATGGATGCGAGCAGGCTATGGAGAAAAACTGCGACAATTCCTAAGCACTCAAACAACGCCAAATATTTTGATTGATTTTGCAGGAATTAAGGTTTTTGAAAATGCAACAGTAGACACGAATATCCTTTTGTTGAGTAAAGCCTTAAATGATCAACAAAAATGCAAAGCTGTTTCATGTCAAAACTATAAAATAGATGACATAAAAAATTTGAGCGATTTTGTTCAGTTGCATTTTACAAAAGTACTATATGACACTTCCGATAGTTGGGTGATTTTGTCCGATATAGAACAATCTATTAAAAGTAAAATAGAAGCGATAGGTACTCCTCTCAAAAAATGGGATATTCAAATTAACTATGGAATAAAGACAGGTTATAACGATGCCTTTATAATAACAACTGAGAAGCGTAATGAGATTTTAGCTCATTGTTTAGACGATGCTGAACGTGAAAGAACAGCCGAACTTATACGACCGATTCTTCGCGGTAGAGATATTAAACGATACAGCTATGATTGGGCTGGATTGTGGTTGATAAATACACACAATGGAGTAAAGGGAAAATTATCTTCAATAGACATCAATGATTATCCATCAGTAAAGCAATATCTTGATTTGCATTGGGAAAAAATCAAAAAACGTGAGGACAAAGGAATCACTCCCTACAACCTTAGAAACTGTGCTTATATGGACGATTTTAATAAGCCAAAAATCGTATATGCAGAATTAGCAAGAACAGGTAATGCATTTACACTTGATATGAATAATCAAATGATTAGCAATACTAGTTATATGATTACATTTGATAAAAATGATAATGATGAATGTAAGTTATACTGTTTATTAGGATTTTTAAATTCTTTAGCTACTTTATTTTATTTGGATGTATCTTGTAGCAGATTTGATGAGAATGGTTGGAGATGGCTAAGACAGTATGTCGAAAACATACCTGTTCCTCAAATAATCTCTATAGAGTTGTATAATGAAGTAGCAAATGCACTCAAGACTCCTACTGACGACATAATAAAAAAAATTAACAATCTTATTTTTGCAATTATAGGTCTTGACCTTGGAGAAATAAATTATTTAGAAAGAAAATTTGCTAAATACTAAATTGTTCTATATATTCAATTTCTTCTCTAGATAATTTATATAACTCATATATGTTAGAATTTATCTCATTCTCAATATCAATATTGCCTGCAAGATATTGTTGTAAGAATGTAGTAAAAATAGTTGTATCTTCCAATTGAGGGATCTTAATCGGTTCCACAGCTTGAACACTTATCAACAAATCTCCAGTACCAGTTTTAGGAGCATCTTTAAGTAAGAAGTGTCCCATTGGAGAGTTAAGAACACAACAAATGTAAGCTATATCAGTGCCCGTTGCAAAACAAGTACTATCCAGACCTAATTTTCTAGTGTCATCATATGAGAATCTTAAGATAGACCCAACTCTTTTCCATAAAATTTTGGGCTTATTAAAATCGTCCCAATAACCAATGTTATCTTGTGTTTCATACCACTTGTTATTAGTCTTTTTACGCGATTTAACTTCCACTCCATTTATAAAATACTTAGCTCCAGACTGTTCTAGTTTTTCCGTACCAAAGGACATGAGATATTCTTTGATAGCAGGATACTGCTCTATATCATAATGTTTGGAAGGGAATGTTGCTATTAACCACAATTCTGCCCAATCATATCTGTATCGTTTAATATCTCTACCGCGAAGAATCGGTCGTATAAGTTCGGCTGTTCTTTCACGTTCAGCATCGTCTAAACAATGAGCTAAAATCTCATTACGCTTCTCAGTTGTTATTATAAAGGCA
>Ga0233364_1000089_pt1 | contig 15650 bp, 13 predicted proteins | sample ElkDunMinimDraft_19_FD_180675 | JGI IMG/M metagenome (GOLD analysis project Ga0233364, IMG submission 180675) | Fecal eukaryotic communites from dung pellets of Tule Elk in California, USA - Elk Dung C2 | ecosystem: Host-associated > Mammals > Digestive system > Large intestine > Fecal | place...
AAGGGGCTCACAACGTAACACTTGCCCCGGCGCAGGTTGCCGGGCTGGCTACCTTCTCCATGTCTCTGGGGGAACTGGCAGACTTGCTGGTGCAGGTGGTGGGCGGTATCAACAAGCGCACCGACCATGATTTGCAGGGCTGGGAGGAATGCGGGTTTACCCAGCCGGAGTTCTCCTTCAATGCACGGGACGGCTGGGAACTGCTCGCAAACATGAAGCCTGATGCCGCCGCAGAAGCACTGGCACTGGCAGAGCGCGTGCCGGCACGTTTGCGCCCCCGCAAGCTCTCCCCGGATGAGGCGTGGCTGCATGCGCTGGCTCAGTCCGGCAATGATATGGTGCGTTTCACCCCCGCACAGTGTGTGACCCTGCTGGGCGCGCACCGCAAGTTCAAACTCATTCACAATGGCGGCACCCTCTTTGTGAAGGGTAAAAGCCGCCACCACCGCGAACTATTGTTCACAGATGAGGTAATTACCGCAAGCGGCAGCAAGCTGCGGCTTTCAAGCTCTGAGCAGTGGTATGGCGTGCTCAACCCGCTCTCCGAGGCTCTCTTCGTGATGGATGAACGCAACGTAGTGCGCGGCGTTGCCCAGCGCCAGCACCGCGTGCAGCACCAGGATGAAGCGGCGCGCCTGCGCATGTTCGGTGATATGGTGCAACGCCGCGCAGATGAGCTGGCTCGCATCGAGAATATGGTGGCGCCCGATACCGCCGAACACCGCATCCAAATGGACTACAACCGCCGCATTCTGGCAGGTGAACAGGTTGACCCGCTCTCCGTAACAGATGCCGCACAGCTACGGAAAGCCCGCCGCCGCGCCGCCGCAACCACCTGTGTGGGCGTAGCAAGCGAGCCGCAAGGCAAGACGCGAAGCCCCATGCCGCAGCCGCTCTGCGCTGCCGATGACTACCAGCTGCCCAGCAGCTACGATGCCCCCACTTTCCTTTAACCCATAACCAATGACACACACAATGACAAACGCAATCACCACCACACACCACCCCGCCGTCCAATGGCTCACAGGTGAATTCTTGCCCACCATCGGCGGCAGCCTCAATGAAGCCGAACGCCAGCTCGGGCTCTCTGAAAAGGTACTTCGCGGCCTGATTCGCGGCAGCTATGAGGGCAACGCCGCCCGGCAGCTCGCCAAGCTGGATGAACAGCGCAAACGCATCACCGCCCAGGCATCTGCTGCCATGGCCGGTAATACTCAGTACATCCCCACCGAAATCATGCAGCGTGTATGGAATGCGTGCGACTGCGCCAAGGCTGCCCGCCTCATAAATATGGTGGTGGGCGTCTCCCAGATTGGCAAGACTACCGCCGCCCGCGCCTACCGGGAACGCTACCCGGAAACCACCATCTTGGTGGAGCTCTTGCCGAAGCCCACAATGTCCGGCATTCTGCGCGAACTGGCCACAGCCCTGCGCTTGCCCGGTAGCGCCTGCCGTTCCCTGGCAGCCACCCAGCGCGCTGTCCGTTCGGCGCTGTCCCCGCGCCACCTCATCATCGTGGATGAAGCCCACCTCGCACTTGATAGACAGCAGGGGGCGGACGCTCTTGACATCGTGCGCCGCCTGCATGACCTGACCGGCTGCGGCGTGGTGCTGCTTGTCACTGACCTGGACGGCTCCAAATTCACGAACAGCCCGCACGCTGGCCAGCTTGACCAATTAAAGCGGCGTGGGCTTTCTGAGCTGCTACCGGACACGCCCACGGCCAATGACGTGGCACTCATCTGGCAGGCATTCCAGCTGCCCGCACCCACGCCGGACATTCAGCGCACCGTCCACGCCCTGGCAAGAAAAAACTGCTTCGGCACCTTGCTGGCCATTGTGCGCCTGGCCGTGGCCGAGGCTCGCCTCAATGGCGCCGCCGTAGATTTGCAACACTTCAGCGCGGCCCTGTGCCGCATGGGAAGGGGGCTTGCGTGACCAATGCCAAAAGCGTAGCCGCCGCCCAGCAGCTGGGTGACATATTCGCCCGCTTGCAATGGCACCGCCGGGGCATCTACGCCACGGCCGGCAGCAATCCCTCCACCGTGGCCATCCAGTACAAAAGCGAACAATTCGGCTGCTGCCGCGTAGTAGTCTGTGACGCTCTCGCCCTCATGCGCTGGCTCAAAGAGAATGCCACCAAGCAAGGTGTCTGGGTTCGCCTTCTCTCCATCCTTGATAAAAAAACAGAACTTCACGCATCCGTGCGTCAAGAACTGCTCCCCCTAGACTCTTTGGATCCCGCGCCCCGCCGCGCCTTGATGCCGGATTAAATAATTTTCCCCTAACATAAAACACACGAAACAATGAAAACAAAAAACACAATAAAGACGGATGCGGCCTTCCGCCGCATGGTGGATGAAGTGGCCCAGCTCATGCCCGCCATTGAGGCAAAGAAAGCCGAACTTGAAGCCAAGCTTCAGGCCGTGCGCGAAGAGCCCGAAGCTGAGCTTGCCGAACTTCAGGCAGACTACAAGGCCAAGATGGATGCCCTGAAAAAATACTTTGCCAGCGACAAGGTGCGCGCGCGCCTGCTCACTCCCGGCAAAAAGTACGGCGAAAGCACCGCCGCCACCTTCGGCGTGCGTGCCGGCAAGCCGAAGCTGGCCTACCTGGCCGGCAAGACGGAAGCAGACATCGTGGCCGCCCTTCAGGAAGAGGAACGCACAGAGTGGCTGCGTGACCGCGCACCCGAACTCAACAAGGCCGCCATTCTGGGTGCCGGTCTGTCCGAAGACGAACTGCAGGACTACGGCCTTGCCATCGTTGCGGAGGGCACCTTCTATGTGAAGCCCAAAGACACCCCGAAATCATGAAGACACTTTCCAAAAAGCAACTTGCCACCCTGGGTGCTGTCAGCTCCCGTGCTTACAAGCACCTCCGGGGCACGGGCCTCCCACTGGGCTCCTACCTTGAGTGGCGCCATGAGTTCACCGCCTTGCATTGCGGTGGGCGCACCTCATGGCGCACACTCTATCAAACGGACTACGTGCCCCTTCTGAATGCGTTTGCCGCCTGCTATGGCGGCACGCAAAAGGCGGACAACACGCCGAAGAGTGACGCCGAGGCACTCATCTACGAAATCCGCAACGTGGTGCGCTACTGGGAAATCCCGCGCGCCTACGTTGCCAAGGTGGTGGCGGGTAAAGCCCGCCGCCCCTGGGTGACTCCGGACATGAATCTTGATGCCATGCTCACCGGCGTGCCTGAAAATATACTTCGCCAGCTGCTCATTACCCTAGAAAATCGCGGGCGGGCGCTCAACAAAAAAGACTCCGCCGCCCTAGGCATTGATGCCCCCGCCCGCGTGCATGTCAGCCGCTCCACAGTACCGCCCCCGCGCTTGGCAGAATACCACGGGGACGTGGTGGCCACGCCCACCGTTAAACCCCGCCGCCGTACAAAATCGGCACCGGTTCCACAGCCCTGATGCCGCCCATTTTTACACCCGCCCCGCTTAACTGCCGGGGCGTTTTTTTGCCTCTTTTTGCCGCTGCTCTTCCTCACCTATGCGACAGTCTCGCCGTTTTTACCGGGTGGCTTCCGCACCCGGTAATCGCGCCCGTATCCCCTGCGTTTCAAGGCTTTTCACCCCTCTTTCATCCCTCCTCACCTCTCCCGCCGGGAATCAGAGATGAGTGAGGAGGAGCAGATTTCCCTCTTGGCATCGGATGGCATGCTGGTCAAGCGCCCCCTGCTAGTCACAGCGGCGGGGAAGGTCATACCCGGCTTCAAGGCGGAGACTTGGGCCGCCGCGCTCAAGCCATGAGCTAAGCAGTTGGTTGATTCAAGCAAAAAGAAAAGCGGATGAAGCATTGCTTCATCCGCTTTTTGAGTTGCGGGAGCAGGATTTGAACCTGCGGCCTTCAGGTTATGAGCCTGACGAGCTACCTGGCTGCTCCATCCCGCGATTTGAACCAACCCTAAGTGAGTGCGAGAGCAGTATAGTGCAGATTGAAAGAGAAGTCAAGCATAATTTTAAATTTTTTGAAAAAAGATAGCGAATTTCACGGTTTGAGCATGGATGGAGTGAGAGTTGAGATGTGCGGGAGCCGGCAAAACGGCGAGGTATAGAGATATGTTAGGAGGGAGAAAGGAAAGCAAGAATGCGAAAGGTGAGACAAATTGCGGAATTTGCTTGCTAGAGCAGTGGCAATAGTGTAGGCTTAACAAAGGTGAAAACTGTTTGTAAAGAGAGGTTCGGAGACGATGAATTTGTGCTGAAAAGAGGCGCAAGGGAAGAGGCGTACAGAGGGAGAGCTCCGCGCGCCGGCGCGTAGAGGCGCGGGAACGCGGGAGGGAAGCAAGAATTACGATAGAACAGAGAGAAAGTAGAGCGCATGAGCAAAAGACGTGAGATTACGGTTTTTTCATTGTCGGCAATAGATTTATTTTGTTCCGCATTGGGGGTATTTATGGTGCTGTGCATCATCGTATTTCCGTATTACAAGAAGGAGGCACCCACTCCGGCTTCGGAACCTGAACCGGAAGTGGCACCACCGCCCACCCCGGCCCCCCCGGAGCCGGCACCTACCCCCAAAGTGATACCGAGCATCACCGTAGCCATGAACTGGCAGGTGGAGGTAAAGCGACACAACGGGTCGGTGGATTGGATTTCCACCACATCGGATGATGTGGACCTGTATGTGGATGCACCGGGAAGCGATGGGCGGGTGCTTCGTTATTCATACAAGCAAAAGCGGCATGCCGGTGAGCCGGCCCTTTATTTGGTGGATTCTACAAGAGGCGGGGGTGAAGTGTGGGTTCACCCCAAAGCAATTTCCGGCACGTATAAGGTGTCATTTTCCATCTATTCAAAAGGGCGAGTAACAGACGTGGCGAGAGTTTTGCGTTATCGCGTGTTATTGACCGTGGTGACACCGGAGGGTACGACCGAGAGCATCAACACAACGGAGGGGCCGATGCGGCCATACGTCTTTTCCGATAGAGAGTTTGTGCCCCGTCCCGATAAATTATACCACATGGTCGACATTGTCATAGGAGCCGACGGAAGCGTATCCTTGGGCGGAGGCGACAGATAACCTTAACAATTTAGCAGACATTATGAAAATAGGAAGAGCAGAGAATGCTGATTACAGGCCAAGTGGCAGGGCGAAAGATACAGTAAGCCGCTATCATGCGGAGTTGCTGTCATTGTACTCGCAGGATAAGTATCTTTTGCGGGATATGGGAAGTAGCAATGGCACTTATGTATACCAACACGGCCGCTGGGTAGAGATTAGCCAGCAGGAGGTGAGCGCAAGCACCCGTGTTCGCTTTGGAGATTTTGAAACAACCGTGGGAGAAATTGTAGCGCCGGCGGCGAAACGCCGTTCAGGCAGTTCCTCCTCGTTCCCCCGTCGTACAGAAACCGGAGAAATTATAGAATAACATGAATACAACTACACAACAAATTCGTTTACGTCGTCTTGCATGCGGCGCGATTGCTGTTTTGCTTGCCATCATTGTCATCATTTTGTGCAATGTGTTACCCTTGCCGGCAGAGATGGCCCGCTTTTTGGTTGATAAATCCGCGACCGAAGGGTGCAATTTGTGGGCTGAGCAGAATTTCATGTGGATAGCATGTTTTCTGTCGCTTTCGGAAATGCTGGTGCGGTGGCACTCAGCCTCGCTGCATCACCACGAGTTGAAGATGCACTTTTTGCCGGAGACGCACGACATTCTGCTCACGAAGGGCACAATGACCCAGATCCATCGTGTTGTCATCGACCGAGGGGGAAGTGGTTTTTTGGCTCATTTGGTGCGTTTGCTTGCATCTCAATACCAGATTTCATCCTCGGTCAGCATGTGCACATCGGTCATGGAGACGCAGGTGGAAGCCGCACGCAACGAGATTGATTTAGGATACAACTTGGTTCGTTATTTTGTATGGGTGATACCGACGCTGGGATTCATCGGGACGGTGCGCGGTATTCTCAATGCTCTTTCAACAGCCGCCGGTATGGATATGGCGGATCCCAACATGCTGCCCAAGGTTATCGAGAGCCTGAGTACCGCATTCTGGACGACCTTGCTTGCGCTGCTCATGTCGTGTTTGATTATGTTCCTGATGCACATTGTGCAGGGCAAGGAGGAAAAATACGTCAACGATTGCGCGCAGTATTGCCTGAAGAATTTTATCAATCGATTGTATGAGAAATAAGCTCAACAAGACATGGAACATCTGTGTATCGTTGGTGCTGCTGGCTTTTGTGGTATGGGGGAGTAGTATGCCGGTAGCCGCGAGCAATCAGGCTACGGTGGATGTGCTCATTGTGTTGGACCGTACATCACAAGAGCTAATCCGCCATGCCCCGCGGCGGTTTAGCCCCGAGCAGATTGCTCAATTCTCCCTGAATCAGCTGAACCAGACCTTGGTGGCAAGCCGCATTGCAGATAAAGTTCGCTTCCGCTTAGCGGGATACCATTTGGCGAATGATTACCGGACCAGAACTCAAACAAATGGGCAGAATATAGGGAAGGATTTAGAATACCTCTTGCAAGATTCCCAGATAAGGCAAGCACGCGAGAAGGTGAAGGCCGATTTGGTCATCATGGTTGCAAACTATCCGATTGATTCCTCAGGGAATAGCTTTATAGCGGGTGTGGCTAAGCCTGCAGCATTGGCTAACTTGTACATGAAAGATAGCGGGGATGGAAACAGTGCGTATGCATCTGTGTTTCACATAGGGACCATCATCGCCCAAGACCTTACATTTAGCCACGAAGTGTTGCACTTGTTGGGGGCCGGGCATTCGGATCAACAGGCTCAGCAATGTGGGCCGCAGTCCGAGTTGGATGCCGCCGGGGCATACGGGCGTGGCCGCAATTGGTGTACACTGATGAGCTATGATGGGTTCATCGATACGGAAGCCGCAGAATTGGGCATCCAAACGACAAAGCAGCAAGCCATTTTATCTACTCCGCAAGTGGCGCTTCGAGCATCAGACGAGCCGTTGGGGGATGATGATTATCATAACAATGCCGCCGTGGTGGTGCGCCATGCTTCAGCGGTGGCCGCCTATATGCCTAGGGGGAATGAGAAGTGTATCAATGATCATTTTGCGGATGCCATACCGCTGCCACGCATGCTTCCCTATACGGTCAAGCATAAGCATTTTTGTCGGGGTATATTTTATAACAGATTGCTTCAGGAAGAATCGCTCCCGCAGCTTTGGCCGAATCGACGAGAGATATTTGAAGAAGCGTACAACCAAGGTTTGGGGGAGCAGCTGTATTCGCCGGAGTTTGCATTGGACGCGAATCGTGAAGCGTGCATCTCTTGCGTGTATGGCACATGCTATGGTGCAACCCGCCAAGGGGGCGAGCCGGCATTGCCGGGCGGGTGTGGTGCAACGGTGTGGTACAAGGTCAAGATGCCGGAAAACGGCGTGTTGGAGGTAGGTATCCGCCGGGCATACGCCTCGCCGGGATTTTCGCCGGCCATAGCGTGCTACAAAGGGAGGGATTTGGCGCATCTGACCCCGCTTGCACTACAAGATGTTCGGGATGGCCGGGAATCCTATTACCTGAAAAACGTGGCGGCGCGGGTTTCAAAAGATGAGATGATTTACATAGCTGTCGATAGCGCCCACAAAGACAATAGCTTGTTTATTTTATCCGCCAGATTCCAAAAAGGCAATGCGGAGCCGCCGCCCGCCCCGACGAGCGGAAACGGCGCATCCGGTGGTGATACATCCGGCGGAAATAGCACGCCTGATGACGGCGCATCCGGTGGGGCGGGTGATGGCGGTAGCGCGGAGGCTCCCAGTGCTCCTGATACCACAGGCGGAGCCGGCTCGAATACAGGGGCCGATGCGGGCACAGAAGCCGGGGCACCGCCTCCATGGAGCGCGGGGGATACGGTGATAGTGGTGTTGCTCGGAGTGCTGGGGATATCACAAGCGTTGCTGTGGTATGCCTTGTTGAGCCGGAATCAGGCATCCGCTCGCGGTGGAAAAGCTCGTGCGGAATATGAGAATCCGTGGGTGCAGAACACATATCCGCATCAGGGCGGGAATTCGCAGACGCAGCGTGCACAGCAGACAGGGGCCACTCTTATCTTAGACGGCCGCTTATCGAACGGTGCTGCTGCCCGCTATTCCATATCCTTGTCCAAGGTGAAAGAGAAGTATCAGTTCTTTGTGGGCCGAAGTGAGTCCAGCGATTTGGTGATTGCGGATGAGAGCGTGTCGCGCTGTCATTTGGTCATAACGCTGAAACGCGATGGCGCGAGCATGGCTTTGATGATGGCAGACGCCGGGTCGTCAAACGGTACTACGCTGAGTGGTCGCCGCGTGCGAAAAGATGAGTTTGTGAAGGTGCACCAGAACGATATGCTGTGCCTGGGTAAATGCGAATTTAAAGTATATGTAAGAAATTAAAACGATGAATAAGAAAAAAATATTAGTGATAGCGCTGGTGGGGACGCTTGTGTTGAGCGTTTGCTTGTGCATTGTCCTAGGCTTGCGGCGCAACATTTTTGGCATCAATGATTATATAGGCCGCACGCAGCCGGATGCTCCCGTGGCAGAGGAAGACGCGCCCGGCGAGGCTGCCGGCTCGGCAGAGAAAGATGTGCCGCCGGGAGCGGATGCACCATCTTCCGCAGAGGCGTCCAAAGACAGCACCCCGGTGAGCCAACGCCACCCCAGTGTTTCCATTGCTTTGGGGGAAGATAGTATCACCCCCGTAACGGAGTTCACCCCGGAGGGTATCGAAAACGTACGTGATATTACCTTGCCGGAGGGGGCTTTAGATTGGGGCAAACCCATGAAAGAACCACAGCAGGGAGATATCATTGAAATCGCCGTTTATCCGGGGCGCGAGTATCGCTTTGAGGTGGAACTGGTGGATATATACGAGAATCCACGCAAGATAGTAGTGCTGGGCAGTTTGGTGCAGGAGCGCGGGCAAGCGTCCATGACACTGCTGGATGGCAAAATGCTGCTGCAAATACAGGATTTCGACCGCGAACGCCTGTTCAATCTTTATTTCAGTGCTGCTGACAATAAGTACAAGCTGCAGGAAATTAATATGCAACGCACCGTGCGGGATAATGGTCTTCCTCCCGGGTTTAATCTTCAATAACACATTATCAACATCATTCAACTAATGAAAACAAAAACAAACTTAATTTATGTTGCAAAGCACATGCTGAGTCCCCTTCGCGGACTTGCAACCATATTGGCAGTGGGGGCTTTCCCCGTCTATGCTGCTCAAGTTGCGCTCCCGGGAGCGGGGGTGGAACTCAAGAACGTACAAAAAGAAGCGCTGAAGCTGGATTACGATGGCGCCAGCCGCAAGCTGGGCTTTGATAAGGTGAGCGCCACGGGTTTCCGCTTGTTTGATTCCTGCAAGGCAGAGCTGAAAACGGGGACCAATACGACCTTGCTGGCCGTTGAGAATTGGAAGTCGGAGACCCAAGTGTGCCCGGTGGATTATGTGCTGATGTTAGATGATTCTCGCTCGATGCATCAGAAGCACGGCAACCGCGTATACTGCCTTGAGGCCATAGATTTCATCAAACGTATGGTGGACAACTTGCATCCCCACGATACACTTACCCTCTACTTGGTGGCTAAGGATGTGACCTGCTTGGGAGAGAAAATCAAAGGGGATGATGCTAATGCACGGGCGGCTTTCCAAAAGAAACTGGATGAACTGCGCAAGAATGCCACTAATTGGAGGGCGCATGAAAACGCCAACACCGGCATGCTTTATTGCATTGAGACCAAGCTGAGCGAGGTGAACGCACAGCGTGCCGCAAACCGCATGCCTTCGTTTATCGTCCTGGCTGATGCTGACCCCGACAAGAGCCCGGCAGAGAGCTACCAGAAGGTATTGGCAGAATGCGCTAAACCCGGCAAGGAAATCCCGATTAGCACCGTGGTGTATTACCAAGGTGTCAACAATGAGCAGTGTTTTGCCTACAAAAAACTGTGCCGCGATACCAAGGGCAAGTATTATGACCAAGATGCGGCTGCTACGGAGCAGGATGCAGATGCCATCAGCAAGGAGCTGAACAGCTGGCTGCACAAGCCATATTGCCAATTCTCGCTCTCCCTGCCGGCCAATGTAAGTGATAAATCTCTGGCACTTACCTTTACCATGCAAGGCGGGCAGACGGATGCTGTGCAAATCCTCATGAATGCAGAGGCCTTGCAAGCAATATGCGCCGGGGCTCCGATAAGTGCGGAGGTGTCGGATGCTGTCAACCTCGTCAAAAACAAGGTGGTAGAATTCACCCCGCTTGCCGCAGCCTTGGCCGAGGCCGAGCAGCGCCAGCCCCAGGATGCTGCTGCCATTCGCGAAGCTGCCCAAAAATTGCAGGATGCCGCCCAACAGCTTCTGGAGCCCTGCCGCAAGCTCAAAGCCGCCAATGCGGCTGAGGCTCAGCGCGCCATTGAACAACGCTTGAATGGTGGCGCCTGCCCGGAGCAGGAAGCCCAAGCCCTGCGCAAAATCCTAGCCTTTGTCACCAACGCGCAGCTGACGCAGCAAAATGTGGAATTGAGCCACGTTTTGGCACTTATGGGGCGTGAAACCGCATTGCCTGAGGCCCCTGCCGAACCCACCGTGGCAGAAGTGCAGCTGAAGACGCTGGTAGAAAAAATCAACAAATCTGCAGAGACCCTGGCAGCCTTGCAGGCAGCCGAGAGCGCCCAGCCAGCCGATGCCGCGCAAGTACGCGCCAAGGTCGGAGAGGTCAAAGCCTTGGTGGATGATGCGAAGCCCGTATGCCGGCAGATGAAGCAGCTTCCGCAAGAGGAAATGCGCAGTGCCGTGTATGCAGCCTTGCAGGCACAGAACATCAGCCAGGCAGATCGCTCTGTGCTCAATCGTATTCTCTTGTTTGTGGATGATACCAACATCACCGCAGAAAACATCACGGATGCGCAAGTGTTGAACCTCATGGGGCGCAACGCGCCGTTGCCTAGCCCGGAGGCGCCCGCCAAATCCACCGATGCGGTCATGCTGTGGAGCATTGGCGGCGGTGTTGCCTTGCTGCTGCTGCTGTTGGTCATATTCTATGTGCGCCACATGCGCCGCCTGCAAAAGAAGGACATTGCAGAATTTCCCACTCCTGAGCCGGAGACCGATATCTATGCGGAGCCCGAGCCGGAGTCCAATCCGGAAATGCGCCGCGTTGTTTCCTGTGTTAGATACGGAGACCCGGTGCCGAGTGGGGAGCGGGTGCGTGCGCGCATTGCCCGGCCCGCAAATGGAGACGCCTGGGCCATTTTGGGTTCACTCGTGACCATTGGCCGAGATGATAGCAATGATTTGGTGCTGAAAGAAGATAGCGTATCCGGCCATCATTGCACACTTAGTTACAAAAAGGGCGTTTGGTCGCTTGTGGACCTGCAATCTGCCAATGGCATTTATGCAAACGGCCAGTTGCACAAGCAACTCGTCTTAAAGAATGGTGCCACGTTTGAACTTGGCAGTGTCGAACTTAAATTTTACATGGAACACTAATAACAATTGAAGGAGTATTTTTATGAATAAACATGATGATGAGCGCTACAATGGAGCTCCCCGTGGCAGTATGCAAACAATTCGAGTCTCAACATCAAGCATCAAGCTGAATGCATCGACCCGACTCGCAGAGGGCGGTGCACGAGATGACGGGTATAGACCTGAAGATTTGGATGCCCCCAATCCGGACGCCGGAAAGACCCGCCGCATTGAGCGCGGTGGCGGAGCCCCCAAGGCCACCCAGGATTCCGCAGAGGGGGCCACTCGCATCATTGAGCGCGGTGGAAATGGCGGAGCCACCAAGGATTCGGAAGTTGGAGAGACGGTACACTTGAATCGAGAACAATCTGAGTCTCGGGAGAAGGAAACGCGTATCATTGACCGCCCGGATGACCGCACGCAGGTGATTCGCGATAAGAAAGAAACCCTCCTACCGCGGTTAAATCCGGGGTTATGGGTGCAAGGTTGGCTGGTGGTCACAGCCGGTCCCATGAAGGGGCGTTTCTTCCCCATTACATACGGCAACAATCTTGTAGGCTCGTCTCCGGATTGCCGTATCATTTTGGATGGTGATTCTACGATTTCCAAGAAGCAAGCTATCATCAGCTACGATGTGGAGACCAAGGAAACCACCATGGGACGCCACGCAGACGGCACCCAACCCACCCGCATTGTGCGGGCAGATGGCAGCAAGGAGGTACTCGTGAACTCCATCATCTTGAAACGGGGAGATACGATTCGATTCAGCAAACAAACCGAGGCTCGTTATGTGCCGCTTTGTGGCGAAAGCTTTGATTGGGATTACACCGCAGATGGTGTTGAAATATCGGCAGGCCATGGCGGGCGCGGGAGTACCATCATCGTAGAACCGTTTGATCTTCATAATCGCGACACGGTGAAGATAAATCGCCACCAAACGGACGGACATACCGTGATGTTCCGCCCGGAGAATCATACCCAGCCGATGCAATGCACCCCCGACCAGTGGGTGCAAGGCTGGCTTGTGGCGGTGTCCGGGCCCATGCAGGGGCGCTCTTTCCCCATCACCTACGGATTCAACCACGTGGGACGCGCCAAAGAATGCCGCATTTGCCTGAATGAAGACCCGGGGATTTCGGCGCGCCAGATTTCCATCCTCTATGATGAAGAAGAGAATGAAGCCTTGGTGAACAGTCACAGCGATTCATCCCAAGTGACCCGCCTGCGCACGGCCACAGGTGAGCGCAAACGCGTGGAAGCCTCTTCATGCGTGATTAACAATGGGGATGAGCTCGTCATGACAAGAGACACGACCTTGCGTTATGTCCCGTTCTGTGATGAGCTTTTCTGTTGGGATTATTAATGCTTCATTCTAGCCAACCAAACACGAATCATGAAAGTGCATGTCACATCATTTCCTACGTTCAGCGTCGCGGTAGCGGGCGGGCAGTGGGTTGGGAAACGCGGCAACCAAGAGGATTGCTATGGCGTATTGCCGGCGGAGGATTCCGGCAGTGCCACCTGCGTGTTGGCCTTGTTGGCTGATGGCGTGGGCGGCTCGCATGATGGAGAGCTCGCCAGCCGCTGCCTTGTCGATAGTTTTTCCTGTGCTTTTTCCGGCGAATTTGCTTCGCTTGGGGCAAGTAGTCGTCGCCTCACCGAATCGCTGCTTGCTGCCAATCAGCATCTGATGGAGCTCAAAACGAGCGGGCAGGTGCACGCATCTGCCGGTGCCACGTTTATTGCTCTTTCCGTGCAGCCGGAGGGCATTGCGGCGTTGAGCGTGGGGGATTCTCTGCTATACCGCCAGCGCGGCAAGCGCATCACCAAGGAGAATCAGGCACACACTTGGGGCTGGGAGCTGCAGCGGCGGCTCGAAGCCGGCACCATGACTGCCGCAGAGGTCGCGGCGGATACGCAGCCTCGGCATGCCTTGTATGGTGTGGTGTGTGGTGAGCCCGATGGTATCCCCTGTGCAGATGCCATGGAGGGGGTGCCCTGCGAAATCGGGGATCGCTACATCCTCGCGTCCGATGGCTTGGCCCCCCTCATCGAACGGGGTTGGGAGTCCATGCTCAATGCTCCGGAGTGGCGCAAGGCCAGTCCCGCCAAGCTCAGGGATGCTTTGCTGGCAGAGCTGCGCAAAATTGATGCGCCCCACCAAGATAATGCCACGGTGGTCGTGGTCGATATTTTGCCGCATCCCCAGGCTGCGCAACAATGTGCCAGCGTCTCCCTGCTGGGCGATAGACCCACCCAGCAGGATTCGGAGGCGGGTTGGCAATCATCCCGTGCGTCTCTCTATGTGGTGGCAGATGGTGCAGGTGGACACGCCGGCGGGGAGTTTGCTTCCCGCAAGGTGGTGGAATTCCTTCACTCCGCCTGGCGGCAAACCTTGTCCGCCGGGGTGCCGCCCGATCAGGCTCGCGAGACGATTTCCGCCGCGCTGCTCTCCGCGCATGATTATCTCATCAAGCGTGCGGGTGGCAAAGCTTCCTTATCCGGCAAGTCTACCGCTGTTGTGGTGTATCTGTGCGACAATACCTACACCGTTGTCAACGTGGGAGATTCCCGCGCCTATATGGTCCAAGACGGCGAGTGGAAGCAACTTACCGTGGATGATAGCCTCTTGCGCATCTACCTTCAGCGCGGCGAAATTACCCCCGAAGAAGCGGTCAATCACCCCGATAAAAACACCCTCACCCAAGCTATCGGCTCATCTCATTACCCGAAACCCCACATCGCTTCGGGATCCTACACCGGGGCGGATTCCTTCCTCCTCTGTTGCGATGGTTTCTGGGGGCAGCTTCCTGCCGAGATGTGGAAGATGTCCTGCTGGGCAGCTTCTTCCGTGCGTGCATCTTCGCATTGTTTGCAGCTCCTGGCGCAGAGCGCGGTAGATGCCGTGCCGGGACACTCGGATAATGTATCGGCCATTTGGGTGAACCCGCAGTTACCGGCCGCCGCCGCTCCGGTGAAAAGCCGCTGCACCCCCCTGTGGATGATTGCTCCTCCCGTATTGGTAATCATCCTCCTCACCATCCTGTTCTATCTGTGTTTCTACTCTCCCATGCAGCAGGAAAAAGAGGCTGCTTTGCAGGCAAAATCCGCAGTGGAGCAAAGCTTGCGTCAAGAAACGGCCCAGCGTCAGGCTGCCGAGAAGGCTACACGCCAAGAAACGGCCCAACGCCGAGCTGCCGAGGAAACGACACGTCGCGAGACAGAGCAACGCCAAGCCGCAGAGGAAAGAGCCCAACGCGCCGAGTCCGAGCTTCAGGTTGCTCAGGACAATCTCCGCATCGCGGAGGAGCAACGCCAAGCTGCCGAGGCTGCTGCTGCTGCCCAGCGCCAAGCGGTCGGTGCCCCAGACCAACAGCAAGCCCCCTCGCCGGGCAACGCTAAAAAGCCCAAGGGCACACCCGCCAAAGATGCTTCCGATAAGCAGTCTCCGCCTACTCCCGCGGCGAATAATCCCTCTCAGCCGACCGAACAGCAGCCCCCTGCTCAATCTGCTGAGACTCAGGAGCCTGTTCAGGCTCCGGGGGCAGATTCCGCCCAACAAGAGGCCCAACAAAAACTGTCAACGATGGGTGTTGCACCGGCTCAGTATAACGAGGCTATCATCAACTGTGTCAAAAATAATAACACTGCGCAGTTGATTTTGTTGCTCGCTGCCGGTGCGGATGTCAATGCGGTGGATGAGGGTGGCTGCACTCCGCTCTTCCATGGAGTGGATAAGGGGTGTATGGTCGATTTGCTTTTAACTTCTCCCGATATCGACGTCAACAAGGCCAATGATATGGGCACGACACCTCTTATGTGGGCTGTGTACAAAGAACGTGTTGGGGTGGTACGCTTGCTTTTATCCGCCCGCGGTATTGATGTAAATAAGGCTGATGGCTCGGGGCTTACCCCGCTCTATGCCGCCGTCGTGAAAGGCAATCCGGAAGTGGTGAAACATCTTCTCTCCGCCCCCGGAATCGAGGTGAACAAGGCTGATGGCTCGGGGATTACCCCGCTCAAACAGGCACAAGAAAGAGGCCACACCGACATTGCGGAGCTTATCCGCGCGGCGGGTGGGCATGAGTAAGAAAGAGAAAAAACAAAACGAAAGATAGAAAGCTATGGCAGAACAACAGGAGAGTGATGCAACATACAGCATGGCGCTGCCGGCGGGGCTGGAGCTGGGG
>Ga0233364_1000090_pt1 | contig 15650 bp, 18 predicted proteins | sample ElkDunMinimDraft_19_FD_180675 | JGI IMG/M metagenome (GOLD analysis project Ga0233364, IMG submission 180675) | Fecal eukaryotic communites from dung pellets of Tule Elk in California, USA - Elk Dung C2 | ecosystem: Host-associated > Mammals > Digestive system > Large intestine > Fecal | place...
ACAACTCCCTGCCAACAAAAAGTGCTGTTTGTTAATATTTGCCATCGCCATTGGCTGTTTAGTGCTCGCGGATTTCCCCGCGAGTTCCCTTCCGGTCACTCTGGTACATCCGGAACTGCCGTTCCCCTTCCTCTTGGCTGTCCTGCTCTGCGGGGTCCCCGATAACGCTTGTGGCATTTTGGGGTGCACTTTGCGGTTCCGTCTGCGAGATTTCCTCGCCTTTAAACCTTAAACTTTAAACTGCGCTTTGCGCAACTCCCCGCCTCTACACCCTACACCTTCACCCTACACTAAAAAAATCGCACCAAAAAGCGATTTTTCTTGCATTTTTCCAAAAATTATTGTATCTTTGCACCCGTAATTAGCCCACGCCTTGGGATTATGTCTTTCGGGTGGGGTGGTTGCAGACATAATAAGGCGTTAAAAGCGCTTTGTGTTTGGCTAATTGGAATCTCGCAAATTCTCACTGTTCCAACACATTGCAGCATTTTGATGTCCTCGGGATGTGTATATTCCATACGCTCGTACTTTATTTATGTACGCGCGTGTGTGTACATATCGGCGTGGGCTTCAGTGTTGCTTGTTCGGAACAGAAGGCGATGCGAGAGCCTCAATTAGCGGAACAGCAACAGTGCAGGTCCCGCTTTTTTGTTATAATATACTTAACCAATCATTTTGATATGAAACCATCAAATACGAACCCGTCCTATTTTGCCACTTATACTTTGCAAAACAAATAAATGTGCACTCATTTTTGAATTTTCTGCTATGTGTTACTATATTATATCTGCACAACGCAAAAAACACCATTAAAATTGTAACCAATATGAGAAATCGTATCAATCAATTATTCAACAGCCCAGAGTGGAATGCTCTGCGTTCGTATTATGCTCAATCAACTCTCTTTAATGTGCTGCACATTGAGCGCAAAGAAACCATCCACAGTGCTTTTATCGCATGGCTCTTGAATCCTCTTGCTTCGCACAACTTAGGCACCCTTCCTATGGAGAAATTATTGTGTTTATATGCCGCAAAAGCAGAGTCAGGCTCAGTGCTAGCCAACAAGTTGTATAATCAACTCCTTACTTCTGCCTATCAACTGAAGGTTGTTGCTGGTCCTGTATGTGAAAAAACGACAGGCAGCCTCAAAAATGATTCTGACAAAGATCGTATGGATATTTGGGCTGAGCTCCACTTCACCTTTGATGACCAATCGGAGATAACAGTTCCGCTAATCATCGAAAACAAAGTATATAGTGCAGAAGGCGATAACCAAACCATACGCTATGCCACCGCTATGGATGAGCGAGGATCTAGTTTTATCGGTCTTTTCCTCACTCCTATGGGAGAGAAAGCACAAGAACCTCGTTTTCAAGCCATATCCTATCAAGATTTGCTGGACTATGTTATCCAACCTATGCTCTCAGACCTGACAGGTACAGCCCAAATGTGGGTAGAGGAATATATCCGCACCCTCAGCTTCACCCCTTGTGGCAACGCTGCATTGGCTGTTTCTGCCAAGGAAACAGAACTAGCGCAAAAACTCTACAAGCTGGATAAAGACCTGATAAATGCCATTTTTGCTACACAATTCACCAAAGAGCATGCAGAATTGATTATAAAAGAAGAAAATTACGACCAAGCTATCGGCTGCTGTACCGAGCAAGAAGAGCTGGACTTGCTCCGCGACCTATGGAACAACAACGAGGATATTCTTAAGGCAGTTATTTATGCTTATTATCGTCCAGATGCCAAATTGTTTTATCAGTTGCTCAAAAATGCAGCTTGCAACAAGGGTTATACTGTATTTGATGCCAACGATACTGTTCTCTATTCTGGCAATTGCAATACAAAAATCGCTAAAGCTATCTTGGATGCCTACCTTGCTGCTCACCCTACCGCTACGCTCGAAGATTTGCGCCAAGCATTCCCTGTCGATATCAACGACACCGTCGCTCGCTATTATGACCACTTGTTCTATGAATTGCCTACAGTTTACAACGAGGGTGGTTATGAAATTCTTGCTCGCAAAAATAATCCAGAGGCACCAGCATTCTGGTCATTCTACACAAAAAAAGAGCAATTAATCTCCGTAGATAACAAACAGGTGATATATCCAAACAACTGGAACGCCACCAGTATAGCCAACCTAATCGAAAAAGCACAAAAGTTAAACATTAAAATAGAGGAAATATAATTATGTCAATCAAAATTACAAAAAACACCGTGACTCCAAAGGAGTTAATCTGCTTCAATTCGGATAAAGATTTTGAAGATTATGCAGTATGTCCTTGTGCGACACTTGACCTACATGGTCAGTACACAGACAACTATCTGCAAGCCGTTGACGAAGGTGCTAAATTTATAATTATGTATGGAGCGTTTGAATCTGCTATCACTAGACGTGGAGTAATCACTAAACGAGTTTTGTTACCAAAGGAAGTCGGTACTCCTCGGAAGGATATGCTCGTACAGTTGTCAGCAAAGAATATTGTTAAAAATGGTGCTTCAAATGACGCTTCAAGATACACAAGTCTTACCTTTTATCAAGGAATAACGACCATCAAATGGATACGTTATATGCGCTACAATTACCTCATATCTATCTCTATCCCTAATAGTGTAATTTGCATTGAGAAAGGAGCATTTCCTAATCTCAACCCACTTGAAGGTATTACATTCCACGGAAGTAAGGAAGAATGGAATGCAATAGACAAGAAGGAAGATTGGTGTCTCCACACAAACCCTATTCTTGTCCATTGCACAGATGGAGATATAGAGATATAAAAAACACAAAAACGCATCTCTGATAATCAAACAGTTACAAAGAAAATTCAAAAATGTGTACTCATTTTTGAATTTTTTACAACTTGTTACTATATTATATATGCTCCACGCTAAACAACAACATTATCAACATATGACAAAACTGCTTTATGTTCATGGTTACAACGGTAGCCCTTACGGAAGTTCGTACCATCATCTAAAGGAGGCATGTGGTGATACATACGAATTACACACCATAGACTATGCCCCCACTCAACCCAAAGAAGCGATAAGAACGATTCGACAATATGTACAAGAACATGGTATCAATGTTGTTATAGGTGCTTCATTGGGTGGATTCTTGACGCTGCAGCTAAGCGGACTGACTCGTGTAGTAGTAAACCCCTGCTGGGATCCTGCCGTTGAATTGCCTAAAGTTGGTTATACTGGACCCATAAATGAGTATGTGGATATTCTATCCAGTTTCTTGAAGACTCATAACGACGAAGATCGTCATTTATGTACGGGTTGTTTTGCAGATGGCGATGAATTATTGGGCACACAATACAAAGCCATTTTTGCAAAGTACTTTGATAAGGTTTATTCCATTAGTGACGGGCACAAAATTACTGCGCAGTCCGCAGTTGAAATTATCAATGTGCACTTGCCTGAAACACTGCATGACAAGATTGTTGAGTTCGAGCCAAAGCAGAAGTAGTTCAGCTTCGTCTATCAGGCGATGGGTGAAAGGTCATTTTGCAAACTCGACTTTGCAAAATAAATAAATGTGTACTCCTTTTTGAAATTTTTTCATTTTTGAACTATATTATATATGCTCCACGCTAAACAACAACATTAAAATATCAACTAATATGAAAAAGTATCGAATCATTATTATTAAGCTCCTAGAAGAGTATGAAAAACGCTTGCACCGTTTTGTAGAGTATTTCTATGACGATGAGGATCAGTATCAGATTTCCCCACTATCTCGTTACACAATCATCACAGAAGAGCCTAGTGAAAAAGAGTTGGAATTGCTCAATCAGCTCTATGTCCTATTGCCAGAAGCTACGGATGAGGAACTAAAACTCATTTCAGAGGATCTTCATACCCATTATGACAAATCTTGGTATAACTTAACTCCACTTTTGCAAGAACGACTCAAACGCGGCGACAAGGAAGCAGAAGAGAAACAGGCATACTTGTTAGAATGGAATTCGATTACCGATGATACTTGGGATGGAGTAGATGATGGTTCCGATGAGACTCCCGAAGCATACATTACGGGGCAAGGCGATGATCTAACATGGGAATACAAGCAATTTGATTCAACACCGCTCGGAGGTATTGACCTGCCAGTTTCCGCTCAACCAAAAGATATCTTGAATATTGTGGTCAACTATGCCAATAATCGTACAGAGGACTACTTTGATATTCAGATTCGTCTTCTCTCGGATGAGGGCAACAGCACTCGCATCAATGTCTGCGCACGTAAAGAAGGCGAAAGCGCATTCCCCTATATGTATATTGATGCAGAAAACACGGATTTCTCTCCAAAATATCTGCTCCGCCAACTCAAACAACTATTGCCCGACCAAGAATGGCGATATACTTATATGGATGACGCAGAGGTAATACATAATCAAGAGGAACTATAATCCCCTAAAATATCCCCACTATGGCTACATTATCCAAATCCAAGTACACACTATCATGCCAATGCCAAAAGGCATTATGGCTCAGAAGCCACAAACCCGAAGTGGCGACTATCGACGCTTCCGTCGAAGCACGCTTTGCTGCGGGCAACAAGATTGGCGACATGGCTAAATCGCTCTTTGGCGAGTATGTGGACACCACCACCTATACAGACGGCAAACTGGACATCTCGGCTATGATCGCCAAGACCCAAGCGCTGGTCAACAGTGATTGCCCTGTGATCTGCGAAGCGGCTTTTGCGCCTAAGCACCACTATTGCGCAGTGGATATCCTCTGCAAGACCGATGGCGGCTGGGCAATCTACGAGGTCAAAAGTAGCACCAGCCATGTGGGCGATGCAGCTACCGATCCTAAGTTTGCCAAATATGCCACCGATATCGCCTACCAACGCTGGGTGCTGGAGCAATGTGGCATCCGTGTGACAGGCACCTATCTCATCACCCTTTGCTCCGACTATGTGCGCCATGGCGAACTGGAGCTCAAGACCACGGCCAACGGATGCGGACTATTCAATATCATTGACCTTGCTCCAGCGGTGGAGAACGAATACCTCAAGGTGCATAATCAATCGCTCGTGGCACTGCAGACCATGGAGCAAACCACTGAGCCCGAGCAGGCGCTCTCTACGCATTGCCAAAACCCATACAAATGCGCCTTCTGGCAATACTGTACCCAGCATCTTTCTCAGCCATCGGTGTTTAATGTGTATGGCATGACTTTCGCCAAGAAACTTGAGCACTACCACGCAGGCCATATCACTTTCGAAGACCTCCAATCGGAGGAGGATATCACCAAGAATCCTATTCGCAGTATGCAAGTGCACTGCACCCTCAACCAGGAAGGTCATATCCACCCACAGGGTATTCAAGCGTTCTTGGATAAACTCTCCTATCCGCTCTATTTCTTGGACTTTGAGAGCATGCAACCCGTGGTGCCTATGTACGACGACACCAAGCCCTATATGCAGATATGCTTCCAGTACTCGCTCCACTATATTGAGCACGAGGGTGGCGAACTCAAGCACAAGGCATTCTTGGCGCAGAGCAATGGAAAGGACCCACGCCGCGAACTGGCAGAGGCATTGTGCCGTGATATACCATGCGATGTATGCATCATGGCGTATAACGACCCATTCGAGAAAACGCGTATCCGAGAGATGGCAAGCATCTATCCTGATCTAAGTGAGCATCTGATGAATATCGAGAGCCATATTGTGGACTTGCTCGTACCTTTCCGTCAGGGCTGCTATTATCTCCCTGCGATGGGTGGTTCGTTCAGTATCAAGGTGGTGTTGCCAGCACTCTTCCCAGATGATGCTGAACTCAACTATCATAACCTGAGCACATTGGTACAAAATGGTGGCGATGCGATGACCATCTTCCCTAAGATTCAGCACATGAGCCCCGAAGAGGCAACTCAGGCACGCCAAGCGCTATTAGACTACTGCCACCTCGACACCCTCGCTATGGTAAGAATCTGGCAAGAGTTGATGAAGAAAGTATACAGTCTTAATCCCTAAAAAATAATTAATACATTATGAAAACTGAAAAGATTAGTAAGTTGATTGATAATGCCGAGGGCATTAGAAGAGAAATTTGTGAAGGATTTCTCAAAAGAATCGAAGAATTATATTCGTCCCTTAAAGACAAGAAGATGGTGTTTGGCTGGCAAGACGTAGTATTACCATATCCAAACGAGGATGATTATGAAACAGAAGAAGACTACGACGAAGCAATGGAGCATTATGAGGAATATAGTGAAGGCATCATTAACTTTACTTGGAAAGACGATTATAATTACTGCTTATTAGGTGGATTATCATTTAGAATTATAGATGGAGAAGTAATATTTACATCTGTAATAAATAAATCTGACGAGGAATCTCCTGAGTATTCGGAAGATGATTATTATTTCAATCCATATCTGTCTGATAATTTCAAATGTTGTGCCCAAATAATTAAAACTATTGAAGCAGTGTTAGAATAATGCTTTCGATTTTTGCAATTCTCTTACCACCATCACATTCAATGGTACTAAAGCGCAGTGGAAAGGGATAAAATTAGGTGATGATTGGGAGAAAAATGTCCCAACTAAAGTCATCCATTGCACCGATGGGGAGGTGGAGATATAGTTGATAGATCGCTGCGCTGTAGATCGGGCGAAGCCCTGTAGATGGTAGATTGCCCTATGGGCTGTAGAGCGTTACGCTGTTAGATGTTAGACCGCTGCGCTGTAGATGGTAGATAGTAAAAAATAAATAACTAAAAAGATAACAATTATGACTGAAAAAATTATCGAAGGTATCAAATACCTCCTCGAAGAGGAAACATTGACCGCAGAGGTCATCAAAAATCCAAATGGTTATAGAGGTAATATCATTATCCCTGAAACCATAGTGTTTAACGAAGTAACCTATCGCGTAACAAGTGTTGGAAAGCAGGCTTTCGGAAATTGTTTCTCCCTTACTTCTGTTGTTATTCCCAATAGTGTAACGAGTATTGGAATAGATGCTTTCGGGGGTTGCGACTCTCTTAAATCCATCGTTATAAGTAATGGTGTGACGAGTATTGGAAAGAGTGCTTTCATGGATTGCGACTCTCTTAAATCCATCGTTATTCCAAATAGTGTGATAAGTATTGAGGATAATGCTTTCAAGGCTTGTGTATCCCTTAAATCAATTGTTATTCCCGAGAGTGTGACGAGTATAGGAGAGCAGGTCTTTTGGGGTTGCGACTCCCTTACTTCAATAATAGTAGCAGAAGGTAACACCATGTATGATAGCCGCAATCAATGCAATGCGATTATCGAAACAGCGACTAATAAGCTTATATCCGTTTGCAAAAAGACCATTATCCCTGATGGTGTGACAAGTATTGGCAGTGTTTTCAGCCAGTGCGACTTCCTTACTTCCATTACTATTCCCGATAGTGTGACAAGTATTGAAAAGGAGGCTTTTTTATCTTGCGTTGCCCTTAAATCCATCGTTATAGGTAATGGTGTGACGAGTATTGGGGAGGCTGCTTTCATGGGTTGCGACTCCCTTACCTCCATTGTTATTGGAAATGGTGTGACGAGTATTGGGGAGACTGCTTTCGATGATTGCTCCTCCATTACCTCCATTGTAGTAGCAGAAGGTAATACGGTGTATGATAGTCGAGAGCAATGCAACGCGATTATCCACACAGCGACCAATACACTTATCCGCGGTTGCCAGAACACCATTATCCCTGATGGTGTGACGAGTATTGGAGAGGGGGCTTTCTATGGTTGCGACTCCCTTACCTCTATTGTTATTGGAAATGGTGTGACGAGTATTGGGGAGGCTGCTTTCATGGGTTGCGACTCTCTTAAATCCATCACATTCAACGGTACGAAAATGCAATGGAATAGTATTGAATTAGGAGATGAATGGAACTGCGAGATCCCAGCTCAAATAGTCCGTTGCACTGATGGCAATGTGAAGATTGAAGAATGTTGGTAATGATGAAAATACTTAATTACGACGCACCAGAAGAACTGGTGATTAAAGTGCTTGAGCAAGCAATTCCAGACTTTATTCTAGAGGTGATACGAAAGCATGTGTAATTAAGCCATCAATTCCTCCCTATTTATGAAACAATACATCAATAACCTATCGTCATCACTTCATCAAAAGAGTGAACAAGAGTTGCAACAGAGCGTTGAAAGGTTATGCAAGTATGTGGTCATTAAGAGCGAAGAGTCTGCCATCAAAACCATCATGGCAGATTCTTATGCTCTGCGCTACGAAGCGGGTACTTTGTATATTCAGGGTAAAAATGACCCGCTACCTATTGCGCTTACTGACCTCCATAACACCTATCTTCTTCGCATCCTGCGCAGCCTTATTCCGCAAGTGGAACAGATTATACGCTCAGAGGAAGAACTCTGCAATTTGCATTTTGCTGAAAAACTAAACAAGCTCCGGACCTTCTGCGTCGAAGAAATCATGGCTATTCAATCAGTCGTTCGAGATGATGCTACCAAGCGACAAGCCTACCTGCGTGCTATCGTAGAGCTGGGAGCCATTGAACAAGTATGCCTCATGCGTGGCAGTGACTATGAATGGCTGGATCAACTCTCCGCAGAGGGCGATGTATATGCTACCTGCTGCGTGGTATGGGGACTTAACCATCATGCCACAGCTCGCAACGAAGAGCTCGCTGCTAACGAACAAGGTAGCACCTTATCCGTAGCACGGTTTGAAGAGGCAGAGGGCGCCGTTTTTGGTGGTAAGTTCCATTCGGATAGCGCGAAAAAGATGGTTAATCGTATTGCATCTACATGCAGACTGGATACCTACAGCCGCATTGTAGCTACTTTGACCAACCATGAACTTCAGCTGCTGTTGCAATGCGCGCAATACGCGCAATATGATGATAGCGGTTTCCAAGACGAACTCTCTCGCAGGAACAATCCATAGGGGCACTGCAACTAATCATGTTTTGCAAACTCGACTTTGCAAAATAAATAAATTTGCTTGTGTTTTTGAATTTTTTGCATGTATGTTCTATATTATGCATGTAACTTCAAAAATGCAAGCTTTATGTTTAACTTTATATATAGTTCCTGAAAAGATAGTTTATCATGAAATTTCTTAATTACGATGCACCAGAAAGATTGGTGATTAAAGTGCTTGAACTAGCAATTCCAGACTTTATTCTGGAGGTGATACGAAAGCAAGAAGCGGCTTTCTATCATGGTAATGAATTCTATTTGCAGATGCTTTGCCCGCTACAACGTTACGAGCAGGGCGAGGTAGAGGAGAGACCACTTACTGAATGTTCGTTGGAAATATTCACCCCTATTTCTTTTGACCAATGCTTAAACCCAATGCCCATCCAGAAATTCACGCGAGCATCTTATAGAAATATCGTGTCCCTGCTGCATACGATACCTGTTTATCTTAGAGAAAAAAATAAAAGAGATGATGACTGCGACCTATTAGGCACATACCATCCTGATAAAAACAATCCGTATATCGAGTTGTATATGCAGGATATATGGGATGCTGCTAAAGCAAATGAGCTGCACTATAAATGGCTCCTGACTAAAGTGTTGATTCACGAATTGGCACACGCTGCATTGGATGTCTATAACCTGGAAAATGGAAAGTATATCGAAGAGAAGGTTAAGTATTCTACCGAATTTGGCAAATGGCGTGAGGAGTCCATGGCTAATGCGATGACGTTGCGGATAATTCGTGAGTTCGATGATACTGCATTCTATGCATATGCGAAAGAGTTTATGCTTCATCAGCCAGATAGGTATGCATTGGGTGTATTGTTGGAGAACTTTGAGGATTTGGATTTTGACAGTGTGTTAGAAACCAAATATATGGGAGTACCTGTGAACTTTGCTGAAGAGTGGATGGCGTATGTACAAGGCACCCCAAACTGGGAGGGCCTGCACCAACGCAATAAAGAGCTCATTGGGGAATGGGCAAAGAATCAAAAAAATAATAGTAAAGAAATTTCAAATTGCTAAGATTATGCGTAAATTGGTAATAAATAAAAACACAAAGTTTCTAAGAGGACAATATTATACCTTTGCCACGGACCAAGATTTTATCAAATGGGCAGTATTGCCTTATGCTAAAATCAATGCCGATGGCAATCCACAAGCAGAGTTCACCCCAGCGTATTATCAAGCCAAAGACAACGGTATAGTCTTCAAAATCTTGGACCAAGATTCAAAGATAATGGAGAATGGCGAAATAACAACCTCTATTTGGCTCCCTAAACAATGTTGGAAAAAATATGGAACCCAGAAGCAAGAAATTATATTGAAAATCAAAATTGATTCTAATAGAAATGATGCTATCTCATATTTGGAGTATGACTTCGATTAACAAAATGAAATATAAGCTGCTAAATATTGGGGATTTTTGCAAACTCGACTTTGCAAAATAAATAAATATGCATTCATTTTTGAATTTTTTGCATTTGTTTTCTATATTATGCATGTCATTTTAAATTTATAACAATATGTCACGCTTTAATCATTGGAAAACCACAGAGAAAAAATTTGTTGCAAGCAATCGTATTTATTTTGGTGAACTACCTCCTCACTTAGCCCATGTAGGGGTTCCACAATCAGTTGCTCGAGATGGGATGTTTTACCTTACAAAGCGAGAAGGTAATCAGTTGACCTTCTATATCCATCATCTGGGGAACAGATATAACAAAATAACACTAACAGCTAAAGTACTCACCAATCCCACTACAGGAGAAGAGGTGTGTTTTGTTAACTATGAAGGCACACGCATCCTATTACAGGCATCTACTTATATGGTAAGGGGACGTCGCGTCACACAAGAGGAAATGGAGAAAATGTTCGTAGCAGATGGTCGAACAGTTGCGCAATTCTTAAAAGATAAAGCCGAAGAACTAAAAGCTAAAAAAAACAAATAAAGAGAAACTAAGGTAAACTTCTTCATTTTGTTTGGGTTGCCAATGCCACAAATAATCTTTTTGAGTGGGGACACTAATGCAGTATGCATTCTTCTGTCCCCAACCAAAAGATATTCTCCTAGATTTTTGAATATTTTTGTAGCAAAGCGTATTTTTGTTAAACTAAACAAACCTCGAATTGACGATAATTGACAATATGTAATTGACCAGAATTGTCTTAAATAACAAATTTATATGCGACAATATGTACAAGAGATAACTCAGGTGCTTCACCTGATGAGCGAGCAGGAGTTGAAAGATAGCATCGAAAAACTTTGTAGGTATCTGCTATTTAAATACGGCGAATACTATATAGATGATTTTGACGATGATACAACAAAACCCGTGTTCGACACCGTACGAACAGGCGAATACACCATCCGCCTATCGGGCAAAACCATCACCTGCCAAAACATCCACAGTAATCACGGCACCCTGTCCCTTATTCCTATCGCCAATAGCCCATTACCAATAGCCACCCTAAAGGGCAAAACCAACCACATTGCAGTCGTGAAAGCCCTCATAGAGATGGTGAACGGATTGCACCAAGCCGAAGAACGCATGTTCGGTCCCGAAGCTGCTGAATGGTACTAAGATACTCCATAACTCACTTATTATATTGTAATGACTAAGAAAAACTTTTTGGATGATTACATCTCAGGGATATTCAACAATGATAATTTGGTCAGCATGCGTGATGGGCGCCCAGCTTTAGTATTTGGCAACTATGCACAACATGGCTATATCATCATTAGCCCCTGCAGCAGTATGGATGATGCAGATGCGATTCCTCACATTCGTACAATGATTGATAGTATTCGACAAACAAAGTATTCCTACATGCCCGTATATGCTCGTTTTATCAAAGATGCAGATATTTACCACGAAGAACATGTGTATGTCAAAGCGATTGTTATCTTCAATTATAATCATGGACATGATTGGAAAACTGGATGCCAAATCAAACGGCCGGGTACAGCAGAAACTTTGAAGAACCTACTAGATTTGGGGATAGAATTGGCAAAACAATTCCACCAAAGGGAGTTTTTGTATAAAACTCCTTTCCAACAATTACAAGCGATTGATCAGAACGGCAATTTAATAGATAAGAGTTGCTTAGAGGATATCATTGACGGACGACTTGTCACTTCTTCCTACTTTGCGAGATTGTATAATCATATGTTAGGGGGCGAACCTCTAGAGTTTACCCAATCTAGGAATTATATACAATTCTACAAGATATTGTCCTCATTTGCTGGCTGCTATGCCAATCCTGCGCCATGTGGAATAAGCGAACGTCAATGCCGAATAGCCCACAAAGAGATATTTATCAAGTAGTAAAAATGCTATCTTGGTGTAAGAAAGCACTTGATTATAGAGTATTTTTTGCAAACTCCACTTTGCAAAATAAATATATGTGCACTCATTTTTGAAATTTTTTATTTTTGAACTATATTATATGTGTAAATTGCAACTGAGCAATAATTAAATGTTTAACAATAAAATTTACACATTATGGTACAAGTAAAATTATTTCAAGAGAAAGCAAATCCACCTAACTCAGCCACTGATCTGCACAATATGGAAGTTGGAGAATTTATGCTACGCAGTATATATGCTTGCAAGGACAATCCTGCCGATCGACCCATCATCCAAGAAATGTACCGCCGCGACAAAATAGGAACGGCATACTGGTTCGGAGATGTAGAAACGCTATTGCAAGAACTATCACACGACAATATCTCTGCTGCAGAGCACCTGGGCATGCTCTATGAGCTGGGCAACGAGCAATATGGCATCTATATCGACAAAGCGCGTGCACAATCGTACTACGATATGTTAGGTTATAACCCAATGGATGGCCTCTCAGAAGAGGACATGATGCCAGAGTCAGAACCAGCCATCGTGACCTACCAGCTATCGGGCAACGCAGATGACCTCAAAGCCATTGAGCAGATAATCCATTCGTTGGCTAAATTCTACGGAACGCCAAATGGCGAAGTGAATGTACAAGGACTGATGAAAGTGCTAGTAGGATCAGATGCCTACGAATATAGAGGCAATATACTAAGCATGACCTATATGGATGAACAAACCCTACACATCCAAGCCGAAGTGCGAAAAACCGAAGCCATGCAATATGCCATCAGCCAATGCTTTAGCAATATCCGCATAGAGATAATCGAAGAGTAAATAATGCACTAAAAATAGAACAATCATGTCAAAAACAGCCAAACAAAAATTTGCACGTAGAGTGCTTTGGGAATTCTTAATCTCCTTGCTAAACAATGTGGCAATAGGTGCTTTTATTGCATATCACACCGATCTAGAGGATTTCTGGCCCATGATGATAACCCTCTTTATTGGCACATTTGTAGGATTCGTCTTCTGTGATTTTGTTATCTGTTATACCCCGGAGCGAATGGATGAGAGATATGACCACGATGGCAAAGGCAATTTGCTTATTTCTTTTGAGTGGAGCAATCTGATGTTTCTGCTAAAATTCATTCTATGGAATATATTCTTTATCTTCATCGGATGGGTAGTAATCGTGATCATAGATGATAGTTTTGCCAGCAAGCTGCCCGCCATCATCTATTTCGGCGTATTTCTAATCTTTGTTGTGAAATTTTTGATTGACAATTACAAAAAGAACTAATCCATGCAATCCGAAAACATACACCATCAGCAGTTCTCAGGCCGCTTGCACTATGAACTGCAGCAACTAGAGACATGGAGCGAGAACACCCTAATAGAGTATATCATTTTCACCATGCAGCGCAAAGGCATCACCGAATTTCGCACGGATCTATTTCCTGGCTATTTCGGCTGTAGATACGATCGCCCAGAGGGCTGGCACCTGCTATTCTGGCCTTTCCTCGGTGGCTACCAACATACATACGAATGGACACGAGTATTTCTAAAAAACGGAGAGTTGCTATTCGAACTCGAAGAGCGTATCAGCAAACATAAGTACGATCTGTTTGAGGATACTTTCTTCGAGAATATATTCCCATCACCCGTTGGCAGAACAGTAGGCGAACGCTATTGCTCAACAATCATTACGCACTATCATGCGGATGAGTTCTTTGATATGCTTCCTCATCTGCCTATCAAGGATATACAATCCAAGCTCTGGACTAAGCAGCGTTATTTGGCAGATGTGGCTTCTTCACTTGAATTGTGTAATCCTCAACGAGAAGCTGCGGATGAAGCTAGCCGCCCCAAGATGACCTTAGAGCAAGCTAAAGTGCTAATAAATGCGCCCCACTTTAAAATAAAACCCAATTGGATGAGTGAAATAAAAGATGAGTGCTTCGGTCCTAAGAAAATGAAATTCTCACTCCGATTGCTATGGATATTACTCATCTCGGTTGTGGTCAGTATACCTGTTGGTATTTTCCTCCATAATATTCAATATCAGGTAGAATCACAGTATGGCTTTAGTTGGCTGGTGGCGACACTCATTTTCTTTGGCATGTGGTTTGGCATAAGTTTGCTGATCGATCTGTTCGAACATCACTGCCGAGTTTATATTAAGTGATAATTATTGATTTAAAAGAGTTTATTACAAAAATAGAGATTACTACTATGCCCATGCGCCAATTTAAGAAAACCAAACGTGTCATCAAGCGTGAAGAACAAATAAGCATGCACGAGAGTGCCAAAGCCGCTGCTGAGCGTTACCATCAAGAAAAACAGCGCCTCATCGCAGAAGGTAAACTCCGCCGAGAATTTATCAAAGTAGATGCCAAAACGACGATTGTCAGGTATATACCTATTGATGACACAATATCTCAATAATGCCAAGGTGAAATAACCGAGGACTTCACAATCATTATATAACAAACGTAAACACATAATACACTATGCAAAAGATGGACAAAAGTCGTTACAAACGTAACTATTATTATCTAATAGCGCACTCTGAGCAGGAGAAACAGCAACTGCTGGATGAACTTATTCACGGCAGCAATCTGTTGGGTTATCCTACCTATGCAGATATCCGCAAAAATCGCATACGCATCAAGGTGTTAATTCCACAACTCTATCCTGACGCCCCCAAAAGCTATTGGGATATTTATCTTATCAAGTTAAGATATAATAAATAGCAACCCCATTTCAATAATACTATTGTATTCCCCATCTCTCCCCCGCAGCACCCTCACACGGTGCTGCTTTTCTTCATATTTTGACTACACCTATTTCCTTTTCTCTCTTCACCTCATCTATAGCTTGCTCCTTTTTTGTTTTAGATGCTTCATTGTTTTAGAAAAAAAAGGAGCAAGCCGAAGATTTTTGCAACATATTATTAGGAAGTGTTGTCATAAAATACAACAAACTCTTGCATATTTCGCGATTTTTCACTACCTTTGCGCCCAAATTGCAATAAGTGAACTACATCGAACAATACAACAATATGAAAGCTTTAGTAAAACGATATGCAGAGCCAGGGCTCTGGATGGAAGAAGTACCGATGCCCAAAGTGGGCGTGAATGATGTACTCATCAAGGTGACGAAAGCCGCTATATGCGGTACGGACTTGCATATGTACAAGTGGGACGAGTGGTCGCAAAGTCACTGCACACCGCCATATATTATGGGTCACGAGTTTGTGGGAGTGGCAGTGGAAGTAGGTCCTGGCGTAACTCATGTGAAGGTGGGCGACCGCGTGACCGCTGAGGGACATATCGTCTG
>Ga0233364_1000098_pt1 | contig 14852 bp, 4 predicted proteins | sample ElkDunMinimDraft_19_FD_180675 | JGI IMG/M metagenome (GOLD analysis project Ga0233364, IMG submission 180675) | Fecal eukaryotic communites from dung pellets of Tule Elk in California, USA - Elk Dung C2 | ecosystem: Host-associated > Mammals > Digestive system > Large intestine > Fecal | place...
TTTTGGACAGTAGAGTATTTGATTTCTGCGTTTTTCATTGCGATAAGTTCTACCACTGCAGCGTGGAGCTGATTTTCGTCGCGTTGGGGAGCGGTACAACCTTCCATATAGCTAACATAGGCGCCTTCGTCGGCAACGAGAAGTGTGCGTTCAAACTGTCCACTATTTGCAGCATTGATACGAAAATAGGTAGAAAGCTCCATTGGGCAGCGTACACCTTTAGGAATGTAGCAGAAGGAACCTTCGCTAAAAACGGCAGAGTTTAGGGCTGCGTAGAAGTTGTCAGCAGCAGGGACTACGGTACCTATATATTTTTTTACCAAATCGGGATATTTTTGAATTGCTTCACCGAAAGAGCAGAATATAATTCCTTGTTTTTCAAGCGTTTCTGAAAATGTAGTTTTTACAGAAACGGAATCCATAACTGCATCAACGGCGACTCCAGTTAGATTTTTCTGTTCTTCTAATGAAATTCCTAATTTATTAAAAGTTTCGATTAATTCTGGGTCAACTTCATCTAACGACTGTGCAGTTTTCTTTTTAGGAATTGCTAAGTAAATAATATCTTGATAGTTAGGTTTTGGAAAATCGAGATGACCCCAATCAGGTTCCTCCATATTTTTCCAAATATTATAGGCTTTTAAGCGAAATTCTAACATCCATTCGGGTTCATTTTTTCGTTTGGAGATTAGTCGTACCACATCTTCATTAATTCCGCGAGGAAATTCTTCTATTTCAATATCGGAAACAAAGCCGTATTTATATTCATTTTCAGTAATATCGTTGATTATATCCTTTGACATTTTTCACAAAATTTAAGTGTGCAAAAATACATCAAATTTTCAACCTTTTCAAAGGATTTTTAGTACAATTTGGCAGTTAGATATGAATTACTATAAAGTATTGTGTATCTACGATTTATGACTCTTGAGATGATTTTAGTAATTGATTTATGGCAAAAGACAATTATGACTTACGAATTTTAATTTCATTTATAGAGATAAAAAAACTGCCCTTTTGAGGCAGTTTTTTTAAGTTATTGTAACGAATGTTTAGTCTAAGCAGCAAACTAAATTTCTATCGCCGAAGGCATCGTTGATTTTGCTGACAGTAGGCCAATATTTGTCGTTATGAGGAAGAGGGAATGCTGCTTGTTGACGAGAGTAAGGTTTATCCCATTCGTCAGCGCAAACCACTTGCATTGTATGAGGTGCATTTTTGATAACGTTATTTTCGCGGTCTGCCTTACCCTCTTCAATTGCTCTAATTTCTTCTCTGATAGCGATAAGAGCGTCGCAAAGTCTATCGATTTCGCTAAGAGGTTCGCTTTCGGTAGGTTCAACCATCAAGGTTCCATGAACGGGGAATGCCACAGTTGGTGCGTGGAAACCGTAGTCCATCAAACGTTTAGCGATGTCTCCTACTTGAACATTAGCGGTTTTTTCAAATTCGTTGCAATCCAAAATCATCTCGTGAGCGCACATTCCGTTGGTTCCGGTGTAAAGGATTTTGTAGGAATTTGCCAAGCGAGCTTTGATATAGTTTGCGTTCAGGATTGCGTAGCGGGTTGCTTCTGTCAGGCCAGTACCGCCGAGCATTTTGAGGTATCCGTAAGTAATAGGCAATAGATAAGCGCTACCATAAGGAGCTGTAGAAACTTGGTTTCCTTTTTCGCCTCCGGTATTTACCAATACATGATTTGGTAAGAAGTCAACAAGTTTTTCAGCCACGCCAATAGCACCTACGCCAGGGCCGCCGCCGCCGTGAGGCATTGCGAAGGTTTTGTGTAAGTTCAAGTGGCAAACGTCTGCGCCCATAAATCCTGGAGAGGTTAAGCCAACTTGAGCGTTCATATTTGCACCATCCATATATACTAAACCGCCGTTTTCGTGGATAATCTTGATGATTTCAGTAATTCCTTCTTCAAATACTCCGTGAGTAGAAGGGTAGGTTACCATAATGCAAGAGAGGTTTTCTTTGTTTTCTTCCGCTTTTTGTCTTAAATCTTCAATATCGATTTCGCCTTCAGCGGTTGATTTTACGACAATGATTTTGTTACCAGCTTTCACTGAGGAAGCAGGATTAGTGCCGTGTGCGGAAGCTGGAATCAAGCAGATGTTTCTATGTCCGTTTCCGTTAGCGATATGGTAGTTGCGAATAACCGTCAAGCCTGCATACTCTCCAGCAGCGCCAGAGTTAGGTTGGAAAGAAACCGCCTTAAAGCCAGTGATAACGCTCATCCAATGTTCCATCTCTTTAATCATTTCGAGGTAACCTTCTGCTTGGTCAGCAGGAGCAAATGGGTGAATTGAGCAAAGTTCTGGCCAGCTGAGTGGTAACATCTCTGCAGCAGCATTCAACTTCATTGTGCAAGAGCCAAGAGGAATCATCGCACGATTCAAGGAAAGGTCCATAATTTCAAGACGTTTCATATAACGCATCATTTCAGTTTCTGAATGATATTTATTGAAAATATCTTGCGTCATAAAAGCGCTGTTTCTCTTAAGTTTTTCAGGAATATTTAATGCTGGGGTAGTGCATTTTTGGCAAACGTAAGGAGTAAACTCTTTTTGTGCAGCTTCTGCAAAGATTTGAAGGATTAGGTTTACATCTTCAAGGTTTACAGTTTCGTCAAGGGCAACGGTGAAGCAAGAGTCGCACCAATAGCAGAAGTTTACTTTATGTGCCAAAGCAGTTTCTTTTACTTTTGCGATAGTAACACCTGCAGGAACTTCGAAGCATAAAGTATCGAAGAAATATTCATTGTATTGTTTGTATCCATATTTTTCAGCTTCTTTTGCCAAAACGCCAGCCAATACGTTGATGCGAGTAGCTTTTTTTCTTAAGCCATCAGCACCGAACCACATACCATAGAAACCTGCCATAATAGCGGTAAGTGCACTTGCAGTACAGATGTTAGAGGTTGCTTTGTCGCGTTTGATGTGTTGTTCGCGAGTTTGCAAAGCCATACGAACAGCACGGTTACCCATAGCATCTACAGAAACACCGATGATACGGCCTGGCATTTGACGTTTAAATTCTTCTTTACAAGCAAAATAACCTGCAGCTGGGCTACCAAATCCCATTGGGTTTCCGAAACGTTGAGTAGAACCCATCACGCAATCAGCACCCCATTCGCCTGGAGGAGTTAATAACGTTAATGACATCAAGTCGGCAGCAGCACCAACAAAAATATTGTGTTCTTTGGCTTTAGCAACAAATGCACTATAATCATGGATTGCACCGTGTTGATTTGGATATTGAACCATTGCACCGAAGAAAGTACCGTCAAGTTCTACTTGGTCAGCTTTGCCAACTACAACCTCGATGCCGAGAGGTGCTGCGTTAGTTTTGATAACTGCCAATGAGTGAGAGAATACATCTTCAGAAACGAAGTATTTGTTAACGTTGTTCTTTACGGCTTCACGGCTTCTTGCATGGAAGAACATCAACATCATTTCGCCAGCAGCAGTGCCTTCGTCAAGAAGAGATGCATTGGAAAGAGGCATTCCTGTAAGGCTGCAAATCATGGTTTGGTAGTTAAGAAGTGCCTCGATACGACCTTGAGAAATCTCTGCTTGGTAAGGTGTGTATGCTGTGTACCAACCTGGATTTTCAAAAATGTTACGCAAAATTACAGCGGGTGTATAGGTGTTATAATGACCTAAACCGATGTAAGATTTGTACATTTTATTTTTGGAAAATAAAGCTTTTACGTGAGCTAAATATTCTCCTTCTGTCATTCCTTCAGGAAGTGGCATAGGAGCATTCAAGCGAATAGCTTGTGGAATAGTCTTCTCAATCAGTTCGTCCATACTTTGAACGCCGATAGTTTTCAACATCTTTTCAAGATCCTCACCTTGAGGACCATTGTGTCTATGGGTAAAGTTGTCTCTTAACATATTGATTATTATTAAGTTATATTGTATTTGACTTTTCTATAATAGAACTTGCAAATCTACATAATTTTTTTTAATTCCATCTTTTTTCTTCTATTTTTTAAATCTGAAAAATAATGATGTGTATAGTCGTAAATTCTCTATTTTTGCTGACTAATTTTAAAAAAGAGGATTATGTATCGATTTCAAGTTCCTATACAAATGAGAATGAGTGATTTAGACCCTTTCAATCACGTAAATAATGGTGTTCAATGTAACTATTTTGATTGTGGACGAGCGCACTATTTTGAGGCAGTTTTTGGCGAAAAGATCGATTGGTTGACGATGGATATTGTTTTGGCGCACGTGGAATTAGATTTTAAGGAGCCGATTATGTATGGAGAAAATTTAGTATGTGAAACTCGAATAGTGGAGTTGGGAAATGCAAGTATTAAGATGATTCAACAACTCAGAAATGCGGATACTAATCGGGTGAAAACAATTTGTAGCTCGGTATTGGTTTCGTTTGATAGAGAAACAGGGATTTCTCGTCCTATCAATCCGTTATATCGAGAAAGAATAATTGCTTTCGAGGAGTTGTAGTTTTTTTTTAATATTTATACGTATTAGTAATGGATGGAAACAAAAAAAGGCTACTCAATGAGTAGCCTTTTTCATTATGCAAACTTCAAATTATTTCTTGATGAATTTTTGAGCAGCAACTTCACCGTTGTTGAAGTTAACGCGTACAAAATATGCACCATTTGCTAAGTTAGCAACGTTAACAGAAGTTGTGTTTGTTGTAGCAACAACTTGACCTACAAGGTTGATAATTTCAACATTGTTGATGTTTTGACCTTCGATGTTCAAAACGTCAGTTGCAGGGTTTGGATAAACTGAGAAAGCAGAGCTGTTTTCTTCAATAGAAGTAAGACCATCAATTACAGTGATAGTAATACAGTCGTTTTGACCGTTCATAGAAGGAACGAAATGGTAAGTTTTGTTAGCTTCGAAAGTAACATTGTCACCTCTTGAAGGATCACATTGGTCAGAAGCAATATAAACAACTTGATAGCCAGCACAACCAGGGTTGGTTACTACATAGTCGTATGTACCAGCTGGGATAAGGATATCCATGTAAGCATTTACACAAACAGTTTGGTCATTAGCAGCAGCATCAAGAGGAAGAGTATATTCCCAATCAGCGTATGATTGACCGCATTGAAGGTTTCCTAAGATGTTTTCAGTAGTGTTAGCGTCAGCATCGATAAGGATTTGATAACCAGTACCATCACCCCAAACATCACCAGCTTCCAAAACGATTCTTGCTTGTTGAGCATTCAAAGCGAAAACTGCAACCATTAAAGATAAAATTGTAAAAATCTTTTTCATAATAGTAGTTTTTTTGTGAATAATAAATTTAACGTGCAAAGATAATTTTTTTTTGAATACGATGAGATAAAAAATGATGTTTTTTTATCTCATCGTATATTGCTTTATTCCAACGTCTTATATATTAGCGAAGCAGTTCCGATGCGATAGCCTTCACTTTTAAACGTTATTTTTCCATCGTTTTTAATAATCAATACCAAAGGATATTCATCTTTAAATTCAAAATTGGCTTCTTTAATGATAGAATTCATCAATTCGCGATTTTTATCAATGGTGAAGTTACGATTTTTAGGAAGATTCCATTTGTCAATGTTGAAATCAGGTGCATTTTTATCTTCTGGAACAATGAAATTAATCTTCCCATTCCAATTTTCAAATTCAGTTTTGTGCGAAGCAATATCTTTTAGAAGATGTTTTGTAGGTTCGCGGGTTGGGTCAATGAAGCAGAATATGTTGTCGTTGGTTGGCAGGAGTTGTGAAATTGGCATAACTTCACCATTCAAAATTGTATTGTGATTGGTATTGAGCGTTGCATAAACCACATCTCTTCTTTCTAACTCTCTTATAGTTAACGTTTTTTCAATAATTTCACCCTCTTTTACATTGAAAAATTCGAGACGAGAAACCACGGCACCATCGCTGTAGCGGTTGCCTGTAGAGAGCATATAATAACCAGGAGTTAGAGAGAGTTTCACGGGAAATTCAGCCACGCGTGGGTCATTTTCAAAGTCATAAGTTACAAAATCTCCATTTTCAAAGCGGGCCAAAGTGTAGTGAATCCAATATTCAGGTTTAAAGCCTAAATTTTCTGGCAAGTTTATAATTAGAGTTCCGTTGGTTGCGTTATTTTTGTCAGATTCTTCAAAGTTTACTTTTTGCCAATTTCCTTCGCCAAATGCGTAAAGTTGTCCGTTGGCATTGTCTAGGTAAGCGGGTAGTCCTAACGCGCGGCAGGCAGCCACGAAGAAGATGTTGCGAGAGTGCGCATCACTAACGCGAAGGTCGAAAACGCCGCGCGGAGAGATTGGACAGCGAGAGTAGTTCTCTTCATCATTTATGGTAATATTTTTCAAAATCCACTCCTTTATTTTTATATATGTAGCGTCGTTACCTACTTCAGCTGCCATCTTTTCAGCCAAATAATTTCTCCAAGGACGAATCAACTCGTTAGAGATACGAGCAGGCAAAATTCCTTTGTTATAAATATCAATACGTTCCGTTTCAGAAATATTGTCATCTTGCGCAAAATGGGTAGAGAATTTACCGATTGGTGTTAGGTGGTCATTAAGAATTTCTGCAGGTGTATCGCGCAGGTCTTTATCTGCCAAAGCAGCTAAAAATCCTTTAAAGTCGATTTTACTGTTTTTGGTTTTGTGCTGGTTCATAAACTTCACGATTTCTGCGTGGTTTCCTTCACTTTTATGCAAAAAGTTCCAAACCTCTTCAGGAGTAAGATTTTCGTTGAGAATAGTTTTTGCTTTTTCTTCCGTCATAAATGTATTCATATAAGCGGTTCGGAGCGAATCCTCGTATTGCAGACGTTGAGTGTTGATTTTTACCTTCTCTTCGGAAACCTCTTTTTTGTTGAGTTTTCCCATAGGAGGTGTCATATTAAAGTTTTCCACATACTCTTTTCCAGCTTCTTTGTCTAAGGTAATTGTTAGATTTTCGGTTTCTCTAACGTTGATTTGGGCATAGTTATAAAGATTTTCTTTGGAAGCCCAAACCAAAAGATCGCCCATTCCCGTTGTTAGGGAAGCTTTTCCTTCGTTATTGGTATTGATGGTTGCTAGAGGATAGTATTCGGAGTAGTTGTAGAGTTTAAATTTGACAGCAGCATCTGGAACGGGTTGTCCGTTTTTGTCGTTCACAGTAATCGTAACAATGCGGGTTTCTGCATAGTTAGGCATAAGATTGAGGCATGAGTAGAGATGGCTTTGTTTATTAATCTCTTCAGAGCCGTTATATTTTCCGAAAGCATTTGTATGTACCATCATTGTGCGTGTAGAGGGAAATGCAAACCAGCCCATATCGAGTTCGGGGTCAGGTTCGCAGGCGCCGAGGAAATACCATTTTCCGTCCACCCAAACTTCTACCCATGCGTGGTTGTCGTCGCAGTGTGCCCAACGTGGTGTGTAACATTGACGTGCAGGGATGCCACAAGCGCGCAATGCGGTAACCGTCAGTGTAGATTCCTCGCCGCATCGCCCTAACGAGGTGCGGATGGTTGCTAATGGCGCAGAGGTGCGAATGTCGGCAGGACGGTAAGCTACGTGTTCGTGGCACCAGTGATTTACCTCTAAAGCTGCATCGTACATACTCATGTTCTTAATTCTATCTTTTAAAGTGTTGAAAATGAACATTCTGGCAGTATCCAAGTCTTCGTTGTTAACTCGGTAGGTAAGGACAAAGTGACGGAAAATCTCTTCAGGAATAGTGTTTCCCCAAGCGAAAGTATCGCGGGCGCGCAACGCATAGCGTGTTTGGTTGAGAAAAAACTCTCCATTGTAATCTGCTAGGTCACTAAGTGGCATATATGCATAGAGAAATTCCATCGCTTCCCGCTCTTGTAGAGTTAAATTTTCAGTTTCTAAAATATCAAAAAGCTCTTTTTCCCGATGTTGAGCTAACTCTTGTCGAGCCAAGAAATCTTGGTGAACGGTTTCCCGATAGGTTTTGTCTGTAATAAAATGTTCCTTTTTACTGCAGGAAGCAAGTAAAAGTGTAATGACGATGACTCCAAAATAGCGGAAAATGTTGATTTTTCTCATAGTTATAAACTTCTATAATGATTAATTCTTTTTATTATCAAAAATGGAAAACCGTTGCAAAAATAGTTTTTTTCTGATAATGTTGGGCGCAAAAGTTTGGAATTTATCAAATTAGGTTTCTTTACAAATAATCGTTTTTTTTTTAGCGTGCTTATCCTGAAATTTTGTACCTAATCCAACTATAATCATTTTTAAAGGCCTCATTTTATTTTGTTGATAAACGCAAGGTTTGTAGGCTTTAAAATAATTCTTTTTTTTGTTTAAAAACGTCTTAAAATTTATTGTAAACATTCAAAAAAATAATTGAATAGATGTAGTTTTTGCAGATATGTTTAAAAATCATAAAAATTGTTAATACACATAAGTAGGAGTTGATAAAGATGTACTTTTGCACCTTAACGTGATATTAATTTAAAACATTTACTATGAAGAAATTACACTTTTTGCTGTGTTTATTGCTGATTTTACCATTAGCGATATTTTCACAAAGCAATCCGCCATCTGATGTGGTGGCAACAGCAGTTTCGCACAATAAGGTGCGAGTGGATTGGGGCGTTCCTGAAGGAACAACAAATCCTGCGCGTTTAAATTTGTTTAACCAAGCGGATATGGTTACTCATTATGGGGTCGGTGCCAACGGTGCTGATGTGAGTGCTATGTATGGCGGTCAAGGTAACTTTGGTAACAATGTCAGACACTCATCTGGGTTTAAGATTGCTGATGATTTTGAGTTGAATGCGGCAGCACAAATCAGTAAGATGACATTTTATGCGTATGAAACAGGTGCATCAATTGATACATCTACTTTTACTGCAATTTATGTGGCTATCTTTGATCATCAGCCTACAACGACCTCCACTCCAATTTGGGGTGATACTTCCACCAATGTAATTGGAAATACCTATTGGACAGGAATTTATCGTGTTCAGGGAACAACTGCATCCTACTTGGCAAATATTGAAAGACCTATTATGGCAGTAGAAGCCAATATCAATACCACTTTGCCAGCAGGTAACTATTGGGTAGTAATCTCTATGGAAAATTCTGACAATACTAAAAGCATTTGGGTAAATCCACGTTGTGATTTGAACGAGGTAAGCACAGGAAATGCTATGCAATATGCTTATAATAGCGAGGCTGAAGTTTGGGAATGGACTGCTTGGGAAGATGGAACCAGTTTAGAGCAAATGGGTTTACCATTTATGGTTCAGGGTTCGTATGTAAGTGAAAATCTTTTGGGTTTTAATGTTTATAAAGATGGAATCCAATTGAACACTCAAATGTTAGAAAACTTTACCTATACAGATACTGCAGGTATTGTGCCATCAACAGAATATTGTTATGTAGTAGAGGCAGTATATGCCAACAACGTTACAGCATCAAGTGCTCCAACTTGTGTTACTACACCTCTTGATCCTTGTGTAGTGGTTTCTTTCCCATACGAAGAAAATTTCGATACTTACGGAACCGGTACAGGTACCTATCCTGATTGTTGGTCAAGATACTATAGCGGAACTACAACTACCTATCCTTACATTAGTTCAACTTACTCTCATTCTAGTTCAGGCTCATTATACTTATATGCAAGTTCTTCCTATTGGGTAATGGGAATTTCACCAATGTTATCTCCCGAGATTCCTATGAACAATACATACATTAATTTTATGTTGTATAAATCAAGTACTTCTGCTTATAAAGTGATTGTGGGTATTATGGATCATCCTGATTCCTTATCCTCTTTTGTGGCTATCGATACACTAACTCTTTCTACAACTTCTACTTGGGAAGAGTTTACCCTTTTCTTAGATTCTTATCAAGGAAATGGAAAATATATAGCTTTCAGATCAGGAAGCGGTTCAGCCATCAACACTGTTTATATGGATGATTTTAGATGGGATATAATTCCTTCTTGTCGCAAACCGATGGATGATTTGTTAACTTCTGTAACAGGAAGCCATACTGCAAGAGCTGTATGGACTCCAGCCCCTAATACTACAACTTGGACTTTTGAGTACAGATTAACAGAATTAGACGAGTGGACAGTAGTTGAGAATTTAACAACACCTTATTATGAATTCACAGGATTGGATGCCAATACAAATTATACCTATTTGGCACGCGTAAAAACTATTTGTACTGATGGAGAAAGTGAATACTTGGAAGGCGAAATCGATTTTACAACTTTCTGTGAACCAATCTCTCAAATTCCTTATTCAGAAGGTTTTGATGATTATGGAACAGGTACAAGTGCTCACCATCCTTGCTGGACAATTGTTCCAGGAAGCTACTCTAACTATCCGTACATCAACACAACCAACAATGGTGGTGTAGGTTCTCTATATTTTTACTCAACAACAACTGCAACAACTGCTGTATCTTTTGCTTTAGATGAATCTATCCAAGTAAACAGATTGTATATGACTTTGGATGGAAGAACTTCCAACGTAGCTTACCATTTGTTAGTAGGTGTGATGACCAATCCAGATTCATTGAGTACATTTGTAGTTGTAGATACGTTAACTATTGAAACAATAAACACTTGGACACCTCAAACTGTTGATTTTAGTAGTTATACTGGAAACGGACGCCATATCGCATTCTGTACTCCAGATACTACAAATAATTTTTATATTGATAACTTGTTCTTGGCAGAAACCCAAACCTGCGCAATGCCAGGCGATATTACAATGGCAGAAGCTTTGACTAATTCTATCACAGTAGCATGGGCGCCAGCAGGAACTAACGTGGCTTCTTATGAGTTGGAAATTATGAATATGAGCGATAGTACTGTAAATAATATTACAGGTATTCAAGATACCTCATACGTGGCTACGGGCTTGTCTGTTAATACAGAATACTCTTTCCGAGTAAGAGCATACTGCGATGATCAGTCTCATAGTTATTGGACTGAAAATGTTTCTTTTAGAACCGCTTGTAATCCTATTTCTGAATTACCATACATTGAGCATTTTGATGATTATGGTGTAAACAATGGCGCATTCCCATACTGCTGGACACGTCCATTAACCTATATTTCAAGTACTATCATTGCTCCTTACATTGTTAATGCATATTCTGTAAGTGCTCCTAATAGTTTACGTTTACAAAGTAATAGAGCGTGGGCGGCTACACAAGCTATTGATGCCGATTTACACGGATTACAGATCTCTTTCTATTACAATAAAGAAGGTGCAAATTCAGGTGTTTTAGAGGTAGGTGTAATGAGCAATCCTGCTGATACATCAACCTTTGAGTTAGTAGGTGTTGTTGACCCTGGTACGTCATACAAAACATGGCATTTTGCAGAATTCAATTTAGACAGTACTTTGTTGACAGGTACAGGAAATTATATTGCTTTCCGTCAGGTTCCTACAAGTGATACCTATACAAATTGGTTTTATTGGATTGATGACGTTATGATTGATTATATTCCATCTTGTCCTCGTCCAACAAATATTACCATTGAAAATATTACAGGAACTACGGCAGATGTGTCTTGGAGTGCCAATGATGCAGCAACCAGCTGGAATGTAAGATATCGTCAGTTGGATACCGATACTTGGATTGAAACTCCTGCATACAACAACAATATATCTCTTACAGGATTGAATCCAAATACTCATTATGAGATTGAGGTGAAACTTTATTGTGGTACAGAAGAAAGCTACTACTCAATTACCGAAACTTTTGCAACAAGTTGTGGAGCTATCTCTTCATTCCCTTATACTGAAAACTTTGACCTTTATGGAACAGGAACAGGAGCTTTCCCAACTTGTTGGGATAAATATTATAGTACATCTGGTAGCTATCCTTATATTTATGCTACATACAATTTCTCCGCTCCAGGTTCAGCCTATATGTATGGTACTTCAACAAATTATTCTTTAGCAATTATGCCTGAAGTGGATTCAACGATTAATATGAACACCTTGGCAGTTTCATTTATGTTGAGAAAAGGAACAGCAACCTATAACCTTATTGTAGGTGTGATGAGTCATCCTGATTCAATCAGTTCATTCGAGCCTATTGATACAGTAACTACTTCTGCAACCAATGTATGGGAAGAATTGATGGTTTCTTTTGAAAATTACCAAGGAACGGGTCGTTACATTGCATTCAAATCTCATAAGGGTGCTACTTATCTTGATAATGTGATGTTGGATTTGATTCCAACTTGCTTCAGACCTACCGATGTTACGGTTACTGCAAAAACTGAAAATAGTATCGATATTGCTTGGACTCCAGGTGCTGACGAAATCGAATGGAATTTGGCTTACCAACCAGTAGATTCTTCAGATTGGACTATTGTGGAATTTATTACCGATACATTCTACACCATCAACAACTTACAACCAGGAACGGCATATAATATCAAAGTTCGTTCAGTATGCAATGGTGATGTAACAGAATATAGTTATCCTATTACCGAAGCGACCAATTGTGTTCCTGTTGCAACACTTCCATATATGGAAAGTTTCGATACCTACGGAACTGGTACTGGATCATATCCAACTTGTTGGACAAGATACTACAGCGGAACCACTACCACCTATCCTTATATTAACACTACCAATTTCTCTGCTCCTGGTTCAATGTATATGTATGGAACCACATCTTATTATACATTGGCAATCACCCCTGAATTTGATGAGACAATCGATTTGCGTACTTTGAAACTCTCATTCAAAATGCGAACAACCACTGCAACTTACAAAATGGTTGTGGGAACAATGACCAATCCTTTGGATCCTGAAACATTCCACGAAGTGGGAGAAGTGTATGTGGATGCAACAAGCACTTGGGAAGACAAGGTGGTTTATCTGATGGGCTGCAATGAAAACGATCGCTATATCGCGTTTAAGTGCGGAGACCTTAGCGCTACTAATAGCTATTATTTTGATGATCTTGTAATTGAGCAAGCAGAAGAGTGTATAGCTCCTCAATATGTAACTGTTGACCAAACAACATATAACAGCGCTACCTTATCTTGGAATGCAAGTGAATCTGAAACTAATTTTGAAGTACTTTATGGTGAAACAGGGTTTGCTATAGATACCGTATTCCCAATTTCTGTACTTGACAATCCGTTTACTTTGACAGGTTTGCAACCAGAAACTACTTACGATTTTTATGTGAGAACAGTTTGCTCAAATGGCGAATATAGTGCGTATTCACAAGTGATTACCTTCACTACAGCTTGTTCGCCTCAATCAATCCCTTATTATAATAGTTTTGATGATGGTGCAACGGGTACAAGTGCATTCCCAGATTGTTGGACTAAAGTAGGTGCAGGAACCTGCTACATCCACGCAACTAACAAATTTAATGGAGTTGGAGGTTTGTATTTCTATACCACATCTTCTAATTATGTATATGCAGTTCTTCCTGAATTTAATGTTGATATTAACCAATTGCAAGTAAACTTCTTTGGTAAATTTACCAACATGACTTATTATGTAGATTTGGGTGTGATGACAGATCCAACAGATACTTCTACTTTTGAACTTGTAAGTCGTATCGAGCCTCGTACAACGGTTTGGAACTCTTTCAGCATTCCGTTGAACAACTACCAAGGCACTGGTCGTTATATTGCTATTCGTTCTCAGGCAACAGCAAGCAACTATCTCCAAATGGATAATTTAGTTGTAGATTATGCTCCAATCTGTGTGAAACCAACCCAAGTAGCTTGTGATAACATTACGTTGACTACTGCAGAATTGAGTTGGAATTCAGGCAATGTGGGAAGTAGTTGGGAAATAGCATACGGTCCGGAAGGTTTCAATCCAAATGTACAAACTACAGGTTCTAATGTGGTTACTGCTACCTCTACACTTTATACATTGACCAATCTTCTTCCTGGTACCATGTATGATGTTTATGTTCGTACTATGTGTGGAGGCGATGATGGAAACAGCGAATGGAGTACTGTATATACTTTCGCAACCGAATGTGAAGAGATTTCACAACTGCCATATACAGAGACATTTGAAGATTATGGAGATGGATACCAAGCTTATCCAGTGTGTTGGGATAAAATAAGATCTTTTACTACTACATACAATTATCCTTATATTATTGGTACGCAAAATTCAACTCCTAACGGAGAAAACTCACTCTATTTCTACTCTACAGCCAATAATTATAGCATAGCTACAACACCTGCAATTTCCTCTTCTCTGCCTATCAATACATTAATGGCTACTTTCAAGTTGAGAAAGGCGTCTGCAGCGTATGAGATTGTAGTTGGCGTGATGTCAAATCCTAACGACAGAACTACTTTCGTTGCTATTGACACTTTGTCGCCATCTGCAATTAATACTTGGGAAGAGTTTGAAGTTTATTTCAACAACTATACGGGAACTGCACAATATATTGCATTCCTTTCAGAAAGAGATGCTGCAAACTATATGTTCTTAGATGATTTCAGATTAGACATACTTCCTTCTTGTATCCGTCCAATTGACCTTACAGTTTCCAATATAACTCAAACATCAGCAACCCTCTCTTGGACGGAAAGAAATAATGCAACCTCTTGGAATATTGAGTATGGCCCTGCAGGATTTACTCAAGGTCAAGGTACTATTATTCCTAATGTTACCAATCCATACACTTTAACAGGCTTGACTTCTTCAACAATGTATGATGTGTATGTTCAATCAGTATGTAGCACTACAGATATGTCAGATTGGTCAGATGTAATGACGTTTGCAACGGAATGTGATGTAATTAGCACCTTACCATATACTGAAAATTTTGATAGTTATGCAGGTACAACATATAGTACAGAAGGTCCTATTCCACTTTGCTGGGA